>Ga0180435_10006954_pt1 | contig 10816 bp, 5 predicted proteins | sample SS_ome_3_FD_132467 | JGI IMG/M metagenome (GOLD analysis project Ga0180435, IMG submission 132467) | Hypersaline lake sediment archaeal communities from the Salton Sea, California, USA - SS_3_S_1 metaG | ecosystem: Environmental > Aquatic > Non-marine Saline and Alkaline > Hypersaline > Sediment... | reverse complement strand
GTGGGCCGCATACTAATTAGTTGCGAACCAAAGTTGGGAAAGTCCTTCGGCGACGGCGGCTCCAATTGGCCCGACGGGCTGACCTTGTCGGTCGTATAGCCGGTCATCATTTGATAGATGGCGGCCGTATGATTGAACAACCCGTTCGGCGTGTAGCTCATCGACCGAATCATGGTGAACTTGTCGTTGATCTGAGCGAGATTCGGCAGGGTTTCGGCGAACTTCACCCCGGGGATCTTGGTGGAAATTGGTTTGAACGCACTGCGAACGTTGTCCGGCACGTTTTCCTTGGGATCCCACAAGTCGATGTGGCTCGGCCCACCCTGCAAGTAGCACATGATGATGTTCTTGGCTTTTCCCCAGCCGGGGCCGCCGCCATGATCGCCTTCCTTGGCCTGGGCTTCGAGTTGAAACATCGAACCGAGTGAAAGGCCCAACATGCCAGCCCCGCCGACTCGCAGCATGTCGCGGCGACTGACCTTTAGATGGCGATCACACAAATCTTTGCCGGGGCGTCCTGGGATAATGAGCATGGCTTCGTTCCTTACGTAATTCGTGGTTTTCGCCGTTTCGTTAACACTGCGTCCAAATGGCGACGCTGCTCTGGCGTAGCCGAATTCGCCAGAATTTGGTCTGTTTCAGCGTCAACTTGTGCGGACACCAAAGTCTGGCGACTTCGGTTACAATTCGGTTGAAGTGCTATCGATTGAACAGGAATGCAGGACTGTTGATTAACGCCCAGGCCAAATCTTGGGCGAACGTGAGCCGGGCGGTTTCCAGTTGCTGCGCGCTCATTTGCACATCGGCCCGCATTTGATTCAGTTTTGGATCGACAGGCAAAGCTTGGTTCGCTCTGGTCAATTGCTGGCGCAACTGCGTGAGTTTGGGGTCGACCGGTCGCGGCTTGTTGGCCTGGGCCAAATCTTGTTGTAGCTTCTTCAATTCCACATCGAGGGGGCGGTAGTACTTGAGCAATTCGGTTTTCTGTGGATCGGTGCGCTGGTCGGCGGCGACAGCCAAAATATCGATGATGTTCTTGGGCAGGCCGTCGAGTCGAATCGGCCGAAGCGCGGTGGTGACCGAAAGACGGAACCGTCCAATCGAATGCTGGCCGTCCTGATACTCCTGATCCAGGTGGAATGTCAACATCCCCGGTCCGTTGCCGACGTCCTCTTTGGTTTCGAAGATCGCCGTTCGATTTACGCCAAGTTTCGGTGAACTAGCCCAGCCGTTGTTCGAGGGGGCTTTTTTACCGTCGATGGCTGTCGAGACGTTGTAGCCATCTTGGCTGAAATCGGCCTGCGCGTTCTGCAGCCCAACCGACGCCTTCTTGTCTGGTTGATCTTCAGGAGCCCATTCGGCACGGAACTCCGTCAGCACGAAATTACCGTTTTGAGGTCGCCCCGGCCCCTTTTTGGGAAGCCGGTCATCGGCCAGCAATTCGAGTTTCACACCGCTGATCTTCTTGAGATCAGTGCGGGCAGCGAACTTGTAGGTCGTTTTTCCATTCGGGCCGCTGGCAAAGACCGATAGATCATCCTGCCGCTCCAGTTTGGCCCCATTGGTCGATTTCAACTCCAAAGGATCGAGCGTGGTCCAAGCCGCCGACTGATTGACGGACTGCTCCCAGGCCGACAGCTTCTGCGGCAGTTGTTTTTCGTACTCCTTCACCGCTTTGTCGGCTTGGGCGATGCGTTGGCGTCGTTGGTTTTCGAGATCGGCCTCTCGTTGGGCAATCTCCTTTTCGTAGGCCATTAGCGCCGACTGTGCCTTGGCGATCGCGTCTTGCCGCTGCTTCTCCTTTTCGACGATCTCAGCGGCCAATTGTTGTTCGTACTTCTGCAAACGGGCGACGAGTGCTTCGTGTTCCTGTGGCAAACTGCCAAGCACCGCCGAGATCGCCTCGATTTCCTCCGGCTTGGCCGGGCGATTGATGATTCGCAAGAACAACTCGTCGATGAGCTGCGCGTCGTCCATCGCTGAACTGGCCAGTTTCGTCAGGTCACTGTTGCGGTCAGCAAGCGCCTGGCCGACGGTTGGGCCGCTGATCAGCGACATCACCGGACCGAGTTGCAGGCCACTCGACCGTTCGCACTCGCACGAGCTTTCACGAGCCGGGCGGCCGAGGTTGGCCAGGAAACCGTCGGGCAATTTGACACCCGAATCGGGCAACGCGGCGGCTCGCGTGCCAGCGGCTACGCCTGGAATTCGTGATTGTGCACCAATCACGCGATAGATCGAGTCGTACAGCACTTCGGCTGGCAAACGTCGGGCTTGGGCGTGCGAGTAGTTGATCGTGTCATCCACATTCCACTTGTTGGTTTCGATCGACAACTGGTAAGTCCGTGATCGGCAGATCAGCCGCATCACGTGCCGTGCATCGAACCCGCTGCCCACGAACTCGTCGGTCAGGTAATCCAGCAACTCGGGGTTGGAGGGCGGATTGCCGGCGCGGATGTCATCCAACGGTTCGATCAACCCCACGCCCAGCAGATAACCCCACAGTCGATTCACGTAGCTGCGGGCGAAGTAGGGGTGGTCGGGGGACGTCATCCAAGCGGCGAACTCTTGGCGCCGCGTCGCGTTCTCAGGTGACTCGTAGTTGCAATCGATTGGGAATTGCGGCGGGGTGACTTCCTTTGTGCGGTCATGTACCACGTCGCCAGCCTTCTTATCCCCGACGATTTCGTACAACGGTTTGGCCCCTTCGACGGCCGTGCCGCCAACCTTGCTCTTGCCGCTGGCGGGGTCGTTCTTCAATTCGACTTGGGCGAAATAGGCGGCGGTTTCGTAGTACTGGTCTTGCGTCCAACGTTCGAACGGGTGATCGTGGCACTTGTTGCAGTTGAATCGCACGGCCATGAACAACTGCGTCGTGTTCTCCATGGTGTCGAGCGGGTCTCGCAATATCTTGTAGTACGATGCGGCGGGGTTCTCGCGATTCGATCCGCTTGCAGTCAGGATCTTGTGGGCGAACTCATCATACGGCGTATTGGCGGCCACCTCGGTCCGAATCCAACCTCGAAACGCCGCGGCGCCCTGCGGGGCGAGATACTTGCGGTTGACTTGAAGCAGGTCGGCCCACTTGTTGGTCCAATGATCGACGTAGTCGTCGTTGCCGATCAGCTTGTCGATCAACTCGTTTCGTTTTGTGCGAGTATCGCGTGTGTCCGCCATGAACTGGCGGACATCGTCAGCCGTCGGCGGCAGACCGGTCAAATCGAGATGGACACGGCGCACGAACTCTGTGTCGCTACACAACCCCGACGGACCAATCTTCATGCGTTGCCACTTGGCAGCCGCAAGTTCGTCGATCTTGTTCCAGGTTTCCGGTTGTTCCCACGTGAATCCCGAGCGATCGCCCATGACAGTCAATGTGGTAGCGTCATAAGCGCCTTCGTAGCGGGCCAGCACGGGAGCTTCGCCGCGGCGAACGGCCGTCATCATGCCGCCTCGCGCGGCCGTCGCGACTTCCGAATTGCCGCTTTCAATGAAGGCTTCGCGAGTCACGTCGCGCGTGACGCCGTCGGCGTAGGTGGCAAAGACCGTCATCTGCTGCGTTTGCCCCGCCCGATCCACCACCGGGTTTTTCGGTTTCACTTCGATCTTGGTGACCCGTGGCGTATCGAGATTCAGTTTGGCGCCAGCCGCGATCCAGTCGTGAATCAGGTCGTAGTAGTCGTCACCCGGCTCAATCAATTGTCCGCCTTCGTGAGGTACCGATGCCGTGGCCTTGCGCAGCAACAGACTATCGGCGGGCGACGCCACGTTCACGCGGCGCGACGCCAGGTCGTCGGTCAGCGACTGGATATCGAACAGCGCATCGTAACCTCGCAGTGACAGCTTGAAGCCGTTCTTGCCATCGGCAGCCCCATGGCATGTACCGGCGTTGCAACCAAGTCGCGAGATGACCGGATTCACATCGCGAATGAAGTCAGGCGCGTGCGCCGATATAGCATCCGTTTGCGATATCTCAACGGGCAGGAAGCTGTTGCGCAATTTTCCGTTCGCCGTGTCGATCACGTGGACGTTGCCGTTGGCTCCGCCCGCCACCAGTGTTTTGCCGTCGGGTGAACAAGCCAATGCGTAGACACCTGTTTCTGGCATGTCCAGGTTCCAAACCTGCTTGCCGGAGTCGGTTTCGTACCCGCGGATCTGGCCGCCGCCGTGGAGGCTACTGCCGGCGAACGACCGCGCACCATCGGGCTGGAGGCAGACGTCGAACACGCGCCCGACCATTTGGCTGTACTCTCGAATTTGGTTGGGGTTGCCGCCGCCAGCGGGAGCCGCCTTCACGTCCATACGGAACAGTTTCGGTGCTCCGTCGGCGCCACCAACCAGCAGTTCGTTACGTTTTGGATGTCGATCGATGGCAATCTGCCCGCCCCGCACGACGCCGGGAGTGTGAGTCGTCACGTTGCCGACGAAACGTTGCGTGGCGAGGTCGGTCATTTTCACGGTCTTGTCGCGGCCAACGGAGAAGACCGATTTACCGTCTGCCGAGAACACGGTGCCGCGGACGAAATCGTCGTGGGCAGCCATGAAGAGAACTTCGTCGCCCGTCGTTGCGTCGATTGCGCGCACCGAGTTGTCTGCACAGCCGAACGACACGATCTTGCCGTCGGGCGACCAACTGCCACCGTAGACCGTGTCGTACGTCACGGCACGCGAAAGAAGTAGCTTGTGTTTTGCGACATCCCAGATTTGCACTTCGCCCATCTGCCCCGGTATGCCACCGGTTACCACGAGCCGGCTGCCATCGGGTGAGAACTGCACGGCCTCGATCCGCTCCGACATGCCGACCAGACGGGCGACCGTTTCACTGCCGTCGGGCTTGAGCAGCAGCACTTCGTGAAATCCGGCGACCGCCAAAAGCGATCCGTCGGGAGAATAGTCGAGAGACGCGATCACCGGGGGACGTGTGTAAACGGGTGGATTGTCGTTGTCGTAGCGTTGTTTGTTGCCCGAGGGTGTATCGTCGACCGCTCCTTCAGCGATCCACTTGCGAATTAGATCGATGTCGGCCTGTTGTAGCGGCGGTTTTCCTTGAGGCATCTCCGCCTTGCCGCCCGTCGGCGTAATCAACTCCATCAGATAACTTGCATCCGGTTCACCGGGCACGATGGCTGCCTCTTCGCTCTCGCCGCCTTTTAACAGGCTGTTAAACGACGTCATTACATAGTCGCCGTTTGCCTTGGCCGGCTGGTGACAACCCTGGCAATGGGCTTGAAAAATCGGATGGACCTGATGGAAATAGCTTACCTTTTGAGAGCCCGTCGGTGGATCCTCACCGATTGCGATGCTGGGAGAAACGACTGTCACAACCAACAGGAAGAACTGCAGCCGACGCATGACCATACTACTCCAAAAAGAACGGACAAAAGTCTGCGATGGGAATACTCAATAGAACCGCAAAACAGTTGTCTTAGAAATAGGCTAAGCCGCACCAAAATGAAGGGCAAGCGCACGTGCAACATAGGACGCAGACAACAGTACAGACCGAGTCTCGCTTGCTGGTTTAACTGGGTGGCTGACGCAAACCTTCACAACACTTCAATTCAGCGAAAACCGGACGGTGTTTCACGTAATCGAAGACGAAATGTGCGCCCCGTTTACGATGGCATGGCCGCGGCTGACGACAACCTCTATACTGCACTGAAGAACGATAGTTTGGATTTTTTTGGAGCGATCAGCCGAGCGAGTGAGTTTTCATGAGGAATCATGGAATGCGAAATAGGACGAATCACATCATGAAGTTGAATCAGGTGCTTTGTTTGTTGTTGGCGATAACTTGCTGTTCGGCGGTCGGTATTGCCGGGGCGGCGGATTCCTACTACACGGGCCCGGCCGTTTTTTCCACGCGGCCGAGCGAGACGAAGTCACTGCAAAATATCAAACGATTCGGCCCGGTCGGCATGGGGATCGACCTGCTTCAACCTGCGTTCGTCATGCGAATCTCGCATCTCGAAGAGGGCTCGCCTGCCGCGGCGACGGAAAAGCTGAAGGCGGGGCAAATCATCGAATCGATCAACGGGCAGAAACTCAGGGATATCGATCCGCGCATCCAACTCGCCCAGATCCTGGTCGCTGCGGAAGCTACCGACGGCGTCCTCAAGTTCGCAATCAAGGGCGAAGCCGCGCCGGTCGTCGTGAAGGTGCCGGTGTTGGGCGCCTACAGCAAAACTTGGCCGTTGAATTGCCCCAAATCGGACAAGATCGTACGGCAGGTCGCCGATTACCTCTCCAAGCCGGACTCGAACAAAGGCATCGCGGGCATCGGGATGCTGTTCCTGCTCTCCACCGGCGCAGAAAAGGATCTGGAAGTCGTACGCCAATGGGCTCGCAAGGCGCCGGCGCATACATACGCTTGGTATCTTGGTTTTGGCGGCATCCCACTCTGCGAATGCTACCTCCGCACGGGAGACAAGGAGATCCTGGCGAACATCCAGCGATGGGTCGACAACGCGGTCAAAGGACAGTACCTCAATGGCTGGGCCGGTCGCGGCGGTGTCTGCTCGGTCACCTACGGCAATGGGCACCTCAACGCCGGGGGAACATCGGTCGTCACCTTTCTTCTGCTGGCAAAGGAATGCGGGGCCAACGTTCCCGATCACGCTCTGCACGGCGCTTTGGTTCACTTCTACCGATACGCGGGGCGCGGCGGCAATCCTTATGGCGACCATCGGACGGAAGTGGGCTTCGTCGACAACGGCAAAAACGGCAACCTCGCCTTCGCCATGGCCGCGGCGGCCGCCCTCACACCAGACGGCGAAGACTCGGTCTACGCGGGCGCACGCGACGCCTGCGCGATGACCAGTTTCTACACCACCAGTTTCATGCTGCACGGCCACACCGGCGGCGGGATTGGCGAAATCTGGCGCAGCGCCGCCATGGGGTTGATGCACGACAAAAGGCCTAACCAGTACCGCGATTTCATGGACAGCCGCAAGTGGCACTACGACCTTTCGCGCCGTTTTGACGGCTCGTTCGGCATCCTGGGCGGCAGTGGCTACGACAAAGAAATGTGGGGCGTCGCCTACCCGCTGGCGTACACGATTCCACGCAAAACGCTACGTATCTCCGGCGCGCCGCCAACGAAATTCTCGAAACGATATCAACTCCCCAAGCTGCCCTGGGGAACCGAAGCCGACAACGCGTTCGTCACACTGGAGACGGTGCCAGACGCGACCGGCAAACAGCAGGATCTTTCGGGCGAAACCTTGGCCAACGATGTTCAATTCCATCACGCTCGCCGATGGCGGTAGAACGACCGATCCAACTTGGGTCTGGTCGGGCGACACCCTGATGGACCTGAACAAGTATCAGGCTCTGAAGATGAAGCCGAAAACGATCGGCGGCGATGACTACCTGTTCATCGAGGCCGGCGGCTTTAGCGAGCGGCATCCCGCCGGTTGGCAACCGCCCTGGTTCGTGTTGAAACGGCAGTCGAATTAAGATTTGATAACGAACGGTTCGACCGGCCAGGACCATTTTGACGCGTTTTTGCGGCCCACCAAAAACCGGCACAAATGTTCATTTGCGCGACCGACAATAGATGTAGGCCACGTGCTCCGTACTGAAAACTGCGAACTGCCGACTGACAACTTTCGTCGTCATTCCAATCGCTCGTTCAACTTGGCGGTCAGCTCGCTGACGAGGTTGGGGTTGTCGGCCGCGATGTTCTTGGTTTCGCCCGCCGCCGATCTGTGATCGTACAGTTCTGCATGACCGTTGCGGTGAACGATTAGCCGATGGGTGTCGGTGCGGATCGTGCGTCCCCGGCCGTACGAAATCGCCGGGTGCCCGGGTGCTTTCGGCGACTCCAATATTGGTCGCAGCGAAACGCCCTGGGCAAATTCCGGCTTCGGCAAACCGGCCAAATCGGCGAGAGTTGGAAGAACGTCTAACGTTTCGACCGTCGAGTCGGTCGACTCGCCCGCACTTGGAATGGCGTTGTAACTGACGATCAACGGCGAACGCAACGATTCCTCGAAGAGGGCGTGTTTTCCCCAGATGGCGTGTTCGCCCAAGTGCCAACCGTGGTCGCCCCAGAGCACGATGATGGTGTCGTCGCGCAATTCATGCTCTTCCAACCGGGCGATCAATCGGCCGACGAGGGCGTCGGCATAGGTGACGCAGGCGGCGTAGTGCTTGCGACAGAGTATGGCAAACTCGGCATCCGTGTTCGGGTTGCGCCCCCGGCGGTTGTACTTCATGAACTCGCCCGAACCGTGCCAGGTCGTTTTGCCTTCCGGCTTGGTTGGATGCGGAGTCGGCGGCAGTTTGGCGTCGCGATAGTGCTCCATGTATTTCGCCGGCGCGCCAAACGGCAGGTGTGGACGGATAATGCCCACCGCCAGGAAGAACGGTTTGGTCGGAGTATTGTCGTCACTTGCCAGCAAATCGAGTTGCTTGAGCGTTTCGTCAACCGTCAAGCCGTCGGGATAGATCGTGTCGGGCCCAACGGTTGCTTGATAGACATCCATATCCCCCGCCTTGACGCGAATCTCGCCATTGGCCAGCCCGTGCATCGCGCCGCGCGGGTGTTGCCAGGGGCCAACCGGCATCAGGTGTCGATCCCAAGAGTTGGGCATTTCGGGCGCGGATTCGTCATCCCAATCTGAACCGCCGCGCCCGCCCGGATGATGCGACACCTTGCCAACCGAGACGGTCGTGTATCCGTGCTGGCGGAACCAAGCCGGCATGCTCGGGGGCACGTTTTTGGGATCCTTTTGCAACTGCCCTGCCCGCGAAAAGAGAGCGTGATTGCTGCCCGGCCCGTAACGACCGGTTAGCAGCGTGTATCGCGACGCCCCGCAAGTCGGCGCTTGCACGTAGTGACGATGAAACGCCCGACCACTCTTGGCAAGCGCGTCGATATTCGGGCTGTGGATGTAGTCCTTGCCAAAGCAATTCAACTCGGGCCGAAGATCGTCGACGCAGATCAACAGCACGTTCGGCCGGGACTCGGCGTAGCTCACGCAGACACAGAAAAGAAACAACAAGGACGAAAGGACGATGATGCGAGTCGCAGGTCGATACATGATGATGATCCCGGGAAGATGATCCTGGTGATGTCGGTCGTGCAGCACCAATCATCCTATTTCCGCGAAACAGTGATTGCCACCCGGGGAGGGGAACTGTAGAGCCGGGATTTCTCGTCATTCCCGCGAACGCGGGGATGACTCGCGCGCGAAAAAACCGTCGCTCCCAGACGATGAGATGAATCCGGGAGCGACGGTTTGCAGTTCGATCTGGCGACGAAGCCGTCTACTGAATCTTGAAGTACACCTCGAGTGGCTTGCCGATATTGCCGTGGGGGGCGAAGAAGCGAACACGCCATTGCCCGGGTCGGGCTTTGTGCGTGCGTTCGTTGTCCCACTGATCCCACTTGAACCGCAGTTCGGTTTCCAGGTCGAGGTTCGTGCCGAACGGTTCGCGGTCGCTGGTGAAGAACTCGCGGCCGTGATTGCCCTGCCGACTCTCGATGATGTAATACGAGCCCTCTAGGTTGGCCGGGGTGTCGTCGACGCCCGCGTGCTTGTAGAGCAGCAGTTTCACGGGCTCGCCAACGCGGTAGGTCTTTTTGGCGACGTAAAGTTTGAGTCCGCCACCGGGGGGACCGTCCGGCGCGGCCCAGGCCGCCGAGGACAACAACGTACACGCCAACAGCAACAACGCCGTGCCACGGAATCCAGAAATAGCTTTCATCACACACCTCCAAAAAACGGTTCGATTGTGTTTCGGCAAGTTGGTTCAGCAGAACGTCGCTGATTCGTTTCGACCAACCTGCCTGTTCAGGAGGAGTTACCCGGTTTTGGCAACGATCTTGCGCGGCGCACTCGAAAAGAACCCGCTTTTTTCGCCGCCGATTGTACGGTGGATTCGAGGTGTCGCATTCCGCGGGTTTTGCGAAATCGGCGGGCCAGACGGCTGGCAGCCTTTGCTTGGAAGTCGTGGCAGGTTACGATGAATTGATTCCAGGCGAGGCAAGCACGTGGGATTCAATCTTTCGGTGGGCTGGCGCCATGTCGATTCGGGCGAAATGCAACAGTTGCGGTCGGACGATGAACGTCGCCGACCAACTGGCCGGTAAATTGGTCAAATGCCCCGGCTGTGGCGAGGGCGTGCGGCTTGGCGACGTTAAGAAGAAAGCCGTTGCGAAGCCGGCCACAATGAGCAAACGGCCGCCTGCCGTCCCCTCACCTCCAACAGCGAAGGAACTGGGGCCGCCACCTGTTCCCGACGCGACGGCAGAAGCGGGCGGCAAAGCGCCACCACCCATCCAAATCGATACCGACACACCGCCCATCGCTGCGATCAAGACGGATACGTCTGAGGAACGTCGGTCATCTCACAGCAAACCGCGCAGTCGCAAACAACCAACACCGAACTGGGTGTTGCCCACCGTAATCGTGGGAGTCGTCAGCCTGATCGCGTTGACGGTAGGCGGCTTGGCCCTTTCCGGCGCGCTAAGCTCGGGTTCGAAAAAAGTCGCCAAAGGCGACTCGAAGAAGAACGACTCGTCGGACAAAGACGACGAGAAGCAGGACGAGACCAAGCCGACCGAAAGCGCAACGCCGGGTGGCACTGACAACGGCAATAACGCCGACGACGAAGGTTTGCCCCAATTCGAGTCGCTGCTGGGCGGCGGGACCGAGAAGGCAACCAATCGAACATCAGCCAAGCGTGCGATCGTCAAAATCGAGGTGCCCCGCGGCCGTAGCGGCATGGAGATCGGCACCGGCTTTTTCATCAATGACAAAGGCTGGGTCGCCACCAATCATCACGTGATCGTGCACGCCAATACCGACTC
>Ga0180435_10006953_pt1 | contig 10817 bp, 11 predicted proteins | sample SS_ome_3_FD_132467 | JGI IMG/M metagenome (GOLD analysis project Ga0180435, IMG submission 132467) | Hypersaline lake sediment archaeal communities from the Salton Sea, California, USA - SS_3_S_1 metaG | ecosystem: Environmental > Aquatic > Non-marine Saline and Alkaline > Hypersaline >... | reverse complement strand
TGAGCACCTTCTGGGTAATCGCCATTATCAGACTCTTCCTCAGATTGTTGCGATGCTTCAAACTGCGCGCGCTTTTCCTCGATTAGCTTTTGCTGGTGCTCATCCGGACCTTCAGGCTCGATTAAGCCAATGGCCAGATAATGCTGCTTCAAAATATCGCCAATTTCGGCAACCAGGGAGGGCATGTATTTACCGCCTTTTTTGAAGTAGCCGCCTTTGGGGTCGTAGACTGACAACAATTCTTCTGTCAGAAAAGCGACATCACCACCTTTACGGAAAACCGCAGAGATGATGCGCGTCAGTGCAACCATCCACTGAAAATGCTCCATATTTTTCGAGTTAATGAAGATTTCGATAGGACGACGCTGCTCATGATCGGTACCCTGGTTCAGGATCACATCATTAATAGTAACGTACATCGCGTGATCAGAGACAGGCGGCTTTACTTTATAGGTAAAGCCAACCGTAGCCTCGGGACGCTGGAACTCTTCATTCATCGTTTCCAATGAAACATCAGGCGCTGCAACTTCGACTGCGGGTTCATCTTCTTTGACAACCTCAAAGCCGACGATCTTGCTTGCTAATTCTGTTGACATATATATCTCCTCAAAAATAAAAAATTGACCTTAGCAACATGTATAGCTACCAAGGCGGTCCAGGGTGGACGACGGGAGTTTTGACGCGGGTTGCGCCGGACTTACTCTAATATAGTGAACATGTTGTGCTAGTTGGACGGCAAAAATAGCCGAGTTTGCGCCGGTGAGGTCGCTATACAGGGCTCTCACCTTTTCTTGGAAGTTCCCATGCAAGAAAGCAAGCGTGTCAAACTTCTCGGCTGGGTTGCCAGTATCACAGGCGTCGCCGGCGCCCTCATTGTGGCGGTTGGTCCTGAAAGCTGGATTGGCTGGGCCTTCTGGCCTTGGCTGGTGTCGAATATCTGCTGGATGCTGCACAGCTATATCACTCGAATATGGGCGCAATGGGTGATGCAGGCAACCTACCTGGTTATCACTTACCTGGGCATTTTTCGTCACTTTGGTCTTGAATTCCTATTGGCCGCGATACTCATTTCGCTGGTTTCTTTCAAGCTCGCTGAATTTGCATCAGTAAATTCTATCGCAGCAGAAGATAAATCTTATTAATTAATTTGATAATACAGGTTGTAATCTGTATTTACGATTGCTATACTATTTCGTATAGCTTATGTTGTGTTTGCATAACGTCAGCTACATGTTTTAGGACAAGTGTGTTTTCTATTAATTATTAGTATTAAAAAGAAGAGGTCATTATGGGATTCGAAACTCCAGTATTTGATGTGGTAGATACGATGGACGATATTGATGCAATTGTTGCAGATACATATCTTGAGTCGGTAAGAAATAAGCCTAAGCAAGCCGAGGCTATGCCTGCTGTTTCGGCAGAGCGGATGCTTGAATTCATGGAAGAGCTCGTCACGTTAGCCGTAGCTGAGTCGCTTGGCGAGGCAACGGCTTTTACTGAACAGAGATCCGATTGTGTTGAATTGCATCTGTCAGTTCCAGTTGGAGCAACTGGTGAGGAAAAAGGCACCGTAATTCACGTTGTACTTGATAAAAAAGCGCGTAAGTTTGTTGGTGAGCCGGCTTATCAGGTGCAATTTGAGCATGCTGATTCCGACCAGGCTGACCGTGTCTTTAAAGTAATTCGTGGTAATTTCGAGAAAGTGTCTCCGCAAATTGAGGAATACGTTGAGCGTACTGTTACCCGTTACGTTTCAGCAGCATAATTTAACTTACTTTACCTAGCCCCACTTCAGTGGGGCTTTTTCGTGTGTGCAGGTCTTTTTCTCTATTCATTCGCTATACGAATCGCAGGTTAATTGTTTTTTATATAGGAGAATAGTTATGTCAAATAAAAATGAAGTGCTTAGACTGGCCTCAAGTATTGCAGCTGAAGCAATTATGCTGGCTCGATCAAAATTTAAATATTATCGGGCAGCCAAGCCGGAAATACTCAAGAAGATTGAAGAAAAAGCTGGGCCCTTTCCGAACGGTTACGCCTACAATGTCCAGTTGAATCTGATGTCCAAAGAGGATTCTACTTTTTGGCGGTTTGCACCGATCCAGGGTTTGAAGCTGATTGAAGAACTTCAAGAGTGGATCGAAGTCGCTGGTGCGGATTTCCGTGCTGAAGCTGATCTGGTTTACCGTAAACTGGTCTGGGGCGAGCAGGCGCTTCTGGGGGCTTTAACTGAAGAGCAACTTGAAGAAGGCGCGCGTTACGTCGCCTAAGTTTCACCTTATTTACTGCTTAATCTACCCCTCTTCGGAGGGGTTTCATTTTAGGTGTTCGCGATGACTATATTAATAAACAATCAGCGCGGAGATCGGTATGCACGACCGTATAGTACCTGTCCAATTAATCCAGTCCTGGGAAAATGGAGAGATATATTTCCGAGGCAAGTTATGCATTGATAAAGGTATGGTGGTTAACACCGTCCCTACTTCCCAAGAGCACCGCGCCGGTTATCTGATCGGCGAATACATGCAGCTTCACGGAAAGCGCTATGAAATCGCACCGGACTTTGAAGGTGGTGACTTTTATTGGGTGCTGGATTATCGAGAGCTTTATCAGAGACTGTGCAGTTAGTGCGACCAACGCCTCTATAAGCCTGCAATTGCGGCTCACCACCCCTGTTCGCTATACGAAGAGCAAGGTCATTAATTATTAGATAAAGGAGAAATTATATGAATTTTAGAGTGTTTGATCGTGTAGTGGATACAGTTAGTGGTTTGGGTTGCGGTGTCATTGTTGATATTGAAGCAAACCCGCATCAGTCATCAGAGTGGGCCGTCCTCACTATCGATTTTGGCGAAGGCTGTGTATTTAATCGCCATGCAGATGAAGTCAGGTCGTTACCTTCAGTCATCGTGGCAAAAGGATCACGGCTTAAGTTTATCGATGATGAGCTTAAACCGGTAAGCCTTGGCAACTTTAACGCGACGCCACTGGTAATGGAACTGGAGTGGTCTGATTTTGCTCAATTGGACGATGGGGTTAATGCTGCAAACCTATTATCGGATCAAGTGAAGCATCTCGAAACCAGTGCTGATTTTGAGATTCTGGATAGTATTTGCGCTTACTTTGGCATTGATATGGTGGACTTCAGCTTACAGGAAGCTGTTAAAGACGGCAGGCTTTCGCCACATGTCTTTTCGGTTAACAAAGAGCTGTATCGTCGTTATTTCAAGGAAATGCACGTTCAGCAAGACGTCAGGTTGCCTGCTCAAATCAAAGAAGAGCTAGCGCAAGAGTTCGATGCTTGGATTGAGAAAGCTTGTGCGATCAGTAATCTCGGTGCCGCTGAAGATGAGTTAGAAGACCTTATGCAGTATGTTCTGTCTTCATCATTTAATGTCGCAGAAAGGTTACGTGACGTGATACCGACTGTCCGTTTTGGTGACGAAAACGAGCCTTGTTGGCGAGTTGAGTTGGTCATACCGATTACGGAAATGGGCGTCGATAAACGCAACTTTGCCTTGATACACGCTGAAACAGAAGAAAAAGCTCGAGAAATTGCTATGCAGTTAATACGCATGCACATGAAAAATGCTATGCGATTAGCGCGTACTGGTGATGTAGAGCCTTATGATCCAGAGACTCAGTACGACGAGTTTAATCAAAACTTGCAAGCTGAGATTTAATTTAACTTAAATTGACTAGCCTCGCTTTTGCGGGGCTTTTCTTTTTATACTTCAAAGAAAAGATCAATTTAATTGTGACCCTCCAGTCTGCCTATCCCTAGAGTTCTCATGAAAAACTGCCCCAGCGGGTATCCGATTAAAAATGGGCCGTCCGTGGCGCCGAAAGTATCAATCCCTTATTTCCAAGTTACCTAGAGTTTGTATCGGATACGTATTTGCATCACTGAGTCCTAGAGTCGCCCTGATTTGGTGTGAGCGCTCTGATTGAGGGTGGATTCTCTGGGGGTTGGCCTGGAAACTGGCAACGGCTTAAATAGCCGTTTTCAATATTGTTGTTTTAATATAGCTAATGCTATATACTTTCTCAATATATGGATTTAAGGTATTTCACACAGGCCTGACTATGAATGAAACAGAGTTTAAGGACGCGGTTGCTGCTGTTAAGAAAAAAGCCGAGTTGAGCAATAAAGCTCTCGAAGATCGCCTGGGTCGAAAGCTCAAGCCTAAAGAAAGAGCCAAAGGGCTAACTCGGGAACAGATTAGTTACGTAAAAGCGGTTTTGGTTGACAAAGAAAAACGTACAGAAGTAGCCAAAACAGCAGGTATGACTTACTCTGCATTCTCGCAACTGGTTTCAAAAATCAATTCAGCACATAAAGGCTTGCAGTATAGTGCTGAGAAAAAAGGCGTTTCCATGAGTGAGGCGCTGCCGATGATAAAGGGGTCAAGTGGTTTTGTTTTGGACGTCAAAATGAAGCCAAGTGAAGAAGTGACACGCAAACCAACTGTGCGTATTACGCCTGCGATGGAGAAACGCGCCAAGTTACTGTTTGAGAGGGGATGGACAAAACGACAAATCGCGGCTGACCTTAATGTCACGGTGGGGTCGCTGCGCCGGGTGTTACCAGTAAAGGTTTCATTAGAACAGCAAAAAAAGAATGCTCGCGATAAGTCTAAGGCGGAAAAACTGCTTAAAGAGGGAAAGTCTCGCAAAGAGATCGCTAAGGCACTGGACAAGAGTTATAGTGCGACATTTGAGTTAATACCAGCAGGTTCAATAGAGAAAAAAGCAACAACGGCTGAAGCACTGCGCAGTGAAGCGTCGAGATTGCACAAGCAAGGTATGCAGATTCAGCAAATCGCTAAAGAGCTCGGCATTTCACGTGGCACTGTTACACAAATGAAGCTGCCTCCAATGAAAGTGGCTCGAATGGATCGTGACACCAAGGCTAAAATTATCAAGCTCAGAGAGGGCGGCATGCCTCAAGCGGTTATCGCTGAAACGCTCAAACTGAGTCTAAAGCAGGTACGGGAGGCGCTTCCTAAGCGCTTAAGACAGCGTTCGGTAAATTCGGCAAATCTTTCCGACTGGAAAAGAAATCGGGTGCTGTACTTTAGTTCTCTCGGGATGGCTGCCGCAGCGATTAATCGAGAGACACGGTATGGTTTGGGTAATATCCGCGCTGTTCTTAGGGAGGCGGATGCGCACAAATCCGGTTACCCGCTCAGTAAAAGCCAGGAACAACATATCAAGGAGCTAAAAGAGGCTGGTGTAAGTAATAAAGAAATTGCAGAAAGCCTCAAACTGATACCAGGTGCGGTGCGTAAATATCTTAATCATCTCAAAGCACAGGGTGTGGTTATAAAGGAATTGACGCCCATCAAATCTCACACCGAGGTGCCTAGCAAGGTCCAGCGTGCCTACCTGAGGGGCCTGGGTAAGTTAAGCAAGGTTGTTCGGACGAGTTAAGCTTCTTCTAGTCTCAAAATAATACTTGCAACCAAAGTATACAACTGCTATACTACGCAAGTAATTTCAGATAGACCTCGCGTTTTGTCACATCGGCAGGTCTTCATCTAATGCGACCCAAGCGTCGCGTTCAAATCAAGCCATCGCGCTCGCTATACATTTAACAATGTATTGACTGTCTGTACGACCATCTGTCGTGCATTTTTTTGTCTTTCCGTACGAGAAAGGTTTTATGACTGAAAACACTCGCCAAATTAATACTGAGATGCCTGAGGTGTTTCTTATTATCAATATGCAAATCGGGTTTATGAATAACTCCACCCAGGAGCTTCCCGAGAGAATTCGTGTTGCTTTATCGGAGAACTCAGGTGTTTATCCGATTTTCACAAAGTTTGTCAGTGAGCCTAAAGATGATGGTCGTCTGGACCCATATCTTGGCATGCAGGAAGCTGATCCTAATACACTGATCTGTCCTGAGCTTCTCGAATTTTCCAGCGATAAGGCTATTACAACGAAAAATCCTATGGGTTTAAATCTCGGTGTTCTTGAAAAACTGAAAAGTCTTAACAGTAAAACTGTATACCTTTGTGGGTTATCGACAGATACCTCGATCATCACTGCCGGCCAGATTCTGTTGGAATTTGGCTTTAATCCTATAGTGCTCGCAGATTACTGTGCCAGCGAAAACGGTTCTATGGCTCACTTTGCTGGTTTGTCCTTGATTGCACGCAGTATCGGTAGCGCACAAATCTATAAGGGTAAATACACCCAGGCGCGAGCAAATTAATATGGCCGCTAAAGAAAAGTCCGCTAAAGAAGACAAAATTCTGCCGCCTGTTAAAGATGGCGAGCAAGCAACGGTTACTTCTGTAAAGGTTGTTACCCGCAAAACCCGCCCGCCTAATCGTTACACAGAAGGTACGTTGATCGGTGATATGGAAGGTGCGGCTAAGTACGTTGAAGACAAAGAAGCCGGCAAATTGCTTAAATCGGTATCTGGACTAGGTACCGGTGCGACACGAGCTAGTATCATTGAAGGGCTGAAACGTCGTCAATTGTTAAAGCCTCAGAGCAAATACATTGTGTCGACTCAAAAGGCCCGTGAATTGATCACCGCCCTACCAGAGGCTCTTTACGATATTGCTGAAACAGCTCGTTGGGAAGCTGAGTTGGATCTTATTGCTAACGATAAAGCCTCCCAAATCAAATTCGAAGACGGTATTGCTGAACGAGTCGAGGAACATTTAAAAACCCTCAAGGGACTCGAAGGCAAGATCTCGTCAACCAAACCCACCCGACCTCAAAGTAAGCGCAAAGGAGGAAAAATGTCGGATTCTAATAACCCACCAACAGACAAAATGCTGAGCTATGCTGAGCGTTTGGCTAACACATTTAACGTAGAGATTTCTGACGAGGTCAAAGGCAGTTTCGAGAAATGTCGTGAATTTATCGACAAGCACGCAAGCAAACCTTTTCCTCCTTCTGAAAAAGCGCTGAATTTTGCTAATACCATTGCAGAACGTAAAGGCGTTGAAGTTCCTAATGATGCCAAGGCTGACGCTAAAAAGCTATCTGCCTGGATTGACGAGCATAAATAAGCACGCCCCCTACCCTACCCTACCTTTCCTACCCTCTACCTGGAGAACTCCATACAATGGCACTACTTAAAAACACCATGAAAGCCAGCAAAATCGTCAAACAGGCGATCAAAATCCAAGGCGAACTGCGCAAGCTGAAAAAAGCCATGGCTACTGAAGAATTCAACGGCACATCAAACAACGGTAATGTCACGGTAACCGTAAACGGCAATCACCGTATCGTAAACGTCATACCTGGATCGGCTGAAGCTCAAAGCGTTATGGAAGCCGCTAATGCTGCTATTCATTCCGCTGAAGAAAGTTTCAAGGCACGTACCAAAGAAGTCACGAAGGGTACAGCTGTAGCTGACCTGTACGACGAAATCTAAGGCCTCAAAGGGGCGTTACTTAGGAAGTAACATCCCCTTATAGGGTACTTATATTGACAAGTATACAGTTGCTATAGTAAAATAGTCTAAAATGTTAATAGAGAATCGTTATCATGGCCATAAGTCAAGAAGAAAAGAGTAAAGAGATACTTACTCAGTTCAAAAATGATGAAGCAATCATCATTAATGATCGCACAGGTAAGATCCTGGGCTCCAATTCCACGGCAAGGGACTTGTTTGGAAATTCCAGGCTGTTAGAGGGTCTTGAATTTAGAAGTTTGTTTGCTGACCAATATCACAGCGTCATCGGGGATGTGCTGGAAGACCGTGATGGTAAGACTGATGACCGACACAATGTCCTTGGTATCCACGAGAACGGCTCTTTTGTGCCAGTAGAAATTATCGCGCATGACATTGAGGTTGGCGGACAGGAGCATACCGTGGTTGTGCTGCATGACAGTGTGGCTACTCGCAATCATGCGGAGGCTATGCGCCATATCGCGCAGCATGACGCGTTAACAGGCTTGCCAAACCGCAACTATTTCAAAGAGAAAATTATTGAAGAAATCCGGGGCAGTGAAAAAACTGAAACGCTAATGTCAGTCATGTTCTTGGATCTGGATAAATTTAAAGATGTTAATGACACTATGGGCCATGCCGTCGGCGATGCGCTGTTACAGGCCGTTTCCGGGCGTTTGAAAAACTGTGTCCGAAAAAGCGACACGGTGGCTCGCTTGGGCGGAGATGAATTTGCCGTTATCCAAGTTGGCGTCAAACACATCGATGGTGTGAAAATTCTCGCTAATCGTATCATTGAGTCACTGGCGCGTCCTTTTGTCATTGAGGATAATGAAATCCACACCAGTGGCAGTATCGGTGTTTCAGTTTGTCCTTTTGATAGTAACGATCCGGATGAAATGCTACGAAATGCCGATATGGCGATGTACAGCGCTAAGGCCGAGGGTCGTAACAATTTCCAATTGTATTCAGCTGAATTGGATCATCAGGCTCGTCTTCGTAAATCAATGGAAGACAGTCTTCGACAGGCCCTATCTGAAGAGCAGTTTAGCCTGAATTTCCAGCCGCGCTTGGATCTAGCTTCAGGCAAAGTGGTTGGTGCTGAGGCGCTGATTCGCTGGAAAACAGCCATGGGATTTATCTCGCCGGCTGAATTTATACCTATCGCAGAAGAAATTGGCGTCATTGAGGATATCAGTGACTGGGTGCTGCGTAAGGCTGTACAGCAAGCCAAAGAATGGGACGACGCGGGTATGCCGATCAAGGTATCGGTTAATATTTCTGCGGTTGAGTTTCGCAAACACGACATGCACACCAAGGTTAGCCAGGCTCTGTTGGATTCCGGCCTGAATCCTAAGTTGCTCGAGCTGGAGATTACTGAAGGCGTGTTAATGAAGCGTAACTCCAAAACAGTACATCAGATTGCAGCACTGCGCGATGTTGGCGTGGAGTTCGCGATCGACGACTTCGGTACCGGTTACTCCTCACTGGGTTACCTCAAGCGGTTGCCTGTAGATACTCTGAAAGTGGACCGTTCTTTCATCTGTGGCATTACCGCAGATGAGAGTGATGACGCGATCACCAAGGTTATTGTTATGTTGGGACAGACGTTGGGGCTGCGCGTTGTTGCTGAAGGCGTTGAAAACAAGAAACAGCTGCATTTCCTTAGAACTATCGGTTGTCACGAAATCCAGGGCTATTACCTATCTAAGCCACTGGAGAGTGAGGCGTTTGAAGCTTTTGTCAAAAGGCACGAAAACAATGCTGAGTATCATATTGAAGAAATTGAGCTGGATCACAAAACGCTGCCAGCAGTGGTTAACAGTTAATTATGCAAAATCAGGGCAATCCCTTTGTAGTCTTCGATTTAGATGACGTATTGTGTAACTTGCGTGAAGGTATACATAAATCGCTAAACGTTGTCACCGGAAAATCCATACACTGGGAAGACTGGGATCGTTTTTCTCTTGAGTCTATTTACGACATAGCTCATGAAGACTGTATGCGAGTGCTGATTGAACATGAGATTTTAGAAAACGCCACATTAGAGCCTGGTGTTCATACTGCGGTAAGGACAGCGTATGAGGCTGGTTATCAAGTAGCAATACTCACAGCTCGAGGTTGGCATCCTGACAGCGATAAAACCACCAAGCAATGGCTGGAAGCTCACAATATCAGGCACGATCGTTTGGATATCGTCCCTTACGGTATTCCTAAAGCAGAATTTATAAGTCGCTATTCGCAAGTGGCTTTTATGCTAGATGATCATCCAGAGCATATACGCAGCATGGTTGCAGCGAATAATGTAGACTACCCTATCTTGCGTGACCGCCCTTGGAACCGCAATGACCAGGACTTACATCGCGTGCACTCCTTAAAAGATTTCGCTCAGCTATTGCAAGATAACCTTGCTTATACGCTAGCTGTATAAAAAGTAGACAAATTTATAAGTGTTTGTTTATATTATATTTTCTTTAATTATAAAGAAGTTTATCCACAAGCTCTGTGGATAACTCACCAGTCAGGCTCTCGATTCGGGTCTAGTTTCTCGAAAATCCCCTCTAATTCATCGGTGGATGAAAAGTGCAGCGCGACTGTGCCCTGCCCTGCTTCATTGCGTTCAACGGTTACACGATAGCCTAATTGTTCGCTTAAATGATTCAGAAGTCGACGTACATCCGGGTCCTTGTTTAAGTCTGATGGTGCTGGATTTTCGGGCGCTTCTTCGAATTCTTTTTCCAGGTGTTGGCGGCAAAGCTTCTCTAATTGACGTACCGACAAATGATGCATTAAAACGCGATCAGCGAGATCGATTTGTGTCTCAGTCGGTACTCGCATCAAGGCTTTGGCGTGTCCGGTTGATAGCCGTTTGGTCTGCACCATCGACAAAACTTTCTCATCGAGCATCTCCAGCATACGCAACAAGTGCGAAACCGTGCTTTGCTTTTTGCCGACCGTTTGCCCTACTTCCTGTTGCGTCATGGCAAACTCTTCAACCAGGCGTTTCATCGCCAGAGCTTCTTCCACCGGCGTAAGATCTTCGCGTTGAATGTTCTCCACCAGTGCCATTAAGGCGGCCTGCTGATTATTGGGAGTTTTTACGAGGCAGGGCAACTCATGCAGCCCCGCAACCTGGGCGGCACGCCAGCGGCGCTCCCCAGCAATGAGCTCATAATAGGTTTGGTCAGTTTCTTGCGTTGGCATAACGACAAGCGGCTCAATCAAACCCATCGAGGCGATCGAAGCTGCGAGCTCCTGGATAACCTCGGGATCAAATTGTAGGCGCGGCTGATAACGACCAGGTCGAATTAAATCCACCGCAATTGTCTCTTGTCTATCAGTCATTGTTTCCCTAAATATGCCACGTGGCATAATTGTGCCATATTCAGCACGCATAACC
>Ga0180435_10006952_pt1 | contig 10817 bp, 10 predicted proteins | sample SS_ome_3_FD_132467 | JGI IMG/M metagenome (GOLD analysis project Ga0180435, IMG submission 132467) | Hypersaline lake sediment archaeal communities from the Salton Sea, California, USA - SS_3_S_1 metaG | ecosystem: Environmental > Aquatic > Non-marine Saline and Alkaline > Hypersaline >... | reverse complement strand
TTCAAGGAGCCAAAGCACAAAAAGGAATTGAATATTGAGAAATATTGATACAAAGATATTTCCATAATTAATAATATGCCTGGTGGTGAAAATCTATAATTTGCTGCAGTGCTGTTCACATCAATAACATGCTGAAAGAATGTTGCATAAGGTTACAAATCATTAATTCCTCTCAATAAATAACCAGAAGCATATAATTTTGAGAAATTTGAAATACAAATCTTTTGTATACTGTGCGTATAAAACCACAACCATGATGATTAGCGTGTGCCTTCCATAGGGAATGGATTGAGAGATATAAAAGTATTTGTTACCCACGATATAATGATTATTTTCGGTAATGTATCATAAGTCTTCAAAATTGGGAGAGAAACAACCATGATCATTCAGATCTATGCATTTACGAAGGTTGAAGAAGCCGTAGCAGCGGTAAATTTGGGAGTAGATAATATTGGTTTTATTGCCGGCGTGTATGATATGGTTTTTGGCGAACTAAGCTTTGCGGATGCACGCGCAATGGCGGATTCCATACCTGCAGGGGGCACGTCTACCGCAATCACCATGTCTGATGACGTGGATGAGATTTTACGTATGGCGGACGTGGTCAGGCCGGATATTCTCCATATTTCATCTGAATTGGCTCAGGTTAATCTGGATAAAATGGCACACATAAAAAGGCGCTTATCAACGGATATTAAGCTTATGAAAGCGATACCTGTCGAAGATGCGGATAGCATTGCTATCGCTAAAGACTATGCTGCTGTGAGCGATCTACTCTTGCTGGATACCAGCCGCAAAGGTTTCCCGGGGGTGGGTGCGACCGGTTTTACCCATGACTGGAATGTCAGTAAGGAGATTGTTGCAACAGCAGGTATCCCTGTTATTTTAGCAGGCGGTTTGAATGCGGAAAATGTCGGAAAAGCGATCGAACTGGTGCGTCCGTGGGGTGTGGATAGTAATACGTCAACGAATAAAGCGGGCAGCCGGGTTGAGAAGGACCTGGATCGTATTGCTGAATTTGTACAGACAATCAAAAACAGCCCATTTTACGAGCAGGAGCCGCAATCTTGATATGGCAGGATAAAGCACTGATCATGCTGGGGGATATCAATGTTGATACCATCTGGCCTGTTGCTGCGATCCCCGAACCGGGCCGTGATGGGTTAGTGGATACGGTGAAAATGGAAGCGGGTGGTGCCATACTTAACTCAACCATCATGCTGGACCGTCTGGATATGAAGACGCGATTACTGGGATGTGTAGGGGAGGATATATGGGCTGCATATCTGCGTGATGCGCTTTCTTCTACACAAATAGACCTGTCTGCAGTGCAGACAACCCAAATCGAAAACACAGGACTCGATTTTATCCTGGTGACACCGGACGGTGAACGGACGATGTTTGGTTACCGCGGAGCAAATAAATTGCTTGATCCGGAAAAGATCAATCCGTCAATATTTGAGAACGCTGCTTTATTGCATATTTCTGGATATGCGTTTCTGGAATCGCCCCAACGTGATGCGGTTTGGCGTGCAATAGAGCTGGCAAATGACCGCGATGTGCCTATTTCGCTTGACACCGGTCTGGAACCGGTGATGCGAGAGAATGAAGTTTTCCGACGCGTCCTTCCGATGTTAACGATCTGCATCACCGGATTGGCAGAAGTAGATCATCTCCTTGGCGCAACCACAGCGCAGGATGCGGCTGAGAAGCTCCAGAAAATCGGCGTTTCCCTGGTTGCGATCAAAATGGGTGGGAAGGGCAGCCTTTTACTGAACCAGGGAAACATTACCAAATGTCCGCCATTTGATGTGGGTGAGGTTGACACAACCGGGGCCGGCGATGCCTATTCAGCCGGGATCATTGCCGGATATACATTGGGATTATCATCAGCAGCGATGGGTATGCTCGCCAGTGCGCTCGGTGCAATGGCTGTGATGGTAGAAGGGGCGGGATTTTCGCTTCCTAAGAGATCCGCTCTGCTTACATTCCTTGATGATGCGGATTGGCCGGATGGAAAAGAAATGAAGCTGGCCAGATCCGAACTTATCCAGCGTTTCCACGCTTAACCGCATTCCCCTCGCAAGAAATATCTTAATCATTCTCTGAGGATTAAATCGTTCAAAGCACCGTATATTTATTTCAAAAATCGAGGAATACCCATGCGCGCATTTTTTGAGATCTCAGGTTTGAATATCTATCTGCAAATCACAGTGACTGTTTTATCCTTTCTAATCCATGTCCTCCGAACTTATAAAAAGGAAAGAAAAGAAAGCTTAATAGAATTAGCCATAATCTACACGATCGGTTTATCAGGCTGGTTCGGCATTATGAGCGGTTTGTTCGGTCATATAATCTACGCAAATGAAGTCGCAGCAGGGATTGGTTGGCCGCTAAATTCGGGATTCCAAATGGAACTCGGTTTCGCATCAATCGGAATTGGGCTGATAGGTTTCGTTGGATTCTGGAGGCGGTCTTTCTGGTTTCCGTTCATCATTGCAAAAACATCATTCATGTGGGGTGCGGGTTTTACACATGTCCTTCACATGGTTCACGATAACAATTTTTCACCAAGCAATACGGGTATTATTGTCTATTGGGATTTTATTTTTCCAATAGCTCTGATTATTCTTTTTGTCCTGCAGCAAAGACTACCTACGGTAAAAAGGGTTTAGTTTAGCTATGCGATTGGTTTAGCAATCACGAAAAGTCGGCCCCATTCCGTATCCCCATCATTTTCGATGCATGTCTGTAATATAAGATGATCTTCCAATCCATAAATCGATTGCGATAAATTATGGGCAGAGATGATCTCTTCGGTGTCCAAATTTCTGAACTTGCTGTGAATGCTTCTGGGATCCAATGCTTGATATTCTTTTACTTCAATAATCTCAAACATCTGGTTTGTATCTTCACTATTGCTTGCAAGCGTTAGAAAATCTCCAACGCCGAGGTTAAAGAATTGTTCACCAGCTAAATAATTGTGTGCGATCAATCCAATGCTTCCTTGTTTTTCTGCCTGCCTGAATCGTGTGATCACGCCCGGGATGTTCGAAACATATCCAATGTTGTTATTTGGTTGATCAGCAATGGACAAGCCTACTTCTTCATCCAGATAAAGTGTCAATCCCGAACTGCTCTCCAAATCGATATTTACTGATGCGTTTTTTCCTGTTAAAGGAATGATTAAGCTATCATTCCCAATAACCAATAAAAATACAAACGATATGATGAAAATCGTTCTGATCATTCTTTTTTGTGACATTGATCCTCCGGGTACTCCAAATTTCTTCATATAGAGATTTTGCCGGGAAAGCGGAAAAATAACGGAAGAGGTGGGTTTGAGAAAGTTAGAAAATTGTTGTTCTAAGTTTGGGAATGGTTGGAAATGAAAAACAGGGCGCGTCAGCGCCCTGTTTTGAGGTTCGTACTGCCTGGATCAGTTTTGCATATCTGTCAGTTGATGGATGACAGGTTTTGTTTTCGCGTATAGATCTTTGAAGAGGGGGTAAAGGGTGTCATAGGTCTTCTTTTTTTCCTGGTCGGGTTCAATGCGTTTTTTAATCTTTACCCATTGCTTTTTTAGTGCATCGAGTTCGACTGCGCCAACAGCGAGACCTGCCAGGAAAGCATCACCATATGAAGCGCCGATCGTTTTTTCAGGTAAAACCTGCGGGATGCCTGATATATCGCTAACCATTTGCAGCCATAGATCATTGGAGGCCCCGCCGCCAACAGCCACACCATGCTTGATCTTCGCCCCGGCTTTTTGCATCGCTTCCAGGTTCATGCGAATTGCGAATGCGGTACCCTCAAGGACTGCGCGGTACATATCGCCACGGGTATGGCTGAGGGATAAACCCGCGAAGATTCCGCGCGCTTTTGGGTCGAAGATGGGTGTGCGTTCGCCGCTCATATATGGCAGCATGAGAAGGCCGTTCGCACCAACAGGTGACGCTTTTGCTTCATCTGCCAGTACAGCGTAGGCATTTTGTCCCCCCGCTTCCTGGGCGGCGATCAGGTCCTGCGCAAATTGGTCCCGGAACCATGTGGTCGCAGAACCGCTGGTGGAAAGCCCGGCGGAATATTCATATTGCCCTTCAAAAACACCGCCTTCAAGCCATAATTCATATGTTGGAACCGGTTTGTCTATAAAGAAGATGAAAAATGCGGTGCTGCCATACATGATCATCAGTTCGCCTGTATCGATCACACCGACACTGACCGCTTCGGAAAGGGCATCCACTGCACCGAAATTAACGGGTGTACCGGCTGGTATACCGGTTTCAGCTTCTGCGGTAGGCGTGATGGTTCCTGCCACCTTATCCGACCAGCCGATCTGCGGCAAGCGTTCGATCGGCGTGATCTCTTCCGCAAAACGCGCATTCCAGGCTACTTTTCGGATATCGATCAGCGGGCCCCATTCTGTAGCGGTATGGGCATCGATCGTAAAATTGCCGGTCAGTTTATATACTATGTAGGATGTTGCAGTAAGAAACTGATGAGTCTTTTTGTAGATGTCAGGTTCATTTTCTTTGATCCATAGGATCTTTGGTCCAATTGCCTGGGTTGTCAGGCGCGTTCCGCCAAATTCGACCAATGCTTCTCTTGTGTACTTCTTTTCCAGGTATTCAATCTGCTTGATGGCGCGTGTGTCAACTCCATACAGAATACCCGGGCGGAGCGGTTTTCCATCTTTATCAACTGGCAGCACACAAGCGCCGATTGCACTGACACCTGTCGCGATGACCGCATCGCCATTGGGAACCTGTGCGGTCAATTCTTTGGCAATTTGTTTGAAATCTTCCCACCAGACGCCATCTGCATCATGCTCGGCATAACCCGGTTTGGGCATATCCATTTCATGCTCCGCGCGCGCTTCAGCGATGATCGTGCCATCTGTCCGACAGAGTACTCCCTTTGAGCTGTAAGTACCGATATCGATTCCTAATAATAATTTGGCCATTAATCCTCCTTAACTGGAAAGGCGTGTTTTTATCTATATTGTATATAAAAACCGCCCCAGTTGGTGCATGGGGCGGCTAGGGTCATTGATGTTCATATTGCCCGTAGATCGGGCCGAAATTCTGGCAGGCACGGAAATCTGCACCCTGTGGTTCCATAACCCCAAAAGCAGACCAGGCACTTGGCCTGAAGATGTTCTCACCTTCAACATTATGCATGCATACCGGGATGCGCAGAATAGCGGCGAGTGTGATCAGGTCACTGCCAATATGGCCGTAGCTGATCGCGCCATGATTAGCGCCCCAGTTAGCCATAACGGAATAAACATCTTTGAATGCGTTTTCACCCGTCAGGCGCGGGACAAACCAGTGTGTCGGCCAGGTGGGATCTGTGCGTTCGTTAAGCGTTTTATGGACTTCTGGCGGAATATCCACCGTCCAGCCCTCTGCGATCTGCAAAACAGGTCCCAGGCCTTTTACGATATTGAGGCGGCTCATTGTCATTGGCATATCGCCACGGGTCAGGAATCCAGATGAATATCCACCACCGCGGAAATAACCAGTGGAGGCAGGATACCATTCTGTTGCGTCCAGGCATTTATCCACTTCCTTTTCATCAATCTCCCAGAATGGCTTCATGACGGGCTGGTCGTCTTTTTCCTGCCATCCTGTCGCATCCAGCGTGGCTGCGCCGGAATTGATGAGATGGATCATACCGCTGGCGGCTCGATCCTTGAGAGAATAACCGGTCACGCGCTTTACCGCTTCCGGGCTCCAGTAAGTGCGGACATCTGCGAAGATCTGGGCAGTGTTGGTCAGGAGGTAGCCAAACAACATCACCGCGCCATTTAATGAGTCATTCTCGGTCGCCATGATGTAGGGAGCGCGAATACCATTCCAGTCAAAGGAGGAATTGAGGATCGCTTCCATAAAATCGCCATTGGGCATATAGTCGGTCCATTGGCGTTGTCCCTGGAATCCTCCTGCTATGGCGTTATGCCCCATTGCCTCTTCACCGAAACCAATTGCTTCCAGTCCTGGATTTCCAACCATCAGGTCGCGGCCGATCATTGTCATTTTTACAACCGTTTCCCAATCCTGGTCTTTCTGTTCGCGCGAACGCTGCAATTCGGGCGGGTTATGGTCTTTGCCTTCATTGCATTTCTCTTTTGTCCATTTAAGCGCTTTCTTAAATTCTTCTGGATCGAATATACCTTCTTCCAGGCGGCGAGAGAATTCGCTCATATCAACAGCTTCCACTCGCATGCCAAGATATTTTTCAAAGAAGGATTGATCAACGATCGAACCAGCGATGCCCATGGAGGTTCCACCGAGTGACAGGTAGGATTTTCCGCGCATCAATGCAACTGCAAGCCCTGCACGCGCAAAACGAAGCAGTTTTTCTTTGACATCATCCGGGATCGATTTGTCATCGTTATCCTGTACATCATGTCCATAAATCGAAAAAGCAGGCAGCCCTTTTTGCGTATGGCCAGCCAGGACGGCGGCGAGATAGACAGCGCCAGGCCGCTCTGTTCCATTGAAACCCCAAACCGCTTTTGGTGTGAGCGGATCCATGTCCATTGTTTCAGACCCATAACACCAGCAGGGGGTGACTGTGATCGAAACCCCCACTCCTTCACGTGCGAATTTTTCTGCGCATAGTGCTGATTCCATCACTCCGCCGATCGTGCGGTCTGCGATCACGCAATGTACAGGAGATCCATCCGGATATTGCATGTTCTCACTCAAAAACGCTGCAACACCCTTTGCCATGTCCATGGTTTGATCTTCAAGACTTTCACGCACCCCATTCATGCGCCCGTCGATGGTTGGCCGGATGCCGATCTTTGGCATTTCCCCGATCCAACGTTTTCCAAAACCTTTCTTATCAGCCATCATTTACCTTCCTTTTCATTTATAAAATTTATTCTTCATCTACTCTGCCTGAAAAAAGCAGCATATTACTGTATTGAATTGTTTCTGCGGTTCGAATGATCCCAATCGCTTTTGGCACCCGTTTTTTCATATCGGCTGAGGGTTCATAAGAAATTGGGATATTGCCAAACGCATTCTTATACAAATCCTGAACCTCTTTTGTGTTTTCCAGTAAAAATTCTTCTGCCATCATAAGCTGGCAAATATCAAAATTTGGTTTAATGGCATTGAATACCTGCAGGACGGTTGGGATCCCATCGATCAGAGAAAGATCCACAATTTCTACCCCTGGAAAGTTGGTGAAGCCTCGGTCTGCAATGACCAGTAAATTGTTATGTCTTACACGGGATAGCAGTGAGTTGATATGCGGGTTAAGGATTCCTTTTTTCAGCATAAATGTCTCCTTTCTATCAATTCTTCAAAAACCTCGTAAATGGGTACTCTGTCGTGCCTTGAGCCCTTCTTTTGGTTTACGTTTTAGTACTAGGTACTCGATGCCTAATTTTTTAAATAGTTTCTTTTTTTCTGGTTTATCGCCATCCTCATTGACAATGAAAATATCCGGTTTATATTTCAATACTTCCGGTTCTGCATCCAGCCAGCCATTTCCGCTTGAGATAAGCGCTTTGTGGACGAATCGGATGGCATGGACCCAATACTGCCGCTCTTCCTGTGAAAATAATGGATGGCTTTTACCTTTCAGCAGGCGCAGGTTTTCATCATGCCCGACGACGACGTACAGGTCGCCATATTCCGCCGCTTGTTCGAAGAAACGAACATGCCCGCTATGCACCCAGTCAAAACAACCGGAGACCATCACTTTCTTATAAATATTGTGCTGTCGTTGTTCCTTTAAAGGAAATCCAGCAAGCGCTGCATCCGGGATAATTGAAGGAGTTAGGCCATTGTTTTCCCAGAAAGCAATTATCCGAGAACTTGCATCTGATTCACGCATCGCCCAATAGACTTCTTTTCTATCCTGATCATTATTTGTTAGAGATTTGGCGTCAAAGTCTGTTGTATCAATGATCCGCACATCATCGATAAAACGAATATTTTTAAGATAGTACAATCGCTCTGCCTGGGGAAATTTCACTGGCTTTCTTTCTTCCTTCATTACCAATGCATCAGAGAAGAGCAATACACGCACTGCACCCAGCCTGGATGCTTCCTGCAGGAAGCGGATATCGATCGTGCGGATGTCATCAAAACTACCGCTGGTATACACAATCGGTTTTTTATGTGCGAGGTTGCTCATTGACTTTCCTCGCTTTTTATTCTGATCGTGACTTTGAAAGTGCCAGGAACGGGTTCGCTGGAGATGATATAAAAATATCCTCCACCACAGCCGGAATACATCGCGCCATGATAGCGCTGCTGATAGAAGCGTAGTAATGCCATCAGATCTGTTTTTATGCTTGGATGGCGCACAGTATGGGGAAGAATGAACTCCCAGCAAGCCATTGTTTCGTTCATCGTTTTCCCGAGGGTGGGTGCATTTTTGTTCAGAATGGCATCGTAACATTCTGCGCCTGATCTACCCAGTTTTTCGATCCAGGCAGGGTCGAGATGCATTTCACCAAGCGGATAATAGCCTTCCGGGCGCTGCCCAACTGGCAGGCAGTAGGTCACGCTTTCCAACCATCCCGCGGTATCGGGATCATTGCAGGATGTGATATGGGAAGGAAAATAACCGCCTTCCACCGTGAAATTGTAGTCAAGTCGGGATATTCCTGGATAGATGATCCCGGCCATATCCTGCGAACCGGACGGGTCTTCACGGTCCGCGTTTTCTTTTTGATATAACTCGCGCATTAAAATTGCAGGGTCACCATCTGGAAGTGTTTCACCCCACAGTGCTTTTGCTGCTTTGCGTGTGCTGGTTCCCATTCCACAACGGGACATAAAAGGAAAATTTGGTTCCAGTGCCACTACGACCATCGATCCGGGCGGTGAGGGATTATGTTTGGAAATAAAGGGTTGGTCGATCCATCCACCTGCAAAGGCCATACGGTATGGCATAGCGCCGATCACGGATCGCATGTTTTTGTTGACCGCTTTGTTTCCCACAATGACCTGAAATTAATGCATCCCTGCAGGCGTAAATTTTCCTGCTTTACGTGCCTCGAATTGTTCCTTGATCCAGTGATATGTTTTTTTCATACCTTCTTCAAGGGGGGTATCCGGTTCCCAATGCAACATTTGTTTGATAAAGGTGTTATCGCTGTTTCGGCCCGCTACACCGCGCGGTTTATCGAGTTGATAATTTCGTTTCAATTCAACCCCGGCAAATCCCTCGATCATACTGACCAGTTCGTTAACAGAAACGAGTTTGCTGCTTCCCAGGTTGATGGGGGTTGCTTCCAGGTCATCACAGTGCGTGATCATATCAATACCTTTGGTGCAATCATCGACGTACATATAACTTCGTGTTTGTGAACCATCTCCCCAGATATAGATACTGTTATCCCCATTATCAACTGCAGTAATTACTTTTCTGGATAAAGCTGCTGGCGCTTTCTCTCGTCCGCCATCCCAGGTGCCATTAGGCCCATAAACATTGTGAAAGCGGGCAATAAATGTTTTTAGGCCACGTTCAACTGAATATTCCTGGCATACCATTTCTGAGAACAACTTTTCCCAGCCATATCCGCGTTCTGCCATTGCGGGATACGCATCTGATTCTTTCAAGGCACGCACATTGGGGTCCTGCTGTAAGGTGGTATTATAGGCACAGGCTGAAGATGAATAGAAATATCTTTGTGCACCGGCTTTATATGCTTCTTCTATCAGGTTGGTGTTGATGAGTACTGTCCGCAGGCATTCAACGCGGAAATTTTCGATAAATCCCATCCCGCCCATATCTGCTGCCAGGTTGTACACTTCAACCGCGCCTTCAACGGCGCGTACACAGTTATCCACAATACTTAGGTCCATGCATAGATTCTCGACACCTTCTGTACGCTGGTACCAATGGGACAACGGTTTTTTATCAATCGCGCGGATATTTGTGAAACCGGCGTCTTTGAAACGGCGAACCAGGGTGCCAGCAATAAATCCACCTGCACCCGCCACGACAATCAAGTCATCTCTTTTCCGTCCCGGATATGTCGCTGCTGTGTATTTTTCTTTCATTTTTCCTCTTTTTTTCTCTAATATCGACCGAGTTTTTCCCTCGCTTCCAATTAAGGTGTTTTCGGTCAGGCAATAATTATGTGGTTTTCTGTGATATTTTAGAACCACTGGAAGCTCGTTCGATCAAATGAACAGGAAACACTATTTCCTGGAACTCTTTAATTTCTTTATTATTTTTAATTCTGTTTATTAGAATTTCCGTTGCTTTTTGGCCCATATCATATGGCGGCTGGGATACAACAGTCAGGAACGGTTTTGGATTGAGAGTTTCAGGAATTTCATCGAAACTGACAATTGCCACGTCTTCCGGTACATTCATCCCGAGTGAATCCAGTGCGCCCAAAGCGCCAATGGCAATCAGGTTGTTCGCTGCAAAGATCGCAGTTGGTGTATGCTCTTGATTGAACAACTGATCGGTAAGCTCTTTTCCACTCTGTTGTGTGAAACGCCCATAATGGCAATCGATAAATTTTTCTAATCCATTATCTGCCATTGCTTTTCTATATCCAGCCATGCGATCTTCCGCGGTGGAAACATCCACCGGCCCGCTAAAGATGGTGATATAGCGATGGCCGAGGTTGATCAGGAGTTCTGTCAATTCATAGGCGCCACCAAAAGAATCGCCGCGCACGACATCGACGGTTCCTGTCGGAAAGCGCCGGTCGAGCACAACGAGTGGTGTTTTCTGGCTCTGGATGATTTTTACAGAATCTGATTTGATTGAGGTGGGGACTAGCAAAATGCCATCCACCTGTTTTTGGAGGACAAGTTTGATATATG
>Ga0180435_10006948_pt1 | contig 10818 bp, 9 predicted proteins | sample SS_ome_3_FD_132467 | JGI IMG/M metagenome (GOLD analysis project Ga0180435, IMG submission 132467) | Hypersaline lake sediment archaeal communities from the Salton Sea, California, USA - SS_3_S_1 metaG | ecosystem: Environmental > Aquatic > Non-marine Saline and Alkaline > Hypersaline > Sediment... | reverse complement strand
CTGCCCCAGGTCGTGCAGCAGGTCGTCAGCGTGCTCGATGCCGATCGACAGGCGGAGCAGCCGTGAGGATATGCCCGCCGCCAGCTGGTCTGCTTCCGGCATCGCCGCATGGGTCATCGTGGCCGGATGCGCGACCAGGCTCTCCACGCCGCCCAGCGATTCGGCCAGCGTGAACAGGCGCAGGGCGTCCAGGAACGAGGGGACGCGGGCGGCGTCCACGTCGAGCTCGAAGCTGATCATCGCACCGAAACTCTTCTGCTGACGCGCCGCCACCTCGTGGCCCGGGTGTTCCTCGAGCCCGGGGTAATAGACCTTCGCCACCAACGGGTGCCCGGCGAGGAAATCCACCACCGCCGCGGCGTTCTCCTCGTGTTTGCGATAGCGCACGTTCAGCGTGCGCAGCCCGCGCAGGGTCTGGAAGCTGTCGAAGGGCGAACCGGTCAATCCCAGGCAGTTCGCCCACCAGCGGAGTTGATCGACCAGCGCCGGGTCTTTCGCCACCACCGCGCCGCCGACCACGTCGGAATGCCCGTTGATGTACTTGGTGGTCGAGTGCAGCACGATATCCGCGCCCAGTTCCAGCGGGCTCTGCCCCACGGGCGACAGGAAAGTGTTGTCGGCCACCACCAGCGCCCCCGCGTCGTGCGCGGCGGCGGCGATGGCCTCGATGTCGGTGATCCGCAGCAATGGGTTGCTGGGCGTTTCGATCCACACCATGCGCGGCCGGATTTCCGCGATGCGCCGCGCGGACTCCTCCGTGTTCGACAGGGGCAGCCACTGCAGGTCGTAGATGCCGCGTTTCGATACGTTCGTGAACAGGCGGTGGCATCCGCCGTAGCAATCGTTGGCCGCGACCAGCACCTCGCCCGGCTGCACCAACTGGGTCACCAGGTGCACGGCGCCCATACCGGTGGCCGTGACGACGCCGCCGGAGCCGCCTTCGAGGGCGGCCAGCGCAGCGGCCAACTGGTCCCTGGTCGGGTTTCCGGACCGCGTGTAGTCGTACTCGCGCGCCTCGCCGAACCCGGCGAACGAGAAATTCGAACTCAGGTACAGCGGCGGAATGACCGCCCCGTGCTGCTCGTCGGAATCGATGGCGTACCGGGCCGCGATGGTCTCCGGGTGCGCCTTGTCGGGAAGCTTGCTCATAAGGGCGCCGATACTAGGCAAATGCCGCCGGCGGCGCAAGCATCAGGCGTAGTCCTGGTAGGACTTCTCCTCGATGATCTGCGAACCCAGGTGAAGGTTGAGCTTTTTCTTCACTTCGGACCGCCGGTCGTTGGTGAAGTAAACGGCGCGCGCCAACTCGATGAAACGCTCGTCGAATTCCTTGGCGCGTTCCTTGTCGCGGATGTCGTCCTCGATCTCCCACAAGGCCTCGTTGATCTCTTTCAGCTGGGCGTGCAGGTCGCGGATCACCTCGTCGTCGCTGATGTTGGCGGCCCAGGTTTCCTCCAGCAGCTTGAGTTCGACCCGCACGTTGGCGACCTTGTCCGGGTCGGTCATGCGTTCGGACTTGATCTCGAGAATGGTGATCTTGTCGAGCACTTCACCGGGCGAGACCGGTACGTGGATATTTTCCATGGCGGGTTTTCCTCCTGGTGTTCGCCCATGTCAGAGGCGGTTGTTGCTGTTCAGCCCCGCGGGCGTCAGCGTTTGAATACCGTTTCGATGGCGGCCATCAGGCGCCCGATGTCGTAGCGCGTTACATCGCCCAGGGTGGAAATACGGAACGTGGCCGTGCCCAGGCGCCCCGGGCCCGGGTCGATTACGAAACCCCAGCGCTTCAACCCGTCGTGCACCTCGGAGTAACTGAATCCCGACGGTACCCGGTAGGCATTCAGAACATTGGACGAGGCGCCTTCCTCCAGCAACGGTTCGACGCCGAAGCCGATGAGCGCCTGCTTGACCTGCCACGCCAGCTCGGCGTACCAGGCCCGGCGGCCCTGCCAGCCCCCGTGGCGGTCGAGTTCCGCGAGCGCCGTATTCAGCGCCATCAGGCCGTTCGCGGGCGGCACCAGCAGCGAATCGGGCTGTCCGGGGAACTCCAGCCAACCCGGCAAGTGCAGCCCCAGGCTGCGTGGCGGCGATACAGCGGCCGCCAGGGCCGATCTGCGCGCGACCACGAAACACAGGCCGGGGATGCCGTGCAGGCAGGCATCGGCGGTGGCGGAACAGGCCGTGAGAGCGGTTGAAGCGAAGGGAATGTCCTCGGCGCCGAAGCTGGCAGCCGCATCGAGCAGCAGCTGGACGCCGTATCGCTCGCAGATGTCGGCGAGCCGGGCGGCATCGTTCAAACGCCCGGTGGTGGTCTCGTGGTGCACGGCCGCCACGTGAGTGTAGCCACCCTCGGCCAGGGCCTCTTCCACGCGTCGGTAATCGACGGCGTCCATCCAGTCGTGCGCCAGGTCGGTCCGGTCGATGCCGTGGATGCCTGCGATCCGGCCGATCTGTTCACCGTTCCACCCGTTCCCGACCGCCAGCAAGCGACCGTCGCGTGGCAACAGCGAAGCCATCGACGCTTCCAGCGCCGTATGCCCGGAGCCGCCCATCGGCACCGCGACCCACTCGTCGCCATCGAGTTCGTAAGCGCCTATGAGCGCCGCCCGAACACGCGACAGGAGTTCGAGGAACTCGGGCTCGCGGTGGCCGAGGTCCGTATTGCAAGCTGCCCTGCGGACGGCGTCACTCAGGCTGACCGGCCCGGGATTCAGCAGGATGCATCTCATCGCGGATGGGTCTTCGCCGGGCTCAAGCGATCGCGCGGTACCACAGGGTAACCGCCGCCGCGATCTCGAACAGGGTATAGACCAATTCGCCGTTGCGGATCATCGACTGCCGCAGATCCCACTCGGCGTCCTGGTTCGCGCGCCAGCTGAACCGGGTCGGCAGCATGGCGGGGCGGCCACGGCTCCACTCGCGCCATTCGTCGCCGAAAATATCTTCCAGCTTGCGGTCCTCATAACGGATCGCAGCGGGGTAGTAAAACAGGAAGAACGCCACCACCAGCGCGACCACCCACAGGTTCGCGCAGGCCAGCGTGAAGCCGCCCAGGATCAGGAAGTTGCCGAGGTACAGGGGATGCCGCACCAGGGAGTACGCCCCGGTGCTGCCCAGCTTGCGGTTCTTGTAGATCACGCCGGCCGCGTAAATGCGCCAGGCCTGGCCGACCAGGGCGATCAGGAAACCCGCCACGATACGGCCCTCGCCGGCCGGTTCCGTGAACCAGGCGCAGACCCAGAGCAGCAACAGGCCGAAGCCCTGTCGCGAGAGTTCGTGATAGCGCAGGCGGTCGATGAATCCGGGCAGACCGCTGCGACCACCCATTTTTTCTACTCGGCGCGATGCCATGTGCTCACTCCTCGCTGCTGAGCGCTCATTGTACCCCAAGGACGGCCGCTCACGACGCCCCGCGGGCTGTCCCGGGCTGCTTCGGTTCCGGGTCGATGCGGGTTGCTCCGGGAGGTGTGTTCAGGAGCCCCGATGCTGCGCCTGGATGGCCGGCAGGACCGTTTCCGCGATACGGGCGAGTTCATCCTCGTTGTCGAGCGCCGACCACGGCAGGCCGGTGATGTCCTCGATGCCGAAGGCCAGCGGGCAGGAGCGCAGCACGGCGCGCAGCGCTTCCTCGTAGGAAGAGTCGGCGAGGCCTTCGCGCTCGAAGCGTTCGCACTCGTCGGCGATGCAGGTGGCCGCCATCGAGCCGATCTTGAACAAGCCTGGCATGACGCCCACCGCGTCGCTTCCGGGCACGTCGCCCAGGCGACGGCCGAAATCCACCACGCGGCCCTCGTGCAGGGCGATACCGATCGACGCCCCCGAAGGTTCCCGGGAACCGTCGAACAGGAGGCAGTTTTCCTGCGGCGATTCGACCAGGCGTCGCAGCGCATCCGGGTGATGGAGGGCCGAGGCGTCCATCACGAGTGTCGAGTCCACCGACCTGAGGCTCTCGGCGGCAGCCAGCAGGTCGAGTACGCTGCCGAGTTCGAAGCGCGGGTTGAAATGGAAGGCGACATCGGGACGGGAGGACAAGGTGGCGATGTGATCCATGACCTGCCGCGCCTCGTAACCCAGCACGAGATCGGCTTTCCCGATTCCGTTCTGAACCAGTTCGTCGAGGTGGCGCGCCAGCAGGCTGCGTCCCCCGAACTCCAACAGGCAAACGGGTCGATCATCCCGGCCGGGGCCGGCGAAATGGTCACCACGCCCGGCGGCGAGCAGAATGGCATGCATTTGACGTTCTCCCTTTCTGGCGTCGCACGACAGCGACCGACGCTACGTGCAGAAGATAACGCGCTGGCAACACGAAATCACGCGCCGGGGCCACGGACGTTGCGGTACGTCAAATAGCTGCCGCGATCAGCGCCCGGTGGCATCGATCCAAGCGACGACGCGCGCCTCCAGGATGTCCAGCGGCATCGAACCGCCGGTCAGCAGCACGTCGTGGAACTCGCGAATATCGAAACGATCACCAAGTTCGGCCTCGGCCAGCGCGCGCAGTTCCAGGATCTTGGTCATGCCCACCTTGTAGGCCGTGGCCTGCCCCGGCATGATGAAGTAGCGCTCGATTTCCGCCACCACGTCGCTCCCGGCCATGCCGGTGTTGGCCAGCATGTATTCGATCGCTTCCTCGCGCGACCAGCGCGCCCAGTGGATGCCGGTGTCCACCACCAGGCGCACGGCGCGGAACAGCTCCGCCTGCAGGCGACCGATGTCGTCGTAGGGATCCTCGAGCAGGCCCATTTCCTTGGCCAGTCGCTCGGCGTACAGGGCCCAGCCCTCGGCATACGCGGGGAACGGGATCAGGCGGCGGAAGAACGGCAGGTCTTCCTGCTCGCGCTGGATCGACAGCTGGAAATGGTGGCCCGGCACGGCCTCGTGGTACGTCATCGTGCGCATGCCGTAGGTCGGTGTGGCCTTGATGTCGTGGAGGTTGGCGTAGAACATGCCCGGCCGGCTGCCGTCCATCGCCGCCGGTTCGTAGTAGGCGCCAGGGGCCGTCTTCTCCTTGAATTCGGGTACGCGCTCGACCTCGACCGCGGCCTCGGGAATCGTCCTGAACCATGGGTCCAGCCCGGCGTTCACTTCCTCGATCATCGCGGTGTAGTCGGCCAGGATCTGGTCGCGGCCCTCGCCGGTGTCGGAATAGTAGAAGCGCTCCTGCTCGGCCATTTCCCCGATCGCGGCCGTGAAACCGGCCGAAACGTCCCAGCCCTCGGCCGCCAGGATCCCCAGGATCTCGCCCTGGAGCCGGTCCACCTCGGCCAGGCCGAACTCGTGGATGTACTGCGGCGTGTAATCGGTGGTGGTCATCAGGCGCAGGGCCAGGCGGTAGTACTCGTCGCCGTCCGGCAGGCTCCAGGCGCCGTAGTTGGCGTCGACTTTCGCGTCCAGCGCGACGAAGTGGTCGATCAACCGGCCGTAGGCGGGGTATACGGTCTGCTCGATCGCATACCGGGCCTCGTTCGCGAGGCGTTGCTGCTCGCTCTCGGGCAGGTCCGCCTCGTCCATTTTCTCCAGCAGGGCCGTCATCAGGATGCCCTCTTCCGGCGGCGTCGCGACGAAGGCGTTCATTTCCTCCAGCACCTTGGTCACGACGAACTGCGGCGGGTGTATGCCGAGTTCCTCGCGGTGACGCAGGCCCTCCAGCACCTGGTCGAATTGGACGCCGACCGCGTTCAGTCGCGACACGTAATCCTCTGCGTCGCCCACCGAGTGCACCTGGTGCGTGGACTCCATGAACGAGGGGAAGTTGTTCTGCACGCCGAACATCTGGTTCACCGGGAAGGTGTGGAAGCGGAATTTCTCGCCCTCGACGACGATGCCCAGCATGCTGGCCGCGATCTGCTTCGAAACGCGGTCGCCCTCCGAAAGATCCTCGTCGTCGTACGACATCAACACCGCGTAGGCGTCCTTCATCTGCTCGATGAAACGATCCCCCGCCGCCAGGCTCTCGTCGTCCAGCTTCGCGTTGTGGCCCGTGATGCCGAGCGGTTCCAGCACGCGCAGGCTGCTGAGCATCTCCGGGCTCTCCAGCATCACCTGCATCATCGTGCGGGCGAACAGCAGGTTGATGTTGACCGGCTTGAAATACCAGCTGTGGGCCAGGAACAGGCCCCCGGCGACGAGGACGACCAGCAGCAGGGTGCCGGTGATTTTGAGGAGCTTCTTGAACAGGCGCATGTGGATTTCCGGAACGGTATGGAGGTGGATTTGAGGCGCACAGTCTATCCAACCGTTACCGGTCGGTCATGGACCGCAAGTCATGGTTATTCGCTCGCCGGCCCGGGGCGGGGTTTCGGTGAGTCCGCGACCGGCATAGAATGCACGGGCGCACCGCGCTGGCCTCGAGCCATGCGCCGCCCGGCAAGCGGAGAATTGAAATGAGCAAAACCCCGAAAGACGCCACCTTCATCCCCCTGCGCGCTGCGGTCGTCACGATCTCCGACAGCCGCACGCCCGAGAACGACAGCTCGGGCGACTACCTGGCCGGCGCGCTGCAGGCCGAAGGCCACGAGGTGGTGCACCGCGAGATCGTGAAGGACGACCGCTATGTGCTGCGCGCTGCTTTTTCCGCGCTGATCGCGGACGACGGCGTGCAGGTGGTCCTGAGCACCGGCAGCACTGGCCTGACCGGGCGCGATATCGCGCCCGAGGCGCTGACGCCGCTGTTCGACAAGGAGATCGAAGGCTTCGGCGAACTGTTCCGCGCCGCCTCGATCTCCGACATCGGCGCCGCGACCATCCAGTCGCGCGCGTTCGCCGGCCTGGCGAACGCCACCGTGATCTTCTGCGTGCCCGGTTCGCCCGGCGCCTGCCGCACGGCCTGGGAAGAAGTCATCCGACCGCAACTCGACGCCCGCACCCGGCCCTGCAACCTGGCCAACCTGATGCCGCGCTTCCGCGAACGGTAGGGCGGGTTACTTCTGGCCCATTACCGACCGTAACAATTCCACCATTATGGTGGCACACGGTCCATAACGTCTTGAGGGAGAACGCTGATGGCTGACAATTCCTACACCCCGTTCAACGCAATGGTCGACATCGTCGCCTCGCCCGGCAAGGCGCTGGACGAGATCAAGAAACACACCGCCTGGCTGTGGTGGCCACTGCTGATCAGCATGGCCCTGGCCTGCGCCGTGTTCGCCTACTACTACGCCTGGGTCGATTTCGAGTGGCTGATCGGGGAGACGATCCGGCAGATCCCGGCCGAAGACCGCGCCGCCAGCGAGGAGGCCGTGCGCGGCTTCATGACTCCTCAGACCAACATGATCACCACGGTCATCGCCATCGTCGTGATGACGTTCGTGATTTACCTGATCGAGGCGATCTATTTCCACCTCGCCAACAAGGTGACCACCGGCGCCGACATCGGTTTCGGCCAGTGGTTCAGCTTCGCGGCCTGGACCGCCTTCGTCGGCGTGTTCGCTTCGATCGCCGCCCTCATCACGATGCTGGTGGCGGACAGCAACCAGATCACTGCGGAGAGCCTGCAGGTGCTGTCGATGAACAACCTGCTGATCCACGCTTCCCCCGGTGACCCATGGTTCCGCTGGGGCAGTTCGCTGACGCTGATCAACCTGTGGATGCTGGTGCTGATGAGCATCGGCTACGCCCGCTGGACGGGCGCCTCGACGGTCAAGTCCGCGATCATCGCCTGCCTGCCCTGGGTGCTGATTTTCGGAATCTGGGCCGCGATGATCTGAGCGGCAGCGACCCGTGAAGAAAATCCTGGTATTCGCGGCGATCGCCGTGGTAGTTGTTGCCGTGCCCCTGCTGTCGAAGTTCGGCGGCGGGCAGGACGCGAAGCAGGTCGAACTGGCCGAGGCCGAGTACCGCCTGATCAAGAGCTCGATCCTGGCCTCCGGCACCCTCGCGTTCCGCGAGCAGATAGAACTCACCCCCGAGGTCATCGGGCAGGTCGTTACCGTGCACGTGGAAGAGTCCGACGCCGTGCGCCGGGGTGACCTGGTGATCACGCTGGACCCGAAAACCTACCAGGCGCAGGTCGACCAGGCCGCGGCGGCGACGCGCATGCAGGCCATCGCGATCGAGCGCCAGAAGCTGCTGATCGAGAACCTGGAGGAACGCTACCAGCGGCAGGCGTCCATCTACGAACGCGGACTGGTCGACGAGGACAGTTTCGAGCTGCTGCAGAACCAGCTGGCGCTGGCCCGCGTGGACCTGCGCTCTTACCAGGAATCGCTGTCGCAGGCGCGCGCCGCGCTGTCCCAGGCCGAGGAACTGCTGGCCAAGACCCGCATCACCTCGCCGATCGACGGCATCGTGATCCAGATCGACGTTGAGGAAGGCGAAACCGTGATCGCCGGCACCACCAACATCCCCGGCTCGACGATGATGGTGATCGCCGACCCCTCGGAAACTCTGACCGAGGTGCGCGTGGACGAGGCCGACATCGCCCAGGTCGAAATCGGGCAGCAAGCGGACATTTTCGCCGCCGCCTACCCGGACACGGCGCTGCCCGGCACCGTGCAGACCATCGCGGCCGTGGCGCGCCAGACGCCCGGCCAGCAGAGCCTTTCCTTCCTGGTGAAAATCCTGCTGAACGAACAGCGCGACCTGAAAATCCTTCCCGGTATGAGCGTGCGGGCGGACATCTACACGCAATCCTCCGAGGAAACCCTCGCCGTGCCCATCCAGGCCGTGCGCTACGATGACGAGGCGGACGAAGACGGCGGCGAAGGCGACCAGGGCGACGCCGCCTTCGTGTTCGTCGTCGAAGACGGCAAGGCCGCGCGCCGCGAAGTGAAAACCGGCATCTCCAGCGACAGCGACCAGGAAATACTGGAGGGGCTGGAGGCCGGCGATACCGTGGTCGCGGGTCCCTTCCGCGTACTGCGCCACCTGAACGACGGGGACGCCATCGAGGCGATCGAACCCGAAGAGGAAGAAGGCGACTCGACCGTCTCGGTCTCGGTGGAATGAGCATGGCGGCGCCGCCGGCCAACGTCATCCAGTTGCGCGGTGTCTACCGCACCTACGAGATGGGCGACCAGGTGCTGCACGCGCTGAACGACGTCGACCTGGACATCGCGCGCAACGAGTACGTGGCCATTGTCGGCGCCTCCGGTTCGGGCAAATCCACGCTGATGAACCTCATCGGCTGCCTGGACCGCGCCACCCGTGGCGAGTACCGGCTCGAGGGCATCCCCGTGGGTGGCATGAACGAGATCGAGCTCGCGCGCATCCGCAACCGCGAGATCGGCTTCGTGTTCCAGAGTTTCAACCTGCTGGCCCGCGCCTCGGCGCTGAAAAACGTGATGCAGCCCCTGGTCTACCGCGGCATGCCACGCGCCGAGCGCCGTGAACGGGCCGCGGAGGCCCTGCAACGGGTCGGCCTTGGCGACCGCCTGGATTCGCGGCCCAACCAGCTCTCCGGCGGCCAGCGCCAGCGCGTGGCCATTGCCCGGGCGCTGGTGGGCCAACCGGCCATCCTGCTGGCGGACGAGCCTACCGGCAACCTCGACAGCCAAACCAGCCGAGAGATAATGGGCCTGATCGACCAGGTCCACGACGCCGGCCAGACGGTGATCATGGTGACCCACGAACCCGACATCGCGGCCCACTGCCGGCGCGTGATCCGGCTGGATGACGGCCGCGTCGCCGAGGACCGGAGGCAGGCCGCGTGAACATGCTGCTGGAAAGCTTCCGCTCCGCGCTGGAATCCATCCGGGCCCATGGCTTCCGCTCGCTGCTGACCTCGCTGGGCATCATCATCGGCGTGACCTCGGTGATCGCCGTGGTGTCGATCGTCCAGGGGCTGTCGCACACCATCAACGCGCAATTCGAAGGCCTGGGCGGAAATTCCCTGACCATCCAGTCCTACACGCCGTTCAAGCGCGCGCTGCAAGGACACCGCGCCAAGCTGCGCGACCGCGACATCGAGGTCATCGAAAAGCGCGTCGAAGGCATCAGCCACATCACGCCGGTGCTGTTCGCGCAGTCCGGAACCCGGGGCATGGTCAGCCACCGTTCGCAGGTGACCTTCACCAACATCTACGGCATCGGGCCGAGCTACCTCGAGGTCAACAGCGTCTTCCCGCAGCGCGGCCGCTTTTTCACTCCCGAGGACGAATCCCGCCGCCGGCTCGTCTGCACGGTCGGCCCGGACGTGCTGGAAGAACTCGAGATGCCCGAGGACTCGATGGGCGAATTCATCCGCTTGGGCGGAGACTGGTGCAAGATCGTCGGCGTGATGGAGAAGCGCGGCGAGATTTTCGGATTCTCCCAGGACAACTACATCCTGATGCCCTACGCGACGGCGAAGCGCCTGATGGGCGCCTCGCGCGACCTGGACATCCAGATTCAGCTGCTGGTCGACGATCTGAACCGCCTGGACGAGGTCAAGGACCGCATCCGCCAGGTGCTGAGGCGCGAGCACGGGCTGGGCGCCGGCGAGCCCGACGATTTCAGGGTCCGCACGGCCGAACAACTGACCGAGTCCTTCAACAAGGTGATCGACACCATCACCTACGTGATGGGCGGCATTGTCGGCATTTCGCTGCTGGTGGGCGGCATCGGCATCATGAACATCATGCTGGTGTCCGTCACCGAGCGCACCCGCGAGATCGGCATTCTCAAGGCGCTGGGCGCGACGCGCCAGGACATCCTGCTACAGTTCCTGATCGAGGCCCTGGCGCTGTGCATGATCGGTGGCCTGGTGGGGGTGGCGATCGGCTTCGGCCTGGGCGCCCTCGTGGCCACCTTCCTGCCCGGCTTCCCCCCGGCCCACGTCCCCCTGTGGGCCGTGGCGCTCAGCTTCGGCTTCTGCGCCGCGGTCGGCGTGATTTTCGGCAT
>Ga0180435_10006947_pt1 | contig 10819 bp, 2 predicted proteins | sample SS_ome_3_FD_132467 | JGI IMG/M metagenome (GOLD analysis project Ga0180435, IMG submission 132467) | Hypersaline lake sediment archaeal communities from the Salton Sea, California, USA - SS_3_S_1 metaG | ecosystem: Environmental > Aquatic > Non-marine Saline and Alkaline > Hypersaline > Sediment... | reverse complement strand
TGGTGATTTTGCCTGTAGGAGTGACGTGAGGTCGGTCACCCAAGATGCTCCAGGAGGGATTGACAGAGTCTCAGTACGCGGTCTTAAAAGGAATGAACTGCGATTTCGAGTGACCCGATAATTCGCTCATATTGCAATTGGTGGGTCGCTGGCATTGGAATATCCAGGCCGCTGTGGATGTCGGTGGGGGATGGCCTTATTCCGCCTGAGCAATGATTTCGCCGGAGGTCAGCGGCGGGGCGTGGTTGTGGATCCATACGCCTAACGCTCCGCCAATAACAAAGGCCGATAATCTGGCCATTTCCGGGCCGCGTTCGGGCACAAGCAACTTGAGCGTTTGCAGCGCCGCGCCGACTATGCCCGCCAGCAATGCCCCCTTGACGATCCGCTTGATGCTCGACTTGCCCGCCAACCGGCCGCTCATGCTCAATACGTAAGTGAATGCCGCCATCACAGTCAGTATCCGAACGACCGGGCGCACGTATTCGACGCGTTTCTTTCCAACCGCAAATGAGTGAGCCGGAAACCACCCTGCGCCCGACGGTATCTTGGCTTGGATCGCCGGCGGGTCCCATACGAAATCGAATGGGGCGTCCTCGCGGGCGGGTCGGCATTCGTGGTACGAGACATATCCCACCAGCAGCACCGCGGCCAGGGCGAGCTTGGCCGACAGGGAGCCCAACCTGTGGAAGACAATCCCAAGCAGCATCCCAAGCGCCGCTCCGCAGGCCGCCACCACGACATTGGCGATGTTGGCCCTCCTGTCCTCGATGAACGGCTTGCACGCCTCGGTCGCCAGCGCAAAACTCGACGCCAGAACGGCGCCGTAAACCCAGCGGACGCGCGAGCAGTTCATCGCCGAAGCGCCGATAACGCCGGCCAGTACGGCGTACATCCCCACCCTGCACACCAGCCAGTGATGCCAGGAATGCAGCCTCATTCCCTGGCTCAAGACGAAGCTGGAGTTTGTGAAGTTCTTCTCCAACGTTGATTTATGCGTAACGGGATAGAAGGGATCGGTTGCATCCAGCAGCAGCAGAATCAGCAGGGCGATCGCCACAGGCCGCAAGGGACGCAGGGACCATTTGCCCGACGCCTCTCCGGAGAGCTTTGACTGAACTGATCGCCCTGTGGTGACGCCGACAACCCCTCCGCCCAGGCCGCCGGCGGTGTTTGTCATCACATCGATCACTTCGGTCGTTCGCGATGGGGACCACAGTTGCAGGAACTCCACTGCCAGGCTCACCACAGCGCACATGCCGCCGGCGGCCAGGACCGCCCTCCAGCGGGACCCGCCGGTGTGCCGCAGGGCCGCCAGCATTCCCAAGGGGAAGAAGAACGCTCCGTTAAGCAGGATGTCGCGGCGGTTGTTGAAGAAGCCGTCGTACCAGACTGTCAGTTCGCGCTCAAGTTCTCCGAAGGCGGCTCCTGCGTCCGCCGTCATGTCGAACGGCAGCAGGGCGCCGTAGAAGATGACGGCGATGTACACGAGGCAGAGAACAGTTACAGGTCTGACTTCCATTGCTTTGATGCTTATCTATCGGCGCCGCAGCGACTACTGACAGTATCCCACCGGCCCGGAGACCGGATCGCGATCATTTTCTCCGGCCCGTCCGCGGCCCGGCGATCTACGACCGCAAGCCTCACGCGGAACACGGATTATCGACTCGTCGCGTACTTTATGCAAGCCAGCGGGCCGAATGCTCACCGCAGCAGGCAACTAAGTCTCTGGTATTGTCTCGACCTGATTCACATGCGGCTTGATCCAAATCCCGCTGGGGGCCCGCAGGCGTCTGCCGGAAGCCGGGCCGGAGTCCGAGGGCGTCTCATCCGCAATTGCCGGCGACCGGGCTCACGGCGCGACCCGCATTACCGAACCTTCACATTACCTTCGCAGTTCCGGGGGTGTGAACTGTGATGCTGATAAGTGGTACTAGTTTTCCGAGTCATGAGCCACGCGGGATGAGGATCTGCGTAAAGAATGTGCCGTGCTGATGTTAACCCGTTCGAGAGTTCCGGCGTTCGTCCCAGGCCGCCGATCTCGCCACCGCCGGACGGGCCGATAGGAGGTTCACAGCCCCCGGTCCTGTGAACCGTGCCAAACACCCCGGCCCACGGTTGGGCGAGCGCCAATGCTCATGCCGGACAGTACCGATTGTGCCCGCCTGCGGTCCTTCACACGATGCGGCCATGACGGAATTCTGAACCTGCTCGCCGACAGGCAAGTGCCAAGGCGGCCTTGTGATATCAAAGGCTTACGAAAATGACGCACATATTGGCATTTTTCTGGCGCATTCACGGCCAGTTACATTGCAGTTTGCCACTTCTTGCACACGATGAGGCAGCAGTTCTTGCTGTAACTGAGTGTTGACGATACGGTCAACTCCGTAGGAATCATCAAGCTCTTTCGGTTTGGTGATGAGCCCCTTTGGCTTCAGCAAGTGCTGCATTCTCGCAGGGGTTGTATTTCAACGCCTTTGCATGGTTTCACTGCCGTCGTTGCTAGGATCATTGGAGGAGCATTACGGGAGTTGTCACTTAATAATATCCTTGGTTATATCGGGTTCCATGATAGAATATCTAACTTGCGGCGGGTTGGGCCGTTTCTTTGGTTCTTCGTCCGTATTCGGGCATTTTCCTGAATCTGTACAACGTGAGGCCGGTGGGTTATGGGCAAGATTAGAAATGAATGGGGCGATGTGCCTGTCTTCGAGACGCTTGAGCCGAGGCTACTGCTTGATGGGACGAGCTATATCGTCAACTCCCTGGCCGACGTTGTGGCTGACGACGGCGTGGTGACGCTTCGCGAGGCGATTGAGGCGGCCAACACGAATACGGCCGTGACGGCCGATGTTCTGCCCGGCAGCGCAATCGAGGTTGATATCGTCACCTTCGACCAGACCGCCCTCCAGGCCGAGGCCGGCGCGGGCAATCCGCTGGCCATCACGCTGGGCGGAACGCACCTTGAAGTTGCTGACGATTTAGATATCCAGGGACTTGGCGCTGATGTGCTGACCATCGACGCAGCGGGTGCTAGCCGGGTGATGTTGATAGACGATGGTTCGGCAGTAACGATGAAGACTGTGACACTCTCCGGTCTGACAGTCACAGGCGGCTATATTGCCGGAAACGGAGGAGGATTGAACAATTCGGAATCCCTAACGCTCTCCGAAGTGACAGTTGAGGGCAATAGGGCCGTGTATATTGACCATTGCGGCGGCGGCGGGATCTTCAACACCGGTGATCTGCGGATAATCAAGTCTACAGTGTCAGACAATTCAGTTGATTATGGCGGCGGGGGGATAATTAACTACGGTACTCTGCATATCGCAGAATCGACTATATCCAACAATCGTGTGGTGCTGAATGGGTCGTATGCCGGTGGCGGACTAGCTGACAATGGAGAATCCTACATCATCAACTCGATCTTCGAGGGTAACACCTCGCTTCTCGACGGAGGGGCAATACTGTCTCGCGGAAGCACACTAACTGTCGTCAATTCAGTAATAGTTGGGAATTCGGCGTCTACTGGCGGCGGTATTCACTCCACTTCTGGCTCAGTGACGCTGACGAACGTGACAGTGTCAGGAAATTCGGCTGACTACGGAGGCGGGATCTACAACACTGGTACGCTGACGCTGAATAACACCATCGTAGCCTTGAATGATGCGACGACCTTCGCCGACATTTACGGCGGCGTCACAAGCTACGGCAGCCTTGTGGGGGCGGATCCCGGGTTCGTTCGCAACCCTTGGGCCGGGGCGGATGGTGACTGGGGTACGCCAGGCGATGACTACGGCGACCTGCGGTTGCAGATGGGAACCAGCCCTGCCGTGGGTGCTGGAGACAACTCCCTATTGCCGACTGACGAGTTTGACATCGACGGCGATGGAGACACGGCCGAAGCGTTGCCGATTGATCTTGCCGGTGACCAAAGGATCAACTATGGCATCGTAGACATTGGGGCCTATGAGGGCATCTTCACGCCGATTGTGCAGGAGGTGTCGATTGTCAGCTATGACCCGCAGCAGGTCGTGCGGGTGGTTCTAAGTGAATCTATGGATACTGGCACGTTCGACCCAACCGAGGATGTGCTCTCGTTGATTGGTGCGGGGGCGGGGCATGTGTTGGGCCATGTATGGCAGGATGGCAGAACGCTTGATCTGTACTGCCTCCTGGAGTCTTACGGCGACTACACGCTGATACTCGGTCCGGATATTCGCTCGACGGATGGTGAGTGGATGGACGCTGACATAGACGGTATCTGCGGTGAGCCTGGCGAGGACAACTCAATACTTGCCATGACGATGACGCCGCCGTATGTGATGGGACATACCGTAGCTGAAGGCTTGCCCCTCAACTCGGTAGCGGTGACGTTTGATCGGCCGATGCGGGCCGAGAGTTTCGATGCGGCCGAAGATGTCCTCAGCTTCGACGGGCCGACAGGACCGTTGTCTTTGGACAGTTGGCGATGGTTGAATGAGTGGACGCTGGAACTGGATATGGATCTTTCGACTGCGGGGGATTACACGCTGGTGCTGGGCTCGAATATACTGGATCGGAGCGGGGCCGCTCTTGACAACGATGGTGACCTGATGCCAGGCGAGGTCGGTAGCGACGAATACGCGATCATGTTCGGCATCACTTCGCCAACAGTAACGGGCTTCATTGCCCCGGTACTGCCGCCCATGGACGGTGTGGCGATCTACTTCAGCAGAGAAATGGATGCCGCGAGCTTCTCGCTTGCCGATGATCTGCTGGACTTCACTGGTCCGACGGGCGTGGTAGATGTAACCGGATCGGCTTGGCTGGACAGTCGGACACTCAGGTTGGAAACCGACGACGCAGGGACGGGGACTTACTCGTTCCAGCTTGGCGGTGCCGTGCTGGACGCCTGGGGCAATGCCCTTGATGGTGATGAAGACGGTGTATCTGGTGAGCCCGAGGACGGTTACGCCGCATCATTCACTACGATGATGCATGGGACGATCACCGAAGATACGATCATAGGAGGCTCCAATGTGGTTGTCCCTGTCGATGGCGACCTCCGCGTGCCCTCGGGTGTCACACTGACCGTGCTGGCCGGGACTATTGTGAAGTTCTCCGACGCCTCGGCCGGGATCACGGTTGAAGGTAGCGCTACTCTCGTGAGCACCGGTACTGCTGAGGCACCGGTGATGTTTACTTCCTATCTCGATGATTCGGTTGGCGGGGACACTAATGGTGATGACATTGTTACTACACCATCATACGGTAATTGGCGCGGTGTCCGTATCGAAAGCAACGGGCAGGCCGAACTGACTCACACGGAAGTCCGCTACGCCAACATAGCCATCGATGCCGACAGCGACTACGCAGTAGTAAACCTCTCTGCTGTAACACTGCGGGAGAACGATCTCGGCATATTCGTCTACAGGCCATACACGCAAGTCACCGCTGAGAACTGCCTGATCGTGGACAATAACAGGGAAGGTGTGTACGTACGCGCCAGTTCCGCGCACATTTTCCGCAACTGCACAATAGTAGGCAACGGCTTCGGAGAGGCGGGGCATGAGAGAGGTGGGATTCATGTCGGCGCCGCGACGGTTAATCTCGTTAACTGCATTGTGGCGTTCAACGCCAATGGTCTCAACCACACACATGCAGACGACAGCCAGACGATCATTCGCGACTCCGTCTTCTACAACCCCGACGGGCAAGATCTTGTCTGGACGTCCGGTGGTGCTATTCCGCAGTTGGATCAGGACGGGAACATGGTGGCCGATCCGCTTTTTGTCGATCCTGCCGCCGGTAACTACAGGCTCGATGATGGCTCGCCTGCCATTGATGCGGGTTTGGGCTTCCAGGCCCCATCAGACGACTTGTCAGGCAATCCGCGCTATGATGATCCGGGCATGCCCAATACCGGTGGCGGGTACCCCGCCTATGTGGACATCGGGGCATTCGAGCGGCAAACGGCCACGATTTCTGGCGATCTGGCCGTTACGAACGTCTCGGCGCCAGCGCCGCTGTTCCTCTCGGCCGGAGAAGCGTATTCCTTCGATTGGACGGTCGCCAACGTAGGACTCGATGACATTGACGCCGATTGGCAGGATGTGGTCTATCTCTCCCGCAACACAAGGATCGACAGCGGGGACACTGTTCTGGCCACGTATGACCGAACCGGCGGGCTGGCCGCAGGGGAGAGCTATACGGATACCTACGATGGCACCGCCCCGGCCGAAGCCGGTCCTTGGTATCTGCTGGTCAGGGCCAACGCTTCCGGCAATGTCATCGAACCCAACTTAGCAGACAACGTGGTTGCCTCGCCAACACCCCTTGGCGTCGATATTCAAACCGTAGAAGTTGGCGGCGCCGTAGCCGCCAACGTGTCGGCCGGACAGTGGGAATATTTGCGCCTCGATGCAACGCCAGGCAACACCATCGTCCTGTCGCTTGCGGGCGGCAGCGGGCTCAAATTCTACGCCAGCCGAGACATTCCACCGACCTTGAACGACCATGACTTCGCGGCCGACGCAGCCGGCGAACTCCGCATCCTCAATCCCGCCGACACCACTTACTACGTGGGCGTCTACTCTCCGGCCGGATCACACGCCTTCACCGTCTCCGCCGCCAGTACGAGCCTTTCGATTCGAGAAGTGACGCCTGGGGTGATCGGCAACGTCGGCCGGGCCACGCTGCAGATTCTTGGTGACAATTTCGGTCCGGATACTCAGGCGCAACTGATCGCACCGGACGGAACGGTTATTGACACGCTGGTGGACCCTGCCCAGGGGATTCTGGACCATAATGAGTCCTTGCGGGACAGCGGAAAGTTGTACGCTACGTTCGATCTTGCGGATGCCGCAGCAGACCCGGGTTTGTACAGCGTGCGTCTGCTGGATGCGGGAGCTCAGGTAGTATTGCCCGGAGCAGTTAGCGTCGTCTCAGGCGGACAGGCGGCTTTGGAGGCTGGTCTTGAATTCTCCAACAGTTCGTCGTGACCGGGCCGGGTTGTCAATGCGACTATTTGGTGTCGAAATACAGGCAGCTTAGATGTGCCGATTACGGTTCTCTCGCTACGGGCGTCCGCAGGTGTGCGGTGGCATTTGCCCGGATCTAACGAGTGGGTTCTTGGTGATCCGCTGTCGCTCCTTCCTATTATCTTGGCGGAAATAGGCCCGGTGCTGCCGGCTGGTGCGGAATGGTCCATGCCGGTGGAGGTAAAGATGCCTATGCAGGCGGGCAGGTCGTACTTCACGCTGGAGTGCGTCGGGCTCAACGCAGTCGCGGCGCCGGTGTGGGACTTGGCCGGCGGCCTCATTTCCGATCCCCACTATTTGCCTACCGCCGACGTCGTGGCCGTGATGCGTGACTACGGAAGGATAGATGGTGAGGTATTGCGTGAAGACACCCTGGCGACAATCGCGAACCTTGAAGTGATGGTGACGCCTGTGGATGACGTCGGCGAGCAGACCGGTGGTGCGAAGATGGTCTTGACTGATTCGTACGGTGAGTATCGCCTGACGGGTCTCGTGGCGGGGACATATCGTATCCAACCGGAATGGGGCGATCCGGTTATTGTGGAGGTGCGGACGGGCAAACGGACGGCTGTGCCGTCACTGATGTCACAGCCGGTGGACATGGACGCGTTTTGGGAGGCCGTGCTTACGCCGCCGCCTGCGGCTCCGAGCGCAAATGCTGCGCCGCAGGCTCCCGCGCAACTGGACGTGGTGAAGGAAGCGACATACGGGAAATTGTCCGAGATTTGGTATGAGACTTCCCTGGGGCGTCCATCGGAATACGATAAGGAGGGTGAGTCGATATTGACAGACGAGGGTTTCGGTGCGGCGTTCTACAAGAACAATCAGACAGGTGAACTAGTTGTGAGTTTCCGTGGGACCGACACACGCAACCCCCGCGATATAGCCAGCAATTTCATTGACTATGCCACGGGGGAATGGGAACGCAATAAGGCCCAGGTCATGGAACGCATCCAACAGTACCTAGCTGCTAATCCAGACGCTAAGATAGTCGCGGTTGGTCACAGCCAGGGAGGCATGCAGGCCCAGTATCTTGGTTATGAGTTGCTTGAGAGAGGAGTGGTTGATGAGAGCCGCCTTGCCGTTCGGGGGCATAATTCGCCGGGGGGGCTTGCCGGATTGAAGACGTTGGCCAGACGGAATGGCGTGGATATCAATCAAAACACACTGAATCTTTTGGCGCAATGTGACGTGAAGTACTTTTCCGACCGAGACGATCTTATCACTACCCTGGGAAGTGGGCACCTCGGTGCTGAGGTGACCCTCCTGACCGATGGCGTGTCGCACTGGTTATTGCCGGCCCATGGGATGGATCGGCTCATCTGGCTCCTGATGAACCACTCCGCTACCGCACAGTCGATGGATCAGGGCCGTTACATCGCCGCTGATGCAGCGCAGGCGGTGGCCGCCAATCTCATTGGATGCGTCTACGACGCCGGGGATGGTCTGGCCACGGGTCCTGGGGCTTGGGCGAGCTTGCTTGCGGGGGTTGTAACTACTGTCCAAAAGGCCAAGTATGATCCTGTCTTTCGTGAGGCTCTAGAAATTCTGCAGGGCATTGCGGCTGAGCAGCTGTCAATCGGGCTGGAGAACGCTTCGGAGTATCTCCTGAAGACAGCCGAGGACTGGGCCTCGGTCGTTTCCGACGGTGCGAGAACTAATATCGCAATCCTCTTTGATACGATGCGGAATATTCATTGTCTCGAGATGACCACGACTTCCGTTCTTGGCCTGCCTCAGTCGTTTGGTTCATCGCTGACGGTCGTATATGACATCTTGTACGATGCGATGGAAGGGTTTGCAGAAGGAGTCACCAGCGAAGCGATCAACGCATTCGAGCAGACATTGGTTGCCGCCGGTCGCGGAGTTATGTTCCTGTCGGATTTGCTTCGCTTCAAGTCGGAGGTCGAGTTCCACCACGCCCAAATGGCAGGTGATATTTTAACGGAGCGGATGAAGCTGACTCCAACAGCGTTCAGTGCTCTGGAGACCATTGGGGATGTTCTGCGAGATGTGATTTCCGATCAGGCACTCGGAGGATTGGGATACGGGACTATTCTTCAGCGACTCTCTGACGCCCTTGATCCCCGTGCGGATGCGGCATGGCAGCAGTTCACTGCCGAACTGATGACTGGTGTGCAGGAAACGTGGAACCAGTTCCATGCACTAATGGATTACCTGGGTGATGCCTGGAGTCCTCGTATCATGGATGTGCTGACATCCGCCTATGACGAGATTGCGTCTATGCTGGAGATGCTCGCTGAGTTTGGGCAGCTCGCCCCAGTAGGCGCACCATGGATCACGCAACGGGTTGTGAACCTCGTGACCTCTTACACGCCGGAAGATAAGTGGGGGCCGGGGGGATACGACCCGGAAGGAGTTGCCTCTGGCAGCGAGCAACGATTCATTCGGCCGGATGGAACGCTCCCCTACCGCATCGAGTTCTGGAACAAGGAGGATGCGGAAGTCCCGACTGTAGATGCGATCATTATTGATGAACTCGACCCGGCGGTATTCGACTTAAGTACGTTGGAATTCACGCGGATCGGCTTCCTTGGCTGGGATATGCCGCTTGCTGGCGGACAGGTGATTGATACAGTGATCGACTGCCGGCCGGAGATGAACATTGCTGTCGAGGTCAAGGCTGGTTTGGGGATGGAGATTCCCAGTTTTGCGAACAACGCCGACATTAACGATAACACAATGGTCTGGTGGTTCCATGCCATCGACCCGCTGACGGGCGAATGGCCCGACGATCCGATGGCCGGTTTCCTGCCGCCGTTCAACCCGGCCACGGAGTTCGAGATAGGCTGGATTGAGTACACGGTCGACCCGGTGGGCGGGCTGGCGACAGGTACAACACTGGAGAATGTGGCGTACGTCGAGTTCGACTTCGCCGGCGACATCTACGATCATCCGGCCCCGAAGGTTGATCCGGATGCGGAGGTTGCTGTAGCGGATCCGTGGATCAACACGATCGACGCTGACGCCCCCGAAAGCAGCGTGGCCGCAATGGCGTCTGAGCAGGACTACAACCTGTTCATGGTCAACTGGTCCGGCATGGATGTCGGCAGTGGTGTTGCTGCGTACGATATCTATGTCCGAGAAGACGACGGTGCATGGGCGCTATGGTTGGACGATACGGCCGAAACAATCGGTTGGTACACCGGCCGGTCCGGGCATGTCTACAGTTTCTATTCCGTAGCTCGCGACAATGTTGGCAACGTGGAGGATGCGCCGGTCGGCTTGGCGCCGGATGCCGTGACCGCGATCACTGCGGGCATGGAACTGGATATGGGAGACGATGTCGCCTCGGTTGAGGGGGCTGACTTCTCACTTGCTGGGACTGTAGGGAACTTGGTTGCCGGTTCGACCGCCACAGTGAACTATGGCGCCGGAGCCGGTCAGGAACCGCTGACGTTGGGCGGGGATGGTTCTTTTAACTTGGCGAATGCCTTCGCCGACGATGGCGTATTCGAGGTAGTGGTGGCCGTCACCGACCCGTTCGGTACGACCGTATCGGACGAACTCCTTGTGACCGTGGCGAATGCCGACCCGGCGATTGATTTGCTGACTGGAGATTCCGAAATCGTCCAGGGCCGGCAGGCGAGTTTCACGGCTTCAGCCAGTGATCCGGCCGGTGCGGCCGACCCGCTGACCTACACTTGGGACTTTGGCGACGGCGGCGATCCGGTCAGCGGCGTGGACCTGACGGATGTGTATCATACGTACAGCCAGGTAGACGGCTACACCGTGACATTGACCGTTACTGATGGCGACGGTGGCCAGACCCAGGC
>Ga0180435_10006946_pt1 | contig 10819 bp, 9 predicted proteins | sample SS_ome_3_FD_132467 | JGI IMG/M metagenome (GOLD analysis project Ga0180435, IMG submission 132467) | Hypersaline lake sediment archaeal communities from the Salton Sea, California, USA - SS_3_S_1 metaG | ecosystem: Environmental > Aquatic > Non-marine Saline and Alkaline > Hypersaline > Sediment... | reverse complement strand
CCTCTCGAGCCGTCATGGCGTCGGCACCGTAGGCGACTCGCTGAAGAAGCATCGCCTGCCGCACTTCGCGAATCATGTTGGACGTGTCGTTGCTGGCCGATCCGTCGACAGCCAGGCCGATCTTGACGTCGGTCTCCTTGAGGGCCGTCACCGGCGCGATGCCCGAGCCGAGTGTCATGTTCGAACTCGGACAGTGGGCCATGCCGACTCGCGCAGACGAGAGCTTCGCGATGTCGGTGTCGTTTAGGACGACAAGATGCGCAAACCAGACGTCCTCACGCAGCCAGCCCAAGTCCTCCATCAGTTCGACCGGACGCATCCCGGATCGGCGGATGCAGTACGCCTCTTCGTCGTGTGTTTCCGCCAAGTGCGTGTGCAGCAAGGTGCCGGTCTCCTCGGCCAGGGTAACCGACTGTCGCATCAACTCGTGGGTCACCGAGAAGGGCGAGCAGGGCGCCAGCGCAATGCGGAGCATCGCCAACGGCTCCGGATCGTGATAGCGCTCGATCGCGCGTTGGCAGTCGCGGAGGATCTTGTCCTCCGTCTGAACGACGCTGTCGGGCGGAAGGCCACCGTCCTTCTTGGAGAGAGACATCGAACCGCGGCAAGGATGGAAGCGGATTCCCGCCTCTTGGGCTCCCTCGATGTCGGCGCCGAGGATGTCGCCCCCACCCTGTGGGAAGACATAGCAATGGTCGGTCGTCGTCGTCGCGCCCGAGAGAAGAAGCTCGCTGCAAGCGACCGCCGAAGCCGCGCGCATCGCGTCCTCATCCAGGCGCTTCCAGCGTTCGTAGAGGAAGACGAGCCAGTCGAACAGCTTGGCGTCCGATGCGCCGGGAACGTTTCGGAACAGCGATTGATAGAGGTGATGGTGCGTGTTGACGAACCCGGGCAGGAGCACCTTTCCTCGGCCGTCGATGACTTCGTCGGCCTCGACGCCCGTCGGATCCGTTCCGACTTCGGCGATTCGGTTGCCCTCGACCAGGACGTAGCCGCCCGGCAACTCGCGGGCTTCCCCATCCATCGTTGCGACCAACTCGAAGCCCGCAAGCACCGTCTTCATGCGACTCCTCTAGAACTGAAGATCGATCGATCCGGCTGTCTCCAGAAACGCGGCGATCAAGTCGATCGTCGCCTTGATGTCATCGACATGGACCGTCTCGACAACCGAGTGGACGTAGCGCGTCGGAATGCAGATCGCCATCGCGGCCGAACCGCTCCGTGCAAGCTGGATGGCAGCGGCATCCGTGCCGCCGCTGCCGGGCACGACGAGCTGGTAGGGAATGCCCTTGGATTCAGCGAGTTCACGCATGGAGCGAACGAGGAGCGGGTGCCAAACAGCGCGCGCATCCTTGAACGTGATCCCCGCTCCGCCGCCTTGCCTCGAGACCTGTTCCTTCGCATCGACCCCGGCCGTATCCGCGGCAATGCACACGTCGAGCGCGATCCCAACATCCGGATTGATGTTGTATGAGGAGGCGGTAGCCCCACGAAGCCCCACTTCCTCCTGCGTCGTGGCCACAATGTACAAATCACAATCGAGGTTCTTCGCCTGTTTCATCGCCTCAATCGCCACGTAGACGCCGAGCCGGTCATCGAGCGCCTTGCCGGAGACGACGTTCCCGTACTCGACGTATGTCTGACGCAATGTGACCACATCGCCGATCGAGACCCTCTTCTTCACGGCCTCGCCTGCGAGACCGATGTCGACAAACAGGTCCTCCAGCTTGACCGGCTTCTTCCGGTCCTCTGGTGTCATGATGTGTATCGGCTTGCGGCCGATGCAGCCCGTGAGAAGCCCATCCCTGGTATGCACATCGACCCGCTGAGCGACGAGCGTCACCGGGTCGAATCCGCCAACCGGGAGAATCCTCAGGAATCCGGACTCCTCGATGTGGCTGACGAGGAAGCCAATCTCATCCATGTGTCCTGCCAGCATCACACGAGGGCCTTCTCCCTTCTTGTGCGCGATGACGTTTCCCAGGTTGTCAATCTCGACGGAATCGACGATGCCCTTCAGCTCGTCGACGATCAGTTGGCGAACCGGTGCCTCGTAACCCGACACACCATGTGCCTCGCTCAGCCTCTTCAGCAGTTCCATACGCCCTCCTTGTTGGAATCCATAGTGTAGCTCCTTCCCGCATGGGTTCAATTGTTTGTCGCTCCAGAGCCCCACGGATACCATCCGGCCATGATCCCGCTTCGCGATTCGCTGCCGAGCCGCCGCTTCCCCGTCGTCACGGTGGCGTTGATCGCGGTCAACTTGCTTGTCTTCCTCTACCAGGGATACCTGTCGACGCAGACGGAGGTGATCCCCAGTCCCGAGTTCGACCGCTTGGCTTGGTTCGAAGAAGGACTCGTGCCCCCACCGTTGCTCCGCGGAGGACGCTCCATGCCTGATCTGGAGATTCTCCTCTCGGAGAACAGATCGCGTGGCGCGTACATCGTTCAGGCGGACGATATCTTCGTCACCCAGTACGCCCTCATCGCCGGTGAGCTTCTCTCCGGCAAGGACCTTCCACCGACATCTCGGCTGCCCATCTGGGCGATGATCCTGACATCGATGTTTCTTCACGGCAGCATCATGCATCTCGTCGGGAACATGCTCTATCTCTGGATCTTCGGTGACAACGTGGAGGAGGCGATGGGGCGGGTTCGGTTTCTCATCTTCTATCTTCTATGTGGCGCAGCCGCGGCGGCGACGCAGATCGCCGTCGACCCGTCCAGCACGGTTCCCATGCTCGGCGCGTCCGGCGCCATCGCAGGAGTCCTGGCCGCCTACTTCGTTCTGTTCCCCCAATCGCGCGTGCTCACGCTGGTCCCGATCTTCTTCTTCATTCGCCTCATTTCGGTCCCGGCAGTCTTCTTCCTTGGGTTCTGGTTTGCCCTTCAACTGATCAGTGGTGCCGGGGCAATCGGTGACACCGGCGGCGTCGCCTGGTGGGCTCACATCGGAGGCTTCGTGGCCGGCGCCCTCCTCGTGGTCCTCTTCCGCCGTCGGCATGTTCCCCTTCGGCTGCTGCACATGTTTCGAGGCAGACGCTAGGCACCGGATCTGAAGGGCCATTGGTCACGTTCACAGCCCCCGTCTTCCTTCACTTCCCCGAGTGGACCTGCTAAGATGAAGGAACGCTTCTTGAAAGATCGATCGCCAAAGGAGTGATCAGGTATGAGAAGGGGTGCGGGGTTCGCGTCCACGCTGTTCTTGTGTGTCTTCATCGGCTTGCTTGCCACAGGCGGAGAGCAGGTGGCCCACGAAGCGATTGTCATCTCCAACGACTACGAGTTCACTGTCGAGAACGGTGTCTGTTCGGGACAGGGGACCTACGAGGATCCCTACGTCATCGAGGATTGGGTCATTGATGCCGGCCTCGACAACTACGGAATCAAGATCCACGGCACATCTCGCTACTTCATCATCCGCAACGTCGAAGTCAGCGGAGCCGCCAAAGCGGGCATCTACTTGAGCTATGTCCAGAACGGGACAATTGAGGATTGCGCATTCATCGCCAGTTGGGCGGGAGTGACGATCAACTTCTCGTCCTTCAACAAGATTCTCGCAAGCACGTTCTCGGATCATGTCGATGCCATCCGAACGTACTTCTCCCACACCAACCAGATCATGGACTGCACGTTCGAGGACAACGACACAGCCATCTGGCTCGATGCGTCGAACGAGAACCGGCTGACCGGAAACCTGATCCAGGATTCACACATGGGGCTGTACCTCAATCTCGGCTCGAAGGGCAACACGATTCTCGACAATGCATTCGTCGGGAATCTGCACAGCGCCCGGTCCGACGATCCGAACGTCTGGGATGATGGGACGCGAGGGAACTACTGGCACGGGTTCGAGGCGCTTGACACGGATCTCGACGGCATCTGGGATGCGCCGTACGTGATCTCGAGCGACGGCGACCAAGACAACTGCCCGCTCGTAGGCCATGCGCGCGTTGTGGCGCCGCCGGCCGCCACGTGCAGCCCGTAGCCTAGGTTCAGCTCATCGGAACCCGGTTGCCGCCGAGACGGGCGATCTCTCGGCGGCATCTCCTTTGACGCACCGCACCGGTACAGCCCAGTCCATGGAGAATCGTGCAGAGAGTGTAGATCTCTTCTCCCATTCGGGTTGACTTCTGCTCGCAGGCTCCTACACTGGAAGTTCCGCGGTTCCGCGAGAAAGGACTTCATGGGCTCAGACCGCCTCTTCGATCGCGTTCGCGAGGACGTCTCCTATCCTCTCCTGCACGTTCCCGTCGCAGAGATGCGCGAAGGCCAGCGCATTGGGCAGTGCTTCCTGGTGAAGTCGAAGACGCAACGCTCGACGCGCAAGGGTGATCCCTACCTTGAGCTGGTGCTGGCAGACCGTACGGGCACCATTCCGGCGCGTGCCTGGTCGGACATCGCCGAACGCTACGCAAGCCTGTTCGATGAGGGCGAGTTCGTCTTCGCCCAAGGGCGAACCGAGACCTATCGAGGAACGCTCCAGGTCATCCTGGAATCGATCAGCCGCCTGAGCGTCCACGAGAAGGAGGAGGGGAAGATCCCGGACTTCGATCCTGCTCTCCTCGTTCCCGCGGCGGACGCGGATGTCGGCGAGATGTGGGAGAAGCTGATGGCTCTGGCGAACACGATCGAGCCCGAGCCACTCGGGGGCCTGACGCGAAAGGTGTTGGAGGACCACGCCGATGCGTTCTGTGAGGCGCCCGCAGCCATCGCCAAGCATCACGCCTACATCGGAGGGCTGCTCGAACACACGCTCGAAGTGGCCATCGGTGTCGATCGGTTTGCCCGAGGAGTTCCGGCGCTGGGGATGCGTCACGGACTTGCTGTCGCCGGGGCGATCCTCCACGACATCGGGAAGCTCGAAGAGATGGAGAACCCCATCGCGCCTCGTCATGGGCTGACCGGCGAGCTTGTCGGTCACGTCCTCCTGGGACGGGATCTCATCCGCGCGGCATCGGCGACCTTCGACTGGCCGGACGCAAGACTCCCGCTGCTCCTGGAGCACATCCTCATCTCGCACCATGGCGAACTCGAGTACGGAGCAGCCGTCGTTCCCAAGACGCCCGAAGCCATCTGTGTCTACCATTTCGACAACCTATCCGCCAAGCTCAACATGATGCGCATGCACATTCAGAGCGACGGCGATGAGGGTGACTTCACGAGCTGGAGCCCCGATCTGGGCCGGCGCGTCTTCAAGGCCGATCTGAGCTCCGGCTAGACTGCTCCCTCGATTGCAGACCACAAGCGGCGTCCTATAATCACCCTTCGGCACGAGCCTCGGCTGGTGCAATCATCCATCGGAGGAACTGATCATGAGGACGCACCGTTGTGGACGCTTGTCGGAGGCGGAGGTCGGCCAGACTGTCCAACTGGCCGGATGGGTCAATCGCCGACGCGATTTCGGAACCATCACCTTCGTCGATCTCCGCGATCGCACCGGTCTCGTCCAGCTCCTCTTCTCCGATGACGAATCGCTGGCCGATGCGCACTCGCTCAATCGCGAGGATGTGATCGCCGTTGAGGGAACCGTTCGCCCGAGAAGCAAGGAGAATGTGAACCCAGAGATGGCGACGGGCGAGGTCGAAATCGAGGTTGCGTCGCTTGAGATCCTCAATCGTTCGAAGACGCCTCCCTTCCTCGTCGAGGGCGACGGATCTGACACCACCGAGGAGACGCGGCTCCGGTACCGATATGTCGACATTCGGCGCGATCGGATGCAACGGAACCTCGAACTTCGGCATCGGGTCTTCAAAGCGACGCGCGACTACTTCGCCGAGAACGGATTCCTGGAGGTTGAGACACCTTTCCTGACGAAAGCTACGCCCGAGGGGGCGAGAGACTTCCTGGTCCCGAGCCGGGTGCAGCCCGGGTCATTCTACGCGCTTCCCCAGTCTCCGCAGCTGTTCAAGCAGCTACTCATGGTCGGTGGCATCGACCGGTACATGCAGCTCGTCAAATGCTTCCGAGATGAGGACTTGCGGGCGGATCGGCAGCCGGAGTTCACGCAGCTCGACCTTGAGATCTCCTTTCCCAATGGCAAGGATGAGGTCCTCGGCATCCTCGAGGGAGCTGTCTCACACGTCTTCCGCGAAGTGATGTCGATTGAGATTCCGACGCCGTTTCCTCGATTGGCGCACACCGAGGCCATCCGGAGATTCGGCATCGACAAGCCCGACCTTCGCTATGGGATGGAGATCGTCGATGTGTCCGAACAGGTGGCAAGGTCAGGCTTCCGGGTCTTCGCCGAAGCCGTGGGCAGCGGCGGCAAGGTCGCCGGCATCTTGGCGGAAGGCTGCGCCGAGTACTCCCGAGGGAGGATCGATCAGCTGCAGGAGATCGCCATCCGAGCAGGCGCCAAGGGGCTTGCCTGGATCAAGGTCAAGGACGCGATCGAATCGCCGATCGCCAAGTTTCTGGGCGAAGGCGAGGCAGAGGCCATCGTTTCGGCGTTCGGAGCGAAGCCTGGCGATCTGGTTCTTCTCCTTGCCGGAGACGGCGTAGAGACGCCGCTGGGCCAACTTCGGATCGCTGTGGCCAAGGAAGAACGCCTCGCACGAGACGAGTGGAACATGCTTTGGATCACGAACTTCCCCATGTTCGAGCTGGACGAAGCGGGCGGACTCACATTCTCTCACCACCCGTTTACGGCCCCGCTCGCCGAGGACATCGACCGACTCGAGAGCGAACCGCTGTCGGTGATGTCGAATGCTTACGATCTCGTCATCAACGGCAACGAGCTGGGCAGCGGAAGCATTCGAAATCACTCGCGCATCGTGCAGGAGAGGATTTTCCGCATGCTCGGCATCCCTCAGGACGAGGCGGAGCTTCGATTCGGTTTCTTCCTGAGGGCGCTGGAGTACGGTGCGCCGCCGCACGGAGGTTTCGCGCTGGGCATGGACCGCTTGGTGATGATGTTGGCCGGAGAGCACTCGCTACGGGATGTGATCGCATTTCCCAAGACAGCCACCGGCGCGTGCTTGATGACCGAAGCACCGGCCCCCGTACCGGAGGCCCAACTCAAGGACGTGGGGATCTCGACCTTGGACGAATGACGAGGAATCGACGCACATGGATCGCCCTGGGCCTCCTGCTGGGCACGACTGCGCTCCTTCTGGTTCTCGCCACCAGCATTGGAAACCTGGAGCTCAAACCGGGGGCGTACATCGACACGGTTGACCTTGGGCTCCGGTTGGGGACCGGCGCGCCGGGTGATGCGGTTCCGTTGGATTGGCACTGGCTGTGGCGGATTCTGAAGTGGTTTGTCCCTATCGTGGCTGTGCTCACGGTGGTGGGGTCTCTCACGCTAATCAAGGATCCCGAGTTCCGGTCCAAAGTGCTTCCCTGGATCATCACGCTCGCCGCATTCGTCTTGATTGGGTTCGTCGTCACCCTGTTCATCGACCCTCAGCCTCCCGAAGAGCTTCCACGCGAAGCAGAGGAGCAGGAGGAGGCTCTCATCGAGAGGCCCGCCTCCGACAGAAATCCCCAGGGACGTGTTCTGGAGGAGAGGACGGTTGACACGGAGGCGCTTCGATGGCCGGTTCTCGTGACCATCTTCCTCGCAGCGGCACTGCTTCTCATCGTCGCTGTGCCAATGACGGTCATCTGGAGGAATCGGAGGCTCCGCTTGAGAGCTGAGGACTCCATCGACGAGATTGCTAGCATCGCCGCGGAAGCCGCTCGCGAGATCGCCGAGGGTGGAGATGCTGTCGGCGTCGTGCAGAGATGCTATGTCCGGATGGTCCGCGTGCTGTCGCAGGAGTCGAGCGTGAGGGAGTCATTCCTCACGCCCCGAGAGTTCGCCGCCGTCCTTCATCGGAAGGGCTTCGACAGCAAGGACATCGACGAACTCACGTACATGTTCGAGTTGGTCCGGTACGGCGAACGAGCCGATGAGACATTCGCTGAACGTGCGCACCGCTGCTTGAGCCGTCTCGGCATCCAGCAGGAGGCTGCCGCATGATCGACCCAGCAGCCCGGAAGACTCGGAGGCGTTTCCCGCTGTGGACCATCCCTGCCGCCCTCTTCACGGGAGGCGCCATCTTCGCGTTTGCCACCGGATACTGGGTGCGCGTCTACGCCTTCTTCGCTCAGTACGACCAGGGAGTCTACTGGGTGGCCGCCATCGGCGTCCTCGTCCCCGCACTCATCCTGGCCGCGCTGCGGTCATGGGGCATCGAGGATCTACCGCCGGAGAAGGAGGCCGTCGTCCTTGGGACAGGGAGGCTCAGACGACTGCGCCGGCGCATCGTCGGCGCAGGCCGTAGCCCCTATCTGCAGGCCATCCTCGCTGATGAGCTGGCTCATCTGGCATCGGAAGTTGTCGCACTGCGGGAGGGTGCGACGCCCGCGCAGATCCGTCGGCAGATCGAAGCCGACGCGTGGGTTGGCAGCGATCCGATCCGTCGACTGATCCGGCGAGAGATTCCGGAAGGCCTCACCGGGCACCAGTTTGCCAAATGGTACGAAGAGAAGCTGGCTGTCATCGAAGCATTCCAGCGCGGAGAGACCAAGCGGCCCCGTGAAGAGGGAGAAGAGCCTACGGTACAGAACCTGAACGAGGGAGGAATGGATGAACCTTACGCAAGTCGGTGAGACGTCGGAGCGCATCCTGGATCGCGTGTCCGAGGTGATTGTCGGGAAGAGGGATGTGCTCAGCCTGGTCTTGACAGCGATCCTGGCGCGAGGCCACGTGCTCTTCGAGGATGTTCCCGGCTTGGCGAAGACGCTGATGGCCATGTGTTTCGCGCAGGCGCTGGGCACGGAGTTTCGCCGCATCCAGTTCACGCCGGATCTGCTCCCCTCCGACGTCACAGGATCGCACATCTATGATCGAAACAAGAGCGAGTTTGTCCTCGTCCCCGGACCGATCTTCGCCAACATCGTGCTGACCGACGAGGTCAACCGGGCCACACCGAAGACCCAGTCCGCGCTACTGGAAGCCATGCAGGAGGGACAGGTTTCGATCGCCGGCGAGACGCGTGAGTTGCCCAGGCCGTTTGTCGTCATCGCCACGCAGAATCCTATCGAGTACGAGGGGACGTTCCCCCTGCCTGAGGCACAGCTCGATCGATTCATGGTCCGTCTCGACGTCGGATATCCGAATCCGGCCGAGGAGATGGAAATCCTACAACGCCGTGTGGATCGTCGCCAGGACAACGTCAAGCTAGACGCCGTCTGTGGCGAGGAGGATGTCCTGGCAATGCAGGAGGCGATCGAGGATGTGCATGTCTCCGAAGACGTGATGCGTTATGCCGTCAGCATCGTCACGCGAACGCGGGAGCACGCCAACCTGTACGTCGGGGCAAGCCCCAGAGGTTCCCTCGCGCTGACCAAGCTCGCGCGGGCGCGGGCCGCCATGGAGGGCCGCGATTTCGCCATTCCCGATGACGTGAAGCATCTTGCCGTCCCGGCGCTGGCGCATCGCCTCATCCTGTCGCCCGACCTCTGGGCTCGGCGCACAACCACGCGCGACGTCCTTGGGGCCATCCTGAGCACGACACCCGTTCCGAAAGCCAGCTAACGTTGTCCACACGGCGTCGGATCCTCACCGCAACCCTCCTTGCAGCAGGCATCGCCCTGTTCGGGCTCTTCACCCGTCAGGGGTCTGTTCTTGCGTTGGCGATTCCGTTCGTCATCTACGCGATGGCGTTGCTCCTATCGGACCTGATGCTGAAGACACCGACATTCCGCGTTCTTCGAGCCTTCTCGGACCCGCGCACACACGAGAACGAAGAGGTGGAGGTCACCCTGTCGATCGCGCACGACGATCCCCAGCCGGTGCTCGTGTCCCTGGAGGATGTCGTCTGTGAAGGGATGCGCCTGATCGACGGTGAGCCGTGGATCGTTCGAGAGCTCGCCCCGGGAGAAGGGGCGACCACGACCTACTCGATTGCGGCCACACGAGGCCAATATGAGCAAAGGCACCTCGTCGGAGCGGTCTGGGCTCGAATGGGGCTCGCCATCCGAGACATCCAACTCAGGCACGATTCGCAGCTCGCCTCCGTGCCGCACTACGAGACGCTACAGGAGATCGAGATTCGTCCCAAGCGCACGCACGCGTTCGCCGGAGCCATTCGCACCGATCGAGCCGGTTCGGGGCTCGAGATCCTCGGCTGTCGGGAGTACGTCCTGGGAGACGACATCCGAAAAATCAACTGGCGTGCTTCGGCGCGGCGCGAAGAACTGATCGTCAACCTCTTCGAGCAGGAGAAGATGACCGATGTGAACATCATCATCGATGCGCGCGCCAACATGCACCAGCAGATCGGCTCAGAGAAGACATTCGATCTGGTGGCGCGGGGCGCTGCCGGTGTCGCCTCCGCCTTCCTTCGACAGGGCGACCGGGTCGGTCTGCTGATCTACGGAGACACACTGAACTGGACGTACCCCGCCGCCGGCCGGCTGCAGATGGAGAGCATCCTGCACTCGCTCGCACAGGCACGCCCTTCATCACGTGAAGCCTTCGGTCGGCTGCGCTTCATCCCGACGCAGCTCTTCGCGACGGGTTCCCAGCTGATCATCTTCAGCACGCTGGGTAGCGAGGAGGATGTCGCCGTGCCGGAGGAACTGATGGCGCGCGGCTACTCCGTCTTGCTCGTTCATCCGGACACGGTTGAGCTGGAACTCACGCAAGCCGTGGGCAAGCCCTTTTCTCAGCTGGCACGTCGCGTGCTCAATCTACACAACCAGGTCGTTCTGAGCCGGCTCTCCCGCGCCGGGGTTGGCGTCGTCAACTGGGATCTCACGGAGCCACTTGCCGTTGCTTTCCACAATGCGCAGACCGAAACGCGGGGTGTTCGCCGATGAGACCTGT
>Ga0180435_10006945_pt1 | contig 10820 bp, 7 predicted proteins | sample SS_ome_3_FD_132467 | JGI IMG/M metagenome (GOLD analysis project Ga0180435, IMG submission 132467) | Hypersaline lake sediment archaeal communities from the Salton Sea, California, USA - SS_3_S_1 metaG | ecosystem: Environmental > Aquatic > Non-marine Saline and Alkaline > Hypersaline > Sediment... | reverse complement strand
TGCGGGCACGGTCAGTTCGACGCTGTTTTCGCTGGGCAAAGGCCGCATAACTTAGTTTCGGATGTCTCACCAGTTCAGCTACGAAGCTTTCGATTTCGCTCGCTGTTGCGCTTCTCGAAGCCCGCGACTGAGGATATCACGCAAGAACGGCGAATAATCCTCGTATTTTGCCCGGTCGGGGGCGCCTGGGGCAAATTGGTAAATGGCATCTCGTGGCTTTTTGCCCAGCGAAAACAGCGTCGAACTGACCGTGCCCGCATCTTCGCCGCGTACGATGATCGTAGGCCGCCCCTCGGGTGAGGGTGGACGGGCGAAGACCTTGCTGGCAACAGCAAGGAATTTCACCGGTGAATCGAGCGTTTGCAGGGTGAGCAACCGGCGAGCCAAGGCAACTCGTTCATCAGCCGGATCGTTAACGTCGCGATTCGCAATAATGCTCAAACCTTCAGGCAATTCGACAACATCCGTCTCGTCGCTGCCGTGCACAACCCAGCCACTTTCGCTATCGGCAACGACGTAATTCACGCCATTATAATTCCCCGACGAAAGCTCTTCGATCGCCGTGTCTACGGCTTCTCGGGCTGAGTTTGCTCGAAGCAATTCGCGGCAAAGCACGCCGCGGGAAAGAGGTTGTTCAGGAACACGCCATTTGCGACGGTTGCAAGCCGCGACGAACATCCCATGCTGGTTTACGCCCAGCCAAGTGCCGCCTGCCTGCTGGTCGAGCCCACACAGAGCGCGGGGTTTTCCCGACTGAATCGAGGGCGGCTGTGATGGGCGATCGTAATTTTCTTCACGGTTTGCGGCCACCAATATAGGGGCCTCCGGCACCAATTGGTACTGAATTGCCATTAGGCACATAGGATTATGCTCGGTTGAAGTTGCGTATTCTCTGTGTCCCCCTTATCAGGCCAACGCCCCTGTCTTGCGACTCGCTGGCCACACCTGAGTTTATTAAATCGAACGCGCAAAGCATACCCCCTAGAGGGGGGTTTCATTTTTTCTCTTTGTGTTTTCAACCACAAAATAGTTAGTGATATGGAATGGGTACTTGAGATAAGATAGACAGAAACCGGGATCAATGATTGTTTTTCTCCCCTAGAATCCTTAATTTGTGATTCTTCCTAGATTTCCGGCATTCGGGGGTGCGACAAAGGCGATATTTTTTGGTATTCATGGAGGTTTCTGCGCCCGGTTTTGATGGCAGCTCAAGTTGGCTACCCTGGGGCTAACGCACCCATGCCTGCTGGCAACGATCAACGGTACGTCTCTGCGACGGGCGTGCACATGGAAGGATAGCGACCCTATGTCGACGGTTCACTCCGATCCCAAGCTCCGACTGCGACGCGGTTCGCCAGTGCCCCACCTGCAAGACAATGGAAGGTCGGCGACGGCCACCGAACCTCGTAGCGAACCGATGAGTCGGTTGGCGACGCTGTTGGGCGTTCAGGTATTGGGAACGGGCGGATACACCCCTGATGTGCGCGTTCACAACGAAGATCTTTCGGCGCTCGGCTGCGACCCGGAATGGATCGTTCAGCGATCGGGGATCTCGGAACGTCGCCACGCTCCGACGGAACAAGCCTCAGGTGACCTAGCCTACGAGGCTGCGATTCGTTGCATCGACTCGGCAGGCGTCGATCCGGCTGACATTGACCTGCTAATCGTCGGCACGATAACACCCGATCGGCAAATCCCCTCAACCGCCTGTGAATTGCAGGATCGCTTGGGACTTCGCTGCCCTTCAATGGACATTGCGGCGGCCTGTGCCGGATTCATGTACAGCAGCGTGACGGCCATGCAATTCATCCACAGCGGCGCCAGTCGGCACGCTTTGGTCGTTGCCTCTGACGTACTAACGCGAGTAGTGGATCCGAAAGACAAGCGGACCTATCCGTTGTTTGGCGACGGCGCTGGCGCGGCGCTATTAGGTCGCGGCGACGAAAACCAGGGCTTCCTTGCCTACACGCTCGGCTCAGACGGGGCCGGAGCCGACCAGCTTTGTATCCCCGGCGGCGGATCTCGCGAACCGCTAACCGCGGAATCCATCGCGGCTGGCGATCAGTATCTCTATATGGATGGGCGTTCGATCTTCAAATGGGCCGTCCGCACGATCCACACGTCGTGCTATGACGTGCTCGACCACGCTGGCCTGACGGTCGACGACATCGACTGGGTGATGCTGCATCAGGCAAACAGCCGGATTCTCGACGCCGCCGTCGAGGACATGGGCCTCGATCGCCATAAGGTGCTGTTGAACCTCGATCGCTACGGTAACACTTCGGCTGCAAGCATCCCACTGGTACTCGACGAAGCCGCTCGCGACGGTCTTCTGACTCAGGGTGACCGGATCTTGATGTGTGGATTCGGCGCCGGTTTGACCTGGGGCACCGGCATCTTACAGTGGTAGGCGAGTCTCGAAAATTCTCTTCTGTTGTTGTCTCTCTATGCAGATGTGAACCGTAGCCGGATCGCAATATCGATCCGGATTCCTCCGCCGTGGCGTTGCACGGCGGCTATCGATCACTTATCAATACGTCTGAGCAAATGCGACGCTGGACGACACGTTGCTATTCACGTTCTTTCTCTCCCGCGCGACGACAAGCGTCGCTGCTAACTGGACAACCACATCATGGCGAAAAAGAAACCTGCCGTCAAAACACTTCCGCCGCGCAACAAAGTCAAAACCGGCGACACCTGGGATCTCTCCAGCCTGTTTGCCGACGACGAGGCTTGGGACGCCGAATTCGGCCGCTGGCGGAAACGAATCGACGGTTACGAACGATTTCGAGGCCAACTCGGCAAAGACGCCAAGACTCTGGCCGCCTGCTTGAAGTTCGACCTCGGCATCGAACGACAGGCGGAACGGCTCGGCACGTATGCCTTCTTGCGCACGGCCGGCGATCAGTCGGATAGCGACTGCCAGGCGATGTTGGCCCGCTTCGAAAACGTGGCCACCAAGGCTGGCGAAGCCGCCAGCTATATGCGGCCCGAGTTGATGAAGATTCCCACCGCCACGATGAAGAAGTTCCTGGCGTCCAAGGAACTCAAGCCGTACCGGCTGATGCTTCAGCGCACGCTGCGGTACAAGAAACACACGCTTAGCAACAAAGAAGAGGTGTTGCTGGCGATGCAAGGCGAGATGGCGACGGCGGCGGGCTCTGCTTTCCGGCAGCTTCTCGACGCCGACATGAAATTCGGCAACGTGAAGAACGAGAAGGGCGAAGTCGTCGAACTTGGGCACGCCACTTACGCTGAGTTCCTCCGCAGCGAAAAACGGAGTGTCCGCAAGAACGCCTTTCATCAATACTACGCGCAGTTCGAGGGCCATGAAAACACGTTTGCCGCAACGCTGAAAGGGTCGATCCAAAAGGACGTCTACTACGCCCGAGTTCGTGGACACGAAAGTGCTCGAGCCGCCGCCCTGTTCGACGACAACATGCCGGCGTCGGTCTACGACAACCTGATCGATTCAGTCCATGAGAACCTGCCGTCGGTGCATCACTACTACGACCTCCGGCGTCGCAAGATGCGGCTGAAGGACCTGCACTTCTACGACACCTACACACCGATCGTTACCGGTTTCGATGTGCGACGTAGTTGGCGCGACGCCGTTCGCCTGATCATGAAGGCGCTTCAGCCGTTGGGCGCCGAGTACTGCTCCGTACTCGAACATGGCCTGCTCGACGGACGTTGGTGCGATCGCTACCCGAACCGTGGCAAGCAGAGCGGGGCGTTCAGTTGCGGCAGTTTCGACGGCGAACCGTACATCCTGATGAATTACAGCCCGGAAGTGCTCGGAGACGTATTCACGCTGGCTCACGAGGCCGGGCACTCGATGCACAGTTACTACTCGTCCAAGTCACAGCCGTTTACCTATTACGACTACGTCATTTTCGTCGCCGAGGTCGCCAGCACGTTCAACGAGCAGTTGCTAACGCGGTACATGCTCGAACGGGCCAAGGACGATCGCGAGCGAGCCTACCTGCTCAACCGCGAGATTGACGCCATTCGCGGCACGATCATTCGCCAAACGATGTTCGCCGAATTCGAACGTGTCACCCACGCCATGGCCGAGGCCGGCGAACCGCTGACGGTCGCGTCGCTCCGCGGGGAATACAAGAAACTGCTCGCAAAGTATCTCGGCCCCGGCATGGTGATCGATGAACAGCTCAGCCTCGAGTGCATGCGAATACCACACTTTTATCGGGCATTCTACGTTTACAAATACGCGACCGGACTTTCGGCGGCGATCGCGCTGGCTCAGCGCGTGCTTGGCGGCGGGAAGAAGGAATTGGACGACTACCTCGGCTTCCTCAAGGGCGGTTGCTCGAAGTGGCCGCTCGATCTGCTGCGTGACGCGGGTGTTGACATGGAGAGCCCCGAACCGGTCAACACGGCGCTCGCTCAGTTCGATCGCTTGGTGACGGAGTTGGATGGGTTGCTATAGGCAGCACGCTTTCGACAATCCATCTTTGTCGGAAAAACGTAGCTGCGGTCGCCAGACCGCAGTAGTTGTGATCAGATAGTCGAGCATGCGACGCTCCTTCTGCCGTCTGGCGACGGCAGCTACGGGGAGTTTTCGTCAATCACTCATCCAATCTTCCAGCCGCGCATCTCTGAGCCGCAAGTCCTCATCGATTTCTTCCAAACCGAACACCGACGCTTTTCGCGCCTCGCGTGTGTCGGCGTTGAGTTGCTCTTGTTGGGCAAGCAACTGTGCCAGCACGTCAACGATCTCCTCGCTCATCTGCCGATTGAGTTGCACTTTGGCGAGCGAATCGATCGCGAGTGAAACGGCTTCGTGTTCCTTGCTGCCGGGCTCGCACAGGTCGCGGGTCTGTACGAGGGCAGCGTAGCGAACCTCGAAAGCCGGGTCGATATCCGCCATCAGAAGCAATCGGTCCAAGCACTGGTCACGGTCATTGGAGACCCGGGCCATTGCCATCAGCGCGGCTGCGCGCACGTGTGGGTGCTCGTGATTCAGAAAACCGGACAGGAAATGGGGGCTGTACCGATGCCCTTTTTCAATGCGGCTGATGAGCCACGCCAAGTGGGCAGGGCAAAGATCGCATCGCAAGGCAATCGCAATCGCGGCTGCGACTGAACCATCCTCGCCATTATGAAACAGGATTTCCCGGGCGACGTTGCGCAGTTCACGGTTCGAACTGACCGCACTTTGCACGACCACTTCCTCGTGTCCCGTCAACGCTTGGCGATGATACGCGGCTCGCAAGACGTCCGCGTCGATCGGCCCCTCGGCGGCCAGCATCAAGCTTTGCAGGGTTTCGACCGACTCGCCTACAAGTTCTTCGGGAAGTTCGAGCAACCCCGGCGGTACGGGCGTCTCGCTCCATTTTGGAACGTGAGCGCCGTGAGCCGGGCGATAATCGCTGCCTGGCGAAGTAGGATCGGGATGCCACTGCATGTCATCGAAGATGATGCCACGGCTTGTTCGCGGCCAATACCAAATCACGATCGGTTCGGGGGCGGGCGGGCCGGCGGCGTCCTCCGCCTGAGCCAACATCCGTCGCCGATGCTCGACCCACTCGTCCTGCACGATCAACTCGAGCGGTCCGCCCAGCCAACTGTCTTTTTGGGGCGCAACATCGACAAGCGTAACGATCTGACCGCGCGGCGGGAGCGGTCGCAGTTCGAACGCCGGTCCCATTGCTCGCAAGGCGTCCGCTCGCCGAACAACAAGCTCGCCACGATCGTTCAACGCCAGCAGATCAACCTGCCCAGCGATCATTTCGGCGTCCGCCATTTCGAAAAGACCAGCCGATCGTTGATCGAGCACGATCAGATCATCGGAGAATCCCCAAGTCGGCTTGCCAGCAGTGGGATCGTGCGGCGGCCGTTCGATGACCGGCGGCGGTTGCTCAGCCGGCGTCTGCCGGATCTCCTCTGCGGATTCGCGAGCGACGCTGGTTCCGTCATCGGGCAAAAGAGATTCGCCAACACAACCGACCATCGCCACACACACAAGCGTCACAAAAGAAACCGCGATTATTTCGCGTGACGGCACGGTCAGTCCTCCCAAGACTGTTGACCATCGGCACACCAAAACGACGAGATCCGTTCGGTTGATTCTATCTTACGAATTCGGCAGCGGAAACGGCAAGTACTACCGTTTGATGGTCGAAATCCACAACAGCGGCGACCCAGACTCGTCGATGCGAACCTCTGCCCGTAGTTTTCCTTGGAACAACACGCGATCAATCACCTTCTTGTAATAGGTCCGGCCCGAGGGGATAGAAACGGGCACCTTTGTCGGGTCGATGCCGTGTCGGGCCATCGCGTTGTGATCGTAGAGCATCGGCATTTCCATGCGTGCGCCGATGGCTGTCATCGCATCGGAGAGCGCCACGTTGTTGATCGTGACCGGCAGGAACTCGAACAGCTTGGGGGCGATGTCGCGCTCCTTCTCTTCTGGCGGCCACCCAACAGGCCAGGACTCCTCTGCTTTGCGAAAGTCGGTGATATGCAACTGGATCTTTCCAGCCGAGTTCTTTCGGGGAGCGAACACCATCCCCAACGGCCTCAAAATGGCCGCCAGCGCCGTGCCGCAACCAACGCCTTCGAGTTCATCGTAGACCTTTTCATCGGTCGCGAAGGCGTCCATCACCGTCGGGTCGATCTCGATCTGCAACGCGATGGTGCGCGAGATTCCTCGAACCGCCTCTTTGGGGGTGATTTCCTTGGTCTCGAACGATACGCCGGTGGCGAGTCCCTCGTGAACTTCGACGAGTTCTTCGCTGGTCAGTCCAAACGCCTGTTTGCCGCCGCCGCCCGATTCGCCCTGTCTGATTTGCTCCAGCCACGCCGAGATGCGTCCCCGATCACCAAGGCTGAACCGGCCCCCGGGCAAATAAAGCACGTTGTCGCCCGTCAATCGGCCCGTCACTTGGTAGGAGGGCGCGGCGTCACTGCCGACGTTGACCATCTGTACCTTGTCGCTGCCGCGTCCCGACCGGATTCGCACACCGTCGAAATCGACCGCCTTGAGTTGCTCCAACCATTTATAGGTGTAAGCGGGCGGCGTGCCGGCATCAGTGAAAACCTCCAACCGCACGCTTGGCTCCGCCAACGCGGTGGAGGCCGGCAACAGGGCAATAGCCACAACTACTAGCGCTTGGAATTTTGGAAAGAACATACGTGATGAGTCCTTACGTGTTCAAACCGAAGCCCGGTGTCCATCAATCGATTATAGCAGGTCTTTCTTGGGAGCTAACTCCGCTGCCTTGGTTTGGGTATAATGTAGATATCCCGACAACTTGCTTGAAGACCGATCCTGGAGTTCCGTCATGCCTTCGCCATTTCCCGGAATGGACCCGTTCTTGGAAGGCCCCTCGTGGCCGGATTTCCACCTGCTATTCATCAGCGAAATTCGTTCACGCATCGTTCCGCGCGCCCGCACCAAGTATACGGTCGAGGCGGAACGGCGCGTCTACATTGAGACCGACCCCGGTGACCCGGATCGTATTATCCGCCCCGATGTGGTTCTGGCGGGAGGGGCTGGCGAATTCGAGTTGGGGGTGCCGACCGAGTCCTTGGTGACTGAACCGGCGGTGGTCACCGTGCCGATGCGAATGGAACACCGCGAGGCCTTTCTGACGGTGCGGTTGCGCGAAACCCGCGAAGTGGTAACGGTGATCGAAGTTCTCTCCCCCGCCAACAAACGGGCAGGCAGCGATGGCCGCGACATGTACCTTGACAAACGGGAGGCGATTCTCGATAGCCGAACCCACTTGGTCGAGTTGGACTTGCTTCGTGGCGGCGAACGCTTGCCCACGAATGAAGGCCTGCCACCCGCCGACTACTATGGTCTCGTGTGTCGGGGCAATCGTCGTCCCAAGGCGGAAGTCTACCATTGGACGATCCGGCAAAAAATGCCCAAAATCCCCATCCCGCTTCTGCCACCCGATCCGGACATCCTGCTCGATATGCAGGAACTCTTCGACTCGGTTTACGATCGGGCGGGATACGACTACTCGCTCGATTACACGGCCGGTCTTTCGCCGGCTTTGGCCGAGCCTGACACCGACTGGGCAAAAGACCTGCTTCATGATTCTCTCGACCGGTAGTTGCAACCGGCCGCAATGGACGGCAAAATATCCGTTTTCGTAGTCTGTCGCGCCGCGAGGCGTGGGCGGCTTTCGGGGCCGTCGACTATTTCGTTGCTGCTGCAGAGGCCGGTCGGCCCCGTGCACAAAGCGTTTTTCACATTGCGACCCACGACATAAGGAAACACAACATGGCGCGACCGGTCACCCTGTTCACCGGACAATGGGCGGATCTCCCCCTCGACACCATGGCTGAGAAGGCCAAGGGATTTGGTTACGACGGACTCGAGTTGGCTTGCTGGGGCGACCACTTCGAGGTCGACAAAGCGATCGCCGACGACGGCTACTGCGCCGCCAAGCGAGCCCAACTCGAAGCACAGGGCCTGCAATGCCACGCAATCAGCGCCCACCTTGTTGGCCAGGCCGTGCTCGATCAGGTCGATGAGCGCATCAAGGCGATCGTGCCGGAATACATCTGGGGCGACGGCGATCCGGATGGCGTCAACCAACGCGCCGCTGAAGAGATGAAGAACACAGCCCGAGCCGCTCAGAAATTCGGCGTCGGCGTGGTCAATGGTTTCACGGGTTCGAGCATTTGGCCCTATCTCTACTCGTTCCCACCATGTCCGCCGGAATGGATCGACGGCGGTTTCGAACTGCTGGCCGAGCGTTGGAATCCAATTCTCGACGTGTTTGGCGAGTGCGGCGTCAAATTCGCCCTCGAAGTGCACCCCACCGAAATCGCGTTCGACATCTACACCGCCAAGCGTGCACTTGAGGTGCTCGACTACCGTGAGGAATTCGGTTTCAACTTCGACCCCAGCCACCTCGAATGGCAGGGCGTCGACCCGGTCGAGTTCATTCGCGAGTTCCCCGACCGCATTTATCACGTGCACATGAAGGACGCCGTCGTCACGCTCAACGGCAAGACAGGCATCTTGGCCAGCCACCTGAACTTTGGCGACAACCGCCGCGGCTGGGACTTCCGCAGCCTGGGACACGGTAGTGTCAAGTTCGGCGAGATCATTCGCGAACTCAACCACATCGGTTACACCGGCCCGCTCTCCGTCGAGTGGGAAGACTCGGGCATGGACCGCGAACACGGCGCCACCGAAGCCTGCGAATTCGTCCGCAAGGTTGATTTCACCAAGAGTGGTCGTGCGTTCGACGCCGCTTTCGACGAAGAAAACGACTAAGGTGAGGCGTGAGTGGTGAGGCTTGAGACTTGAGAAGTGAGTTTTGAGCGACAGCCGCCGCCCCGCAACGCCGCGGGGCGAATAGGCAACACGAACGACCAAAAACCGGCCGACCGGCAGTGCTTTCCGGTTCGGCCGGTTTTGCTTTGGTAAGGCGTCAAGGTAGAATGATAGTTAGCGGCATTCATGGATGAGCTCCCGGCAACTGAAGTCACCCTCCCTCTGGGAGGGTCGGACGCGGTAGCGGCCGGGGAGGGTTCCGAAATGCGTGACCCAGATGACCCTTCGCCCGCCCCGCTCGTTCCTCGCGACCCTGCCGGGGGGAGGGTGGAGTTGCATTGGGTAGCCCCGCCGCTAACACGAGTGAACGGAACAGAGGAGACCGATCTTTGCGACGCGAGTTGTACATCGTTACGATGCTTTGCGCTGTCGCCGGTACAGCCACCGCGGCAGATCCCTTGCAGGATACCCGCAGCGCGATCGATGCCGAATTCGCCCAGCAGCTTACCGGGCTGGCCAACAAGTGCGACGAATTGGGGCTGAAGGAACAAGCGGCCGTCACTCGATCGTGGCAGATCGAGCCAGCCGGCGATCGCCAGTACCTCTTCGTGCCACCGGTGTCGGATCCAGTCGCCCCCAACGCCGATGCTCCCGATCTCGTCCAAAAGTGGTACAACCGCTTTCGACAACTCCGCGGGCAGCAGGCCGATGCCCTTTTCGATCTCGCCAAGAAATACCTCAATGCGGGTCAAATCACCAAGGCGTATCAGCTTGCCTACGAAGCGGTTCGCGAGAATCCCGACCACGAAAAGGCCCGCGCGACGATCGGCTATCGCGTGGTGAATGGTCGGTGGCGACGACCGGGGCTGCCGCGCCGCACGCGACGCCCCACCGTCGGACACGCCAAGATCGGCTGGGCGGCCGGCACGTACTACCGCATCGACACCGCCCATTTCGAAATCGTCACCAACGCCACCACCGAGCAGGGCAACAGATTCGCCGATCAACTCGAAGAGTTGCATACGGTTTGGCGGCAACTCTTCGTGCCCTTCTGGACGAACGAGGCATCGCTCGGTCGCTGGTTCGATGGCAAGGCGATCATCGCGCCTCCACGTCTGCGACACAAAATGGTGCTGTTCAAAAACCGAGACGACTACCTCGAAACGCTGCGTCCCATCCAACCGCAAATTGATATCACGCTTGGTTACTACTTGCCGGCCGACAGGCTTTCGTTCTTCTACATCGATGAGACCGGGGCCAACGACGCCAGCGTCTTCCACGAAGTGACACACCAGATGTTCCAGGAGACCGGTCGCAATACCAATAATCCTGGCGAGCGGCACAACTTTTGGGCCGTCGAAGCCGTCGCTCTCTACATGGAGTCGATGCAACGACATCAGGGGTATTACATGGTCGGCGGCGTCGAATCACCGCGGCTGCAGTACGCCCGCAACTTGGTCTATCAGCAACGGCGCAACATGCCGCTTCAACAGCTTTGTGGCGGCGGCCGCGTTGGCTTTCAAACCAGTGAGGACGTTCGTCGGTTGTATAGTTTGTC
>Ga0180435_10006944_pt1 | contig 10820 bp, 8 predicted proteins | sample SS_ome_3_FD_132467 | JGI IMG/M metagenome (GOLD analysis project Ga0180435, IMG submission 132467) | Hypersaline lake sediment archaeal communities from the Salton Sea, California, USA - SS_3_S_1 metaG | ecosystem: Environmental > Aquatic > Non-marine Saline and Alkaline > Hypersaline > Sediment... | reverse complement strand
AGAACACCCAACAGCAGCCGTGTATTTTGGTTTTAACAAGCACACCGATGATCCAGTGATCCGACAATTGCAGCAGGCGCTTGATACGCTCAAACAAGAAGGGGGGTATGATATGATATTCAAAAAATATCTTCCCTAGGGAGGAATCATATCAAGGCCTCCTCATGGGACTCATCAATAAATTGGAGATTCTTTCCCTTAATCTGTGCATCCCATTAAACCATAAAAAAACCTGTTCTTAACGACTCTTAGCTTTTTTAGGGTTGACACGGGGAAATCTGCTTGTTAATATTGAGCATGCTCAACGAGTGAGCTTGTTCATTAAAACTATTTACCAAGAAAAGAGAATGAATAATAAAGAAACCATAGCCGGAAACCGGAGACGCATTCAAAAAGAGGAAACGCGTAAAATCATTCTTGAAAGCTCCCGAGACCTTTTCAATGGCCTGGGTTTTGATAAAACATCCACGCGGGCCATTGCAATGCGTGCCGGCGTAGGGGTCGGCACGGTCTTCAGCCATTTTCCGGATAAGTCTTCGCTACTTATTGCCGTATTATTGGATGACCTTGCCGCCACCCAGGCAAACGCCATGAAAAGCATGCCCAAAGAGGGCCATGTACGTGACAGGTTTCTGCATTTTGCCCGTTTTTTTTACACCTATTATTCAAAACATCCGGATCTATCACGGACATTATTAAAAGAATTTTGGTTTGTAAAAGGGGAATGGGGGGAAAAGCTGGCTTCGCAAGCATTTGAATTCGCTATTCTGGTCAGCGATATGCTGGAACATGCAAAAGAGAGAAAGGAGATTCGGCCCGAAGTCGATACCATCCTTTGTGCCAGGGCCTTTTTCACCCACTATTTGTTTGTCCTATACGAAGGACTGAACAATCCTGAAATCAATGTGGAAGTCATGCTCGATACTCTCAAGGGGATGCTCAATCAACTTCTTGACGGTGTCGGGCCCACTCGATAACGCCAAAGGAGTTATCATATGCAGCTCAAATATCTATATTCGTTTTTTAAGACATGTAAAATGCCCGGCCTTTTTCCTATGATTTCAGATTTTAAAAGCATGGTCAGATATCACTTTCTGCATGCTGCAATCGAGTCCGGACTTCTGGATGCATTGAAAACACCCAGTTCCAGAAATGACCTGATTGAAAAACTGGAGGTGCAAAGACCGGACATACTGGATGCATTGCTCAAGGTCGGAATTTCTCTTAAAGAGTTTTATTGTAAAAAAAATCTTTATGGTATCCGGGGAAAAAGATCCTTGGCCCTGGCCGGTCCTGATGGAGATATATTGTCGGCCATCATTCAGGCCAGTACTACCTATTATAACAATTCATACCGTCATGCAGCCGCCAGGATGAAAGGTGCCGCCCTTGGTGATGACCTGAAATGGGCCGGGGATATTATTGCCAGGTTTTCCAAACTGACAGACCCTGTGATCAAAACATTTCTTTCAGGCATCGTACCTCCGGATCCGGGGTTGCGAGTTCTTGATGTCGGGTGCGGATCCGGCCTCCTTTTGAAAACCATTTCAAAAATAAACCCGGATCTGTCGGGGTTGGGGATTGACGTTGATGATGCAGCGGCAAGGCAGGCCGTTGAGAATATAAAAAAATGGGGCCTTTCGGAGAGGTTTGAAATTATCAAGGGGGATATCCGTGACCTGCCGGATGATATCCCGGGATTCAATCTGATTACACTGGTCAACGTTGTGTATTATTTCCCGGTTGAAAAACGTCCCGGACTTTTCAGGGCGCTGCGTTCCAGACTATTACCCGGCGGCAGCCTCACCGTAATCATGAATATGCAGGGAAAAGACTCTGATTTCTCAGCAGCGAACCTGAATATGGCCAATGCCTCCATGCAAGGAGTTACACCGCTGCCGGATCCGGTGACACTCAGGGAACAGCTTAAGGAAAGCGGATTTTCAACCATCACGGTATCAGACATGATGCCAGGCAGTTCATTCGTCGGCATGCAGGCAATATAGCCAAGAAGGCTAATTCAGCCGACGCAATAAGTCGGCGGCTGATCAGCAACGTTTGGCGGCTGCGCGAGGCCTGCCAGTTGGGGAGCACACTATGAGAACATGGATTGGAAGATCCATTATGGGCATTGGGGTAATCCACACCCTCATGGGTCTCGTCTTCATGCGGTCCACATTATGGGTCCTTTGGAATGAGCGGCTGCTGAACACTGTCAACGGACAGCCTCCACGGGAGGCGACCTTCTGGTTTCTGTATGCAGGCTTTCTCCTGATTCTACTGGGTTCATTGATCCATCGATTGGAAAGGAACAGTATGGCAATCCCACCGCCGTTCGTGTGGTGCCTGTTGGCACTCACTGTGATTGGAGTTGCTGTGATGCCGATTTCCGGGCTTTGGCTGCTCGTTGTTCCTGCGGTAGGACTGATGGTTCGAATGGTCCCGCGCAATGACGCGTATTGACAATAATCCGAAGGTGACAATTCAAAAAGAGCCGACTTCCATTTTTAAACTTCATTCTGTCCTAGGACTGAAATCATGCAGGTTGCTATAAATCGAAGGTCGTTCCTGAAACTCGTAAGCCTTTTTAGCATAACTGCCACTACGGGTGTTATATGTTCTTGCGAATCAAAAGAAAAGCAACCGGCATTTGGAGCTGGTCGTATTGATGTTCACCATCACATACTCCCCCCGGACTGTATCGCAGCTTTGAAGCGCATCGGTATAACCAGCACAGGAGGGGCTACCTTTCCCTATTGGAATCCCCAAACCTCACTCAAAGTGATGGACCAAAACGAGATTGCTACTGCAATAACTTCCATACCCCTTGTTTACTCGGGGAATATCCCCTTTATCATCGATTTGGCACGGCGCTGCAATGAGTTTTCTGCTCGTCTCGTTAGCGACTATCCAAAGAAATTCGGATCGTTCGCTGTATTGCCACTCCCTAACGTCAAGGCAGCTTTACGAGAGTTAGAATATGCTGTAGATAAATTGAAATTGGATGGTATCGTATTACCCACAAATGTTGGCGGGCATTATTTAGGGGACCCTGAATTTGATGATTTGTTCTCCGAACTCAACCGTCGAGGGATAGTAGTCTTTATCCATCCAATAGATCCGCCGGGGGAGTTTAGCCCGAATTTAAAACTACCTACCTCCCTTATTGAGTTCCCCTTTGACACAACACGATCAATCGCTAACATGATCTATAGCGGCACTTTGGAACGTTGTCCAGACATCCGATTCATCGTTTCACATGCTGGAGGAACAGTACCCTATTTGGCATGGAGGATTTCCTTGTTGCAGTATAAAACCGGAATGCGGAAAAAAGTACCTCAAGGGGTAATCACTTATCTCAAACACCTTTATTACGATATTGCACTGTCTGCCTCCCCCTATGCTCTAGGCTCGTTGCAGGAACTGGCTGATCCGTCACATATCCTTTTTGGCAGTGATTATCCGTTTGCACCTGAACCTTTGACAGCCATGACTGTGAAAGGACTGAAAAAACAATTGAGATATAACGAGCATACATTAAGGGCTATTGATCGAGAGAATGCCCTGAGGCTATTTCCTCGGTTAAGCCTTTGATCCCTTTCTGGCGATAAACGCGCAGGCGTGAATGAAAGGATGACTTGAGCGGGCCTACCTCAATATCCACGTAATCGTATACTTTGGCCTTGGTTTTGCCCGGCGCCGGGCGCAGCACGCGGCCCAGGTACTGGACCACCCGGCCGGAAAAGCGGATGGGCGTGGCCAAAAAGAGCGTGGTCAGCGGGCCGCAATCGAATCCCTCGCCGATGAGCTGGCCGGTGGCCACCACCACCGCTACCTTTCCATCCAGGATATCCGCCAGGACCTCCTGGCGCTGGGCTGTGGAAAGATCGCCGGTCAACAGGGCGGCGTCAATGCCATGGCGGAACTTGAGCAGGGCCTGCAGGTTAGCGCAGTGTTTCTTGCGATCAGAGAGCACCAGGCAGACCCCGGGATGGTGTTCTGATTCCCGGGCCACATCACCCGCAATGAGCCGGTTGCGGTGGTCATCGGCGGTGAGTTCGGCGAGCATGCGGCTGTAATCCTGCACTGGATCGCAATAGGGTTTGAATTCCGTGGTACGGACCTTTAGTTCTGCGGGAAGCACGTCGCCCTGCCGCTGCAGCTGCTGCTGGTCGATCTCGTGGTGGATATTGCCTAAATGCCAGAATATCAACCGGGACAGCCGGTCCCTGCGAAAGGGGGTTGCCGTGAGCCCCAGCATATACCGGGAATCGAAACAGTTCACCGCTTCTGTAAAGGTGCGGCTGGGGCAGCGGTGGCATTCATCCACAATGAGGAATCCGGTGCGGCGGGATATTTCCGGTGCGCGTTTATAGAGGGATTGCACCAGGGCCACAGTGAAAGTTTCCCCCTGCCGGCGGCGCCCGCCGCCGATCATGCCAATTTTGCGCGGGTCCAATCCTAAAAACGTTTCGGCCCGGGCCTGCCATTGCAGCGCCAGGTCCTTGGTGTGCACCACCACCAGGGCGGGCTGGCGGCGCTGGGCAACCATCCACAGAGCCATGACGGTTTTACCACTCCCGGTGGGGGCGCTCAGGGTGCCGAAATCCCGGGCCAGCATCGCCTCCACGGCGCGCTCCTGGAAAGGCTTCAAATGCCCCTTAAAGGTGAAAGCCACCTCGTTCAGGGTCCGGCGCCGGTCCACCAGCCGGTAGGGAATTTCCTGGTCCCGGCAGCGGATGAGCAGCTCCCGCAAGTACCCCCGGGGGATGCGCAGCCCGCCCCTGGGTAATTTACGGAAAAATTTCAATTCCCGGGGGGTCCCCTTGTTCCAGCGGCCCATGCGGTTGTTTTCCACCCATTTGGGGTTGAGGAATTTGAGTCGGCCGATGAGCTCCTCCTTCAATTGAAGGGGAGGCTGACGGAGTTTTACATAATTTTCGACGGTGATATTGAGGGGTGCCGGGTTGCTATTCATGGTTGGTGTCTGACCGGAATGTGCATCTTTCAGCCCTAGGCAGTTTTAGTTAGTATCCATCCATAAATGGCCTTTTTCCGCATGGGCTTTAGTTGGGCCCCATGATTTAAATCCTCGAAATAGCGGGCTATTCCTCCGGTTTAAATCTGTGGCCCGCCTTGCCCACACGAAAAAATCCTAATTTCTGGACAGACACTAGTTGAAGCGCAAACATGCGATTCTCAAACCAGGTGAGTATAGACCGGCAGAGGAAGGAAAAGCAACGGGTCGGACTGATAAATAAATTGCGCTAAGAAGTTGGGCCAGGGTCAGGATTTAACGGCAACAGAATGGTAAAGACGCTCCCCTTGCCTATTACGCTGGCGGCCCGGATAGTACCGCCGTGATTCTTTAAGATGCCATGGGTCTCGGCCAATCCCAGTCCGACATTGCCCTTGTGGGTCAGGGTAGTGAAAAAAGGGTCGAAAGCGTTATCAAGCGTATCGCTGCTCATACCCGCACCGGTATCCGACACCTGAATCCTGACATAATCCCCGCCCGCGCAGCCCGCTGGCAGCAAGCGGCCCGCAACCATCTTTCGCGGCTGGGCGACAATACGGAGCTTTCCCCCCCCCGGCATGGATTGGTAGGCATTGATGAAAAGATTGAAAAAGACACGCTTGATTTGTCCGGCATCGGCGCGGATCATATACGGCCCTGGCCCCAGATCCGTTTCAACATGCACATCCCTGCGTTTGGTCACAAACAGCCTTAAAGTCTGGATAATGAGTTCATTAAGGTCAACGGTCTGAACCAGATACTTGCCCCCGCAGGCAAAACCCACCAGCTTCTGGGTTAATTCAGCGCCGCTCTGGACCAGATCCTGAATGTGCCGGAGCTTGGCGGCATCGCGGGTTGGGCAGGCTCTGCAGTGTGTCAAGAGCAGGTCCGTATAACCCTGGATGCCCATCAGCAGATTATTGAAGTTATGGGCGATGCCACCAACCAGAGTTCCCAGGGCTTCCATTTTTCGTTCATGAAACAAACGCTCCTCCGACAACTTGCGCCGGGAAACAACCCGGGCCACACCGCATGTCCCCAAAAATTTCTTATCGCTCCGTTTGGCGGGTTTATCATACAGCCCCACAGCCATGAGTTCGACAGTCAGGGACTTTTGCGGAAGACCGGAAGCTTGCCCCCCTCCATTTTTACGCAATAGGCGCAGCTCTGTATTCTTAAGCGCCCGGCGCCCGGTGCGCCGCTCATTGAATACCCAGCGGGCCTTGTGGTTATCCCGGTGGTATACGATCTTGTGGTATGATCTGCCGATCAAGGTCCCTTTTGGATAGCCTAGCACACGCTTCAGCGTCCGGTTGGCAAAGGTGAACCGCCCGTGATCATCGAGGGCATAAATAAGATCCGGCGAATTCTCCACCAGAAAACGGTAACGCTGGGCGGAGGTCTGGTCTTTGGCATTAATGGCCCCGCTTTTGCGGTGGACACACACCTGGTTCAGTGCCCGGCTGATCCGATTGATCAACTCAACGGGTTCAAAGGGTTTTTTCAGATAACCATGAGCGCCGAGGTTCATGGCGCTTAAGGCAGATTCCGGATCGCCGGCGGCACTGGTCAACAAAATCGGAATCGCCGGATCGCGCTGCTGTACCCGATGGATCAAATCATAGGTTTCCATACCGGCCAGGCCGAGATCAATCAATAGCAGATCGGGTATATCGTTGTTCAGGGCAAAGCCTACCTCCTCAGCGGAACGGGCAATGAGAATACGATCTGCTGCTGAGGCCAGAAGCAGTTTCAAACTCTCCGCCATGCGCATGTCACGGTCCGCGATGAGGATTTTGGTTTGGCAGGTTCCCAACATTTGGCAATCTCTTTGCATCACACTAGCGCAAGGCAAGAATAATCCTGAACATGGTTCCCGAGGCTGAATCCGTCTCACAGATAATATGGCCGCGCAACTGTTTAATGAGGTTCTGCACCAGGGAAAGCCCCATGCCGCGGTGGGCACCCCCTTTGGTGGTGGTGTGCGGCTCGAATAAGCGCCCGCGGATGGATTCCGGGATACCCGGCCCATTATCCTGAATCACGATTTCAACGTTACCGGAAGCCCGGCGGCGGTCTCCAATGGGCCGCTGACCTGCCGGTCCGATGCGCCGCGTACGCAGGAGGATTTCTCCGGTATCCCCCAGGGCATCCACAGCATTGGCCAGCAACTGCTGCAGTATGGTACGCAGCATTTCCCCGCTGCCCGGAACCGGCGGTAAAGCGGTATCCAGTTCAAGGCGCAGATCAATGCCCAAAGGAATTGCTGCAGAACTTCGCAGCTCATCGATCACAGCCGCGATTATCTCCCCCACGCGGATGGATTCCGCCGGGGCCACGTCTAGCTGGGGCCTGGAAAATGCGGATAGCTGATCCATTACCTGCGCTACCCGCTGTATCTCCGCCGCAATAACCTCAATATCACGATGAGCGGCATCTCCGGGGGCAATATTCTGGCTTAGGAGATGAAGATGGTTGCGCATGACGCCGAGCGGATTGTTTACTTCGCGAACTACGTTGCGCGTAATTTTTTCAGCGGTTGCCAAGCGCTCCGCTTGACGTTTTGATGTACTGCGGTCTTTCAACTCATCCACATGCAGCCACAGGGCGGCATGTTCGGCAAAAATATGGAGTAGTTTGAACTGTCCCGACAGCCTTTGAAACTGGCTGTGCATAACACCCAGCACCAAAACGCCGATTTTTTCTTCCCCGACTGCCAGAGGCAGGCAGATTGAGCCTTCAGTGCCCATCAGGTGGATGATCTGTTCATCCACAATGGATCCCGGATCCCTGGCGAGCTGGCCAAAAGAGTCCTGAATCATATGGTCGTTTACCGCGCGGCTCAGCAGGGTACGGCTATCACGGCAATCAATGCAAAAATCGCTGACCATGCTATCCTTATTCGCTGAACTCAAGACAGGCCCGTTCAGGCATTGCTTCACAGGTTCGTAAAGAAAAATCAGGGTCTGCTGCACACCGAAAAGAATTCGCACCGAACACTGGATCACCTCCAGAAAATCCGTCCGGCCGCTGGCCGCCATCAGGTTCTGCAGGGTTCCGCAGAGCATTGCAAAATCACGAACTTCATAGGTTAGATATTTAATTTTATTCAGAACACCGGCGGATACTGCTTCCGGGTCCAAGTTTTCTTCACTGTGCTTCTGCATCCCGCCGTGCAGTGCCGGAAAATCGTGCGAATCCTGGGGCGCTGCCGGATATTCTTCCAGCTGGATGTCTAATTTCCGGGCCAGGTCATTCAGCTCTTCATTGGATTCCGCCACAATGGAGTCGATGCGGCTGACGGGAAGGGGACAGATTCTGGTAATATTCTTCAGATCTGCATCAAGGTGCCCATTCTCTATAAAACAGAGCCGGTTGGCGCAAAAAAGGATTTTTACCGGGAGCGATGCATCCTGGATTCGCCGAAGGGAGTCATGATGGTAGTGAACCGCATCCGCCAGCAACGGATCAAAGCCGGCCCGCCGAATTACCCAGGCGCCGATTTCATCATGGGTGACACCAAATTTTTCGAGTTCGAATTGTCGTCCGCCGGAGGGATGATTGGACGGCGGCAGCATCTCAAAGGAATCGTAAACATCGGGGAAGCCCATGTGCAGCATCAGCTTCCCAATATCATGCAGCAATCCCGCAAAATACGCCCGCTCAACATCATCGTAGGCCAAATCTGCAGCCAGCCCCCTGGCAACAAGCGCACACCTCAAAGAATGCTGCCAGAAGGGAAGTACTTTTTTAAGGATTCTCCGGCCATCCCGCTCAAAAGCAAACTGGGTGGCGGTATGGATGGCAATGTGCTGAATGGTTTCCGGATCCACCCCGTGAAGGAAGGTCGGCACATCTTTTCCGCCCAGGGAGGATTGATGAAACGATGCGACCAGCAGGATGAGCTTGATACTCAAAACCGGATCCTGGGTCACCACCTGATGTAAAGCCGCGGGGGTGAGCCCCCTGCGTCCGCGGGTATCAAGCAGTCGGATAAGAATCTGCGGCGGACTGTATAATCTATTGGAATTGCACACCCGCTCCAAAACGGTATTACGATCGATCAATTTGGGCACCGGCACCTTGCATTCAATTCATGTTCAGACCAAGTTTGGCTGGCGATATTTCCCCCAATATCGGCTGCACACTTGGTCTATGAAAGCTGAGATATTTTTCTGCAATTTTTGTACCATATACGTCAAATAATTTTTTGCCTGATATTTCAGATAGTTGAATGATACCCGTATCTGGTGGATGAACCAATGATATGGTTTTTTGCCCGCACTATGACATTTTTTTCATAAGTTTCGATAAATTATTATATAGGGGCATGGGCACACGGCCCGCTTTCACGGGTGCATACTTGACCCCTCAACAGGACAGATCCCAGGGCTGGCACAAATCCTCCGGAATCCCGTGCTGGCGGGTATTAGGCCAGGGTTCAACCCAAAACATCCCTTCCCTGGTTTTGTGGGGCTGGTGGAGGGGATATAATAATCTGAAATCATTCACCCCCACCCTGGCCCTCCCTAAGTCAAGCGGGAGGGAGACAGGGGTTTCCGCTCAGTCACGAACCAGAAAGGGAATTCAGACCGCGAATTTTTGCTTCAAACGAACCAGTCCGGGGCTTAAATGCATATACATCAGGGACGATCGATACCCACGCTCAACAAACCAACTCTCCAGATCGTTAAACAGCACGGGACGGTCCGGCCAGGTGTACAGTTTTTTTTCGGTATTAAGTTCCGCCCAGCGGGCTTTGGCCCGGGGATGCTCCCCAAATACGGCCGCTTCGGCTTGACCGCATAAAAACATCGCGCATACAATGGGCCGGATTCGCCACAGACATCCCCCGTCCCCCAGATAAACGCATTTGGCACCTTGGTGGGGGGTCGTCAAACGGGCCTCAAGCAGATCCAATTGGGCCGGGGTCGCATGAAGCACGTTGACAACCACATCGGCCCAGTAGGTGATAATCCCATCTCTGGAACAGCACGCGCTGCGCTTGCTCCGGTAGCATGACTCCGAGCATACTTTTTCGAAATAGCGTCCTAAAAAAGCATCGACACGCCGGCGGAAGTTCAGATAGGCGGCCAGGCTGGCTTTGAGTTCCTGACCCGCTGAGGATGGCGCACCGCAGAGTACTTCCCTGGCCAGGGTCAGGGCCTGCAGTTGCTCGGATTGATATGACGATATCGATTCCAAAGACGGCCTGCTAATATACGGCAACGACGCTTCACCGCATCCGGGCGGCATGCTGGGCATACCCGCCCCGCTGGCAAGGAATCCGCGCCGCTGCGGTCTTATTCAAAAGATGTGAATGATGGTCAGTTTCCCAAAAGGAGTGTACTTTAGCGGCCCAGGGGTCCGGTAGCAAGGATTTTCATGGCTGCATCCATCAGCCCGATACCATCCGGCGCCCGGCTTGAAGAGTCAGGCAATCCGTCACGGATTCAATTCGGGGGCAGTCCCGCCTGACCCGGCAGACCGGGAGTTGTCCTTGCCATCTGCCCATGGGTCGGGTATAGGTCAAAATCTTTTATTCTGGGATTATTTGGATTTTTTTAAGTTAGCAGCACGCGATTCACCATGCCAAGTTTTCAACCCCTTGCCATAGTCGCCATGGCAGGCCGCTTCCCAGGCGCCGCCAATGTCGATGCGCTCTGGCGCAACCTGACGACCAAAAGCAATACCTGCCGCCCGGTGCCGGCCCGGCGCTGGGTTGCGTCCCCGGAACAGATGGTGCGGCCGGAGTTTGCAGCAGACCATGCGTATTGCCGCCACGCCTATCTGCTGGATGATT
>Ga0180435_10006943_pt1 | contig 10821 bp, 11 predicted proteins | sample SS_ome_3_FD_132467 | JGI IMG/M metagenome (GOLD analysis project Ga0180435, IMG submission 132467) | Hypersaline lake sediment archaeal communities from the Salton Sea, California, USA - SS_3_S_1 metaG | ecosystem: Environmental > Aquatic > Non-marine Saline and Alkaline > Hypersaline >... | reverse complement strand
TTAGACAAATAAAGCAATGTTATTTTTGTCTAATAAGGACCGATCTCTGCGCCTAATTCCCGGAGGAAGAGAGATAACCGGTGATCTGATTTACCTGCCGGAAATGTTTGTAATCCCATCCCGACCCTTTCAGGGGAGAACGATGAATATGGAGGAGACGGATCTTTTCAAGTTAAAATCCGTAGAGTGTTTTAATCCAGATATACGAACCCTGCGGCCTGTTCTCCGCCTCCATCTCAAACTGAGCCTTGACGGTGATGAGTGTGGTCGGATTGATATTGTACAGGGCTGAAGGGCCGATCGCGAAGACCATCTCCCTGGAGCCCTCCACCTCCTCTCCGTCAATCTTGTCGTTCTGGAGCCCCTTGAGGAAATAACCGCAGACCCCCAGCCGCAATCCTGTCACGACCTCAATACCGGCATTGTAGTCGAAGTGGAACTGCTGGCCGGTAAGATAGTCGACTTTTTCCTCGGTCTCTCCATAATGCCAGATAGCATCAGTATTTTCAGTATGAATATCATACCCGAGCTTGATACTGGCACTGATGCCGGAGGGATGAATCAGGCTTATTGCACCCCATGGTTCAAAGGTCCAGTGGTTGGCTCCAATCGGGGCGTAGTCCTCTTTATCATACTGCCCGGTGGGGGCAATGAAGTCCAGACCAACTACCCAATGAAACAGTTTAGAGTGCCAGCCGATAACGAAAGGAGAGAAGACCATGTCCCCGAGGCCGAAGTGGTCTTCCGTGAAGCCGCCTACAGGCGGCTTCAGTTTCATTTCCTGATAGACGATGGGGACGACGATATGCCCAGCCAAGTTCCCCCCCAGAATTTTGATATCTGAGATATAGAACAAACGCGGAACTTCGGCGACGACATTGACATTGAAGTCTATGTCCAGGGCGGTATGGCCGTTTTCGTCCTTCAGTTTATCGGATTGGTAATAGGCCAGGTAGTTGACAAAGTACGTACCAGGAGGGGGGAGAACAGCAACAAACCAGGCCTCCGCTCCCAGAGGAGCGGATGAATCACCGGCGATTATCTGAGCGGGTAAGGTTGCATAAACAAGAAGCGTGGCCAACAGTGACGCTCGTTTCAACTCATTACCTCCTTCTCTCCCGGGTTTAGTGAGGAATCTATTGAATTATATTAGAGTCATTGAACAGAGCTGATGCTTGTCAATAAATTACTTGACGTGTGTAATTGATGATCTGTGTATATATATAAATTTGTAGTTGACATTAAGCGCCTGTTAAATATATTATAACATTTATATCCATAGTTCACTGTCAGGGAAAAGCGTATGATCAACACCTTGAGTTTAACGGCTAAATCCCCTGATCAGAGGCTGATTTCCTCTGGATGAGACGAGCCTTTGGCACAGAATCTTCTTGTGATTTAAATTATAATATTAACATATAATGATTATATATTAAAATATAAATAGTGCATAAATAGATACACTATAGGAATTATTTTATTCGCCGAGACGAGCATTTATCAGAGGACATCATGCGGGATTTCAATACTTCTAGAAAGATAGAGGAAGAGCTGCGGGAAGAAAGGAAGAGGTTTCAGGATGTGGCGGAGAATGCAGGGGAGTGGGTATGGGAGGTGGACGCGGGTGGGAGATATACCTATTCCAGCCCGGCAGTGATGAAAATTCTGGGTTATAAGCCGGAGGAAGTTCTGGGCAAACACTTCAGTGATTTCTTTCATCCGGAAGATCGGAAAGGACTTAAAAAGACGGCTGAGGAGATATTCTCTCAAAGGAAACCCTTCCGAGAGTTTCTCAACCGGGTCGTCCATAGGGATGGCAGTGATGTCTGGCTCTCGACCAGCGGCGTTCCTCTCCTGGATGATAATGGAAATCTGCTCGGGTACCGGGGGACTGATAGAGACATTACCGAACGCTTAAGAATTGAGCGTGAATTGAGGATCAAGGATAAAGCTATCGCTCATTCTCTGAATGGAATCCTCCTTGCCGATCTTGAAGGAATCATAGTGTATGCCAACCCCGCGCTCCTGAAGATGTGGGGGTATGATGACGATGAGGTTGTCGGTAGAGCTTCGGCTGAATTTTTGCTTAAACCGAAAGAAGCCGGAAAGATTATCCGGCACCTCCACAAAAAGGGTGAGTGGAAGGGAGAATTAACGGCCAAAAAGAAAGACGGGACCGTTATTACTATCCTCCTCTCGGCGAGTATGGTCAGGGAGGAGAATAGAGAACCGATCTGTTTGATGGGCTCATTCACTGATATCACCGACAAAAAGAGAATCCAGGAGGAGTTGAGGGCGGAGAAGGAATTTGTCGAGGAGATGTTGGACTCGATGCCGGATGGATTGGTGGTCTTCGACCCGGCCACCGGAAAACTTATCAGGTGGAACAATGCGGCAAATAGAATCACCGGCTATAATGATGAAGAGCTTGCCTGCTTGATTAATCCCCGGGACTGCCATCCCCCGGAGGAGCACGAGAAGATCTTCGAGACCATGAAAAGACATGAGAAAGAAGGTCGGATAAGCATAGAACTCACTGCATTAACCAAAGATCGGGGGCGGGTGCCTGTAGAAGTCCACGCAACAGCATTTAAAGATCCGGAGGGAAAGCCAAAATATATCATCTCAGTCGCGCATGATATCACCGAACGGAAGAAGCTGGAAGAAAAGTTGAAAAAATATCGCAAACACCTTGAAGATATGGTGGAAGAGCGGACCGCTGAGCTTGTGAAAATGAACGAGAAGAATCTCCGTGAGATAGCGAAGCGGAAGAAGAGCGAGAAGAAGCTCCGAATCTCCCGGGCGGCACTTCAGAAACAGACAAAGGAACTGGAGAGCAAGAATATCGCTCTCCGGGAAATCCTCCACCAGCTGGATATCGAAAAGAAGAAGATCCAGGACGACGTGATGACCAATATAGAAAATCTTGTCTTTCCCGTTCTGAAGAAAATAAAGATGGAGGCACCCGCGCGCGAAGAGAAGTTAATCAGCGTCCTGGAGTATAACCTGGGAGAGCTGGCATCTTCCTTCGGACGGAAGATTTCTGATGCCCGGATCCATCTCACCCCCCGGGAGATCGAGGTCTGCGACCTGATCAAGACCGGCCTTACCAGCAAGGAGATCGCCCGACTCCTGCGCATTACCCTAAAGACCGTCGAGAAACACCGTGACACCATCCGGAAGAAGTTCAAGATTAGCAATAAGAATATTAACCTCACCTCCTTTCTCCAGAGCCTCTAAACTAACCCGATTTTTAAAGAATAGGGTTAGTTTTGAACAATTTCCAAAATATTATTGATAGCATTACTATCATATATCTATCATTTGTATTATCTACCTGTTCCGGATCCCCTTAGCATAATTCTATCTGCATTCGCGCTGTAGAAGGCAGAAAATATTGTTATCTCACTGCACTCACCTTTCCTCCCTGAATCTATCTCCAAAAACCCCTGACATCAACCACGTATTTTTCCTACTGGTTTTATACTGATTCTGGTGGGGTTGACCATTCTCACTCATTTCCCTTTTAATAAGCGGCATAGACATTCCCCTTCTTCGGTATCTTCAAGGGGAGCAGTTCAGGAAGAATTGGTATGCTTAGGTCAATAATATAATTCCGGGTATCCCCTGCGTTCTATTTGGTTATTGGAAGGGTGATTATTGTTTCAGTACGGATGTTTTGGAATTATCGGGATTCTATATTTGCACTCAATCAGGAAGAAGAAGGGTGAAACGGGTGAGGTCCGGATTCGCCACTATGACGGGATAAGGTTCTGCAATGAAATGGGGAAAATCGAGAAGGAGGAATGATATGAAAAAGTGGGCAATGGTTTTGGCGGCGATAGTGATAGCGGCCTGGTGTCTTCCGGCCGAGTCCGCCGATTTTACCGGTGACGGGACGAATGAGATCGGTATCTTCCGGCCATCGGCCGGATTATGGGCGATTCGGGGGGTGACGCGGGTATATTTTGGTTCTTCCGGCGATGATCCGTTACCCGGGGACTATAATGGAGACGGGATGGTAGATATAGGCCTTTTTCGGCCTTCAGCCGGTCTCTGGGCTGTCAGGGGCGTGACCCGCGCCTATTTCGGGGGTTCCGGTGATGATCCTCTACCGGGGATACCTGCCGGTGGCGGCGGAAGCGGAGGGGGATACTGGAGTAAGAGCGGTAGTGACATATATTACAATTCGGGCAATGTCGGTATCGGGACGACAAGCCCCTCGTACACACTGGAAGTGGCGGGAGATATAGCCTGGGCGACTCAGACTAGCTATCTCAGCGTGAGCCACGCGGCTTTCGGACCGACGAATGAGAATGTTAGCTATTCTGATGCGGGAATAATGCTGGTCAGTAATGAAATCATATGCACTCCCGGTGAGCCGTTTCGTGCTCCGGTGCAACTACCCCATGGGGCCACGGTGACCGGAATGACTTTCTACTGGCATGATACGACACCGAGTTGCAGTGCCATTTGTGTTCTATTACGAGATGATAATAATGGAGCGTCGACATCAAGTTTGGCCATAGTTTCCAGCTCCGGTAGCGGTGGGTTTGGCTCTACTTCCACCTCCACAATCACATCGCCTGTCGTTGATAACTCCCAATTTTCATATTTTCTGGAATGGGCACTTACCAGAGATGGAAGCGGATACACAGGTGGTTACTCAACTCTTATTGAATATACCTTTATCAGTCCGTATTGATTTTCAGACAGCTGATTGCGGAATGACAGAAGCCAAATATGACAAGTCCGGCGGGGAAGATTAATCTCACAAGGTAATATTATAAGCGGTCTTATAAAGATTGAACAAAAATAGATGGACCGGGTGAGGTCCGGATTCGCCACTATGACGGGATAAGGTTCTGTAATGAAATGGTGGAAATCGTGAAGGAGGAATGATATGAAAAAGCTGGTGATTGGTTTTGTTGGAATATTATGTGTCAATTTAATCCTGATTACTGAAATCAGTCGGGGAGCCGATGACTGCGTAATATACCGTCCATCGACCGGATTATGGGCTTCGAGAGGCTCAAGATTCTATTTCGGTGGTTCCAGTGACATACCATTGTTCGGCGATCCTTTTGGATTAGGGGGTAACTATCCCATTATTTTCAGGCCTTCCACCGGGCTTTGGGCGGTGCCTTTTATCACCCGGTTCTATTTCGGCGCCTCCGGAGACGTACCCCTGGTTCCGTCTGCTATGGGAACCGGAGGAGATAGTCCCTGGAACCAGAATGGAGACGATATTTATTACAACTCCGGTAACGTTGGCATCGGCACGTCATGGCCGACAGCGTCTTTGTCTGTAGTAGGTTCTATCGATCTCAATGACGGGATGCTCGTAGGAGTTAGCGGTATAGGATCACAGGGTAATCTTGAGCTGCAGGCACATAATTCCAGACATGTCTTGCTTGTCCTTGGTGGCGGCAATGTCGGCATCGGTACCGCTGATCCAGAAAAATTGTTAACAATTAGTGGCCCTGATCAGCAGTTAGCTCTTGTAGAAGATGATGTCTCCCCCGCAAAGATGTGGAAACTGGAAGTCAATTATGAAGCATTTCAGATAACGGAGGATGGTGTCGCGACCCGAGTTACTGTTGATGATACGGGAATGAAGTATATGGCCAAGACGCATAATGTAAAGTTGAGTGACATATATTCCACTTACTTGGAATATGACATTGATGGCAGTCCCTGGGGGGTAACCAAATTTGCTTCATCAGAACGTTTTAAGGAGGATATTGCGGACCTGGAACTGGAATCAGAGAAAATTTATGATTTAAGGCCGGTAAGTTTTAACTGGAAGCCGGAACGGGGCGGCGGCCGGGATTTTGGACTAATTGCTGAAGAAGTCGCAAAGGTCATCCCGCTTTTGGCGGCTTACGATGATGAAGGCAAGCCCTTCAGCGCCAGGTATGACATGCTTCCCGTGCTTCTGTTACAGCAGCTAAAAGAGAAAGATGCCGAAATCAAAGGCCTTAACGAGACAATGGAGCAGCTCAAGATAAGAATTGACAAATTAGAGCAGCGGGAAAACTGAGTCTGTATTTATAATTGATCTATGAATCCTCTGTCTTGAACTGTTCTATCATTCCATTCGGGCGGATATATACCCGAAGGATGAAGAAGATGCAGTGTTTATTTATCAATTCTCTGATTTTGCTCTAAACGGCACTTCCCTTTTTTTCGCTCACATCCGTGATAACCGGAGAAGTGGTTAAGGGTTGGAAGGGCCAGTTCACCACAGAGCCCGCCTTTGGCTTCATTAAGAAGGTGGTTGCCGGGGTGACGTTGATCGGTTATCCCGGTTTCACCGGGAAAACGTGGAACGGGATACGGTTACGTATGCTTTAGCCCCGCAACCGCAACCTTTTAACCCGAACGTTGCGCCAAAGGCGCTAAGTTCCTATTTCGGAATTTTAATAATTGTCAATTAAATGGTAGCCGCAGGCTTTAGCCTGCGTAATATTGCGCACCCTGAAGGGTGCGGCTACCAAAAAGTTAGCGGGGGTAGGGGTCGAACCTGCGCAACACACTATAAATAAATAAGTAACATATATTTAAGGCCTCTCACAGCTCTTAGGGGTCCAGTTTTGGGGTTAAAACTGGACCTCTAAGGAAAGATGAATCCTATGCCCTGGGCGAACAGACATAACATTACTGGTTTATTAAGAAGTGATCTCCATGCCTGCGGGGGAGCGTAAGTTCAATAGCTGCCACATGAATATTTATGAAAAGAATGAAGAGCTTGACGATCTATTGGAACGCGATCTGGGTAAGCTGATATCTCCCTCCGGCTGGAAGCTGCTCCGGCTCCGTCTAACTCCCCGGGAGATCGATGTCTGTGAGTTGATCAGAGATGGGATCGGGAGTAAAGATATCGCCCGTACCCTCTCCATCTCTCTCAAGACTGTCGAAAAGCACCGCGATAACATCAGGAAGAAGCTGGGAATCGCGAACCGGAGAATTAACCTCGCTTCGCTGCTGAAGATTATTTAATTTAATCGGCCCGCTAATGTTATGACCCAGGTTTCGGGGTTAAAAGGTCCAGGTAATTTTCCGGCGCGAGCAGTGAGTAAGAACCATCCGGATAATTTTCCTTCAAGTAGGTCGACAACTTGGCTTTCTTTGAGCTGTCCCAATTGCATTCAAAAAGCTACCTCAATCATGGAAAAGCCGGGGCCGGTGGGTAAATCTCAACCTTTTTTTGCCTTGAAAGGTAAAAATGAAGATGTATAGTTATGTAGTGATAAGCGAATTATTAACTAAATATTACAGAAGAAGAGCGGTCAAAAATAGTTACGTTTAATATAGATATATCGTTATGAAGTCTCTTAATGAAACAAAGCGGATTTTATCCCGACATCGGGATGAACTGGAAAAAAAGTTCGGAGTTGGAAAAATCGGCATATTTGGTTCCTATGTGAATGGCGAACCGAAAAAGTCGAGCGATCTCGATCTGCTGGTCGAGTTTAAGAATCCGATCGGGCTTTTTAAATTCATGGATCTGGAAGATTACCTGGAGAAACTGTTAGGGTTAAAAGTGGACCTCGTTACCAGGAAAGCCTTGAAGCCTCATATCGGCAAGACTATTTTAAAAGAGCTGGTGCCGGTATGACAAAGCGATCTTACAGGGATTACCTGGAAGATATCTCTGACGCGGTTGAGGATATCGCTTCATTTATCAAGGGAATGTCGAAGCGGGAATTCCTCCGTGACAAGAAGACGATTAACGCGGTAATCAGAAGCCTGGAAGTCATGGGAGAAGCATCGAAGAAAATACCGGGCACGATTAAGAAGAAACACCCATCAATTCCATGGAAGAAAATGGCGGGAATGAGGAATAAGATGATTCACGAATATTTTGGCATCGATAAGGAAATTTTATGGTCGACGGCTAAGAATGACGTACCGACACTCAGGGAACCAATAAATAAATTATTAAGCGAGCCGGAATAGTCTCCATTATTTAAAACCTTTCAGCCCGAATCCTACTCAAACTCTTCCCAGTAATTTCCTCCTTGACCCGGTGCATTCTCTCCCGTACCTCCTCAAGGATTTTCAGTAGCCTGAGATAGATTTATAAGAGGAAATTATTGAACAATTTACGTAAATTTCATGGTGGATGGATTTTCTTTCGCAAAAAGCCGTTCCGCGCGCCTATCGCTTCTAATAAATCTTTATTGGTTAGATGAATACAGTTCATTTTGCGGGGTATCCGTCGTGGTGAAACAGCCCGGCTAAAAACCGTAACGAGCGCCGGTGTAGACATTGGTGTCTTTCCGGAACTGGCCGAAGAAGGTCCAGTTGTGCTCGCCCCAGAAGATATTTCCCCCTATCTCGGCCGACCAGTGGTCGTCGATCTTGTAGTGGATGTTAGGACGGATGTAAAAATCCTGGTCGGAAGGAGAGTAGTAACCGAATAAGGATAGCTTTAAGTTCTGCCTCATTAATAGCTTGGTCAGACGGAGGGTAAGCACATGGCGTCGCTCGTCGCGTGGATGCTGCCCGACCGGGAGCATATCACGGTATTCGTCGTACTGGAGCAGATACTCCAGGTAGTACTGGAGGCCGGCGGAGAAATCCGCGGCGATCTCCTGTTCATAACCGGCGAGGAAGCGGAGTTCGCTATTCTTGATCAGTGGATCGGATCCGTTACTATTCTGTTCAGAGTCGTAGTAGCCGAACTCCAGGTTGGCGATTCCCGGCCCGGCAACTCCCCGGAGGCTCCCTCCGTAAACAGCAAGGCGGGGAAAGGTGGCTTTGCCGTTGGCTGGATCCATCCCGGCCGGGCTTTTCCAGTACCCTTGATAGCCGTAAAGGGCCGCTTCGTATCCTTCGATATTTCGCGAGAGGCGCAGAGCCAGTTCGTCATCGGTGAACCAGGAGTTCCGGTTCTCGGCCTGGATTATCGCGTCCCGCCCGGCGATTCTTCCCAGCATAGAATTATAATAGGAGAGTCGGCTGCCGTTGATATAGCGATCGGCATTGAAACGGGGTGTATAGATGAGATCGGCATTAAAGATGCCGGTAAAGAACGATACCGCCGCCGCGTCGGAGGGGGCTTTAAGATATTCGGTGTCCCGGCCGATGAAGAACGACTGCCAGTCCTTGGGGAACATGTCGTTGATGAAGAGCAGATCCCCGGTCCCCCAGGTCAGGATCTGCCGGCCGATCTTTATATCCATGAAATCAAGCGGGGTTACCGCGAACCGCGCCTCTCGTAGGTCAAACCATCCCTGGCCGGTCTCCAGGTCGATCGTCTGGTGGTCATAGACCGGATCATAGAGGAAGTCGGTTCGGATCCGGATTGAAGCCCGGTCCCAGCCTTTCTCCCCCTCAAGCTGGAGTCGGACTTCTCCGATGGATAGATCTTTCTCATAGGGATCGTCCTGGGTCCGTGCCCCAATTCGCCCCTCGCCGAATCCCGAGAATTCAAACGGCAGGCGGAAGGGCTCCTTCTCCCCCACCGGTTCCGCGGTCAGCCTGTTTACTCCCAATCCGGCGGGGAGACCAGGTTCTTCAGAATCACTGGAACCAAAGAGCCCGTCAGGCAGGTCCGGCTCGTCGGCGGCCGACTGAGTTTTGACTCCCAGACCAGCAGGCAGAGCGGGTTCATCCTGCGCGGAGAGAGGTAGGATAATCGATAGAGAAAGCAGATAAATTAATATTAAAGTGCTGCTTTTGGTCATTAGTATTTAGAGCGTTGCGCTAATTTTTGGTAGCCGCACCTTTTAAGGTGCGCAATAGACGCAGGCTAAAGCCTGCGGCTACCATTATCCTTCCGTTTATAAAAATTCCGAACATTGCGACCGGACCATCGAGAAACCTCTCCCGCAAGGAGCGGCCAAATATCAGGTGCCCTGGTTTCCTGCTCATCCTATCTTCGGCTTTACCTCAAGTACTGGCGCGGCGGTTTGCGAAGATAACGTTCGGTGAAGATATCATCCGGCAGTCCGAGATCGTACTTTACATCTTCATAAGACATTACTGTCTCGCTTCCGGTCTTGAGATTCTTCATGCTTGCTTTAGTAACCGTAGGAAAACCCTGGATGGTCTCCACTCCCAGCGCGCTGTATTCCCGGTATTTCTCTCCATTCTTATCGAAGTACTCGATTTTGATCGGGAGATAAGTATCTTTGTGTACCCAGATGGTGTAGTCCTTGAACTCGACCGAGTCCGGATCCTTGGGCGTATTCTTCAGGACATAGTAGTTGTCGGTGGTCTTCTCCAATTCGTGGATGTCGTCATTGATATTTCGACCGGAGACATCCTCATAGAAGAAATCGGATCCGACGAAGCTGGTTCGCTTCTCGGAGCCGGCGATCCGTTTAACCAGATCAAGTGCCGGGAGGTAGAGCCAGCGATCATCATCTTTGCCCTGCTCGGCATTCTTCCAAACCAAAAATACCATCTTATTGACATCGGCCGGGCGTTGAAAATAGACATAGGACTTTTGGTCTCCGGTATAGGAGTCATTATCGGGATTAGTCGGGTCCGGATCATCTCTACGCAGGATGGTGAATTTGCGGTTGCGTTCTCTTCCCTGGCTGTCAGTAATCACCATTGAAACCCGGGCCCGGCCATCCTTTCCCTGGTAATACGCCGCCCGGTTGGTCCGGTTGACGATCTCAGTAACTTCCGGTGGTTTTGCCGCCGACTCTTTCGTTAAACCGTAAGGAATGCCTACGGCCAGAATCAGACTGAATGCGGCCGCCGCCAATAGGTGTTTGTTCATGTTAGTCTCCTTGTCACTTTCTCTGGTTGAAACTTCTTGCTTTTACTCCCCCACCTCCCCCCCTAGTATGTCCACGGATT
>Ga0180435_10006942_pt1 | contig 10821 bp, 11 predicted proteins | sample SS_ome_3_FD_132467 | JGI IMG/M metagenome (GOLD analysis project Ga0180435, IMG submission 132467) | Hypersaline lake sediment archaeal communities from the Salton Sea, California, USA - SS_3_S_1 metaG | ecosystem: Environmental > Aquatic > Non-marine Saline and Alkaline > Hypersaline >... | reverse complement strand
TGTCGATGCTCCGAGCTGTACAATCTCAACAGAAGGAATCGTTTTTCCCCCTTCACGGTGTCCACGATCCATGTCATGCACTTCCATATCTGTAGTAGACGGCATATCTATAGTGATCCGCTAGTGTCTCTGTTCTCAGTTGGCAGGAGAAATGTCTCACGGATGCACAGGAGGACCTCGCGTGAGTGATGCGCGTAGTGCCATTTGGGACATGAATCTCTGAGCATAGGGAACACGTTCATTCAGAGAGACGTGGACACACGTCTCTTCTGTTGGAGTGATGATCTTCCTGGTGCGGCAGCAGCTAGCTATCTGAATTGCGGAAACGTCCAACAGGAGCAGATTAACGTGTGCGCTCTCAACGGCCTGCGAAGGGCACCAACTGAGGGATGGTCCAATCCTCCCTTCTATAGCGGATTCCAAGCATTTGCGTAGAGAAGCAGCGCACTATATAGTTTGGTCAATAACTACATACCCCAGGAGGGTGGTACACGTGAAGAAAGCACGAATGCTACTTGTTGGTTTGGTTGCACTATCGCTGTTCGGTCTTGCCGCAACGGCCGGTGAAGTTCAGATTAACGGTTCGACGACCGTTGGCCCGATTGCCACGCTGATTCAGCAGTGGTTCATGGCCAACAACCCAAGCGTCGTCATCAACATTGAGGCTACCGGTTCCGGTACGGGTGTTGCCGCGCTCATCAACGGCACGACCGATATCGCAATGCACTCCCGCCCGATGAAGGACTCGGAGTTCGGTCAGGCTGTCGAGAACGGCGTCTTCCCCGTGATCTACACGGTCGCCCGCGACAAGATTGCTGTTGCCGTTAACGAATCGAACCCAGTCAACAATATCACGATGGAGCAGCTCTACGGTATCTGGATGGGCGAAATCACGAACTGGAGTGAGCTCGGCGGAAACGACGAAGTCATCCTTTTCGGTTCCCGCGACACCTCGTCCGGTACCTACGGTGTATGGACCGACATCGTGCTTGATGATGCCGACTACACGGGCACGAACGTGACCGTCGTCGCCGGTAACCCCGAAATGCAGGAAGTCGTTGCCAACAACGCCAACGCCATCGGCTACGTCGGTCTCGCCTTCCTCGACGGCGTCAAGATCCTGACCGTCAACGACATCGCACTTGAGTCGTCCGCCTACCCGATCGGTCGCGCACTGTTCATCTCCACGAACGGTCTTCCGACGGGCGACACCGCCACGGTTGTCGACGCCTTCATGGGTCGCGTCGGCGGCTGCGCCACGCAGGCTGAGAAGTTCATCCCTGTATGGCCCTGCGCCTGCGACTGCTCGGACATGGGGTTCTAGTTAGAGCCTACTTGTTCACGTCGTGAACTGAGACGTCTACGAACCGGCCCCTCTTCGCAAGAAGGGGGGTCGGTATCTAAGAGCAACGGAATCCGGGAGCAGAATATGTCAAGGGAAACCACGGCTCAGGTGGGATGGATCCTGCTCACGCTCGCAATCGCTGCAGCGATCGTGTGGGGCGGTTTTGCTACTGGCTCGGCCCGGCGATACAGCGGTTGCTGCAACAACGCTTGCGTTGAGGTAGCAGCCGACGCTCGAGTTCCTCGAAATTCGAGTGTTTCGGGAACAGCAGCATAAGAACCACTAGATCGGCTGGCCGGATCTGAGTATTCGGCCAGCCACGCCTACCTAGGAAGGTACAGATTTTGATATCACGGCAGCGAAGTCTATACTTAGGGCAATTCTCCATAACGAGAGCCCTTTGGATGGAGATGGAGGCGCAGGGAGGCACACGTTGACTCAGAATGTGCATGGGCACCCGGATCTCAAGATCCGCATGAAGAATCGGAATATCGATCGCTATGTCTTCTTTGTCTTGGCGCTGGCCTCACTGGTGGCGCTCGGAACCATCCTCTACTTCATTTTTGCGCAGGCAGCACCGTTCGTTGGGAAGCTGAAGATCGTTCCTGAGGAGATTTCTACGGTCACTAAGTGGGGCGAGAACTATACGCCAACGAAATTCCTGGATCTCTTTGCTTCGAGGTGGAGCCCGGCAAGCTACAAGCACCAGTTCTTCGGCATGGTCCCCATGATTGTTGCAACCGCGCTGATCACGATTGCTGCCATTGGGATGGCGGTTCCGTTTGGCTTGAGCGCGGCTGTTTTCGTTGGAGAAGTGGGCCCCAGGTGGATCAAAGACGTGTTCAAGACGGTGCTCGAGCTCTTGGCGGCTGTCCCCTCGATTGTGTATGGATTCTTCGGATTGATCGTGATTGCGCCATGGGTGCGAGAGCACTTCAACGTGGTGAGTGGCCAGAATGGGTTCACGGCCGCGTTGATTCTGAGCATCATGGCCTTGCCAACCATCGCCAGCTTGGCTGAGGACGCGCTGCATGCGGTGCCAAACACCTATCGCGAGGCGTCGTTGGCTCTCGGCGCCACCAAATGGCAGACGATCTGGCGAACGCTCATTCCCTCTGCATCGTCTGGCATTATTGGTGCTGCCATCCTCGGAATGGGGCGCGCAGTAGGAGAGACGATGGCCGTTCTACTGGTTGCAGGAAACAGTGCGTTCTTGTCCTGGAATCTGTTCGACTCGATCCGGCCGCTGACTGCCGGTATTGCCCTCGATATGGCGGAATCCGTCCACTACTCTGCGCACTATCATGCGTTGTTTGCGCTGGGTGCCATGCTTCTCTTGATCGCGCTGGTCATGAATTGGACGGCTGAGTGGTTCCATGTGCGCCTACTTCGACGCCAAGGGATTCGGGAGGGCTAATGTCGAACGATCAACTTGAGATCCAGAAGGAACAGGACCTAATGCAGGGGCGGAAGAAGCGATCCGCGACGCAATGGACAGCGTTTACGCTCCTAGGGATCGGCTCTCTGTTCGGGTTCTTCTTCTTGGCGCTCATCCTCTACTGGGTCATTAGTCAGGGCGCCTCAGCCATCAGTTGGGAGTTCCTAACGACGGCGCCGAGCAACCTCGCCCGCGAAGGCGGCATCGCCCCGATGATCCTCGGATCGGTGTACATGACGGGCGGAGCCCTTTTGGTGGCCATGCCGTTTGCGCTCGGATCGGCCGTTTGGCTCTCCGAGTATGCCTGGAAGGGCTGGTGGCTCCGTGCGATTCGCGTTGGCGTCAATACGCTGGCTGGAGTTCCTTCCATCGTCTTTGGTCTTGTCGGCCTCGGGCTGTTCGTTGTTGCCTTGGGTTTCGGCGTATCGCTCCTTGCCGGCATGTGCACGCTGGCGATGCTGTCGTTGCCCATTCTGATCCGAGCATCCGAAGAGGCATTGCGTGCAGTCCCTCGCTCCTTCAGAGAAGGATCATTGGCGCTGGGTGCGACACGATGGTATATGATCCGCACCGTTGTGCTCCCAACCGCGATCCCGGGAATCCTGACAGGCTCAGTTCTCGGCATGGCGCGGGCGATCGGAGAGACGGCGCCGATCATGTTCACAGCAACGGCATTCATGATGAGCAATCCCTGGCCCCACTCCCTGTTTGAGAAGGTAGGAACGCTTCCCTACCACCTATTCGGCCTGATCAAGATCAGCCAACACTACAACGAAACGAGACACATCCAGTACGGCACCGTCTTTGTACTGATGGTCGTGGTAACACTCTTGAATCTGACCGCCATTATCTGGCGCACCCGCGTAAGGAGGAAGAAGGCATGGTAGAGCACCTTAGGGAGGCCGACGACCTCCAGACGCAAAAGACGAAGGACCCAGGGGAAGACACCATGGTAGAGACGAAGGAATGGGTCAAGCGCCAGTTCTATGGCGAGACGATCATTGATGTACAGAACCTGGATTTCTACTATTCGAAGAAGCAGGCACTCCAGGATGTGACGATCAAGATCCCGCAGGACGGCGTGACGGCCTTCATGGGGCCATCCGGATGCGGGAAAAGTACTTTCCTTCGAACGCTGAACCGGATGTACGAGATCATCCCCGGCGCCAAGGCAACAGGTTCCATCCTGTTCGAGGGTGAGGATCTCCTCAAGACAGATCCCGTCATCCTCCGGCACAAGATCGGCATGGTGTTCCAACGCCCCAATCCCTTTCCCAAGTCGATCTACGACAATATCGCCTACGGTCCCCGAATCCATGGGCTGCGCAACAAGAAGAAGCTGATGAGTATCGTCGAGGAGTCGCTGCATCGAGCTGCGCTGTGGGATGAAGTAAAGGATCGACTCAAGGATAGCGCGTTCGCGCTCTCGGGTGGACAGCAGCAACGGCTGTGCATTGCCCGTGCGCTGGCCGTGTTCCCAAAGATTCTCCTGATGGACGAGCCGTGTTCTGCACTGGACCCAAAGGCGAGCGATCGCATTGAGCACACGGCGCGTGAGCTTGCAGAGGAACTCACTGTGCTGATCGTGACGCACAACCTTCAGCAGGCAGGAAGGGTTTCAGACAACGTGGCCGTGTTCCTGGCTGGGGGCGAACTTGCGGAGTTCGGCCCCACGACCAAGGTGTTTGAGGATCCACAAGATGAGCGCGTGGCCGACTACCTGCAAGGACGGTTTGGCTAGCTTGAGTAGGATTTAAGAGAGAGGTATAACGCCGGGCGAGGAATGGCCGGCGCAGGACCCAGATGTGCTAGGTAGTTGCAGCAAACAACTGTGAGAGAGGGTGACCTCGATCGGTGCGTCTGGCTCGGCTCGTTCCTCGCAATGGCGTCGCAAGTAGGCTCTGGCGCAGCAGATGCCTCAGATTGTCTACTTCAGACTGAGCATTCGCTCCAATGCCTGTGTTGCCCAGATTGTGTCCTCGCCAGACACACGAACTTCTCGACTCGACGGATTGCCCGACGCGATTTCCTGAAGTGTATGAAGTACATCGGCTCGAGTCGTTCGTTGCATCGATCTGCAGTACGGCGGCACATCTGCCAAGCAAAGTATGCGCTTGTTCGGGTGATTGTGCTGCAATCGGTGTACAAGGCTCGCTTCGGTTCCCACGGCGACAGTTGCTCCAGTCGGTAGATCCTCAATGTAATCGATGATTCGACTCGTTGAACCACTCTCATCCGCCAGTGCGACCACACTGGCTGGACACTCCGGGTGCACGATGATGCTGGCCCCCGGCTGCGTACGGCGTATTGCCTCGACGTGATCGGGTCGGAAGCGACGATGCACGTTGCAGGCCCCCGGCCAAACGACAACCCGTGCCTGCTGCGCCGGGAGGTTGTCGCCGCCTGGAATCCACGTGTGAATCGACTCCGCGTCAATGCCGAGAGACAATGCGGTGTTTGTCGCAAGATGTCTATCTGGAAAGAAGAAGGCGCGCTCTCCACGTTCCAGTGTCCACCCGAGCGCTGTCGTTGCATTGGAAGACGTGCATACGATGCCACCGTGCTTGCCACAGAATGCCTTGAGCGCGATGGATGAGTTCACGTACGTGACCGGTACGACTTGGGAGACATTCACAACCTCTCCGAGCGCAGCCCATGCAGCTTCGATTTGGTCGATGTCTGCGCAATCCGCGAGGAAGCAGCCTGCTTCCGGCACGGGCATGAGCACACGTTGATCTGGCCGACAGAGCGCAGCTGCGGTCTCACCCATGAAGCGAACGCCGCAGAAGACGATGGTCTCAGCTTCCTGCTCGCGCGCTGCGCGCGCAAGTGCGAGAGAATCACCGACTATGTCAGCCAGTGCTACGACATCATCGGGCATGTAGTGGTGGGCAAGAACAACCACGGAATCCGTGCGAGAATGAATCTCTCGATCCGCATGGGATTCCTCTGTGCTCAATACCTTAGGTTCAGCCTGTAGGTGTATGGCCATCGAGAGATCAAGTGCGCGTACAGAGTGCGTGAGTGCTCCGATCGATATCTCGTCGACGCCTGTGGCAGCTACGTCTTGAAGGGTCTCCATCGTGATGCCACCAGAGGCCTCAGTGATGGCCCGACCAGCGACACGGTGAACAGCTCGACGCAGCACCTTAGGCTCCATGTTGTCAAGCAAGATACGCTCAGGCAACTGCGGATTCGCAAGGAGTTCATCCAACTCATCGAGTGAGCGAATCTCAACCTCCAACGGAACCTCTGGATGGAGCTCTGTGAAGCGAGAAACGGCTTGTGGAATCCCACCTGCTGCGGCGATGTGCGTGTCCTTGATCATCCCGAGCTCACCAAGCGTGGTTCGGTGATTCAGTCCTCCACCAATGCGGACAGCGTACTTGTCCAGCGCCCGTGATCCAGGTGCAGTCTTTCTCGTATCGCGTATTCGAACATCAGTTGTAGCCACGGCTTCCACAGCACTGGCAGTCTGGGTTGCGATTCCAGACATGCGTTGGAGGAAATTGAGCGCTGTGCGTTCGCCTACAAGAAGTCCACGTGCCGGACCGTGAACTCGTGCGACCTCAGTCCCAGGAAAGACATAGGCACCGTCCTCTACGCACTGCTCGAACACGATGGACTCGTCGATGCGTCTGAAGACTTCCTCAGCAACAGGCAATCCGGCGACAATCCCTCGCTGTTTCGCGGTGATAGACGCGTGGACCGGTCTCGCCACGTCAAACAGCGCGTCAGACGCGGGCGTGCCGTCAATCGTGTCCTCGCGGATTGCAGCGTCAATTAGAGATGTGCCTTGACGTAGCAGCTGCTTCAGGGGGAGCTGTCGAGGACAGACACGGTCGACCTTTGCTGAACTCACTACGCAGACTCCCTTGGTGCCTCGCAAACGGTGCAGCAATCCTCTCGGAGCAAGCGACAAGAAAGGATTGCCAGAGCTGCCCCGATGAGCGGGGCGAGCAGGTAGATCCACAAGTGCTGTAGCTGGCCGGACACAAGCGCAGGGCCAAGAGATCTCGCGGGGTTCATGGATGCACCGGTCAAGGGACCGAACACTAAGGCTTCCATCGCCACGGTACCGCCAATTGCTATGCCAGCCATGATCCCCTTCTCCTTTGCACCTTGGGAGACGTGGATGATGACGAACACCAAAACGAATGACGCGAGTACCTCGATGCCAAAGGCAAGCCCAGCTCCAACCGATGGAAGGGTCGCACCGAGCATCTTGTGATGCGGGAAGATGAGCCGAAGCAGCGCACTGGCAGCCACAGCGCCGACGATATGCGCGCTGACGTAGACCAGCGCTTGCTTGCCAGGGAGTCGCCGGGCGAGCCAGAATGCGAGTGTTGCAGCGGGATTGATGTGAGCCCCTGAAACATCACCGATCGCGTAGATCATTGTCATGACCACACATCCGAAAGCAAGCGCGATCGCTGGGTGCGGAATCGTCCCAGGATAGGTGTCTGCTACAACGATGGCGCCAGTACCAAAGAGTACGAGCATGAACGTACCGATGAGTTCGCTCGTCCAGCGGATCAACTCGTGCCCCCTGTCCTAGTGAGTACCGAACGTTCGGGGCTCGAACGTATCTGTGATCCACTGATCGATTGCATCGCGCACTTCTCGGAACATACTGAGCACTTCTTCGTCTGAGCCGGATGCGCCAGAGGGGTCCGGAAAGGACTTGTGAATCATCCGTCTAGCGCCCGGGAAGATAGGACACGTCTCCTGGGCACTATCGCAGGTTGTGACCACGGCATCGAAAGGCTGATCGAAGTAGGTAGTGAGGTGTTCAGAGATATGGCCGGACATATCCACGCCGAGTTCATTCATGACGGCAATTGCGTTGGGATTGACTTCAGACACCTCGGTTCCAGCACTGAATGCCTCAAAGGTGCCTCCGTAGCGCAAGCGCAGTAAGGCCTCTGCCATTTGCGATCGACAGGAGTTGTGTGTACAGAGGAACAACACACGCAGTTTCATCGGACTCTCCCACGGGTCATGTATATACGCACCTATGGAAGTATATAGAACCACCGTCAGATATCAAACTTGACAGGTGCCAAGAGCTCTGGGCAGCAGAATCTCAAAGCCTACAGCATTCGCGTCACGGGCGCATCGAGCGCGTTTTCGGCGATGTTGAATCCGTACTCTGCAACTCGGAGCAGACTATCGATTGCAATGCTGATGGCGGAGGCGTCCTGTGGCTGTTTCTCTGGGGCAACGATTCGAGCTTCGTCGAAGAGCTTCGATTGCTCCTTGCGCAGCTCGAGGACTTGATTGGCCCGATCCGTATCTCGATCCACAAATGCGCTAACAGCTGATCTGAGGATTTCGGTTGAGCCCTCTGAGCGGGTGCGAATGACGTCTGAGACCTCGGTCGTGGCAGGGTTCGACATCGATAGTGCGGCATCCGAGATCTTGGCTGCGTGGTCGGCAACACGCTCGAGCTGATCTGCGACTTCATGGTGATGCATGAATTGCAGTCGAGACATGCCACAATCATCCTCGGTCATGAGGTCGCGTAGCAGCAGGCTGAACTGTCGTGCAACCAGCATCACGAGTCGGTCGATGTCGCGATCGCGCTCCTGTACATCGTCTGCAAGCTCAGTGTCGTGATCGCAAAACGCGGTAACGGCATCACCAAGCATTGCCATCGTAATGTCAAAAATCCTGTCAACAGTCTTGTCCACTGGAAAGTCCTTAATGTTGACCAGTGAGTGTAACACGATGAGTTGCTGGGTCTCTTCGAAGATCTCCAGGCCAAGTAGACGCTGCGAGATTTCGCGAACCATCCGGCGCTGTTCAGGACGAATCCGTTCGCCGCGTACGGAGATGATCCCATAGCCACCGTTGTAGCGAGAGATAATCTCGCGTTGCAGGCGCTCAAAGGCCCAGTCGTGAAGGTCGATAATGCAGCGATTGGAGTCTGGCACGCTTTCCGGGACCACAAGCAACGCTCCCGAATCATTGGGAACCAGATCTACTGCCGAGCCGGTCTCAATGCCGGCAAGCTCGGCCCACTGCTTGGGAAGGGTTACAAAGAAGGTCGAGCCCCCTGTCTTCTGCACCTTACGTGTATACACGGTCCCTCCAGTCAATCGGTCGCGATTCTATAGTGTATGATAGTCTACTGATTGGAGCAAGACGTCTATAAGATGACCATCGACTCCCCAGTTTCTTTGGTATCCACTCTTTGCTGAGTCGTCAGGAAGCGGTGGAGTTCGTACACTAGTCTCTGGAGGAATGGAAATGCTCAAGACTGGGTATATGCTGCTGATCTTGGCTTGTCTTGGGATGGTTGGGTATGGTGGCTACCATGCGATAGCTGCACTCCTTGCTGCACCAGGAATCTCACTGGTCGCGAAAGTGCTCATCCTTTGTGCCGGTCTTGGCGTGATTCTGATCCTGATTGGATTGTGGATCGAGAAACGAAGGGAGGCAGCCCATGCTGCTCGTGACAACGAACACGATTGAGGGCAAAACGATTCAAGAAACACTGGGATTGGTTCGCGGCAATACGATTCGCGCGCGACATATCGGTCGAGACATTATGGCTGGATTGCGAACGATCGTGGGCGGAGAGATCAAGGACTATACCGTGATGCTTGGCCAAGCAAGGGATCAAGCGATCGAACGCATGCTGAGGCAAGCTGAGAATCTGGGAGCCAATGCGGTCGTTGGGGTTCGCTTCACCACGTCCCAGACCATGTCCGGTGCCGCAGAGATCCTGGCCTACGGCACCGCTGTACGTGTGAAAGGCAATACCGAGTAGCCACAATCATCTATGAAAAGCGCCGACTCGCGTTTGCGAGCCGGCGCATTGCTTCTCTTGTTCTTCATCTTGAGCTAGTCGACCTTGATCTCTGGAGCTGGCGCGATGACGCCAGACTGCATCAGGGCCTTGGTCTCTGCCTGGGCACGGAGAATCTTCTCCTCGGCTTCTTTTCGGAGCTCATCGGCTGTCAGGATTCGGCGGGCGATGCCCTGCTCGATCGCCTTCATGCCGACGTCAACGGCTTCGTTGATGAACACATCGGTCTCGAGCATCGTGGGGACGATGTATTCCTCCTGCAAGCCTTTGCTCTCTGCGGTCTTCGCGATGGAGTATGCCGCTGCGATCGCCATTTCGTCCGTGATCGTCTTGGCAAACACGTCAAGCGTGCCGCGGAAGATGCCCGGGAATCCGATCGAGTTGTTGATCTGATTCGGGAAGTCGGATCGGCCGGTACCTACGATGCGGACGCCAGCTTCCTTTGCTTCCCAAGGCCAGATCTCAGGAATCGGATTGGCCATCACGAACGCGATTGCGTCCTTGTTCATGGCTTCCAGCCATTCCTTCTTGATCGTGTCTGGACCAGGCTTGGAAGCTGCGATCAGCACGTCGGTGTTGGCAATAGCTTCAGCCATACCTCCGGTGCGGCCCTCTGCATTGGTCTCCTGTGCATACTGCCACTTGTAGGGGTTGTTCTCTTTGTCGGCTTCGAGGTCTTCACGGCCTTCGTGAAGGATGCCCTTGGAGTCGACCAGGATAATGTTGCCTGCAGGAACGCCCGCCCGAATGAGAATGCGCACGAAGGCGATGTTTGCAGCGCCGGAACCGATGACACTGTACGTCACCTTGTCCAGATCCTTGCCCACAAGCTTCACTGCGTTGATCACACCGGCAAGCGTGATCGAGGCAGTTCCCTGCTGGTCGTCATGCCATACAGGAATGTCGAGCTCCTCTCGTAGCCGATCCAGGATGTAGAAGCACTTCGGATTGGCGAAGTCTTCGAGGTTGATGCCGCCGAAGCCCGGCGCCATCCACTTGACGGCCTGAATGATCTCATCAGGATCCTGCGTATCGAGCACGATCGGGAAGGCGCCTACGCCACCCAGGTACTTGAATAGCAGGGCCTTGCCTTCCATGACTGGCAAACCTGCCATGGGGCCGATGTTGCCCAGTCCGAGGACGCGTGAGCCGTCTGAGACTACAGCGATCGCATTGGCCTTGTTGGTGTACTCAAACGCCTTGGCCGGATCCTCGTGGATCTCG
>Ga0180435_10006940_pt1 | contig 10821 bp, 15 predicted proteins | sample SS_ome_3_FD_132467 | JGI IMG/M metagenome (GOLD analysis project Ga0180435, IMG submission 132467) | Hypersaline lake sediment archaeal communities from the Salton Sea, California, USA - SS_3_S_1 metaG | ecosystem: Environmental > Aquatic > Non-marine Saline and Alkaline > Hypersaline >... | reverse complement strand
TGGGCGTGCCGGAGATTTCCGTGACGAGCGGATACTATTTCTGGCTCCAGGTCCGGGGGTTCCTGCAGATTCTGACGGACGAGGTGTTCGGCGACGCGACCAACGGACGCGTCGCGACCATCGGCTCCTCGACCGCCGGCTCGGTGGAGGCGCAGGACGCCCAGGGCGAGACGATCGCCGCGCAGGTGTACCTGGCGGGCGACACGACGGACGCGGAGTACCATCCGTTCGTGCGGTGACGCGGACGGACACGGACGGGCGCGGACGGGCACGGACGGATGGGGACGTGCGCGGACGGCGGTGAGACAGGGCGACGCCCCCCCCGGCGAGGGCCGGGGGGGCGAGGAGGCGAGAGATGGCGGCATATGCGGCGACGTTTGAGCTGGCGGCGTGGGAGAAGCACGCGGAGCGGCACCCTGTGAGCAACGTGCGGCACATCCGCGGCACGGTGAACCTGACGAACTACAACAGCACGCTGGCGGAGATCAGCGACATCACGAAGCACTTCCGCAAGCCGACGACGGTCATCGTGAAGGCGTCGGCGGTGACGAGCAACGGGTACATGGTGAACTGGGTGGCGGCGAGCAAGGCGTTCAAGGCGTGGCGGACGCGGCTGAGCCACAGCGTGGACGGCCCGCTGATCGAGGCGGCGAACGACACGAACATCGGGACGTTCACGATCCACGCCATCGGGGAGTGACGCCATGCCGTCCGTGCAGGCGGAGATCGCGGCGGCGGTAAAGGCGGCGGAGCGCAGCCTGGCGGACGAGGCGGCGGGCCGCGGGCCGCGGAGCGGCCTGCGGGTTCCGGTGACGGTGGTGGTGATGGGCCGGGACTACGGGCGGTATCTGGGCGACTGCCTGGCGAGCGTGGGGCGGCTGGACCCCGCGCCCGCGCAGGTGGTGTACGTGGACAACGGGTCGGCGGACGACAGCCTGACCGTGGCGACGCGGGCGGGCGTGGAGTGGACGCGGCTTCGTGTGGGCGGGACGCCGGGGGCGGCGCGCAACCGCGGGGCGGAGGCGGCGCGGAGCCCGTGGCTGGTGTTCCTGGACGCGGACGACCTGGTGCCTACGGACTACCTGGGCGCGCTGTACGCCGAGGCGGCGGACGGCGTGGACGTGGTGTACCCCCGGGTGGTGCGGTTCGGGGTGGAGCGTGGCCTGGGTCCGTTCCTGCCGGAGGCGTCGCGGGGGGACCTGCTGGAGGGGAACTGGATTCCCGTGGCGTCGCTGGTGCGGCGGGAGGCGTTCGACGCGGCGGGCGGCTGGGGGGACGAGCCGTACTATCAGGACTGGGCTCTGTGGCTGGCGATGCAGCGGGGGGGCGGGCGGCTGGTTGGCGCGGGGGACGCGCGGCTTCTGGTGCGGACGCATCCGGGGAGCCTGACGAGCCAGGTGCGGTCGCACCTTCCGGGGTACCAGTCGGTGCTTCGCTCGCAGCCGCTGACGGTGTTCAGCGCGTTCGGCCCGGACCGTCCGTGGCTGGTGGAGGCGCACTGCAGGCGTCTGCTGGCGTTCGCGCACCGCAGGCCTGGGGCGCAGCATGTGCTGGTGGACAACACGTGCGACGGCGCGGCCTCGGCCTCGCTGCGGCGGTACGCGGGGCTGCTGGAGGTGTCTCCGGAGGACTTCCTGGAGGACCGGGAGCGGGTGTCGTGGTCCACGCCTGCGGAGCGCGCGGCGCGGGTTCCCCGGAAGATGGCGGCGCTGTGGGAGGCGGGGCGTTCGCGGTGGCGGGGGGACTTCGTGCTCAGCTGGGAGACGGACGTGGAGCCTTCGCAGGGGCGCGGTCCGGAGCGTCTGTACGAGGGGTTTGCGCCGGACGTGGCGGCGGTGTCGGGGCTGATCCGGAGCCGTCAGGAGGGGCACCACTGGCTGGCGCTGCGGCGGCTGCCGGGCGGGATGGTTCCGGCGGCGTGGCCGGGCGGCGCGCCGGAGCCTCCGCAGGACGGGTGCGTGGACGTGGACGCCTGCGGGGTGGGGCTGTTCCTGTTCCGTCGGCACGACCTGGCGGGGTGCGACTGGCCGACGGGGGGGCCTGGGGCGGCGTACACGGGGCACGACTTCGGGCTGTGCGCGTGGCTGGCGGAGCGGGGTCGGCGCGTGCTGCTGCACTGCGGGGCGCGGTGCCGGCACTGGCTTGACGAGGAGGAGTGGGTGTGACGCGCGCGGAGTTGCTTGCGGCGGCGCGGCAGCGTTCGGGGCGTCCGACGGACCCGAGCGACACGCTGCTGGCGCAGATGCTGAACGAGACGCTGCGGGACGTGGCGCGGCGGTGGTCGTGGCGGGACCTGATGTACGAGGCGGAGACGGCCCTGGAGGCGGACACGTTCCGGTACGCCTTCCCGACGGACATGCGGGTGTGCCACGGGATTCGGCTGATCGACGGGACGGACAGCCACTGGCTGCACGAGCGGACGGCGCGGTGGGTGGACCAGAGGTATCCGAACCCGTCGGCGGAGTCGTCGGGCCGGCCGGAGCAGTTCGCGCCGGACGGGAACTACTTTCTGGTGCTGCCGCCGCCGGACGCGGCGTACACGGTGCATGTGCGGTATCAGCGGTGGCCCGCGGAGCTGGCGACGGACGCGGCGGAGCCGCTGCTGACGGGGGTGGACGACGCGCTGGTGGCGGGCACGACGGCGCGGGTGTACGAGAGCGTGGCGCTGTTCGAGGAGGCGAAGTACTGGCACGGGCGGTACGAGCAGGCGGTGCGGAAGGCGCGGATGGCGGACGACGAGCGGCCGAACTGGTCGCCGGTGCCGAACAGCGTGGGGGGCGCGGGGAGCCGCGAGGTGGTCGGGGAGTACTGGCGCAGGGCGGACCGGGAGTGAGAGCGCAGAGCGCGGAACGCAGAGTGCAGAACGCAGAGCGCGGAGCGCGGGCGGGCGTGGTTGTGACATACCACAGCACGAGCGACGAGCCCGGCATGGGCCAGCGCCAAGCGGCGCGGGTCGGCCTGGACGAGGCGTGCCGCTTGGCGCAGGGCGTCCTCGCCGCCGCGGAGCGCGCGCGTCGTGAGGATGCCGAGGCGGAGGCCAAGGCCGCGATGGAGGGCGACGGTTGAGCCGACACTACGCAATAGGCCCGTGGGTCTTCGACGAGTCCGAGGAATCGGGCGCGTTCTGGCGCGCGCCTGCTGGCGCGGTGGGTGTGCTGGACCTGCGCGGGAGCGAGAGCCGCAACATGGGCCTGTTCGTCACGGAGCGCCCGCTGCGCGATTCCGCGTACACCGAGATCGGCGACGGGAGCGACCTGCGGGACTACCGGATGCGCGCCGCGGACATGGACAAGTGGCGCGATTCCATCGGCCTGAGCCGCGAGGAATGCCCGGACCAGGCCACTCTGTACGACGCGCTCGTCTGGACGTTCGAGCGGTGCGGCGACCCGGAGGGCAAGGAGCGGTTCAAGCCTCCAACGGCGACGCACCGAGGGAACCTTGAGCTTCACCTGGGCGGGCATAGCCGCATCTGGCGGCGCAAGTTCACGGGCGAGGCCGATCCCGCGTGGCCGCGGATTCGGGCGCTGCTGCGGAGCGACTACGAGCGGATGCACGCGGAGGCAGAGCGCGCCGTGCGACAGCATGAACGCGAGACGCCGCAGCGGGTTCTCACGGACTGGATGGCGAAGTACAGAATCGCGGACGCTTCCAAGTTCGTTCCGGCTGGCATGGATGCTCGGCCTCTTCCGCGGCAGACGACGATTAGCGACGACTTCAACCGGTCTGACCGGGACCTGGACGGGGACGGGCCAGGCGGGTGGACGTGGGATGTTTTTCTGCACAGCGCCGCCATTGTGAGCAATCAGGTAGAGGTGGCTACGGGCTCACTTGTCGCGGCCATTGCGGCCTCGGACCTGTCGTCGTCGGACGTGACCTCGGGGGGGCAGCTGGCGGTGGCGACCGGAGATCATACGTTGTACTGGACGGCGCGATGGTCAGGCACAACGAGCGCGAACATGGCCGGATATGGCGCGGGGTGGCGGCAGGGCTCTACCGAAAACTATCTGGTTCGTCGGCAGTCCGGGAGTTCTACGGTGCTAAGCTCCGACAGCGACTCGCGCCCGTCGTCGCTGACCGAGTTTTCCGTCACGGTGGACGGCAGCACGATTGCCGGCAACCGTGCAGGCGTGGAGTTCGCGTCCGTCACAGACACCAACATATCGTCGGGGGTGCGGACGGGATTTTACGCCTATGCACAGGTCAGTGTTATCACGGTGGACGATTTTGAGGCGTTCGATTTGGAGGCCGCTACGCCCATCGGCCCCATCGCCATGCACCACTACCGGCCGCGGAGGTCCGCATGAACTGGCTCAAACAGTCCACGGCGGCAACGATCAAGCTCGGCCCGTTCCTGGACGACAGCGACGGCAAGACCGCCGAGACGGGTCTGACCATCTCGCAGGCGGACATCCGCGTGAGCAAGAACGGCGGCGCGTTCGCGCAATCGAACAACGCCGCTGGCGCCACGCACGACGAGAACGGATGGTACGGCATCCCGCTCGACGCGACCGACACCGGCACGCTCGGGCGCCTCGCCGTGGCGATCCACGAGTCCGGCGCGCTGCCGGTGTGGGCGGAGTTCCTGGTGGTGCCTGCGAACGTGTACGACTCGCTCGTCAGCGGATCGGACGAACTGGAGGTGGACGCCGCGAGCGTGGGCGGCACCGCGCAGACGGGCCGCGACCTGGGCGCGGGCGTGCTGCTGAGCCCCGGCACGGGCGCGGGCCAGGTGAGCCTCGCGTCCGGGAAGGTGACCGCGGGCACGGTGGACGACAAGACGGGCTACGCGCTGCACGGCGACTACGACGCGGCGAAGACGGCCGCGGCGGCGGGCGCGCAGATGGACCTGGTGGACGCGCCGAACGCGACGGCGGTGACGGCGATTGCGGACGCGCTGTCCGCAGGGGACGCGGCGGCGGTGGTGACGGCGCTGCTGGCGCGGACGGGCTGGACGGCGGGCGGGACGGCCTCGGTGCAGACGCTGCTGCGGTGCCTGTTCTCGATGGCGGCGGGGAAGTTCTCGAAAAGCGGCGATGCGTACACGTTCTACGACGTGGACGATCCGGGGACGGCGCTGTACACGGTGACGGTGGCGGACGACGGGCGGACGGCGGAGATGGCGTAGGCACGGACGGAACGACGACACGGACGGACACGGACGGAACGACGACACGGACGGGCACGGACGGACACGGACGGAGGCGGGCGCGGGCATGAGCGCGGAGGTGGAACGGGCGGCGCTGGCGGGCTGGACGGCGGACGCGACGGCGCGGACGGTGGGGCTGTTCGGCTGGTGGCGGGCGGCGGGGCGCGCGGCGGCGGCGTACGCGGGGCGGGCGGCCGGGGCCTTGACGTGGACGCCGGTGGACGCGGACGCGGCGCGGTGGGACGGGCCGACGGACCGGGACGGCGCGGGTCGGATCGAGCGGCGCTGGGACGAGCCTGCGGGGACGTGGGCGGGGCGCGCGCGGGGCGGGGCGTTCTGGGACGGAGTGCATTGATGGCGCGGTACTACGAGACGCACTACCGGCTGGGGGGCGCGGCGCTGCTGACGACGGGCCGGTGGAACGAGGTGCTGGAGCACGTGGACGCGCGCCTGGACGCGGCGGAGCGGCACGCGGCGGACGTGACGAGCAATCCGCACAACGTGACGGCTTCGAGCGTGGGGCGGGTGGTGGTGCCGCGGCCGGTGCTGTTCCGGATCGGCGGGGACGACGACCCGGATACGCGGGTGCATTTCCAGCTTCAGGTGTCGGCGTCGGTGAACTTCGCGACGCTGCTGGTGGACGTGGAGAGCAAGGACGATCCGACGGGCTGGTGGTACAACAACGGGAGCCAGCTGGTGGCGGTTCCCTCGGGGGGCGTGGAGGCGTGGTGGGCGTGGGAGCGGGACGACTACGGGACGATGCAGCGCGTTCCGCGCGGGTACGCGGGGTACAACGCGCTGTACGTGCTGCCCGCGACGAGCGGCGTTCTGACCGAGACGGTATACTACTACCGGGTGCGCCAGTGGGACGGGACGGAGTACTCGGCGACGTGGGAGGCGGGGAGTTTCCGGACGTGACGGAGCGGCGGGACGGCGGACGGGACGGCGACACGGACGGACACGGACGGGCACGGACGACACGGGCGGATCGACTGGAGGTGGGCGATGGTGGCGACGACGATACCGAGGCGGCGGGCGCTGGCGTTCCTGAGCAAGGCGAACGCGACGGCCATCAGCGCGGGCGTCTCGGTGAACGGGGCGCGGCTGGCGGCGAGCAGCACGCCGTACCGGAGGGCGTGGGCGTGGCCGCAGAAGCCGGGGGCGGCGGACGCCTCGCTGCGGGTGCCGGTGGCGAACACGGGGACGGTGTACCTGTGCGGCGGGGCGGAGGAGCTGCTGGGGGCGCTGCCGCTGGCGAACGACGCGGGTCCGCAGGAGCTGCCCGCGGACGGGGACCTGCACGACGTGTTCCTGGCGGTGGCGACGGCGAACGACGGGGTTGCGGTGGCGTACTGCATCTGACGGATCGGACGGAACGACGGAACGACGGAACGACGGAACGGACGACGACACGGACGGACACGGACGGACACGGACGGAACGGCGACACGGACGGACACGGAGTGACAAGGAGACGGCGATGAGGATGGTTTGGGCGGTGGCGCTGGCGTGCGCCGTGGCGGCGGGCGCGTGGGCGCAGGGGCTGGACAAGGCGGCGTGGCGCGCGCTGGACCGCGCGGAGCGGTACGCGCCCGCGGCGCGGCGGGAGGTCTCGGCCTGGCTGCGGGCCGAGGCGACGGAGGCGGACCTGGCGGAGGTCGAGGCCGAGGCGGACGCGGACCTGGCGGCCTCGGAGGACGTGCGGGAGCGCGGGGAGATCGTCCGGGTGAAGACGGCGGTGCTGGCGGTGCGGGGGCGGACGGCGCGGGACGGCGCGGAGGCCGCGGCTTTGCTGGACGCCATGAAGGCGGCGGCGGACAAGCCGGAGTACCGGGCCGTGCTGGGGCCGACGTTCTGGGCGACGAGCGCGCGGGCGTTCGTGTACAACATGGAGCGGCGGGGCCTGGCGACGCAGGCGATGCGCGACGAGATGCGGACGGCGATTCTGACGATGTTCCGCGAGCGCCCGGAGGCGGGTCCGGAGTACCTTGCGCCGGGCAGTTCGAGCTACATCGGGAACCTGAACCAGTTCTACGCGCGCGGCGAGGTGGACGAGGCGACGTACCTGCAAAACCTGCGGACGGTGGGCCTGGCGACCTACGCGGAGGGCCTGGCGCGCGGCGAGGCGGGCGGCGCGCACCGCGAGGCGGGCGAGCGCATCCTGGCGCTGTACCTGGTGGCGAGCCAGAACCTGTTCGTGGAGCCTGCGGCGGCGCCTGCGGAGGCGAAGGAGTGACGACGCGGAGCAAGGCGGCGGCGGCGGCGCTGGCGGTTCTGGGCGGCGGGCTGGCGGCGCTGCTTTCGCTGGGACCGGGCGCGCCGCCGCCTCCGGCGGAGGTGGAGGCGGCGGCGGAGACGCTGGCGGAGGCGACGGCGGAGCGGCTGCCCGCGGGCTCGGCGCTGCCGCGGCTGGCGGCGCGTCCGGCGCGGGGGCCGGAGGCGGCGCGGGCCGTCCGCGGCGGGCGGCCGGGGCTGGGCGCGGAGGCGCTGGCGCGGATCGCGGCGCGGACGGACGCGGCGGGCGCGGCGGCGCGGGCGCGGGCGACGCGGGCGACGGAGCGGACGGAGCGGCCGGCCGCGGCGCTGCCCGCGCAGTACCTCGGGGCGGGGCTGTACGATGGGTACGCGGACGAGCTGGACCTTGCGCCCTACGCGCGGGCGGCGACGCCGCCGGTGGTGGTGTACCGGGACCTGGGGCCGGACTGGCGGGCGCGGGCGCGCGGGTCGCTGGCGCTGGCGCGGCGGGGCGTGGCGGTGTTCGACTACGACGTGGGCGGGTTCGACGGGCCGACGGTGGAGGCGTTCGTGGCGGAGGTGCGTCCGCCGGAGGTGGCGCTGGGGTGGAAGCACGCGAACGCGGAGAACCACGCCGGCTCGCTGGACGAGCTGGCGGCGGACGTGCGGGGGGCGGTGGAGCATGTGAAGCGTGCGCGGCCCGAGACGTGGGTGTGGGTGACGGCGATGGCGGCGACGCCCGCGGCGGACGCCTGGCTGGCGCGGATTCCGGGGACGGGGGCGGACGGGGTGGTGGTGTGGAACGTGTACGGGGTTCCCGCGGACTGGCGGGAGACGGGGTTCTACGAGCGGCTGCTGGACTGGGCGGAGGGCCCGGGCCTGCCCGCGGCGTTCGGGAGCCTGTACGGCGGGCGGCTGTGGGAAGGACGGGACGGGCCTGCGGCACGGACGGCCACGGACGGACACGGACGGGCGCGTGCGCTGGCGGAGGCGCGGGTGCGCGCGGCGGCGCCGGCGCTGCTGGCGATGGGCTGGACGGCGGCGTGGGTGCAGATGGGAGACCTGCCGGATGCGGCATACGGCGTGGCTTGGTAGCCTGCTGCTGGCGACGGCGGCGTTCGGGTGGCTGTGCGACCCGGACACCCTGACGGGGCGGATCGTGGACGACGCGAACCCGGACGGGCACGTGTTCGCCTCGGGCACGGAGGCGGTGGCGACGCTGCTGGGGGAGGCGCACAAGGGGGGCATGGACCTCGCGGGGGCGAACGCGAAGGGGGTGACGTACACGGTCAGCGTGTGGTGGGACCGGAACCGGGACGGGGCGGCGGACGCCGACGACGAGACGGGCCGGCAGACGGTTCTGACGGACGGGGTGAGCGACGCGGCGACGACGCTTCCGGTGGCGAGCACGGCGGGGTTCGGCGCGCGGGGGTTCGTGCGGATCGGGGACGAGGTGGCCTACTACGGCTCGCGGACGGCCACGGCGTTCACGGAGGTGGAGCGGGGGTACGTGGGGACGACGGCGGCGGCGCACCTGGCGGGCGCGGCGGCGACGGAGATCGGCGCGTGGTGGCCGGTGGCGCAGGTGACGTGCGACGGGAGCCCGGACGACGCGGTGGGGTGGGACGGGACGTCGGGCAACCTGCTGGCGTCGTCGGGGGCGACGTGGGACGCGGACTCGCCGGTTCCGCCCGCGGACGGGCGGCACTTTCTGGCGAAGATTCGGGTGGTGGACTCGGGGGGCGCGACCACGACGGAGGTGGGCGGGGTGGACGTGTTCGAGCGGTACGGCCCGGACAGCTACCTGGACGCGGACGGGGACGCGGCCCAGGGGCTGGACGCGGACGAGGTGTTGCAGTTGCGGATCAACGCCCCGCCGAGGCGGCGGTGGTGAGTTTCCAATCAGGGAGGACGGAGCGATGGCGACGTTGAAGATGCTGGCGGGCGCGCCCGAGGAGCTGCTGCAGAAGGTGGACGCGGGCGAGGCGACGAACAACATCCATGTGTGGGGGTTCTGCTGGCGGCTGGACCGGATTCTGCGGGAGATCGCGGCCCAGGGCCAGGGGAACATGCTGCGGGGCGACAAGCGCGACGTCGCGCGGACGCTGAGCTACCTGGACAACCTGGAGAAGTACCTGGCGTACGCGCGGGCGGAGCCGACGCCGGACTACGTGCGGACGCACCCGGACGCCTGGGAGCTTCCGGCGACGCCGGAGCTGCCGGCGCTGGAGAACGAGTCGCAGCTGGAGCTGCTGGTGGACCTGACGCGGATCGGCCGGGAGGCGCGGCGGTCGGCGAGCAACCGGATGAAGAACGGGTTCGACCCGGCGGACGCGGAGCGGCTGGCGGAGTTCCTGAAGAAGGCGCGGAACTTCGTGAACAGCCACTTTCCGGTGGACGGGGCGGACCATCCCGAGACGCACACGAGCGTGCCGAGCATTCCGTACGAGGGCGCGGTGGGCAAGTGACAACCTAGCGGGCGCGCCCCTCCGGGGCGCGCCCGGCACCTTGGAGACGGCATGGAGAGCGACCGGTGCGAGTACGGCGCGTGGAACCGCCGGATGCTGATGGGGATGATCGGGAGCCTGCTGGCCGCGGCGGCCATCGCGCTGCCGCTGACGGTGGGGGCGCTGTCGGGCGTGCGCGACGCGCTGGAGCAGACGGCGGCGAAGCTGGAGCGCAACACGGAGGCGCACCTGGCGGCGATGCGCGCGCAAATCGAGGCGAGCCGGTTGCGGATCGAGGACAACCGGGCGGACCTGGCGCGTCTGGAGAGCGGCGTGGCGGTGGAGTTGAGAAATATCCATCTGAGCCTGGAGCGGATCGAGAAACGGCTTGAGGCGGCGCGCGCGCCGCAGTGAGGAGGACGGGATGGAGGCGTTGCTGATGGCGGTTCTGACCACGGCGGCGACGGCGGCGACGGGGTACCTGGTGGCCTCGATCCCGGCGGCGTTCCGGTGGCTGCGGGCGCAGGCGGACCGGAGCGAGGCCCTGCGCCAGACGACGCTGGACAACGACATCCTGGACGCGCTGGAGACGGGCGTCTCCAACGTGGGCCATTCGCTGCGCCTGGAGATGGAGCGGACCTGGGCGGGCGCGAAGGACTGGGACGCGCGCTGGGAGGGCATGAAGAGGACGCTGCGCGACGCGGCGGTGGAGCAGGCGCGGGAGATGCTGCAAGGCCCCGCGCTGGCGGCGTTCCAGAACATGAGCGCGGCGGCGGTGGACGCGCTGGTCCGGCGGGTGGTGGACCGGCAGGCGGACGAGGAGCGGGCACGCGCCGCGTACGTGGACGCGACGGTGGCGGGCGAGCGTGCGTACCGCGCGGCGCGCGAGGCCGCGCAGGCTGCGGCGGAGGCGAAGCCCGAAGAGGGCGGCGGCTGACGACGACACGGACGGACACGGACGGGCACGGACGGCGGCTCGGGCGGCACGGACGG
>Ga0180435_10006938_pt1 | contig 10822 bp, 9 predicted proteins | sample SS_ome_3_FD_132467 | JGI IMG/M metagenome (GOLD analysis project Ga0180435, IMG submission 132467) | Hypersaline lake sediment archaeal communities from the Salton Sea, California, USA - SS_3_S_1 metaG | ecosystem: Environmental > Aquatic > Non-marine Saline and Alkaline > Hypersaline > Sediment... | reverse complement strand
TGGAACGAGCAGGTGCGTCTCTATCTGCCTCCCGACGAAGCCAGGTTCGATTCTCTCATTGGCGGCCGCATACCCGATTGGGGAATCGGAGTAGCGATTCCGTCGTCAAACACGATCGTGTTGAAACTCACCGGAGACGTCAGAAAAACCCTGGTTCACGAAATGGCCCATCTGGCGCTCCATAGCCAGGTGGAACGAGTCCCCGTGTGGTTCGATGAAGGGTACGCGTCCCTGGCGGCCGGCGAATGGGGGCGACTCGGTGCATTGCGGGTAAATTGGGCGCTGATGACGGGGAACATACCCAGCCTGGGCAGGCTCAACAGAGACATTCGAAGCGGCGCGCAACATGCAGAAACTTCGTACGCGTTGGCAACGGCCGCAGTCTTGTTGTTGGAGCGTTTTGGCGGGGAGAACGGTCTGGAACAGTTCGTTCAGAATCTGTCGAATTTGCAGGATTTTGACCGTAGTTTGCGTGCAACACACAAGATCACGTTGGGCCAATTTGAGGTACTTTGGCAGAAAGACCTTCGCAAGCGCTACGGTTGGGTGTTATTTTTTTCATCGCTCACCGTTTTTTGGGCAGTACTGGCGGTGGTGATGCTTTCGTTGTGGGCCTCACGTCGCAGGCGCGACGCCGCAAGGAAGGCAGCTCTCGACCATGGGTGGGCGATTTCTACGGACGAGTGGAACTCGGTTTCTTGACGCATATGGAACATAGGATTAGCCTAAGTGTCTATGTCTAAAGGCACTTCGCCCGCGAGGCTGCATTTTCGCACAAGGAATTTTTTGTTGTTGGGCGGTGCCTTAGCAGCGGTCGGCGTAGGATACCTGCTGCTGGCAGGCGGCGACACGACGATTGCTCCGATTCTCCTGGTGTTGGGATACTGCGTGCTGTTTCCGCTGGGCCTGGCGCTTTAGTTGCGGAGTTCGAGGGCGAATAGCTCAGTTGGTTCAGAGCGCCTGCCTTACAAGCAGGAAGTCGGGGGTTCGAATCCCTCTTCGCCCATTGTTTGCAGGGTGAGAAACAAGCTGACTCGAGGAAGAGTCATAAATGGAGGTGGTCTACAGGTGCTGTCCAAAAACGCCATGCTTCGTGCAATGATTGTCAGTGTGCTCGCGCTCGTCGGAGTCGCGGTGTTTACGTCGAGCGTCGATGCCCAGGAACGTTCTCACGATCGTATTCTGTTCCTCGTGCCTGTTCCGGTTGCGGATCAGGATTCGATGTGGGTGCATGAGATGACCGATCAGCTTCGTCGTCGGGTATCGAACAAATTCCGCCACAAGTGGCAAGTGATCGGCAAAGACGTCATCAACGAATTGCTCGTCAATTCCGGCTTTGATACGCTTACGATCGTCGACCCCGCAATGGCCGAACAGTTCGCGCGCCCTCTGCAGGCGCACGCGTACGTATACGGTCAACTCGAAAGAAACGGCGCCACCCCGATCGGCAGGTTCCGGATGGTTGACGTGAGCAGGAGCGGTCTATCGGGCTGGATGACCGTTATGGGGCAGCCCGGCGACCCGCCGAGGTCTTTCGCCGACCGCGTTGCCGACTCTCTCGAGAACCAGGTCGACGCTGCGGATCGGGCCAAGGAATGCAACATGCGCCGCGACCGGTCAGAGTTCAGGCGTGCGCGCATTGCCGCTGATCGCGCATTTGAGATCTATGAGAACCACCCGTCTGCGGCGCAGTGCTTGGCCTATGTTTTCCAAGGCATGCAGGCTGACAACGACAGTCTCATTTGGGTTTACGAGAAATCCACGCGCGGTGACTCGTTGAACATGCGTGCCTGGGAAGACCTCTCGCGTGCATACATGAGAGATGGCGACACGGCCTCAGCGGTAACGGCAATGGACAGGCGGCTTGAAGCGAACCCGACAGACACCTTGCTTCGCGCGCAGTATGCGGCGGGTCTTCAGGTCTCGGGAGACATCGACCGAGCACTCGAGGTCCTCGACGAGGGGCTTCGCCAGGTTCCCGACAGCAGGCGTTTTGTAAGGATGAAGGCTGCGACTTGCGAGCAGGCTGAGAGATGGGATTGTGTTCTGGAATCGAGGACTCAGCTCTACTCCATGGACACGACTCTGATTGGTGATACGCAGTTCTATCCGGCCATGCTTGCTCTGGCCACGACGGTTGAAGACACGACCGCAATGTTGCGGTGGGCGACGCTCGCGCTCGAGTACGAGCCGACCGAGATGCGGTATTTGCTAACCCGTGCGGTGCTGCTGACCCAGATGGGCCATACGGATTCGGCACTTGCCGTGCACGAGCGGATCGTCGAGCAAGATCCCTCGAATCTGAACAGTGCTATTGCCGTCGTACAGGCGCACAGGGAGGCCTTTACGGTCGATTCGACGACGCCTGTTGATACTGCGGCGCTAAACCGACTGGAGGCCGAGCTCACGAACCTCCTATCGGTCAGCGACAACCCTGGTGTGGTTACCACGGTTGGAGGTGCATACCTCTAACTGGCTCAGAAGTCTGGGCAAGCACAGGTCGACTGGCCCAGGGTTATCGACTATTCAGAGCGTGCGCTGGAACACGATCCGAATGGCATGCTGACGGCTGCCGCCAACTTCTGGCTTGGTTACGGCCTCTTCTCGGTCACGGTCCCGTTGGATGCCCAGGTTATGCAGGCTGAGGCGTGCACTCCGCTGATCGACACCTATGAACGGAACCTGCGCAGAGCGAGAACCGCTCTAGAGGCAGGGCGGAGCGTAGCTGAGGAAGCGACGGACAACTTCCTCACCTACATACAGCAACTGTGGGAGCGTCCGGCACAGTTCCGGGCCGCCTACTGCGGAGGCTAAAGCCGGAGCTTGCCACTGGGCTTTGCCCTGTCTAGATTTGACGACTGCGATTTGGAGGGGCTGTAGCTCAGTTGGTTAGAGTGCCGGTCTGTCACACCGGAGGCCGCGAGTTCGAGTCTCGTCAGCCCCGTGACGTAAAAGAAGCAGAATGAGTACCCCGGTCCCGCGTGCCTTGCACGCGGGACCTTTTTTTTATTACCCTCTCGGAACGATGTCTGGAAAACACATTCCGGTCCTTGCGGACGAGGTGCAGCGCCTGGCTAGCCCGTGCAGAAGAGTTGTCGATTGTACCCTCGGCGATGGTGGCCACTCGGCTCTACTCGTGGAAGGGGGAAGGGATCTCCTGGCGATCGACAGAGATCCGGACGCTCTGCGAATTGCGCAAGAGCGCATAGGCTCTGAAAACGGGGTTTGGCTGAACTGCGCGTTCGCAGATCCCCAGGCGGTCGAGGCTATCAAAAGATTCCGCCCGGATTTTGTTCTATTCGATTTGGGCGTGTCGAGCAGGCAATTGGACACGGACTCACGTGGGTTCTCTTTCAGACGGGATGTACCTTTGGACATGCGTATGACCCAGGGGGTCGGCCCCACCGCCGCCGAACTCCTTAACGGTCTCGAAACAGCAGAGCTGGCGAGGGTGTTCAGAGAATTTGCGGATGAGCCGAAAGCGAGGCAATTGGCGAACACTATCGTTCGTAGGAGGAGCCAGAAGCAGTTTGCCACCAGCGACGACCTGGTCAACGCGATACGGGCCGTTCTGGGATCGCGTGCGGGCCCGTCAGAATTCGCGCGACTGTTTCAAGCGGTCAGAATCGAGGTGAACGACGAAATCGACGTGCTCGATGCCGCTCTCTCTTTTGTTCTGGATGTGTTGCAGCCCGGGGGGCTGGTTGTGGTGATCAGTTACCATTCGGCAGAAGATAGATTGGTCAAGAACACGTTCAGGGAGTGGGCTCGGTCCTGTGTCTGCCCTCCCAAGGTGCCTCAGTGCTCTTGCAGAGGAAGGGCGTTGGGCGAAAACATGTACAAGAAACCCGTCTACCCGACGCCAGATGAAGTGGCCGCTAATCCTCGTGCCAGGAGTGCCAAGATGAGGGCGTTCCGAAAGTCCGATGCGTCTTAAGGGCCGGTTGTGGATCGCGATATGGCTGGCGTTCGCGCTGGCAATTTTCGCCTGGGTGATCTCGCGCGACACGTCGGGTTTCCAGACGGCTGGCGAACTGCGGGACCTGCGAAACGAACAGTCGGTGCTGCAGTCGGAGAGGGCGGAGCTGTTGCGTCGCATTAGGGAAGGTGAAAGCAGGGCGGTGCTCATTCCGCGCGCTGAATCCCTGGGACTTCGCATTCCCGCGGACAGCGAAATCGTCATTCTGCAAGCGACGGCGCGCGAAAGGCGTTGAGGCCTGTGGCCAAACCGGTAACTAGACTTCAAGCGGTTCAACTGGCGTTCGCGATAGGCATCGCGCTGCTGCTGATACGTGCGGCTCAGGTGCAACTCGTGTCCGGCCACCACTATGCCGAAGTCGCCACGAAACAACAAACCGAGCCCATCGAGCTTCCCGCCAGGCGAGGCACTGTCTTCGATCGCAATCGGCTGCCGCTCGCTTTGACGATCGAGAACTACCGCGTTGGTGTTGCTCAAAACGAGTTGAAGAACCCGGAAGAAGACATGAGGGCGATAGCCGCGAACCTAGGGGTGCCCACACGAGAGGTTCGGCGCAGACTGCGGTCGGGGTGGGCCTATTTCCACGGTCCCTACACTTCGGCGCAGGTCCAACCCTTGCGGTCCATCATAGGAATCCACCCGGAGGGTCCGGAGTTGGAGCGGTTTTATCCGGACCCCAATCTGGCGCGACCGATTTTGGGGCACCCTGCGGCCGACGGTCGCAGCGCCGGTGGAATCGAGCGGATCTACGATGCCTGGCTGACGGGAGAGCCGGGAAACGCGGTAGTGCTCAGAGACAGGCAGGGCCGTCGCTATGAATCGCCGGCCAGGCTGGGCTCTTTCCCGGTTCCCGGTAACGATGTGGTCCTTACGATCGATGCGTCACTCCAAGAGATCGTCGAGAGCGCGCTCAACGACGCGTTGCAGCGCTTCGATGCGATCAGCGGTGATGTCGTGGTCCTCGATCCGGATACCGGAGATATTCTCGCGGTCACATCGCTCACGATAGATGGGCGTGCCAGTTCGAATGCCTTTACCGGCGTGTTCGAGCCCGGCTCGACCGCGAAGCTTTTCACGGCGGCGGTCCTGCTCACCGAAGGGCTAGCCACCATGGACGAGACTATCTGGTGCGAGCTTGGCGAGTACCAGACTGAGCATCGTAAGATAGAGGACGTTCACGAAAACGGTTGGCTGACCCTGCGAGAGGTCATAGAGTTTTCCAGTAACATCGGCATAGTGAAGTTCGGGGAACGACTGACCGCAACTCGGTTGTTTGAAGGCCTGAGGCAATTTGGCATGGGAACCCCGACAGGGGTCGAGTTTCCGGCCGAATCGCCCGGCATTCTGTGGAGGCCTCATCGTTGGAGCGCGACCACTCACGGAAGCTTGAACATGGGTTACGAGGTCGCTGTCACGCCTCTACAACTTGCCCAGGCGTATGCCGCAATCGCGAACGACGGCTTGATGATGAGGCCGTCGTTAATTCGGGAGATCCGCGATCCCAATGGTGCGTTGGTGTTTGAACGGGAACCGGAACCTGTTCGCCAGGTAATAAGCCCAGAGGTCGCGGCGGAGCTGCGTGATGCTCTCAGTGGAGTCGTGTATCGAGGAGGCACTGGCGTGACGGCGGCGCTTCAGGCATATCATGTTGCCGGAAAGACAGGCACAGCGAGGCGCGCAGGTCCCGATGGGTACATACCAGGCTCCTACACCGTTAGCTTCGCATCGCTGTTTCCGGCTGAAGATCCCCAACTCGTCATGGTGGTCAAACTAGACGACCCGAAAGACATATACGCTCAGTCAACCGTGGCCCCGTTGACGAGGCTAGTGCTCGAGCAGGTTCTTGCGGCTCAGACAGCGGCGCTGGATCACACTCGACTGTCCAGGCCGTCGCCACCGGAGACTGAAGTCTCAACTTCGAGAGGCGAAGGACCGGCTTTCGTTTCAGCCTGGCCACCGAGCGCGGAACTGGACACCGCAAAGCAGGTAGTCGTACCGGATGTTCTCGGGCTTCAACTTAGGCCGGCGGCGAGGGTGTTGCACGAGCACAGGCTCCGTATGCAGCTGTCTGGTTGGGGGGCTGTTGCAAGCACAGATCCGGTGCCGGGAGACACCGTTCCGGCCGGCACCGTCGTTCGTGTCGTCGGTAGAAGTGATGAGGGTGCTGACAGGTGGAACTGAATCGATTGGTGCGAGCCCTGGAGGCCAGCGACCTGCTGATATCCGGTGTCGCCGATAACCCGACCGTCAAGGGCGTGGCAGATGATTCCAGGAGAGTAGCGGAGGGCACACTATTCTGTGCGATCGACGGCGTCGATTCGGACGGCCACGATTTCGTGCCCAATGCAATCGAATCCGGGGCCGTCGCCGCGCTGGTGACTCGCAAGCTCGAAATTGACATACCACAACTGATCGTGAAGGACGGCAGGCGCGCCACCGGCGTGGTTGCGCGAGAGTGGTACGGTAACCCTGCGAGCCGGATGCGATTGGTTGGTGTTACCGGTACGAATGGCAAGACCACAACCGTCTCCATACTCTGGCATCTGTTAAATGCCACCGCCGCCGCGGGGAGGATAGGTACCCTCGGAGCGTTCGACGGCACGGACTCGAAACTCGAAGGCTACGCGTCGTTGACAACGCCGGGCGCACTCGAGTTTCACAAGGTCCTGTCGGAACTCGAGGGTCGAGGGGTGTCCACCGTGGTCCTGGAGGCATCATCGCATGGTCTAGACCAGGGACGCCTGGATGCAGTTCAGTTCGATGCCGCGGTCTACACGAACCTGACCCACGAGCATCTCGACTACCATCCCACAATGGACGCGTACGCTTCCGCGAAGATGAGACTCTCGGGTTTGCTGAAGAATGGAGGGGTGGAGGTCGTCAACGCCGATACCGAAGTGTGGAATGCTATCCCTGAGCGCGACATTATCCGGCGAGTGCGCTACGGGAGGGAAGAGAGCGCTGAGGTAATCGCCACGAATGAGGTTATGTCGGCCAGCGGCACGGAATACACCACTCGCTTCGGGCAAACCGAATGCTCTGTGAGCCTTCCGTTGTTGGGCGAGTTCAACGTATCGAATGCCCTCGCCGCCGCGGCAACCGCATGGGCATTGGGAGAGAAGCCTGAAGACATGGCCGACAGGCTTCGTCAGGCGCCCCCCGTTCCTGGACGCATGGAGATACTGGCGTCGCGCGAGTTCACCGTGCTTCGCGACTACGCTCATACGCCAGACGGTTTCCAGCGTTCGATAGCTACCATCAAAGCGATTACCCCAGGCAGGTTGTTGGTGTTGTTCGGCGTGGGCGGCGACCGCGACAGGGAGAAACGCCCCGTAATGGGTGAGATAGCAGCTCGCGAAGCAGATCTGGTGATCTTGACCGAAGACAACCCGCGCACGGAGGACCCGGAGGCCACGATCGACGATATCGAGAAAGGGATGGTAGGTATCGATCACCTGCGCATTCGCGATCGCGAGGAGGGCATCAGAAAAGCGATATCACTCCTCGACGAGGACGACTGTCTGTTGCTGCTAGGCAAGGGTCACGAGACATACCAGATCATTGGCACCGAAAAACTGCCCTTCGACGAGCGCGAAATAGTGACGTCGGCGCTGGAGGATCTCGGGTGATTGGCTGGTCTGCATCGCAGGTCGCCACCGCTCTCGGCGTGCCCGATCCCGGATCGGGCGAAGTCTTCCAGAACGTGAGCACTGATACTCGGACAATCGAAAAGGGCGACCTGTTTGTGGCGTTGGTGGGTGAGCGGTTCGACGCTCACGAGTTTCTTTCCCAAGCCGCATCTCGCGGTGCGACCGCAGCAGTCGTGCGGCGGGGTGCAAACCCGGTTCCGGGGCTACTGCTGTTCGAGGTAGAAGATACGCTTGTCGCTCTTGGACAGCTGGCACGCGCCAGGCGGAGGGAGATCACGGGGCCGGTCGTCGCGGTTACCGGCACCAATGGCAAGACCTCGACGAAAGAGATGCTAGCCAAAGCGCTGGCTTCCAAGTGGTCGGTGCATGCAACACACGAGAATCTCAACAACCTGATCGGTGTGCCCCTCACTATTCTCGAAGCGCCCGCCGAATGCGATGCGCTGGTGGTCGAAGTTGGGGCGAACGAAGTTGGAGAGATCGCTCGGATGCGCGACATTGTCGAACCGTCGATTGGCTTGGTAACCAACGTGAGCCATGGCCATCTGCAGGGTTTCGGCTCGCTGGAGGGAGTCCTCGAAGAAAAGACGTCGCTGTTGGACGGAGTGCCGGTTGCCGTGGTGGGAACGGAGCCTCCGGAGTTGGGCCGCAAAGCACAGCAGATGGCCGGGAGATGCGTCGTTGCAGGTACCGAAGTCCCCGCTACGTTCACGCCGGATAGTTGGAGCATCGACGAGAATGGTCGTGGGACGGTCCGTGTGTGCGGGGTCGAGGTGATCCTTCCCGTGTTGGGGTATCACCAGATTGAGAATTTCCTCCTGGTGGCCGCCGTCGCGAAAGAGCTTGGGATCGATTTGGAGGAAGTGGGCAAGAACCTGAGTCGCGTTCGACTACCCGATGGCAGGTGCGAGGTGATCGAATCTGGTGACCGCATCATTCTGAACGATTCGTACAACGCCAACCCAGGCTCACTCGAGGCACTCCTGAAAACCGCGTCCGGACTGTTGGGCGATAGGCTGCTGGTATTTGTTCTTGGCACCATGCTGGAACTCGGCGAAAAGAGCGCGGAACTGCATTTGAAATCCGCTGCTGACGTTCTGAAGGTAAATCCCCATATTGTGGCAGTTATGGGAGAGTTCGTCCCTGCGTTCAGAGAATTCACCGCCGAACTGGGTGACAGACTGATTGAAGCCGAGGATGCAGAGTCTTTGGGACGTCTCGTGTCCGCGAGGTTGTCAGGTGGTGAATTGATTGTTGTCAAAGGCTCACACGGTGTGCGCCTCGATCGTGCAGTTCCCTATTTGCTTTCAACTGAAGAGTAGCCGTGTTTTACCACTTGCTGACTCCGCTTGTCGATTCGTTTTCAGCGCTCAACATGTTCAACTACATCACGTTTCGCGCTGCGGGCGCAGCAACCACGGCGATCCTGCTCGCGTTTCTTTTTGGACCCGGAATAATCAAAGCGCTGAATAAGAAGAGGGTCGCGCAGGCAATCAGGAGTGATGGCCCGGAATCGCACCAGGCGAAACGTGGTACGCCCACAATGGGCGGACTTATCATTCTCCTCAGCACGATCGTGCCGACTTTTCTCTGGGCGCGCCTCGATACTCAATATGTGCTGTACGCGGCGTTGGCTACCATCTGGATGGGTGGCATAGGATTCGTCGACGATTACCTGAAGGTTGTGCAAGGCAAGCCCCGAGGGCTCGTGGCGCGGCAAAAGCTGGTGGGTCAGATCACATTCGGCATCGTGTTCGCTGTATTCCTGCTCGTATGGCCCGTCTGGCCAACTGAGCAACTACCTGCCGACGCAACCACGTTGCCGTTTTTCAAGTACGTTTTGGTCCCGCTCACACCGGTGGTGTACATCCTCTTTGTGACATTCATACTCACGGGTTTCAGCAACGCGGTGAATCTCACCGATGGGCTGGATGGTCTGGCGGCTGGTTTGACAGTAGTCGCAGCCGGAGCGTTCGCAGTTTTTTCCTACGTCTTCGGCCATGCAATAGCTGCCGACTATTTGCAGGTGTACTTCCTTTTGGGTGCTGGAGAGCTGGCCGTCTTCTGCGCGGCTCTCATGGGTGCGTCGCTCGGGTTCCTCTGGTTCAACTCCCATCCCGCGCAAGTCTTCATGGGTGATACTGGGAGTCTGGCCATTGGAGGCGCATTCGGCACGGTCGCCATTCTCCTCAAGTCCGAATTCCTGCTGCTTCTCGTCGGTGGGGTGTTTGTGGCGGAAACGGCGTCAGTGATTTTGCAGACTTCCGTGTTCAAGTGGCGCAGGCGCCGACACGGGCTCGAGTATGCCAAAGCGAACAGAGTGTTTCGAATGGCGCCCCTGCATCATCACTTCGAGAAGATGGGATGGGCCGAGCCCAAGATTGTCAGTCGCTTCTACATCATCGGGATAATTTGCGCGCTTGTAGCCCTTGCAACGCTCAAGGTGAGATGATCCCAGACGCATGGCGATCCGGCGAAGCGGCGGTGTTGGGTCTAGGCCGCACCGGAATCGCGGCCGCGCGGTTCCTGGTGGGAGAGGGATTTCAGGTATACGCTTCGGATTTCAGTGACTCTGACAAGAACGCCGAAGCGCTCGCAGAATTGCGGTCTCGCGGTGTTCACATCGATCTGGGATCACACGATCTGGACCGAATTGCCAATGCAACACTGGTAGTCACTTCTCCGGGAATACCGCCGACAGCACCTCCTCTGGTCGTCGCTCAAAGCGCTGGCCGCACGATCGTGGCAGAGTTGGACCTCGCTTTGCTCGCGCTCCAGGAAATCCCGTCGATTCTGGTTACCGGGACCAATGGAAAGAGCACAACAACCGCACTGATTGCGCACATACTGAACGAGGCAGGTAGCTCGGCGGTCGCAGCCGGCAATATCGGCTATCCACTCATCGAGATTTCGCAAGAGAGCGCGCGACCCGAATGGTTGGTGGTGGAAGCGTCGTCCTACCAGCTCCATTTCTCGTCGTTTCACACGCCGCGCATTGGAGTGCTGACGAACCTGTCACCCGACCATCTGGAGTGGCACGGATCCGTAGAAGCATACCGCGAGGCCAAGAAAAGGCTGTTTCTCAACGCTTCATCGACCTCCGAGTGGATTTTGAATGGAGATGACGAGGCTGTGCTCGAACTCGCCGAGGAGGTTCCCGGAGTCCGGCGATGTTGGAGCCTCGAGACGAAGA
>Ga0180435_10006934_pt1 | contig 10824 bp, 10 predicted proteins | sample SS_ome_3_FD_132467 | JGI IMG/M metagenome (GOLD analysis project Ga0180435, IMG submission 132467) | Hypersaline lake sediment archaeal communities from the Salton Sea, California, USA - SS_3_S_1 metaG | ecosystem: Environmental > Aquatic > Non-marine Saline and Alkaline > Hypersaline >... | reverse complement strand
ATGGTCGCGGTGGCCCTGCTGCCACCTGCCGCCACCGCCGGCATCATGCTGGGCAATGGCAACCAGCACCTTGCCGTCGGCGCAGCATTGCTGCTGGCCATCAACATCGTGTGTGTCAACCTCGCCAGCAAGATGGTGTTCTATGCGCGCAACGTGCGGCCCCGTACCGTGCCCGAAAAGGCAAAGGCCCGCGGCACGCTGCTGATCTACGTGCTCGGCTGGCTGGTCGCCCTGCTCGTGCTGGGCCTGGCCATCTATGCCCGGCGTGCGCTCGCTGGCTGACCATTCCGCACAAAGCCGCATGCCCTGTTAGAATCAACCTGGTTTCACCTGCAGGGTTTCCTTCCATGTCCAGATTTCGCTTGCACCTGATTATCCCCATTTTGCTGGCTGCCGCCCCGTTGCATGCCGCAGCGATCAACCCGGGCGCCTCCGGCGCGGTACCCCCCGAGCAGTTCCGTATCATGACGCCGCACGAGATCGCGGAGCACAAGGCCAAGATGGCCTCGCTCAGCGGCACGGCGCGCGAGGAATACCGCAACACGCAATACCGCAAGCTCAAGGAGCGGGCCCTGGCGCAAGGCTACCTGCTGCCCGACACACCGCCCTGGGGCCGTACCGAGGTAGTGCCCGCGCTTGCCGCGCCGCAAGCGGCAGCGCCACAACCGGCTGAAGACCAACGCCAGGCAGAGGATGCGGCGATCATGCAGCAACTGATCGAAGAGCAGAAAGCGGTGGTGCAGGACGCACTGGCCGGCGGTCAACCACAGGCCGCACCGCAGCCCGCTGCAGCAGAAGCAAGCGCACCCGCGGCACCCACGGGCAGCGGGCCAGAGCCGGCAGAGGCACCAGCACTGTCTGCGCAGTCGGCCGGGGAAGCCGCACCAGCTGCCGCCAGGCAGGAGCCGCCCGCATCGCCGGCTGGGCCAGGCCCCGTCACGGCCGCTCCGGCTGAACCGTCAGCCCAGACACCGCAGGCGCCGGGTATGGCCGCCCCAGCGGAAACCCCGCCGGCATCGCCTGCAGACCGCATCGGCAGTGCCCCGCAGGCCCCCGCCGCGGTTGCCACCGGGGACAGCGAACCCGCCTCGCCGGCAAGCAAAGCGGTGCAGAAGGAGTACCGCGACCAGATGCGTCAGCGTTTCGACTCTTTCATGGCGCAACGCGAGGCACGGCAGCAGGAAAGGGAGGCACAGCGACAGCGCTATGCCGAGGAGATGCAAAGACGTCGCGAAGCCTACCGTCAGCAGCAACGTCAACCACAGGCACAACCTTATTACCAGCCGGCCCCGGCGATGCCCTGGCCGCCTTACCCGCCCGCGGCTGGTTACGGCCGGCCGCCGCAACCCCAACCCTACGCACCTTACTGACCTGCCGAGGCGGGCCCTGGGCCCGCCTCGTTTGCAAAGCCCGTGGCAGTCAGCGCCGCAAGCGTTCGTAGCGCAGGCGACCCCTAGCGTCCCGGGGCAGTCAAACACCATCGGGCCAGGCCCGGCTACGCAGTTCGCTGCCAGGGTGTGGCGCGCCTCCTTGCGCTTATAGCGCCGCCTCCATCAAGCCATGTATGCGCTGAACATAGCCCCGTGTTTCACGCGGCGCATACGGCGCCACTTCACTCCAGCGCCTGACCTCACCGTGATGCTTGCTCGCACGCTTGTAGGCCTTGAGCACATTACCGTAGCCGGCGTTGTAACTGCCGAAGGTGAATGACAACCTCTCCTGGGTAGGCAACTCACGCTTGCGCTTCCACTTGCGGTAAAGCTGGCGGTTGTAATAGATACCCGCCGCAATGTTCCAACGGGGATCCTTGCTGTCCGCAATCAGCGGGTTCTTTTCGCGGATTTCTGCGAACGTTGCCGGCATGATCTGCATGATACCGACGGCCCCCGCCGGGCTTTCGGCGTCCGGGTCGAGGCCGGATTCAGCTATGCCCTGGGCCTTGAACCAGTGCCAGTCGACATGTGGGCCGAAATAGTGCTTGGTGTACTTGCGGAAAAGCCCGTCATACTTGTCCGTCCAGTGCTTGTGCTTGACGTGTTTCTCCACGCCCGCATAGGCGAGCACGGGCAGCAGGACGAGTATCGGCCACCACCAACGCAGCGACATGGCCGTCAATTCAATCCGAGGCCGATCACCAGTCCCATGGCCACGCCGATGCCGATAAAGATACCCATGATCATCTGGCCGACCGCGGTGTTCCCTTGCGCGAGCTGTTCCGGAATACTGAAGTTGACGATATGGCTGAACACCTTGCACCCCAACCACATGAACAGCAGGGTGAGAAAGCCTCCCATGCAGGCGTAAACGATGTTCAGGACAAGGGGGTCGATACCGTCGCTCATGTCACCTCCGGGGAAAGCCTAGCGTACGAGCCCGGGCGGCCTGTCGGACGGCACCGGGTGGAATGGCGAGGATAACAAAGAAATTACAGCCCGCGCTCCTGCTTGATGCGTTCGTACGCCTGCTTGATCTCGTGGGTTTTCTGCGCCGCGACTTTCATCATCTCCTCCGGCAGTCCCTTGGAAACCAGCTTGTCAGGATGATGCTGGCTGAGCAGGCGCCGGTAGGCCTTCTTGACCTCGGCATCGGAGGTCCCGGCATCCACACCCAGCACCGCGTAGGCATCGGCAACAGAGGGGCCGGCAGGCCCCTGCCGGGCACCGCCGAAACCGGCCTCTGCGTGCACCATGCGCTCGAGCCGGCGGTATTCGGCCTCTGCAATCCCCAGCAGTCCGCAAATATGGAGCATCAACCGATCCTCCACACGCTGCACCGTGCCGTCCGCGTAAGCAGCAGCCAGCAGTATCTCGATAAACATCTGGATCAGCGTGGTGCGCCCATGGCATTCCTGGCGAAACTGTCGCACCACCTCATCGAGCGGAAAATCCGCCGCCTTGCCCTCGTTGAACAAGCGGATTGCCGTCTCGCGCATCTCCGGCGCGAGTTCCATTTGTGCCATCACCTGTTCGGCGACACGAATCTCTTCGCGGGACACGCGGCCATCCGCCTTGGCCAGGTGTCCCATGACGCTGAAGGTCGCGGTGAAAAACGCGGTCTGCACGCGCTCCCTGTCGCCGGGCGCGAAATCCTCCGCGGCAAAGCCTCCTTGCGGCAGGGCCCGCATGCCCTTGTCGAAATTGTGTCCGAGAGCCACGCCCAGAATGGCCCCCAAGGGGCCGCCCAGCATGAAGCCGAAGGCGCCGCCGATCAGTTTTCCCCACCAGCTCAAGCCAGTTCTCCCCGCAAAATCCGCATTGAACGTTACCTTCCGTGCAGGTATTCCTCGTCACGGAACGACCAGACCCACTCCGGGCGCAGGCCAACCGCCACCGTGGTGACGCCACCGTTGATGAAGGCCTCCGGGAAGGCCATCAGCGGTAACAGCGCCAGGTACTCGTTGCGCAGGACTGCCCAGTCGTAGGCCCCGCTGGCGGCCAGCAACAGGGCCGTGCTGAAACCACCGACGAGAGCCGTCAGGCCACCACAAAAAAATGCATTGATGAAGACGAAGATGAAAAAGTGCTTGGGCAGGTGAGCACGCACCAGGCCGAGCACCACCTGGGTGAGGGTCGCCGGCAGCACCACCTGCACCCACAGGGTCGGCAGCATGCCACCCCAGTCGAGCAGCCCCGCGACCGTCAACCCCAACAAGGCAAAGGCGCCACCGATCAACGCCAGCGACCAGCCCCACATCAGGGTCAGGAACACCATGCCCGTCACGTGCCAGTAGAGCCCGGCCTGCATTTCTGTGCGCAGGGTCCACAACAGCATCAGGAACACGATGCTGCCGAAGTAGGGACTGAACAACGACTGCGCTGCCAGGCGGCGGAAGTCGGCCCATTTCACGGCATACCGGTATACCGGCAGCAGAAACAGACCGAACATCCACAACCAGGCGGTGGGGAAAAGATCGCCCGAGAGCTCCATAAACACCAATTGAAAAGATCCGGAGCAAACATGTTAACCCATGCCCGGAGCCCCAAGGCATGACATACAGCAAATCGCGTCGGGCAAAAAACGCGCTGGCCGCCGCCTGCGCGGAGATGCGCTGCGATTACACGGCCCGCAGGGGCGCGACATCCACCATCACCTGCCCGTCCTCTATCCGCACATCCAGCGCCGCCAGGCTCTGCCCGGCGCAGGGGCCACGCAGGCACAAGCCGTTGTCCACCCGGAACAGGGCACCGTGCATGGCACACTCGATGAAGCTCTTGTCCAGGTCGAGGAACTCGTGCGGCAGCCACTCCAGGGGCGCGCCGGTGTGGGGACACTGGTTGCGGTAGCCGTGCACGCCGCCGTCCTTGCGCACCACGAAAAAACCCACGCCGTCGAGATCGAAACCACGCGCGCCGGGCTCATCGATAGCGGTCACATTCCCGGCATTGAACCATTCACGCATCGCTCAGCTCCAGACCCTCCCGGCCACATTGTTCCCCTGCGAGGCGGTTGGCCCGACGCAGGGACTCTGACACCGGCACTCCCGCGCTGAGTGCCGCCAGCATGCCGGCATTGAAGACGTCCCCGGCACCGATGGTATCAACCAGGGTCGGCGGAGGCCGGGCCGGCTCGTGCCAGAGGTCCCCCTGGAAATCCAGGGCCCAGGCCCCGCGTTCACCCCAGGTACAGGTGGCGACAGCGCCACGCGGCAGGGAAGCGAGCAGCGCCTGCGCACTGTCTTGGCCGCGCGCCACGGCGTAATCGCGCGAAAAGAACAGCACATCGACCGCGTCGAATAGCGCCTCGATGCCGACACGCGGCTTTTCCACCTCCAGGGATACCGGGATGCCGCACATCCTGCGCGCACGATTCACCATCGGGGCCAGCTGCTCGGTGGCCCTGCCTTCGAAGTGCACCCAGTCGAACGGACTCAGGTCGAGGGACAGAAAGTCCTGCGCAGCGTACTCCGGCAGGTCGCGATAGTGAACGATGCTCCGGCTACCGGTCGCCTGGCTGAGGGTGATGTAGGACGTCGGCAGCACGCTGCCAGGGATCCTGACGGCACGGGAATAATCGACGCCAACACGGTCGAAGGCGGCATGCACCAGTTGCGCCTGGGGTTGGTCACTGAGATTGCCGGCCCAATGGGCCTCGACGCCCAGCTGTGCCAAGACCCGCGCGGTGTTACACGCATTACCCCCGGCACGCACCTGCTGGGCCAGTGCCCGCACCTCGCTGTCTTCCGCCGGATAGCGCTCCACCCGGTTGACAATGTCGAGCGTGGCGATACCCACGCAGAGCACTCGAGTCATCAACGAAATCCGGCCTCAACGAAACAGGCCGGTGATCAATTCGCCGCGCCCTGCCAGGAACGACGCGACTTCCAGCAGCACCAGGACAATCCCCGCGCCCAGCGCGATACCGGGCAAGTCGCCGAGGAAACCGCCGAAACCGGCCACCTTGTTGATATCCAGGGGACGGCTGCTCACCCGCATGCGCTCATCCCGCAGGTCCGCCACCGCGTCCTGTTCCGATTGCTCGTGGTAACGCAGCAGCTCACGTTGCACCTGCTCGCGGGCCGCCTCCGCCTCCTTGACCCGGAAACCCGACTCCTCCACCTCGACCGCCAGCTTGTCGAGCTTGCGCCGCAGGGCATCGACCTCGGCATTCGCATCTTCCAGGGCATCTTCAAGCAGGTGGCGGGTTTCCTCCGCGTTACTCAGATCGCGCTGACGCTCGCTCAGGTTGTCCTTGAGTTCCGACAACTGCTGGCGCATCACCTCCCCGGAGAGCGCATCGTCGCCGTCAGCATCGCGCAGCTGTTTCAATTCCCGCTGGGCGTCAGCCAGCTTCTCACGCAGGTGCGCAATGTCCGCGGTCGCCTGTGACCGGACAATCTCCAACTCGCCTTGCAGTGCCTGCAACTCGCTGTCTTCCTCTCTGGCGCTTTCGATCTGTTCCACGTAGGTGCTCACCACCTGGCGCAACTCTGCCACTTTGTTTTTTTCGCTGGCCAGCTGCTCGTCCAGGTCCGCGGCCCGCCGTGTACGTTCGGTCAATTCCGACCTGAGACTATCGTTGTTCGCCTGCTCTTGTTCAAGCACCTGCTGCAGATCCTCCCGCTCTGCCAGGACGCGGTCCCGCTCTTGCAGCGCCTCGTCGACACGCTGCAGCTCGCTACGCAAATCCTGAACCTCGTCGGCGGATTCCGCCTGGGATTGCTGAGCCAAGGCCAATTCCCCCTCGAGTTCCTGCAACTTCTGCGTCGCAGCCTGCAATTCCTGCTGGGCGTCTCCGGCCTCCTGCAATTGCGCTGCCGCCCGATCCCGTTCCGCATCGGCGGATGTGCGCAGTTCGTCCAGTTGTTGCTGCAACTGCCTCAGCTGATCGGCGTTCTCCTGGCGCAGGCCCTCCGCCTCCTCCTGCTGCTGTTGCAGACGGGTTTCGACTTGTGTCCTTAGCGTGCCCTCCTGTTCAACCCTGGCCTGCGCTTCCCTCAGCTGCTGCTGCAGTTGCTCCAGTTCCGCGGCGCTCTCCGGGCGTTCGCCGTCGGCCCGCTCCTGCTGCAGACGCGTTTCAAGTTGCGCACGCAATGCGCTCTGCTCCTCGGCCCTGGCCCGTGTCTCCTGCAGCTGCTGCTGCAACTGCTCCAGCTCCGCGACCTTCTCCTGGTGTTCGCCCTCCGCCTGCGCCTGTTGCTCCTGCAAGCGGGTCTCCAGCTGCGCCCGCTGGGCGTCCTGCTCCTCGGCCCTGGCCTGTGCCTCCTGCAGCTGCTGCTGCAACTGCTCCAGCTCCGCGGCCTTTTCCTCGCGCTCGCCCTCGGCCTGCGCCTGTTGCTCCTGCAGGCAGCTCTCCAACTGCGCCCGCTGTGCGTCCTGTTCCTCGAGCCTGCCCCGGGCCTCCTGCAGCTGTTGCTGCAACTGCTCCAGCTCCGCGGCCTTTTCCTCGCGCTCGCCCTCGGCCTGCGCCTGTTGCTCCTGCAGGCGGCTCTCCAACTGCGCCCGCTGGGTGTCCTGTTCCTCGGCCCTGGCCTGTGCCTCCTGCAGCCGCTGCTGTAACTGCTCCAGCTCCGCGACCTTTTCCCGGTAGAGACCGTCCCCGTGCTCCTGTTGCGCTTTTGCCGCTTCCAGCTCTGCCTGCCTGGCATCCAGCTCCTGCGCCACGGACTCCTGACGCTCGACCTGCTGCCGGAGCTCCTCCTCGAGCCCGGTGATCTTCACCTCGCGCCTGGCCAGCACCTCGGCATACTCTCGCGCCTCGTCCTGCAGCGATTCGAGGAGGCCGGCCTGCTCCAAACCCAGGCTCTCCCGCTCAGCCAGATCCTGCTGCAACTGTTGAACTCTGGACTGTGCCTCGTCACCAGCCTGCGTCGCTTCCCGGGCTGCCTGGCGCGCCTGCTCCAGTTCCATGCGCAGGACCGTCATTTCCTCCTTCAGCTCACCAAGTTCCCTGGTGTGCTGGGTGCGCTCGGTTTCGCGCTCTTCCGCCATGGCGGAGAGACGTGCCTCGACCTGTTGCAGATTGCTGCTGGCGGACTCAGCATGCTCACGTTCGCCGACCAGCTCACGTTCGGCCTTGTCCAGGCGATGCTGCAGCTGCCGCTCACGCTCCTCGATTTCGCTGACGTGTTGCGCCAGTTGCGAGCGCTCCGACTCGAGCTCTTCGAACCTGGCCCGCGCAGCCTGCAATTCAGACTGGGCCTGCTCGCGTGCGGCCAATGCCGCTTCCCTGGCCTTTTCGGTTTCGGTCAACTTCAGCCGGACCTGCCGGACCTTCTGTTCCAGGCCCACCAGGTGTTCGCGATGGGCATGCTCGGCATGCTGCGCCTGCAGCCGCGCATGCTGCAGGTGTTGCTCCAGTTCCCGTGCACGACGTTCAACTCCGGCAACACGTTCCTGGTCTGTCCCAGTGTCTTCCTCCGCCACATGGACGGCGACATCCGCCAGTTCCTCGCTGACCGCGCCGAGCGCCTGCATGCCGCCCGCCAGCAGGGATACTTCGAAGCCTCGCTCGGTGAGCAGAAATGCCGCCACCCGGGCACGCCCGTTGCTGCTGCTGAAAACGATGTAATGGCGATCGGGGGCGAGACTGGCGATCTCGTAGCGCAATGATTCGATCGCGAGGTTGATACTCCCGGGCAGGTGGTCGGCCTCGAACTCCTCTTGCGGACGCACGTCCAGCCACACGCCGCCATGCGCCACCTTGTCCAGCGCCTGTTCGAAGTCCACCTCGTTGGCAAGCTGCGACTGGATCAGCTCGACGAAGTCGGCCTTGGCAAGACGCAGCACCTGCCCATCGTCCAGCATGGTGATGGTCGAATTGCGCGGTTTTTCCGACAGCAACGCCTCTTCACCGAAAGCGTCGCCCGGCCCCAGCTTTGCGAGTTCCACTGGCTCCTGGCCGGTTTCCAGTTCCCGCGTGACCAGGGCAGTGCCGTTGACCAGCATGTAGTAGTAGTCGCCCGGATCCCCCTGCCGGATCACCCGTTCGCCCTGCTGCACATCCACCTGGTCGACATTCATCATCACGCGCTGGATATTCGCCGCCGGCAACTGCTGCAGCAGGGGGGACTGCAGCAGCAAACCCATCCAGTCACCACTGTCGGCCTCGAGAACGTCGGCCACCTGGTACTCGACTTTGTGCGCTTCTGCCAGCAACTGGCTCACCTGGCGGGAATCGATGAGTGCCACCTTCACCCGGCCGGCTGCCCGCGCGGTATGTTTGCGCGGCAGGAGATGCGCGATGGGAAAACGCGCACTCTCCGAGCGTGCGTTCAGCATGTCGACCACATGCTCACCGGCGATCATTGCGACACTGCCTTCCAGCAGGTAGTAGCTCACCTGTTCGGTATCGCCCTGACGGAACAACACCTCGTCACGGCGCAAGGTCTGCAACCTGACATTCTCCAACAGTTGGGCGAACGCCTCGTCGTCAAGCGTGCGTAGCGGCACCAGGGTTCGCAACCGCTCGATATCCTGTCGATCCATTTCCTGTTTCAGTGACTCAGCCGTGGCCATGTTCTTTGCCATTTCGGATTATCCCGGATTGCGTTATCCACACCCAGTCGTTTGACAAAGGCGCATCCACCAAAAGATAGCGCCAAAAGCACGGTTTTTTTGCGAACTTTTTCCGATATCGAGTCATTTGTTTGTTCTTAGTCGATATTTTATGTGCTATGTTGCAAACGCCTTTTCCACCAGAGAACGCAGGAGTCAATACATGGCAGTCAAGAAAAAGGTCGCCAAGAAAAAGGTTGCCAAGAAGAAAGCGGCCGCAGCAGCACCGGCTAAGACCATCAAGGCAACCACCACCAAGCAGACCAAGACCCAGATCATCGCAGCAATCGCCGAGTCCACCGGCCTTTCCAAGAAAGACGTGGCCGCTGTATTCGGCAACCTGGGCGACATGATCACCAGCCACATGAAGCGCCGCGGTTCCGGCGAGTTCACGATCCCGGACACCGGAGTCAAGATCCGCCGCGTCAAGAAACCGGCACGTAAATCACGCATGGGCCGCAACCCGGCAACGGGCGAGCCGATGAAGATCGCGGCCAAGCCGGCCTCCACCGTGGTACGCGTGAGTGCACTCAAGGCATTGAAAGACACCATCAAGGCCTGAGCAATCCCGCTCCGATAAAAAAGCGCCGCCGGTCGGCGCTTTTTTTGTGCGCGCCGTTCAGCCGCGGCTCGCGCCCTGGCGCAGGGTCAGACGCCCCTCGCGCTGGACCATCTCCAGTTGCTTGAGAAAACTCATCCCCAGCAGGACCGGCGACCCACGCTCCATTGAAGGCACGATGGTTGCGCGCACATCGCGCAACACCACCGCGCCCAACTGCACACTGTCGAGGCGGGTTCCCCAAACCGGGACAGTACCATTCGCCGTGCGACTCATGCCGCGGCGCAGCCTCGGCAACCCCAGGCGGTCGGCGAGCGACTGCGGTATCGCGACGTCGGTAGCCCCGGTATCGAGCAGGAAAGTCACGGGCTGTGCATTGATCCACCCACTGGCCACGTAGTGCCCCTGCGCATTGCGCTGCAACACGACCTCGCGGACACCATCCGGCCCGGCGGCCATCGCAAGCTCGGTATTGGGGTTATAACGATCATCGATAAACTGCTGGAACAGGTAAGTCAGGAACACCAGGCCAGCGATCCAGGCGAGCAAAACCATGCTCCTCGCGGTGCCACTGATCTTGTCGTCTTGGGTGTTTTGCGCCATGTTTCAACCACTGATATACCGCGCAACTGCAGGGGACGGACATGCGCAGTTCAACCGAGCTGATCTATATCCACGACCCCATGTGCAGCTGGTGCTGGGGTTTTCGACCCTGCCTCACCCGCTTACGTTCCCTGCTGCCTGCACAGGTCGGCTTCCGCAGCCTGCTGGGCGGACTCGCCCCCGACAGTGAAGATCCCATGCCCGCGCAGATGCAGCAGCAGTTGCAGAGCACCTGGCGTCTCATTCAGCAACGCATTCCCGGCACCCGTTTCAATTTCGATTTCTGGAGCCTGTGCCAACCGCGGCGCAGCACCTACCCGGCGTGCCGTGCGGTGCTGGCGGCAAGGACGCTGGAACCGGTCACCGAGGATGCCATGGTCCTGGCGATCCAGCAGGCCTATTACCTGCGTGCCATGAACCCCTCGGAAGAACATACGCTGGTGCAACTGGCAGGCGAACTCGGACTGCCGCGCACGGCATTTCGGGCACTGCTGCACAGCGAGTCTATCGCAGCGCAACTGCAACAGCAGATCGCGGTCGCGCGCGACCTGGACGTGCACAGTTTTCCGAGCCTGGTCCTGCGCACCGGCGCTGACGCCCACCGGCCTGTCAAAGTCGACTACACGGATGCCCAAATCATGCTGGATTGCATAAAAACCCTAATCGCTT
>Ga0180435_10006932_pt1 | contig 10826 bp, 10 predicted proteins | sample SS_ome_3_FD_132467 | JGI IMG/M metagenome (GOLD analysis project Ga0180435, IMG submission 132467) | Hypersaline lake sediment archaeal communities from the Salton Sea, California, USA - SS_3_S_1 metaG | ecosystem: Environmental > Aquatic > Non-marine Saline and Alkaline > Hypersaline >... | reverse complement strand
TTCCGAGGCGGAGCCTATCCGAAAGAGGAACGCAGCGTCCGGAATCCCCGCGTGAGGGAGAGCATCAAAGAACTGGCTCAGGTGGATGGAGCCTTCATCATCTCGTCCGATGGCATCGTCTACGGCTTCGGAAGGCACTTGAGGGCTTCTGCAGATGGGTTGGCACTGTCAAAAGGTCTGGGTTCGCGGCACTGGGCAGCTGCTGAAATCTCCAAAGCCACTGATGCTGTGGCCGTGGCCGTGTCGGAATCAACCGGTACCGTTCGAATCTTTCAGGACGGCAAGGTCGTCCTGCACATCGAACCGCTGCATGCCGCCATGAAGTGGCACGATGTGGCCACGGAACCGCCGATTGAACAGGGTTAGGCCTCGTTCGTCTGTTCCAACGCGGCCGCTCGACGGTCCATCCACGTCTGCAGAATAATCTGAGCCGCCAGCTTGTCGATTCTGGATTTGCGTTGCGTCTGATTGAGTGCAGCCGAATGCAGAAGCACATCCGCCTGAGCGCTCGACAGGCGCTCGTCCTGAAATGTCACAGGGAGGCCACTGATTCGATGCAGCCAACGCCCGTATGAACGCGCTTCGCGGGACTTGTCTCCTTCATCACCATTCATGTGAAGTGGAAGCCCTACAACGATCCCCGCGACCTCGTATTCAGCGAACTGCCGCCGAAAGAACTGTTCATCCGCCCTTCGACTCACACGCTGGTAGTTGTGCAGCGGACTGGCCAGCTTCTGAAAGAGGTCACTCACGGACACGCCCACTCGAACCGTACCGTAGTCGATTCCAAACAGACGGCCGCGCGCAGGGATACGATTCGGTCGCTCACCCCGATTTTCAGAAGCCGGTGAGTCAGTCATTCGCCCTGCGATGCCTGCTGAGTCGCGGTGGGTGGTTCCAGCCCCTGAATGTTCAGGATGTTCATTTCGCGGGTAACGATGTCCATGGTGCAGATTCGGTGGCTGTTCGTGTCAGCGATGTACAGAGTGCCGCCTGCAACGCTGAGTCCTGCGGGTTCGTTGAGCCGCTCCAGCGATGCTTCATCACCTGCAGTGCCATCCCCCAGCCAGGTTGTGACTTCGTTAGTGGTCAAATCGATCGCTCGGATCTTGTGATTGTATGAGTCGGCCACAAACAGCACGTCGTCGTGCCTGGCCGCTCCAATCGGATGCTGGAACCTCGCCGCATCGCCAACTCCGTCGACGTCGCCAAACGCAAACAACGATTGCCCCCGAGGAAGTTCGGACGTCCCCGCAATTGTGGTGACAAGTCCGTTAGCCGCCACCGGCACCCGCCGAATCGAAGACCCTTCGCTGTCCGCAACGTAGAAGGCCTTTGCATCTGCCGACACGGCCAATGCGGACGGCTGAGCGAACGCTGACTCATCGAGCCGTCCGTTTGTGACGTCCTCGCGTGCTGTTCCGGCATGAACCTTGACTGTGTCACTGCCCACTACATGCGACCAGATCTGATGAGGCCCCGCCATGGCAATGTAGAGGACTCCGTCAATGTGACACAACGCCCAGGGACTGTTGAGTGCCGTTTCCAGGCGTGTCGTTGGTGGCGTGCGTGGTCGCCCCTGCTGCCCCGTGCCAGCCAGAGTCGTCACCGTGCGACTTGCCAGGTCGACGAGGCGAATCAGATGGTTCTCCGTATCGGCAACGTACAGCGCCGATCCAACCAGGCAGAGTCCCTGCGGATGATCGAATGTCGCGACATCGAAGTTTCCGTCGTCGGATCCGATCCTCCCCGTCCCGATCAAATCGACGACCTGACCAGAGGTATCCGTCACCACGATCCGGTTGTGGGCCGTATCGGTGATGAACAGCCGTTCGGAATCCTCGTCGGCAAGAATCTTTCCGGGGTAGCGCAGAGCGCTCGGCTGTGCCTTGTTCGCTTCCAGATCGAATGGAATGGGTTCTTCATTCAGTGTCCCAATCGACCGGTGATACTCAATCACACTGCCAATGATCTTGTCAAACAGCTCGCGATTTCCTTCGCCTCCCTGAGATCCCAGATACCGGCCCTGAGGGTCCACCAGCGCCAGAGTAGGCCAGGCTCGCACGCCAAACTTTCGCCAGATCAGCATTTCGCTGTCGTTCACGACCGGATGAGCAATGTTGTACCGCATGATCGCGTTGCGAATCGCTTCGGAATCCTTTTCGTTATCGAACTTCGCGGAATGCACCCCAATCACGACCAGTTCGTTGGGATACTTCTCTTCCAGAAACTTCAGATCAGGCAGCACATGCATGCAGTTGATGCAGCAGTACGTCCAGAAGTCAAACAGCACCACTTTGCCTCGCAGATCCTTCATTGAAATCGGAGCGGACGTATTCAGCCACCCGATTCCACCGTCCAGAATGCCCTCCGGTACCGTGGGAGCTCCCGGCGAAGGGTCAGCGGGCGCATCTGAGTTGTCTGTTGTCGCGGCATCGGGATTCGCATCATCCTGAGCCATCGCGAACGTCTGGTTGAACAGAACACTGCATGACAACAGGAGAAACAACGGGACGACGCGGAGTCGTCTGGAAGTCAATCGTAGCATAGCGGTCGGCAGTTTCGTGGAAGACGGGATCAGCGGTTTGACAGCGGGATGCCCAGATCCTGAAGAACAGATCGGGTTGTCTCAGCATTCTGAAACACGTGCGCCTGGATCCCCATCGTCTGAGCCTGGTTGACATAGTCTTCGATATCGTCCGTGAAGAAGCAATCCGCCGCCGGGCAATTTGCCTGCCTGATTGCGGATTCATAGATAAGCGGATCGGGCTTCAACGCACCCACTTCCCACGACGTCGTGATCGCATCAAACAGTTCCAGAAAGTTCCACTTGCGTTTGACGTATTCAATGTGCGTCACACAGGTGTTGGACAGCAGGACGAGTCGCACGTCGAGACTCCGCAGCTCTTCCAGCAAGGGAATCATCTCTGAATTCAATTCAAAGATGTCTCCAACCGCTTCCCGGATCTCGTCGATGGAAACAACAGCCCCGGAGTGTGCCTGATACTCCGCATGAAACTGTTCCTCAGTGACTTTGCCAGTCTCAATGGCTTCCTGAAACCCGCGTTCAAACAGAAACGCCCGCACGACGTCGTCCGAAACGCCACTCACCCCACTGATATTCTGCACCATGCGGTCGTGAGAAAAGAAGACGAGAACATTTCCAAGATCAAATATGCAGGTACGCAGTGGCATGCTGATTCAGCCAAACAAGACAACTATTCGGGGCAAAACCGGCAGGATAGCGGACACGCCGTCGAAACACGAACTGCTGTTTGAAGCAGCCGGTCATTGTCAAAGACTGAGCGAGACTTCGTACTGAAACGCCCGGCAGCAAGCCGGCCACACAGACGGACGAACGCGAATCTCCGCAGAATTAGTCGCAGCACAGACGGACGATCCATCCGTAGAAACGAAAACTTCTTTCCACGACAGAAATTACGCCCCCTTGACTCAAAACGACACACAGATGTTGTCCGAACACTACGCGCTGGACTCGTGGCGTTCAACAACAGGATTGACGCCTTGCCAAGCTTCCAGCAATGTGTCCGTGTGAGAAGTCATCGAGGAAATATATTGCTCAACGATGTTTTCAGCATTCAAATCGGTACGGTCGCCATGGAATGCAAGCATGAAATCCCAGCCGTCTTTCGCGCGGCCGCGACACAGACGGAACCACACGAGACTATCGGCCCAGACGGAAAGCCGAAGTTCTCCATGGTATCCACTGGCATCAACGTTAAGCCGTTCGAACTCGGTTTCGACTTCGCGAGAGATTTTCCACTCTGGAGCGTGATAGCTGATAGCCTTCGAGCGTACGCGGAACGCCAGAGCAAGCACGGACAACGAATCGGCATCGAATTCTGGAAACGCTGACATTCGAGCCAACTGTGGTCGGACAACGGGAGGTTTTTACGACACCGCACTGAACGAAGCAAGCGATGCCTGAACTACGAGAAATTGTACCAAGGCCTGCCCGCGTTGCCAAAGTGGGAAGGTGTGCCGAAGGCCACAGCGTAAAAACCATGACACTGTTCATGTCGTAAGAGATCGCGGACTTTGATCTGATATTCAGACGGGTCGTCACCTTTCTCTCTTCACAAGGACAGCATTATGAGCTTCTACAACACTCAGCATGAACTCTACTGCGGGGTTGATCTGCATTCCAGGAGGATGTACGTGTGCATCATCGACTCGGACGGAAAGACGGTGTTTCACAAAAACCTGCACTCCAATCCGCAGGATCTCAGTAACGCGCTCGCACCGTTTCGGCAACGTGACATCGTGCTGGCCGTGGAATCCACCTTCAACTGGTATTGGCTCGCCGACGCCTGCGATGAACTCAACATCCCCTTCGTGCTCGGACACGCGTTCGGGATGAAAGCCATTCACGGCGGCAAGACCAAAAACGACAAACAGGATTCACTCAAGATCGCTCAGTTGCTGCGAGGAGGCAATCTGCCGGTCGCGTGGGCGTATCCGAAATCGATGCGGGCTCAGCGAGATCTCTGCCGACGACGATGCTACTTCACGCGGCAACGCGCCGAACTGCAGGCTCACGTGCGAAATACCGGCATGCAGCATAACGTCGCCTGCCCGAGCGGACAGCTGCGTTACGCGAGCAACCAGGAAGGACTGACGGAACTCTTTCCGTCGGCCGCTTTGCAGCTCAGCATCACAACCGATCTGGAGATGATCAACGCGCTCACGGCGCAGATCACTCGGCTGGAAAAGACGCTCGTGCGGATGGCTCAGTTCGACGATCCCGGCATGTTCTATCGACTCAAAGCCGTGCCGGGAATCGGCGATATTCTGGCTCTCGTGATCCTGTACGAAATCGGAGACATCAAACGATTTCGCCGCGCGGGCGATTTTCTTTCGTACGCGCGTCTGGTGCCCGGTCAGCATTCCTCCGCCGGAAAGAACTACGGATCGCCCGGACGCAAACAGGGCAACCCGCAACTCAAATGGGCGTTCAGTGAAGCCGTCAGTCTGCTGCTGAGGGACAGCGTGCCGACCAAATCGGTGTTTGCGAAACTGGAAAAACGACACGGCCGCGGGAAAGCATTTTCGATCCTCGCCGCGCGACTCGGGCGAGCCCTCTATCTGGTTCTCAAACGAGGCGCCATTTTCAACGAACACGAATTTCTTCGACTGTCAGACGAACCTCCGCAGCCGTCTCCTGTCAAGCCACGACGGCGACGCAAGTCGACCACGAAGAGTTCACTCTGACACTCACCCACAAAGGCAATACCGCGTCCGGAACTGCCGTCGACTGCGCCCGTCATCGGTCACCATCGCAGAGTGCGTGACCGACGACCGGCTCCGACGAAGGCAATTCCTCCAGGGCAGATTTCATTCTCAACAGGAGATCAATTGAAACGCGTCAGCGGCGTGAGTCGGCCGTTTAACTGAGCCGCCTTCGTGATACGAAGTGAATCGCCGAGTTCGCACCATTCGTTCGCTATCTGTGTCGGCTGATGAGCACTGCTGCGGCGGTGACTCGAAACGAACGACTGAACCGAGCGTTCTGCGGAACGCCGGGCGAGAGCTCACGAACCATGACTGGCCACGTCGTTGCTGCGTGAACACCAATTCAATCCACGAACACACAGGAGACACGAACAAACGTCCATCGATCCCGGCTGCCTCGTCGTCGAGTTACCCAACAACTGGACGCGTCTGTGCGAACAGCGTGAGCCCAACAAGCGTATGAATGACCGACGAACGAGCATCAACCGTTTCTGTGGTCCGAAACGGACAACGTCGTGGGGTTGCTGCACGTGCAGATAGCACTGCCCGGCAACAGCCGAACGGCTTGAACACGAACAGATGTTTGAAGCAGCCAGTCTTTGTGAAAAGGCTGAGCGAGACTTCGTAATGAAACGCCCCGCAGCAACACGGATCAATGGGACAACGGACGTGAAACCAAACAGGACAAGTTGTAGAAACAGCGGACAATCATACCGCTCAAAAACTACAATTTCTTTCCACGATGTACGTACGCGCCGCTTGACTCAAAACGACATACAGATGTTAGGCGGCGTCTGACCTGCGGAAGAAGTTTGCAGTTGTTGGGGCATATCCGAACTCGGCGCCGCAGTTGGGGCAAGTCAAATGCCAGATGGGAACAGTCCGAGGACGACCACCACGGGCCATAATCGCAGACACGACCGGGCGGGTTCGATCATGGCATGCTTGCCGAGCACGGTTGATTTCGTCGTTGCCTAAGGGCGTTCCGCAGTCGTCGCATGTGCGCGCAGCCAGAGCCTGCTGGTCACGCCATTCAGCGAATGCCACCCAAGGCAGAATGATAGGGAGGCAGACAATGAATAGCGGCAAGGCGATCAATAGGAGAACAGCGAAAAACGCGTTGCGTACCAAAAGACTGACGCCGCCTAACATGCTTTCCTGCGACGGCGTGTCGTAGTGACGGTTTTACGACTGGTCACAGAGGAACTTAATCTGATCAATATGACCGGAGAGTGCAGCGGAGGCAAGAGATGGTCGTACCGTCAACGTTCTGCGCGTTGCTGAAACAGACACGACGAGGTTGATGTTCGGTTTCTCGATACACAGGCTGCATCGGTAGGTTAGCGGCGAGGTGTGCCAAAGGATTCCAGGGCGCGGCGGAGGGCCTGGATTTCAAGGCGCAGCTGCTCTTCCTGATCCACTCGCGTTGACCCCGTTCCCACACTGACTGGCTGGCCACCGTGAACGGTCGGGGCAGCCGCCATTGGTTGCTGATTGGCCCGTTCAACGGGAATCGCCAGTCCCAGGACAAATGCCAGACAGATTGTGACAGCCGTCGCCAATACCGGATGCTGATACCAAAACGCCGATTGTTTACTGGCAGGAGTCACGGTTGACTCCGATTCGTCTGTGGTGTTGGCCATCGTGGCCGCTCCGCGTATTCCGGATCCTAGGAGTTGTTCTTCGAGAAACGCGCAACCGAGTTGCTTCCAGCCGTCAGGCTGTTCCTTCAATGCATCCAGCAGTTCATGTCGCTGAGCAACTGTCAGCTCACGATGGATAGCACGCTGCATGAGCAATTCCAGGCGATCGTCGGAGATCATGGCGTTTCCACCCGTTGTTCAAGGAGTGATTTCAAACGTTTTCGTGCTTTGAGCAGCCGATATTCGATGGTGTCCTCGGTGACTCCCAGCATTTCTGCCAGTTGTCGATACGTCCATCCCTCCACGTACTTCAACATCAACACCTGTCTGTCGAGTTCGTCCAGCTGCGTCACAGCTTCGCGAACCGACTGTTGTTCTTCGGCTGCCAGCACGCTGGCAACCGGGTCCAGATCTTTGGAGGGTGATACGCCAGGATGGGCCTGACTTGCCAACCGATTCTCAAAGTTACGGCGGCGTCCTGCCGTCCGACGATACATGAGCACCTGACGAACAGCCACCTGATATAACCAGGCACCCATCTGGCCGATTTCACGCATGGCATCACGCTGACGGACCAGCGCCAACGCAATGTTTTGCATGATGTCTTCAACCGCCTCAGACTCCTGCACCCGACTGCGCACGACGGTACGCAGCCAACTCTCGTTCTCAAGGTACACAGCCTGAGGTGTTAGATTCATATTTTCACCGTGGTGGCGGAGCGACACTTCGCCTGAGCTCTCTCTGCCTCAATGGTTGCCAACTCGCTCGCTCTCCGGGAAGCAAAAATCGTGTTTTCCTGCAGATCGCCCGAATATCCGTATCAGCCCGTCCCGAGTTGCCACGGATCCGCTGAAACACACGGGAAGCTATCCGATTTGATTCCGCCAGTTCCAGCGGTGTCCCTACAATCCGGATTCCATCCTGCGAAACTCCCACGACACCTCCGGAGCCCCACGTGGTTACTTTGCGTCAATTGACTGAAGATGTTCAGCAGCAGGAAGAAGTCCTGCGTCAGGGAGGCGGGCCATCCGGACACAAACGCCAACGAAAACTGGGCCGTCTGCCGGTACGAGAACGCATTGAGGCACTGCTGGATCCTGGCAAGCCATTCCTGGAACTCGGTCTGTGGGCAGCCTGGAAGATGTATTCTGACTTCGGCCAGGTTCCGGCGGCAGGAGTCGTCACCGGAATCGGCTGGATTCACGGACGCCCTTGCCTCATCGCGGCCCACGATGCAACGGTCAAAGCCGGCGCGATGTTTCCTCAGTCGGTCAAGAAACTCCTGCGAGCCCAACGCATCGCCATGCAGACTCGACTGCCGGTCGTCTATCTGGTGGACTCAGCTGGCGTGTTCCTGCCGATGCAGGATGAGATTTTTCCGGATGAAGATGACTTCGGACGTGTATTCCGGAACAACGCCAACATGTCGGCAGCCGGGATTCCTCAATACGCGGCCGTGATGGGCAACTGTATCGCTGGAGGAGCCTACCTGCCGGTGCTGTGCGACAAAGTTCTGATGACGGAAGGCAGTCAGATGTGCCTGGCCGGGCCGGCTCTGGTGAAGGCCGCTCTGGGACAGATTGTCGACCCGGAAGAACTTGGTGGCGCGTCGATGCATGCGTCGATCAGCGGGACGGTGGATTTCCACGCAGACGGTGACGCGTCCTGTCTGGCTCATCTGCGTTCGTTGATCGATCATCTTCCTGCTCATACGGCGCTGGCCGAAACAGATGATGCCGACAACGTCGCGCCGGACCCCGCTCCTTTGTACGACCTGGTGTCTGCAGATGGCTCCGCGGAGTATGACATGAAGGAAGTACTCCGATGCGTTGTTGATGTGGATTCAATGGATGAGTACAAGGCGGACTACGGGCAATCGCTCATTACAGCGTTCGCACGGATTGGCGGGCGCAGCGTTGGCATCGTGGCCAATCAGAAGACTCGCAATCAGTCGGCGAACGGCGAATTGCAGATTGGCGGCGTCCTGTACGCTGACGCAGCCGACAAGGCGGCTCGATTTGTCATGGACTGCAATCAGACAAAGATCCCGATCGTCTTCTTTCAGGATGTGATGGGATTCATGGTTGGCAAACAGGCCGAACAGGGGGGCATCATTCGAGCAGGTGCTAAACTGGTGAATGCAATGAGTAATTCGGTCGTTCCGAAGTTAACTGTGGTGGTCGGAGGTTCATTTGGAGCCGGGAATTATGCTCTGTGTGGGAAAGCCTATGACCCGTCCCTCATTCTGGCGTGGACGTGTGCTCGTTATGCCGTCATGGGAGGCAGCCAGGCGGCGGATACGTTGCTGTCGCTGAAGGTACGCGATGCCGAACGATCGGGCAGGTCGTTGTCACCGGACGAAATCGAAACGCTGCGTACGACCGTTCGGAACAGCTACGAAGAGCAGACAGACATTCGCTATGGTGCCGCTCGTGGTTGGGTCGATGCAGTCATTGCACCTCATGACACTCGCATGTGGCTGAAGTCAGCACTCTCGTTCCTCCCAAACGAAACACTGGGTGACTTCCGGACGGGTGTTTTTCAGGTGTGAACCCGGCAACGTCGCAGCAGTATTCACAGTTTCAATGCGTCGCACTGCGCTGTCCCGCTCTGTTTTTGCTCGTCCGTTTCAATCAACTGCCGGTACGCCTGTTCAAGGGCCCGATTGTTCCTTCCAGAAGGGGTCTCGTTTCTCCAGAAAGGACGCAATGCCTTCTCGGGCTTCGTCGCTGTTCTGGCCTTCGAGATGTCCTGCGATGCTGTTTGCAAACGCGGTGTCAGATGTTGAGTGCGGGCTGTTGATACCTCGAATCATCGCTTTCGTCTGGCGAATGGTTTCCGGTGCACCTTCGGTCACGGCTCGTGCGACGCGCCCTGCTTCAGCAAGCAATTCACCCGGCGCGACAACACGTTGAATAAGTCCCATTCGCTGTGCTGTCGCAGCATTTGCGGGAAGACCAGTGAGAAACAAGTCGCGCAGGTCTCCGTCACGCACACGTGATCGAATCACATCAAGGATCAGTGACGGGAGAAGACCTCGACGGGCAGCCGGGAAAACCAATTCGGCATTCGTATCAGCGATGACGATGTCACAGGACGCCACGAGCGCGGCACCTCCGGCGTGAGCTCCCCCCTGCACCGCAGCAACGACGACAAGCGATGAGAGCTGGATGGTTCGCATGCATTCCGCCAGACATCGTGCGGATTCAGCGGTGCGATCCGGATCGACTGCTTCCTGCAGTTCCAGTCCGGCAGAAAACACGTTTCCGGTGGCTCGCAGAACGACCACGCGACACTCGGGTGCTGTTTCCAGCTGGCACAACGTGGCATTGAGTTGCTTCAACATTTCAATCGATAAAGCGTTGCGGCGATCCGGACGATTCAGAATCACACTACAAATGGAATTGCTGTCAGGCTCCGTTTGAATCAGATCAGTCATGACGTTTGCCGATAGTATTTGAGGCCCGGCAGAAAGAATGTGGCCGCCGACACGATGCCGAAGATTGACACGCTGAAGTTGGGCAGGTCACTTTGCTGGATTGCAGCCATCAGTGGAGCCGTCGCAAACAGAACGATTGCCGGGATGTAGAAGATTCCTGACAGCGTCCCGGCTTTCAGCAGGAAGACCATGCCCGCGATCGCGGCCAGCACCGGGGAAAACTCCAGCACGGGACGGTCCATTATCGATTCCACTGCGAACAACAACGACGAAGCCACCATACTGCCGCCCCAGATGTGAGCGATCTGGCGTTCCACGGCAGTGACCGGTCCGGAGCGCCGTCGGAGGTTCCAGAAGATGACGGCCCAGAATCCCAGTCCAACGATCCAAAGGCCGAGATAGGGCCAGCGGCTCGTGATTCCCGCCAGTTGGATGGCATTCGTCGTCAGACACAGCAACAGTAGAACGAGACTGTGCCATATCCAGAGCAG
>Ga0180435_10006930_pt1 | contig 10829 bp, 12 predicted proteins | sample SS_ome_3_FD_132467 | JGI IMG/M metagenome (GOLD analysis project Ga0180435, IMG submission 132467) | Hypersaline lake sediment archaeal communities from the Salton Sea, California, USA - SS_3_S_1 metaG | ecosystem: Environmental > Aquatic > Non-marine Saline and Alkaline > Hypersaline >... | reverse complement strand
TGGGCGCCGTCCGCGAGCGGCTGCAGGGGGCTCGTCCGGCTGCTAGAGTGTCGCCGGTGAGCATGGGGCGTCGGGGGCGCGGTAGGAGCGTGACGAAGATATGAGCGCAACAGTCGACACGGTGGAAGTGTTCGTGACGTCCAGCACGGTGGCCATGTTCAGGCCCGGCGAGCTGGTGCTCGAGCAGACCAGTGGCAAGTGGCACCGCATTCTGACCGTCGACCCGCAGCGCTGCGAGGTGCGGACCCGGCCGGCCGTGTTCGAGGACTTCGCGGAGACTGTGGCCGAGGCGCTGTTCGGGTGGCTGCCATGACCGACCGCATCGACCCACAGCAAATCGACGCGGTGCTCGACATGCTGCCGCGGACCTGGGCACCCGAGACCCGCCACAACGTGCGGGCGGCGCTGCAGGACCTGCCGGGCTCGGTGGCGCGCACGGTGTTTCAGCTGGGCCGCGAGTATCAGAAGATCGTCGACGCCAACAAACGGCACGGCGACGCGAACAAACTCGGGGGACTGGCCATAACAGAAGGCCCATGCCCGGACTGCGACCAGCCCGACTATGAAGAGCGGGCCGGGCAGTGGGTGCGGTTCTGCCGGCGCCCGTGACTAGTTCGTCGCCGGCAGCCCCTGCCCGTTGCTCCCGTGCGCCGCGGCACCGTTGCCGGGCGTGGCCACGGTCGCCGAACTCGCCGGCTGCACCGCCAGCTGCGCCCGCTCGACGCCCAGCCGGTCGGCCAGATTGTCGGCCCATTCCTGCGTGACCTCGAAGCCAGCCTCACGCCGCGCCTTGATCGCCTCGGTGTACGCGGCCTCGTTCTTCACCAGCTCGTCGCGCTTCCGCTGCTCATCTTCCTCGGCTCGCTTCTCGTCGGGGTCAACGATCCGGTACTTGCGCTTCGGGCACGCGGCCGAGTCGCCGAAGTTGACGGCGCACCATGGCTCGAGGATTCCGGTTCGGATCCCCTTCGTGATCGCTGAAATGTCGCCCTGCACGATCGTGGTCGCCACACCGAAGAGCTGCTCGATATCGACGCCTGGCGCCCCGCCCATCGATCCGAGCGTGCCGTCGGTTCCGAGGTAGGCTCGCGCCGCGGCCTTCTCGGCGTTCTGCATGAGCCGCTCCCAGACTTCCCAGGCGCGGCTGGTGTTCATGAGGTAGTCGACCTCCGAGCCGGCCGGCTTGATCCCGACCGGCATGTCGAGCCCGGCCAGGTCCTCGAGCAGCTCGAGGAACGCCGCTGCCTCGTCGCTGATCGTCGTGTTCCCTTCGTCGTCGCTGTCCTGCAGCGGCACCCCCTCGGGCAGCGCGCCGACAACCTTCGCGTTACCGTGCGAGGCGCTGCCTCGTGACCAGTCGCGGGCAGCGAAGGCGTGTCGGGCCCAGACCAGAGCCGCTGCAAGGATCGCCGCGTCCTGCCGCCACGGGTGCAGCTCGTGGGACTGGTAGACGATCCAGGTGCCATCGCCGTGCGTGATCGGGTGCAGCGCCTCGCCGTAGGGGCCAGGGGTGCCGCTGCCGCTCTCGACCTGCGTGTACAGCTGGCGCCGCGCCGAGTCCCAGTTGACGAGCTCGAGAGGCCATACCTTGTGCACCAGGTCGACCCGCGAGCCGTCGACGCGGGGGGCCCAGTCGTTGTAGCCGATCGCCACGCCGTGATCGGCCAGGTCGCCGTTGATGCTCGCGATCGTCTCGCGGCTGATCGCGATCCCTTCCTGCCCGAAGAGCGCCTCGGCCTCGCCAGCGATCGAGCCGGCACGCGCCCCGCGGCCGGGCTTGATCTGGACTCCAAGGCACCGAAGGGGGGCGAGCCGGTTCCGCCGTGCGGTGAAGATCGCGTCGTCGGTGCGCATGCTTGTGGCCAGCTGCACGGGCGTTCGGAAGTGTCCCCGCTGCTGGGCGTCGCGTGCGTTCATGATCGACGGCAGGTCCCACGAGTACGCCGTCGAGGGCAGCACCGGGGGCCGGGGCGGCCGGTGCAGGCGAGCAGAGGGAAACTCGTCGGACTTGCGGATCTTAGCGGCGCGCTTCTTCTTCCCCATGGTGGCTTTCACTATAGCCAAAAAAATATTCCCTTGTGCTGCTATCGGCATACCTGCTAGTTCTGACAATGCGCTTCTGGCGGGGTGCCCTGGTTCAGCTGAGCGTCGACGGCGACACGCTTCCGACTGAGTTTCGGCTGTTCAAGGCGGGCGAGAACGCGTCGCGCAAGGGGTCGTTCCTGTTCGACGACGAGGCGGCGGCAGCCGTCATGGCCGCCTATCGGGAGCACGGCGTCGACGTCATGATCGACCTCGAGCACCTCGCGGTCGCCCCCGAAGAGGTCACCGGCGACGCCCGCAACTTCGACTCCTCCGCTCGCGGCTGGTGCAAGCTCGAGCTGCGCGACGGCGAGCTCTGGGCCGTCGACGTCAAGTGGACCGAGGACGGCGCCCGCCGGCTTCGCAACAAAGAGCAGCGCTACATCTCGCCAGCGTTCAGCACCGACGACGAGGGGCGGATCGTCGAGCTCTACAACATCGCCCTGACGGCCCTACCGGCCACCGATCACACGCCCGCGCTCGTCGCGGCGTCGACAGCAAACAGAGGACCCGGAAACATGAAGCCAGAACAGATTCGCAAGGCGCTCGAGCTGCTGCGCGCAGGCAAGACCGACGAGCAGGTGATCGAGACCCTCTCGATCGACGTCAAGACCCTGCAGGCCGTGGTGAAGGCGATGGGCGGTGACCCGTCGGCCGATCTGGCGACCATGATGGGCACCGTCGCTGGCTTCGCGAAGTCCCTGGTCGAAGCTGCCGCCGGCAAGCAAGACGATCCGGAGCCACCGGCCGAGCCGGCGGCCGAGGGCGGCGAGACAGCGGCCCTGGCTGGCGACGACGACGACCCGGACGGCAAGGCCCTGCGCGAAGGCGTGAAGGAGCTCGAGACGCTGCGCAAGGACACCAAGGCCATGGCCACCGAGCTCGCCACGCTCAAGCGGGAGCGGGAAGAGCGCGAGACCGCGGAGCGCCGCGAGCTCGTCGCCGGCCTGGTCGTCTGCCGCAAGTTCAACCCGGCGGACGTCTGGGCAGACGTCGAGGCCGACAAGCCGAGCAAGCCCAAGAGCTGGCTGCGAACCATGCCGCTCGAGGAGCTCCGCTCCATGGCCAAGCGAGCCGGTGCGACCCAGAACGTCCCCGGCGCTGCACCCGAACCACCCAAGCCCGAGGGAGTCACCGTGATCGACAGCGTAGAGGTCAGCCCCTTCGAGCTCGCGCGCGTCAAGCGCCGAGCCGCTCTCACCGGCGTCGACGAGGACGCGGCCGTGGCCCGCTACGTCGAGGTCAAGGGTCAGCAGATCCTGGGCGCCAACCAGAAGGGCGACCGGATGATGGCTCGCATGATCTCGCGCCCGCTCACCGAGCAGGACGTGATCACGAACGAGCAGGGCCGGTTCAACCATGCGAACCTGGTCACGCTCACCAACCCGGTGAAGCCGATCGAGGAGTTCGGCGCGAGCTCGCAGCGGGCCCTCGAGGAGTTCCGGCTCGAGCACAACACGGCCCTGGCCGCCCAGCCCGCCAGCTGGGCCGAGCAGATCTCCGCTCCGCTGCAGGCCGGCTCGCTGAAGGACACCTACCCGATCAACTTCAGCGTTTCGAAGTACACCGAGAAGGTGGCCGAGACCGCTGCGGCGCGGACGAGCAACAACAAGGACGTGACCGTCTCGAAGAAGCTCTACCACGAAGCCGAGGAGTGCGAGCTCGTGCGGCTGCAGCGTGGTGACTTCGCATACATCAAGAGCTGGATGGAGAAGGCGTCGCGCATGGCCCGCGCTCGCCAGTTCCTGCGCAATCACCTGGTGGCCGCCCTACTCGAGGCAAACGGGGCATGGGTGGACGGTGCGAACTTCTTCTCGGCCTCGCACAAGGTCGACCCCTTCGACGCCGCGCGCACCTTCCGCAGCTCGGCGACGTGGAGCAACTACCAGTCGGTCGCTGCCCCGTTCAACTCGGCCAACCTCACCGCTGAGAAGGGCACGTTCCTGTACGGCACCCCTGGCCCCGACGGCGAGGAGCTCGGGTACGAGGCCGACGGGATCCTTTTCCCGACCATCCTGAACGAGACCGCGAAGGACCTGCTGACCGTGCAGGATCTGATCCTGTCTGGCGTGCTCGCCGGTGACGGCGACGGCACCATGGGCACGGTCCGGAACCCACACTTCCAGAGCGGCATGAAGATGACCCGCGGCCCCGAGCTGACGGGCACCGACTCGACGGCCAGCTGGTACCTCGTGTCTCACGCGGCCATCGCGGCCGGCATGGTCCCCTGGGTGCTCAGCGAGGACCCGGACGAGGAGGTCGTGACCTGGGACGAGTCGAGCGACTTCTACAAGAACGGCACCGGCTTCATCAAGTACGAGAGCCGCGTACGTGTGAGTGTCTGCCTGCTCTACCCGCATGGCATCCGCCTGATCGCCGGCGCCTGATCGCCTGCGTGACGAGCGGCCCGCGACGGCCGCGCCAAGGCCCCCCACCGGCTCAGGTCCGCGGGGGGCTGAGGGCGTAGAAGCTCTGCCCGCAAGCCGGGCCCGGAAAGAAGGATTCCCCCATGGCAGCTCTCACCGACGACCGATCCCTCGACCAAGTCAACGCGGGCGTAGCATCGATGGTGCATGCCGGCGTCGCGGCAAGCGTCACCCTGTATCAAGGCGCCTTCGCCGCACCGCTCACCGCGAGCGGCTACCTGACCAACGGTGGCGGCGTCGCCTCGACGAACCCCGTGATGGGCGTCGCGTCCGCGCGGGCCGACAACTCGAGCGGATCGAACGGCGACATCAGCTGCAACCTGGCTCAGGGCGTCTTTCGCCGTGCCAACAGCTCGGGTGCCGCTCTGACCCAGGCTCACTTCGGTAAGCCCTGCTACGCCGAAGACAACCAGACGGTGCGGAACGCCGGCGGCGCGACCTACCCGCTCGCGGGCGTGTTCCTGGGGCTCGACCAGGACGGCTACGCGCTGGTTCTCGTCTCGGCTGCGATCAACTACCTGCTCGACCAGGGCGACCTCGAGACGGCGCTGGCCAGCATTCTCGACTCCGAAGGCGCGGCCATGATCGGAATCGAGGACGACGGGTCCTTCACCTCGAAGGCCGACGTCGAGGAAGCGCTGCAGGAGATCTACCAGGACCTGCTCTCGGCCAAGCACACGATCGACATCCCGCTCGACGGCTCCTGGTACGAGATCGACGGTACCGCCCTGGCGGCCTTCGCAGACGGCGCGAGTACGACTCCGGGCCTGGCCCTGGACAACTCCGAGGGCGCCGGCGTGCGGTGGAACAACCACGCGACCCCGGACCCGATCTGCAAGCAGATCCCGATCCCCTACGACCTGGACGACTCGGCCAACGTCACCCTCGAGGTGATCTGCTGGAAGAGCGGAAACACGGGCGCCGACGCGACCACCTTCGACGTGGGCGTGTTCAACAACATCGTGGGTGCCCTGCACGACGCCGATGCCGACTACGGCGGCACCTCGGCGGCCATCACCGGCGACGCTGCGGCGAAGACGATCCAGGCCTCGGCGCTGACCTTGCTCGCCGCCAACCTGCCCGACCCCGACGCTGCTCACGCTGGGATCACCGTCACGCTGCAGCCGACCGACGGCACGATCGACACCGACGACGTGACCGTGGCGTCCCTGCGCCTGACCTACACGCGGAAGCTCCGGACCTCCTAGCGGCCCGCACCCCGGGCGCCGCCAGCCCCCCACCGGCTCGGGTCCGCGGGGGGCTTTGGCGGTAGAGGCATGTCGAGCTACTGCACCAGAGCGGACGTCAACGGCTGGATCCCGCCGCAGGCCGTGCGCAACCCTTCGCGGCTGCTCGGCAGCGTCGCGGCTGGCACCGACATCATCTCGCTGGACAACCACGGCCTCTCTGACGACGACGCGGTGACGTTCCGGGCCGAGAGCGGCGGCACCCTCCCCGGCGGCATCGTGGCCGGCACGACCTACTACGTGCTGCGGCAGACGGACTCGACCTTCAAGGTCAGCGCCACCGAGGGCGGCAGCGCCGTCGACATCACCAGTGCCGGCACGAACGTCGTCATGGTGACCGAGCTTCCCTGGGACAACTGGATCGAGCAGGCCAGCAACGAGATCGAGTGCACGCTGCCGAGCGCGGCCGTCCCTCTCTCGTCGCCCTACCCCGCGGTCGTGACCGACTACTGCGCCGGCTTGGTGGCCGAGCGCGCCCTGGTGGCCTGCGGCGTCGGTGCTCCCCCCGGCTTTTCGGAGCGCATGGATCGGGTCCGCTACGAGCTCCGCGAATGGCGGAAGAATGGCATCGTGATCCGCGGCGCCGCCCAGCCAACGGCCAGCAACTGCGCCGTGACCTCGAGCGCGACCGCGGCAGACGCCCGCGGCTGGGCCGACCGCGGCGACGGGGTGATCCCATGAGCTCGCGGGTGAGCGGCAACGTGCGCGGGCTCCATGGTCTGCGCAGCAAGCTCAAGCGGATCCCGGTGCAGGCCGCGCTGAACACGGCGCGAGCGGCTGCCCCGGCGATCACGCGGCAGGCTGGCAGCTCCTACGACTCGGGCCAGACGGTGTACGGCGCCGCCCGGCCCAAGGGCGTGCGCGGCAACGCGCTCACGCTCGTGTCGAGCGGCCTGACCCGCAAGCTGTTGCGGTTCGTGTCCGACGGCACGACCACGATCCGGGCGTCGCTGGGTATGCGGTACGTCAAGTACCTGATCGGCAAGTACGCGATCCTGCCCGGCGGCCCGCGCGCGGCTCTGCCCTTGCCCTGGCGGCGGCGGATCAACCAAATCGCCCTCGACGAGTGCGGCGAGGCCACCTGGAAGGAGCTGCAGCTCTAGTGCTCGCCGCGATCACAGACCAGCTCCGCGACGAGCTGCAGACTCGACTGGTGCCGCTGTCGGTGGTCTACGGTCCGGAGCGCACGATCCAGGGCTCGACCGCGCGCCCTCACATCGTCGTCGAGCGGGACCGCCAGCAGGGCGACACGTTCGGAGCTGCCCCGACTCACAGCCGCAACCCAGAGCTGGTCTTCCGCCGCGGGATCGGCGCGGTGGTGCGGATCTTCGCCGAGTCCACGGTGTCGGGCGCTGGCCAGGCCAACCACGAGCGAATGGCCGATAAGGTGGTCAATCAGATCCTGCTGGCCCTGCGCGAGATCATCATCGCGCGCAAGACCGACTTCCGGATCAAGGCCGCGCGCTTCCTCACCGTCGACGAGCTCGCCGAGGCGGGCCTGACCTACCCCGGCGTCGTCTACGAGCTGCGGCTCGAGGTCGACATGGGGGTGACCGATATGGCCTACGACGACGAGGCCGCCGGCGAGGCTGAGTACGGCGACACCTGGACCTCGGTGTCCACCACGCTCGATACGTCCGACAGCCCGGAGCCCACCACGGATCTTCCGGGCGCTTCCACGAGGTAGACAAATGGCATCGCTCCCCAGTGCAACGACCCGGCTCCAGGACGAGAGCGGCGGACTCGCCACCGGCACCGACCTGCTCACGGTGATCGCGCCCGTTCCCACGAACGACGACATCACTCCGCGGCTCTACTCCAACAGCCAGGATCTGTACGACTACCACGGCTACTGCCCAGGCCTGGACTTCATGGCCATGTACGTGCAGGCCGTGGGCAAGCCGATCCAGTTCGTCGGCCTGCCGATCGACACCCTCGGTGCGGTGAGCCGTTCCGACGGCTCGGGCAACACCGGCACCTGCGTCGTGACCTGTGCGGCCGGCGGCTCGGGTGCCCTCGAGGAGACCGACGGAATCCTGAAGGTCGACACTGGCGGCGGCGGCACCATCGGCACCGACCAGATCAAGCTACTGCTCTCGCTGGACGGCGGCCGGACCTACAAGAAGGTCCGGCTCGGCACGGCCTCGAGCTACGCAATCCCCTACGTCGGGCTGACCCTGTCCTTCGCAGCTGGCACCCTCGTGGCCGGTGACACCGTGCTCACGTGGCACAGCTCGGCGCCGCTGGCGGCGGGCAGCGACATCACCTCGGCAAAGACTGCGCTGGCAGCGCAGCAGAAGGTGGCCCGGCAGTGGCTGCTGATCGGCGATCTGTCGGTGGCCGGCGACGCGACCGAGATCAAGGCCGCGATCGACGACTACGAGACCAGTGACGAACGGTACGCGCTCTGCAAGTGTCAGCTGCGCGACGCGCTTCCACGGGCTGCCATGAGCCGCCCGACCGTGCGCATGACCGGCAACCCCAACATCACCTTTGCCGAGGTGGGAGCTACGGGCGACACCATCACCCGCAGCGCCGGCTCGTTCGTCACTGACGGCTTCACCGCCGGAATGATCCTCACGATCGCCGGCAGCTCAAACAACAACGGCACCCTTGCCGCTGGCGTCGACACGGTCACGGCCCTGGTCATCACGCTCGACACCGACGACTTGGTCGACGAGGGCCCGGTGGCCGACGTCACGATCACCGGCACCCCCTCGATCACGTTTGCAGAGGTGGGCGCGACCGGGGACACCATCACCCGCTCGAGCGGCTCGTGGCTCACCGACGGCTTCCGTGCCGCCGACAACATCACGATCGACGGCACCGCAAGCAACGACGGGACGACCACGGCCGGGATCGACACGGTGACGGCCCTGGTCATCACGCTCGACACCGACGACCTGGCTGCCGAGGTGATCGGCGCCTCGGCCATCACCATCACCACTGGTGAGACCCATGCCCAGGCCATCGCCACCCTCGACGCCGCTTTCGCCTCGGTCACGAGCGATCCGCGGATCGATCTCGGGTACGGCCGCGGCGCCATGCTTTCGCCGGTCACCGGCTGGAAGTTCCGCCGGCCGGTGCAGTGGCTCGACACGATCCTGAGCTACATTCGCGACATCGCCCTCACCACCTGGTGGAAAGATTTGGGGCCGGTGTCGAGCCGAGTGCCTGCGGGCTACGACTTGCTCGACGCCGACGGCGAGCCCTACGAGCACGACGAGCGCGTGACCGCGGGCGCCCTGGCCGCGGGGTTCACCTGTCAGCGAACCTGGGGCAACGGCCCGGTCGGTGCCTTCATCGCCCAGTCGCTCACCCGGGCGGGCGACGCGTCGATCCTGAGCATGACCCACAACGCCCACGTGACGAACCTGGCGCAGACGGTCTGCCAGAAGACGACGGAGAACTTCGCCGGGGCCACGCTCATCCTCGAGCCCGCCGACGAGGCCGGCAAGAGGTACGCCACAGCGGCCTCGCTCAAGCAGTTTGAGAGCAAGGTCAACGGCGAACTCGCCCGATACCTGCTCGGCAACCTGGGCGGGGACGGGCCGCGTGCTTCGTCCGCCACCTGGACCGCTGCGACCGACGACGACCTCGGGGTGGCCGACGCGATCCTGCACGGCACTCTCGAGCTCAATCTCAACGGGACGATCGTGCACATCGCCACGAACGTCACCGTGAAGTGAGGACCCCATGACCGTAGCAGTTTCCCAGGAGTATCCCCTCTACGACGGTGTCGCGCCGTCGTGGTCGGACGTGCAGACCACGATCCACGTCTCGGGCGGCGAGACGGTCGTAGACATCGATTACGCCGGGTTCAAGTTCGGCACCGTGGTCGAGGTCGGCGAGCAGCGCGGGGCCAGCGGCGGCCGGCTCATGAAACGCACCACCGGGTCGAAGAAGGACACCCTCTCAGCGACTTACTACAAGTCGGGGCTGCGCAAGCTGCTGCGGGCCCTGATGGCCGTGGCGCCGCAACGGGGGAACCAGCGGCTCGTGTCGCTGGTGCACTTCGACATCCAGACCCTGCACACTCCGCCGGGCGCTGATGGGATCTACGAGCAGACCGCGCGCGGCTGCCGCCTGCTCAAGATCGACGGCGGCTGGACCGAGGGCAACGAGGCCGAGAAGGTCGAGCTCGAGTTCAGCCCGGCCGAGATCTACTTCGCGATCGACAGCGTCGAGGTGGTGCTGCTGTGAGCCTCACCATCGAAGAGATCCAGGCCCGCCGCGCCGAGCTCCGCGAGGCGAACGACAGGGCCCGCGAGGCGCAGCGCATCACCGACATGGGCCACGTACTCGACCTCGAGGAGACCCACGGCTTCGAGGCTGTGCTCGTCACACACCTGCAGCGGTGGTCGGACGGCGCCGCGACGCTGGTCGTGTGCGAGGTGCCGCGAGCGAAGGACAACCGCTTCAAGCGCTTCCAGCAGGTGGCCAACAGCGACAAGGCCAAGGCCGCCAAGAAGGTCGAGGCCAGCGAACAGCTCGCCCGCTCGTGCCTGCTCTACCCCCACCCCAAGGACGAGGCGGAGCTCTGCGCAGCGACGCTCGACGTCGCGCCGGGCTTGCTCGGTTTCGTCGCGAACGAGCTCGTCAAGGCTGTCCAGGGTCGGGAGGAAGACGAGGGAAAATAATGCAGCGGCGCGCGGATGAGGCCTGCGAGGACGCGGGCGTGCTCGCCGCGTGCCTGCTCGCATTCCGCGCCGGCGAAGAGGGCGTCGACCACGAGGTCGGTGCCTTCGTGCTCGCCGAGTCGCTGCTGGCGTGGCGCAAGTCCGTGGGGATCAAGTGACCGATGGCGGACGGGGCGACATACAGCATCACGATCGACGCCGAGGCGGTCGGCGCTGACGCTACGGCCGACGAGGTCGAGGCGCTGGCCGCGTCCCTCGAGGCGGCCGAGCGCGTTGCTACCCCGTTCGACGCTGCACTGGCTGCCGCCGAGTCGCAGCTGGCGAATGCATCGTCCGCGGCTGCCGACGCCGCATCAGATCTCAAGTTGGCAGAGAAGCGCATGGCCGGCCTTGAGCGGGCGGCCACCAGGGCTGCAAAGGCGGTCGAGCGGCAG
>Ga0180435_10006928_pt1 | contig 10831 bp, 8 predicted proteins | sample SS_ome_3_FD_132467 | JGI IMG/M metagenome (GOLD analysis project Ga0180435, IMG submission 132467) | Hypersaline lake sediment archaeal communities from the Salton Sea, California, USA - SS_3_S_1 metaG | ecosystem: Environmental > Aquatic > Non-marine Saline and Alkaline > Hypersaline > Sediment... | reverse complement strand
CTGTTACTGGGAGGAAGAAGGCTCATGTTTTAAAAGACCGAACATCGAACATCGAACGCTCAACGTCGAACATCGAACGATCGCATTGGCTTACGGAAACGGGCCGCTAAAAGCTAAAGACCGAACATCGAACATCGAACGCTCAACGTCGAACATCGAACGATCGCATTGGCTTACGGAAACGGGCCGCTAAAAGCTAAAGACCGAACATCGAACGTCAAACGCTACCAAGCAGGAGCTCTTTGAAGCAAGCAAAAATCAGGAATTCCATGTTCAATCCTTTCTTTGTTGTACAGTCCTGATACTGCTCACGAATATCTTTATCAATTCTTCTGTCTCCTGAAGAATTGGATCAATTGATGAAATTGGTTCAATCAAGGGAACTCTCTTTATTAATCGAAGCCAACGCTTCGACTCTCGCAGTTCCTTTAAACATACTTTGAACTTATGTACAAAATCTCGAGCTGACTCCGCTGCCTGAGCCTCTCCATGATTCGGGAACGGAGAGGTGCCTGATCGGAGCAACTGGCCGGCGAGGTGATTCCCCGCCCTTGTATTCGGCAACCGCCCCACCAAGCTGATTATCATAGCAGCATATGCCAACAACCGCTCTTCTAAATCATATTTATTATCATTCATCTTTACTTATCCATTATTTCGACCGGTACTGGTGCCGCCGCCAAGGCGAACGTTCGACGTTGGAAGTTCGACGTTCGATGTTCGATGTTCATCCTTTAATAAACTCACGCAGCATCTTCATATCCTCCCAGACCTTCTTCCTGTTCTCCAGAGTATAGGAACGAAGCAGATAGGCGGGATGATATGTCGGAAGAAGCGGAATGCCATGGTAGTCATGAAACCGACCACGGAGCCTTCCAATCCCGGTGGCGGTATCAAGCAGTGTTTTAGCCGCCGGGGACCCCAGGGCGACGATGACCCGGGGCTTGAGAATACCAATCTGTTCCTCAAGGTAAGGCCAGCAGGCAATAACTTCTTCAGAGAGGGGATCGCGATTTTCGGGAGGGCGGCACTTAACGATATTAGTGATAAATATATCCTTCCGGGTCAGGGATACCGCGGCCAGGATCTTGTCGAGTAGTTGCCCGGATCTTCCCACAAACGGGCGCCCCAGTCGATCTTCTTCCGCTCCCGGCCCTTCTCCGACAAAGAGAATCCTGAGACCGTTCCCTCCTTCTCCCGGGACTGCGCAATTTCTGGTTGTTGAGAGACCACAGTTATGGCAGTTGTTGATCCTCTCTGTCAGTATCCGAAAACTCTCGGCTGACGAGGATGGCTCGGACTTCTGAATTGCCGGAGCGGCTTTTTCTTCCGGATGAACCTGAGTAGTTTTCCGGGGCTGCAACATTTTCTCGGGGCGGCAGGAACTCCGGCCCGGTTCCGGCTTCCGGGATGGGGCGACTTTAGTACCTCCCGAGGGGGAAAGATGCGCCGTCTCCACCCATTCAACCCCATCTTCCTTGAGCTGATCAAAGTAGCGACGGAAGTCGTAGAGCAACTCCTTCATTTTTACTTCGTTTTTATCCATAATTTAGGGATCCCGGGGTTTCACCCCCGGGCTTAAATGTTGAACCCCGTTGGGGTTCTTATTGTGTGTGTGGTGTTCGGCGGATATCCCGGGGATTCTCCCCGGGCTTATATATTATACCCCTTCGGGGTATTTGGGGACCCCAACGGGGTCCAACATCTCAGCCCCGGGTTTTACCCGGGGGTAATACCCGTTCCGTCCCAACCAATCACGGACCCCAAAGGGGTCCTACATCTTAGCCCCGGGTTTCAACCCGGGGACAAAAATCCATCCCTCCACCAAAACCCCGGGACGGGGGCGCCGCGCAATGGAGACCGGGGTTCCGGGAGAGGGATTCGCATTGGCAGATCATTCGTTGCGTTACAATCGAAACTGCTCATTCCAGGTATTTCGAACAATATTCAAGTCTTTCTCTGATAGCTTCCCAATGCGAACCTTGAGCAGCGTCTTATCGATGGCAACCAAGCGTGAAAGTCTAATGGTGGATGATTTCTCCAATCCGACTTCCTCCCAATCTCCAATACGGAGATCAAGAAATCCCTGGTGCGGTACAGAGGTGATACGGCAAATTAGACAGTCGGGATCAAGATCATAGAGAATGAGAACCGGCCGCGCCTTGAATTGACGGCCGGAAGGAAACGGAAAGAGGCATATATATACTTCGCCAAATTCAACAGTACTTGTCATAAACCGCATCCTCATCCGAATCGTCGCGAAGGAACTGTTCGTATGATGCTTTGCGCCACTCACGATCTTCCGGATCAAGGTCCACATATACCTGCACAATTGCCTTTCCGCTGGAAGGGAGATAGTCGAATACAGTTGTGGGAATTTGCAGACTCCTGAGTCCTCTCAATTCTGTCTCGAATTCGATAGTTTTCATAGTGTCCTATATTACTACGTAATTTCGCTATAGTCAACTATTCCAATTTTAGTGGTCATCTCCGGGCGCCGTAGCCGCGAATGAGGGCCGCGGAGAAAAGCATTCCTTAATTCTAATTTTCACGATCTCCTCTATAATCAACTTACCACGGCCCTCATTCGCGGCAGTCCATGCACCACGCTCTTCCATTCTGCCGCTCTTTTAGGTCTTCAACGACCCACCGGGATATCTCCGACCCCGCCAAAATACACCCGGGTAACCCCTCTTACCGCCCACAACCCTGATCCCGGTCTGAATATGGAGATATCTGTTATTTAACCTTCTCTCTCTCATTTTTCCCCCCGGTGTCGCGTCTTGACATTTAACTTAACGATAAACCAAGTAACCTGCGTAACATGTTGATTCGAACCGGTCTTACTAATTACCAATCACTGATTACTTTCCCGCAAGAACCTCATCAAAGATACGGAACGCGGCCTGAAGAGCGGTGGATTGCTCCGGGATCCGGAGAAGGGATTTTTCTTCCAGGTCATACTCTTCAATCAAAGGATCGCGGGGGATGATCCCGGAGATGGAAAAACCCATCGGAGCCGCGTATCTATCCCAATCAATATCTAAGTCCGCGACCTGATTGACAATCACATGCTCTTCTTTTGATTCAATCTTTAATTCGCGGACCAGATCGCGGATACGGGCGGCGGTCTTAATCCCTCGGGGACTGGGACCGGATACAATCAGAAGCAGGTCCAGTTTTCTCAGCAGACGGCGGCTTAAATGTTCCAGACCCGCTTCATTATCGACCACCATAACCGGGTACTGGACCGAGATACTCTGAAGTATCGATCGCAAAACTTGATTAGGATAACAGTAGCATCCAGGACCCTCCGGACGCCCCATAGTAATCAGGTCATAGCCTTTTTCTTCAGCTATACTCTCCTCCAAACCCATTCGCATGAGTTCGTGCTTGCTCAGACTGCCAGGATTCTTCTTTGTCTCCTCTAAGAGTTCATCGCAGATAGTCCCAACATCCCCTTCCTGAGAGATCCCCAGTACCCGCCCCAGATTAGCATTGGGATCGGCATCAACTACCAGGAGCGGCTTAATCTCTCTTTCAAGCAAATACTTAACCAATAACGCCGAGAGACTGGTCTTTCCCACTCCGCCCTTGCCGCATACTCCGATTATCTTTGCCATAAATAATTTCCCCGATCAGGCAGTTAATCCAGGCGTCTTAGAAGAAGATGGAGTATTGGAGTACTGGAGTGATGGACCTCTGCCGGTAACGGTCACCCGGGCAATCCATCACTCCATCACTCCATTACTCCTTTCCTCTTCCCCATTCTACGTAGCTAAATCCTACAGAATTCTGTCCTAGTAATGACTCCAAAAACTAACTCAACCCCTTGACTTTCTCGGAGATCTCAAGATTCACGCGCATGATCTTCTCACACTGCGCGGGAGTAACCGTCCCCATGCCGCAGCTGGGGGTGATAAGGGACCGTTCAATCAGCTCGCCGCGGGAGAATCCCGCTTCTTCCAGCTTTTCCCAGGACTCCATCATGCGGTTCCAGAGTGATGCCGCGTTCTCCCCATCAATATCATCAGTAGAAGGTGTTATCCCCCAGGCCAGGCTCCCTCCCCTATCAAAATAACCCCGAAGACGATCGGCATAAAGAAGCAGGTTTTTGGCATAACCAAAAGCATCAAAACTGATGATATCCACATCGGTCCTCATTAAGATCGACCAATCCGTATTAGCGCAGCAATGGATTCCCGCCAGAGCGCCCTCTTGATGTATCCCGGCAATAACCTCATTCAATTTGTCGATCACCTCATCAACCTGGAGACTTACCAGAGCCGACCCGACCGAGGCCAGATACGGTTCATCAATGAAGATGATTACCTTCCCGCAGAATGGATCCAGTTGTTTTACCTGCCAGCGTGCTTTCATCGTTATAGTCTTGGTCATGGCATCAAAGAGTTCGGGATAATAGAGTGACGGCTTGCGATCCTGATCGGTAACGGTGAGGCCGAAGGTGATGGGGCCGGTTACACAGCCTTTGATATAAGAGAGCTCCACTCTCCCTTTCAGATGGCGGATCAATGTCTCGAATCCAAGCGCATAATCCGGGGTAAGAGCGAAATAGTCCAGGTCATCCTCTATCACTTTCATATAGAAAGCTTCCAGTTCCGCCATAAGATCATCTCCCACCCGGAAAGAAATCTTCTTCTCTTCCATATCCAGGCAGAGCGCCGGCATCCCCTGACTGAACTGGGGGCACATATTCTCCTTCAAGCCGCGTTTGGGCAACTGGGGCCAGGCCGGGCATTCCGGAAAATATTTGCCGATCAGTTCCAGAGCTTCCTCCGGATCGGAATGAGGAAAACTCCCGATTCCGGTGGCCAGGCCGCCCGGTTTAAATCCAATTATGCTGTTGTCTGAATTATTCATTTTGGGATCACCCCATGTTCAATTCACCAGGGCTAACGCCCCGGCCTACTGTCTGTCGCCCCCTCGGGGCTTATCGTTCGATGTTCGAAGTTGAGCGTTCGACGTTCGATGTTCGTTTTTTATACCAGGGCTAACGCCCTGGCCTATTGTCTATCGCCCCGTTGGGGCTTATCGTTCGATGTTCGAAGTTGAGCGTTCGACGTTCGATGTTCGTTTTTTATACCAGGGCTAGCGCCCTGGCCTACTGTCTGTCGCCCCGTTGGGGCTGCAACTCTGAACGTTGAACGTTGAGCGTTGAACGTTGAACGTTCGGTTTTTCAGCCATTAAAAAAACCTTTTATCGCGGTTACTACCTCCATCAATTGCCCCTCGGTCAACTGCGGATATATCGGAATCGCAACTGTCTCCCGCGCCGCTTTCTCCGCTTCGGGCATATCTCCCTCCCGGTAGCCAAGATTACTATAGCATTCTTGAATATGAAGAGGGACCGGATAATATATCTCATTGCCGATATCAAGCTCTTTCAGATGCTCACGGAGTCCATCACGCCGGTCTGTGCGAATAACATACTGATTGTAGACACTGACACAGTCATCACTGATCCGGGGCAATACCACGGGCAGCCCGGCCAGATGTTCATTATAGAACGCCGCGTTCTTTCGTCGTCCTTCATGCCATCTATCCAGATGGGGCAGTTTCACCAGGATGATTCCGGCCTGGAGGGCGTCGAGGCGGCTGTTGATCCCGATAACTCGATGATAATATTTGGGACTGGCTCCATGCTCCCGGAGAATCGTCAAATCCTTGGCCAGACCGGCATCGTTGGTTGTCATGAAACCCGCATCTCCGCAGCATCCGAGATTCTTGGATGGGAAAAAACTGAAACATCCGATTGCACCCATCGTACCGGCCAACCGGCCTTTATACCGGGCGCCGATCGCCTGGGCGGCATCTTCGATTACCGGGATACTATTTTTCTTGGCCAATTCCAGGATCGGATCCATATCCGCGCACTGCCCGTAGAGATGAACAGGGACGATCGCTTTGGTTCTGCCCGTAATCTTATCTTCGATCCCAGCGGGGTTTATATTGTAAGTCTCGGGATCGATGTCAGAGAATACCGGACGGGCGCCAAGACGGGATATACACCCGCCGGTCGCGAAGAATGTATAAGGAGTGGTAATAACCTCATCTCCCGGGCCGACTCCCAGGGCCATTAGAGCCAAAAGAATGGCATCCGTTCCGGAAGCACAGCCGATAGCGTCTTTAACTTCACAGTAACGGGCCAATTCTTCTTCCAGCTTGACCACCTTCGGGCCTTTAATGTAACGGCCGCTCCGCATGATTTCGAGGACTTCTCGCTCCAGTTCTTTTTCTATTTCCCGGTATTGAGCCGGAAGGTCAAGTAATGGTACTGTCATAAAATTTTTCCTCCGTAAAAATTTTAGTTTTGAACAATGACTATCATAATCTGATTACCGCGGGACCAGAAATAGGCCTATCATGCTAATGGAAGTATTTATTCCTTTCGGGATTTTTCTTCAAAATCCCGAAAAGTCCTTCTTAAGCCCTCCGGGTATAACACTTCGGGAGTGTATCCCAGAATATCACGGGCTTTCGAAATATCGGCCAGCGAATGACGAACATCTCCAGGACGGGCCGGTTCAAATACCGGCAATACCTCTTCCCCGGATATATCACCTAAAATCTTCAGGGTGGTGAGAAGATCCGTCTTCTCTCCACAGGCAATATTAAAAACCTCGCCAAAAGCTACCCGTGGAGCTGAAAGGCATCTGAGATTAGCCTGAACCACATTAGCGACATAGGTAAAATCCCGGCTCTGTTTCCCGTCTCCATAGATAACCGGAGTCCGATCCTCTAAAATAGCAGTGCAGAATTTCGGTATGACGGCGGAATATTGCGAGTTCGGGTCCTGCCCCGGACCAAAAACATTAAAATAACGCAGTGCGATAGTCGGAAGATGGTAGAGCTTATTATATAATCGGCCGTAGTACTCCCCCGCCAACTTGCTTACGGCATAGGGAGAGAGCGGAGCGGGAGGCAACTCTTCTGACTTCATCGGAGCCTTAACATCTCCGTAGATAGAAGATGAGGAGGCTAGCACGAAAGTTTTGATATCAGATCCGCGGGCGGATTCAAGAAGATTCAGCGTCCCCCCGGAATTTACTGAGGTGGTCCCAACCGGATCGGAAAAAGAACGGGGAACAGAGGGCAAAGCCCCCTGATGCAGAACCGCTTCCACTTCGCCGATAACCGGGCCCACGATATCTGGATCCCGTATATCGCCTTCCACCACATTAATCCGGGGACGAAGATCCTCGAGATTGTCCGGGCTTCCGGTTGAATAATCATCAATCACCCAGACCTGATCACCATTATCAACCAACGCCCGGACTATATGGGATCCGATAAATCCAGCCCCTCCTGTTACTAATACCTTCATATTATTTTTCTTCGAAAAATAATAACCTGCAAGCATTGAACTAAAATTACAGGATTATTTTTCATATTTATATCTATCTTCAACATATTTAACGGCCAAAAGCCTAAAAGCTGAACTGCTGACCCGCCGCCGCTAAATCTTTCGACTTTGTAAAGGCTAAATCAGACCGGACGGTGGGCAGAGCGTAGAATATCCAACTTGGAATACCAGAGCTGGCACAGCAAAAGACTTTCCTTCCCTCGGTCAACGACAGCATTTACAGTTCTACCGACGTCTCTGTCAACCGTCAACCGTCAACTTTCCTTACCTTCCCACGCTCTTATAAATAAATCCCAGCTCAGCCATCTTCTCGGGATCATAGATATTACGGCCGTCGATTATAATAGGCTGGTGGAGCAGGTCCTTAATCCGGGCAAGATCCATCTCTTTAAACTCATTCCATTCGGTGACAACAACCAGAGCTTCTGCTCCTTCCGCGGCCTGATACGGGCTTTCGCAATATTCTATCTGGGGGAGAACTTCTTTCGCTTTCTCCATGGACTTGGGATCAAAAGCCTTGATTTTGGCGCCTTCAGCCAGGAGACGGCCAATAATCTTCTCCGCGGGCGCGTTCCGCATATCGTCAGTATTAGGCTTAAAGGCCAAACCGAGAATCGCTACTGTCTTATCCTCCAGTATCCAGAGGGTTTCTTTGATCTTAGTGAAGAAATAATCAGCCTGGGATTCATTTATCCTCTCCACTTCTTTGAGCAATTTAAAATCATACCCCAGTTCATCCGCAATAGAGATGAAGGCGGAAACATCCTTAGGGAAGCAGGAACCTCCATATCCAACCCCGGCGTTCAAGAATCTGCTTCCAACCCGTTTATCTAGGCCAACACCTTTGGTTACCTCTTCTACATTAGCGCCGGAGGCTTCGCAGATATGTACCAGAGCATTGGCAAACGATATCTTGGTGGCTAGAAATGAATTGGCGGCATGCTTTATAATTTCGGCACTATTGATATCCGTGACAATCACCGGAGAATCAAGGGGCTTATACAGTTCGATCAACATATCAGCCGCCCGTTGGCTGGAAGTTCCGATAACAATCCGATCGGGGTGAAAAGTATCCCAGATGGCCGAACCCTCCCGGAGGAACTCGGGGTTAGAGACCACATCAAATTCTCCTTCCCCTTTGCTGTAAATCTTTATTGTCTCAGCCACCTTTTCTCCAGTCTTTACAGGAACGGTGCTTTTATCCACAACTACCTTATAACCATTCAAATTTTCCGCGACTTCACGGGCTACCGCGGCAACCATGCTAAGATCAGCCGACCCGTCTGCTTTAGGCGGAGTGCTGACGGCTATGAAGATAATATCAGAAGCCTTGACTCCATCGGCTATCGAGGTGATGAAGCTGATTCTTCCCGCCTGGCGGGCCGATCGCACTATCTCTTTCAAGCCCGGCTCATAGATGGGGATCTCATCCCGATTTAACATCGCGACCTTTTCCTCATTATTATCCACGCATATTACCTGATTTCCCCGTTCCGCCAGCGTGGCGCCGGTTACCAGACCGACATAACCCGTTCCTATGATACAAACCCTCATTGAATAACCTCCTAATTTTACTTCATAAAAATTACAATATTTTGATCTCAATAAAAAATTGCTTGTCATTAATAAAGCCGGGCATAATATCAAATTAGGATCTCAAAAAAAAGGACAAAAAAGACGAACATGGAATTTCAACAGAAGGGAAAATAAAGAATCGCCGTTAATTCCAATATTCTTACAATAAGTTAGAACCAAAGGTTCTAACTTAAGGCGTCAACTTAGTTGCTCAGGTGAAGGGGGACCTGGGAGAAGGCTTTTACCCAGAGAGCCAGATAAACGCTGAACTCATCCTCTTCCTCCCGATGCTGGAAACTTAGATAGGAACTCCAGCAGTGAAGATCGCGATAGATAGTAAATGACTCTTCCTCAAACTCATCATTAACCGTATCATAGCGCCCGTAGATCTTGAAAGCCCAGACGGGGTTTATTCTGAGATATAACTCGGAGCTTACCCGGTTCCGATCTTTCGATCGGCGATAATTATGAGAAAAGGTTACCCACCAATCATCCTCGGGCCGGATCCAGAGATCCAGTGTATCCTCTTTGAACTGGTTGTCGTAGACATCATAGGAAAGGTCCAGGTCGAAACCCAGCCAGGGAAAAGGAGTAACTTTAAACCGCGTATCCAAATCACCTAACAAATTTCCCGAATTATCCCGATCGGGCTCGGCATATAGATTAGTAGACAGGATCAGGTCGACCAGGGTCCAGCTTGACTCCAGGCCATCGTACAATCTCTTTGTCTGAAGCTGGTTACGAAATCCCAGCCTGAAAAGATTAGCCCTCTTGATCTTGTCTATCGAGTCGAACTGATAGATATCCGTATAATAAACACTGGGATTGTCGGTATAATAATAGTCTATCGATGGGGTAATTACGTGCCGAAGTTTATATATCTCCAGCCACTCATTTTCAGCCGGGAAGATCCCGTAAATATCAGTCGACATCCCCACGCTGTAGGAGAATACACTCCTCCAGAAATCACGGCGATCTGGCGGCGCCGGAGTCGGGGATGGTTCCGGGGTCGGGGAGGAGGTGTCTACTGCCGATACTCCGGATCCATAATTTATCGGATCTCCCGGACCCCGGGAATAAAAATCTCCCCGAAGGCTGACCGCTGGATAAATATTCAGCCAACCGAAGAACTTCCTGGAGTAGCTGACCTGATGAAATGTATCAAAACGGAATGATTCATACCGGGCCGAACCTTCACCTCCATATTTCTTCTTGAAGTTAGAGGCCGAGTTTGATCCCTGATAATAGAAATCACTATCCCAGAGTTGAAATTCCTGAACCTGTAATTTTACTTCCGGAAGTTTCTCTACCACGGTATAGAAATCGTTTAAGCGCGGTCTGAATTTCAGGCTGAGAGTAACTTCACCCCAGCGCCGGGATAGATAAGCGTATGACTCCGGTTGGGAATCCGAGTCATATTCCGAACGGAAGAAGTCCTTCCTGATATTATAATCGCTGAGATAGTTGAAGGAGAAGGAACTTTGGATCCGATAGATAAGATTCTGCCGGTAGTTGAACTCAATAAGATAACGCTCCCGGGTACTTATCTCTCCGTCATCACCTTCATACCCTTCATCTTGCATATAGTAAGTTTGCCAGTTTCCTTTTCCGGTATCTCCAATATAAAAACGGCCATCCAGGCCATAAGCAAATCCACGGAGATACCGGTAATCTATATGGGGGTTGATCACGATCCCCGGCGCGCACCATTGATATCCGGCAAATAAGAAGAACCCCCAATTACTTCGATAACCCGGATATAAATATGACCCCCGGCAGCTATCTTTCAGCGACCTCTGAAAATATGGGACCCAAAAAACCGGCACCGACCCAACATAAACCGCGACATTATGCATAATGATCTTGTCATCG
>Ga0180435_10006926_pt1 | contig 10831 bp, 7 predicted proteins | sample SS_ome_3_FD_132467 | JGI IMG/M metagenome (GOLD analysis project Ga0180435, IMG submission 132467) | Hypersaline lake sediment archaeal communities from the Salton Sea, California, USA - SS_3_S_1 metaG | ecosystem: Environmental > Aquatic > Non-marine Saline and Alkaline > Hypersaline > Sediment... | reverse complement strand
GCCTTGGAGTTGAAGCCGATGCGCGTAAGAAACATTTTCATTTGTTCCGAGGTCGTGTTTTGGGCCTCATCCAGAATGATGAAGGAATCGTTCAATGTCCTGCCGCGCATGAAGGCAATGGGTGCCACTTCGATAATGCCGCGCTGCAAAAGGGAGGAAACCTTTTCAAAACGCATCATATCGTGCAGGGCATCGTAAAGGGGTCTCAAGTAGGGGTCTACCTTCTCCGTCAAACCACCGGGCAGGAAACCCAGGGCCTCGCCGGCTTCCACGGCCGGGCGGGTTAGGATAATGCGACTTACAATCCCTTTTGACAGGGCGGCAACCGCCATGGCCATGGCCAGATAGGTTTTGCCGGTCCCCGCGGGCCCTATGCCAAACACGATGTCAAAAGCTCTGATGGCATCGATGTAGGCCTTCTGGGCCCTGCTCTTGGGTGTAATGGAACGCTTCTTGGAGGTGACATACACCGTGTCCAGAAAAATATCCTTGAGCTTGGCCTTGTGGTCTCTGGTCAGCACCCGGATTGCATAATCGACATCGTTTTCATATACCGGGTACCCCTCCTTCAACAGCCCGTAAAGCTGATTAAGCGTGTTTCCCGCAAGGTCGGCATGGATGCCGTCACCGCGAACCGTTACATGGGTCCCCCGGGCATTGATTTCGATATCCAGGGCATCGGCCATTTGCTTGAGATGCCGGTCAAAGTCCCCAAATAGCTGCCGGGCGAGCTCCATATCCGGGAAGTTGAATGTGGCGGTATGATCTTCCCCGCTTGAAATGATACGATTTGCCACCTAAGTTCTCCATTGAAATGATTCATCGATCCCGGCACAAGCCGGGCGGAACATCCTATCTACCATACCCTTTTAAAACTTTGCAAACGGCAATTCGGTCCTTGGGCCGTAATGGAAAAACACCTTGACTGACTATTGGCGTTTTGGTAGTTTATTTATTTGGTTCTTCGCAAATTATGATATTTTTTCCCGAAAAAACAGTGCCTTAACCTGGGCTTTGGACGGAACGAAAACACCCGGGGAATGCTTGTGAGATTCGGGTATGATGCCAATCACCGCCTAAATGCGGATTCATATAGTGGAATAGACGGTCGCCATGACAGTACTTGATGTTGTAATGATCGTAATTGTGGGTTTTTGTTTGATCAGGGGAATTTTCCGGGGTCTGATCAAAGAAATTTCATCGATTGTCGGCGTCCTTGCCGGCTACTATGCCGCCTACACCTATTATGGCTATCCAGCCAAGCTCCTCTCCCAATGGCTGTCCAACACAAGCTACATCAACCTGCTCAGCTTTTTCATCATATTCTGCCTGGTTTTTCTGATCATCAGCATTCTGGGTGTCATCATCAAATATCTGTTGAGCATCTCACATCTCGGATGGGCGGACCGGGTCAGCGGTGCCGTGTTCGGACTGATAAAAGGGGTTCTCATCGCAGCCATCCTGCTGCTTGCCTTGACAACATTTCTGCCCAAGGGCGCGTCGGTCGTAAAAAAATCCTTCCTGGCGCCTCACGTTGCCCTGATTTCGGAAACCATGGTCAAAGTGGTCCCCAAACAGATGAAGCAGCAGTTCAAAATCAAACTCAAGGAATTGCAAACCATCTGGAAAGCCAAATGAGTCCGAAAACCTCCCCGTTCGAGGGACTGATCCAGCTGATTGAGCATTTGCGGGGCGACAACGGCTGCCCCTGGGACCGCAAACAAACCCCCCAGACCCTGTCGGTATACCTGATTGAAGAGGTATATGAACTGGTGGAAGCCATTCAATCAGGCAGCCCGGAGGATGTCAGCGAAGAGGCGGGGGATGTGTTGTTCCTGATTTTCTTCCTGGCAGCCATGTACCAGGAAAAGGGTGATTTTGATATCCGGGAAGCGGTGGATGCCAACATCCGGAAAATGCGCAATCGCCACCCCCACGTGTTCGGGGACACCACCGTGGATTCGGCCGAAGATGTCAGGCAGAAATGGCACCAGATCAAGGCCGCGGAAAAAACCAAGCAAAAAAGTACCTCCCTGCTCGATTCCGTTCCCAGGCAACTGCCCGCCCTGATGCGCGCTTACCGTATTTCGGAACGGGCGGCCCGCACCGGCTTTGACTGGGATGACATGGGGGGCGTTCTCAATAAGGCCGAGGAGGAGTGGCAGGAGTTGAAAACGGAGCTTGCCAGGGATGCTTCCGCATTCAACAGGGAGGATGTCGCCATTGAATATGGGGACGTGCTCTTCACCCTCACCAATGTTGCCCGGTTTGCCAACATTCACCCGGAAACAGCCCTGTCGGCCGCCACCCGAAAATTCGAAAAACGGTTCGCCCACATGGAAGGCATGTCCGGCAAAACAGGCCGCCGTTTTGAAGACCTTTCTTTTGATGAGATGCACGCACTGTGGCTGCAGGCCAAAAAGCACACACATTAAATTTTCATGGCCTAAGCCATAAATCCACGTTTAAGGATTCTGGCACTGGCGGTTGTCAACCATCCGCCAGTGCACATCTGGACATGAAAATTTATTAGTCGTCAAAGTCCCCTTCCGGCCCTTTGTCGCTGTCGATAAGAGCAGCCTTTTCGTCGATACCCGCCTCTGTCCATTCCTCAGGATCCTCAATCCTCCGGGCTTTGCTTCCTGGATCGTGATTGCCGTTCTCCAGAATCATGCCAAGGGCGATATCGGCCGTGTCTGCGGCATTAAAAACATTCATCAGCATGTTGTAAACAAAGTCCTCAACCCGTTTGACCATCCGTTCCCGAACCGCCTGCGGCTGTCCCATCAGCTTGTTTTCAAACGGCAGATTCAGTTTCTTGAAATTGCCGCCCGACAGCCCCTGATCCGCTGCATAATTCAGCATATCCGTCCACATTTCCCCGGTGACCCCTTGGCCGTTGACTTTGATAAATTGACCGTTTGGATCAAGGATGGCATTGCCGTAATCATTGACCTCCAGACCCCAGGATATCATCTGCAGGGCCGTGGCCACATTGGCTTTGGTTGTTCTGGTCTTGGCAGCAATCTCCTTGAGCCGGTCTGAACTGTTGCCGGATGTTCCATGCTGCGCTCCGGAAACCTTGTACGGTTCCAGGTCGTCGTGAATCGCTTTGGTCAAATCCACCTGAATGCCCTGCCCGCTGGATTCGATGCCGTGGGTGGTGCCGTTATTCAAGGCGATCCAATCCGGAAAAATATCATGTGCGTTCAATCCCCTGATAAGAAACAGCGCCTCCTGGGAAGTTGAAAGCCCCTGCTTGCCCTTGATCTCCCCGACTTCGGTTTCCAGCCCCGCCCAATCCGGAATATACGGGTTGAGCGCAAGATTGGCCCTGAGGTTCTGGTCATCCGGCAAATGGGAAGCATCCACGGCAATGGAGGTCATACCGGCTTCAAAGAGTGTGGGAATTTCAACCTTGGCCATTTCCACGTCGCCCTCGCTTTTGATGCCGTAGTGATCAGCGTGTATGGCCACAGGCACGGTGATGCCCAGTTCGTTGCAGACGGCATCCACCTGACGGGCAATGTTCCAGTAGTTGACTGCGCAATATGCGTTCGCCCCTCCCTCAGACCGGGCAATCTCTATTATCAGGCAGGCATTTGCCCGCTGGGCCGCCTGCAACGCCCCCCTGATCACCAGGTGGCTTCTACCGTTGGCAGCCATGGCTATGGCTTTACCCTTGGCCAGCATGGCCCGGTCGACATATTTTCCACTCACGATCAGGGCCCGGGAGTTGGGAAATAGCCGGACGATGTTGGGGGGACGCCCGATTTGAAGCGCTTGATTGAAATTGTCAGCAGACGGGGTGCTATTATTCGCCATGGTGAAACCTCCTTGTTAAAAGAAACGGGGATAATGTTTTCTGATCCATTCAGATAACATATGAATATAACACCTGTCCTGATTGTCAATCCCCTACAACACAATCAAAACCATCCGCATTCCCTTGATTGTTATCAGAACTGTTTGACAATTTTTACGACTTGCCATAAATTTTCATGCTCAAACGTGTGTCGTCAAGCGTCATTCGATAATTTTAACCCGTGTTTACTGTTTTTTATTTTGCGCCAAAAACATGAAAATTAATACAACAAGACCACTCATTATCCTTCTATCCCTGGCATTGCTGTTCTGGGGTTGTGCCCGCCAACAGCTGCCGCCGGTTATCCTAACCCCTACCCAACCCCCGGAGGTCGAATTGCCGGATGGTGATGCGATTTTCTCGGAAGCCGAAGAACGCTACATGGATGATGCCCTGGATGCGGCCTTGGGAAACTACGCAAAATACCTTGATTTTTATCCTGAAGGCCCCCTGGCGGACGCAGCGCTTTACAAAATGGGTCTGATATTTACCTGCCAGGAAGATTTCGAGAAGGCACGGGCTGCCTATGAGGCATTGATCGAAAGATTCCCGGAAAGTCCCCTGACCCTGGAAGCAATGATCGAAGTACTGGGCAACAACAACCAGCAGGGAAAATATGCGGACACGATTCAAGATGCTTTTCGAATTCCGGAAGACGCCCTGCTCAGCAGTCAATTATTCCGCAAATATGACCTGGTCGGTGATGCCTACATGCAGGTGAATGCGCCGGAGGATGCGGTTTACTTTTACAGCGCCAACTTTCGCAGGGCCACGGCACCCGAAAAGGATAGGGCGCTGGAAAAATTCAGGCTTGCTGCTGAGCAACTGAATGAAGTTCATCTTACCAGCCTTCTGGCCAGAGCCGAAGACCCTGTCATTCAAGGGTACCTGCTCTATTACTTCGGACTGACCTGTATGGAAAAAGGCAAAACCGAAGATGCACTTCTGGCCCTGACCGATCTTACCCAAAAGCTGCCCCAGCATGAAATGGCCCTGCCGGCGCAGACATTGATTGATGAGATCAACAGCAAAGCCATCAGCAGCCCCTTCACGGTGGGATGCCTGCTGCCGTTGAGCGGACGTTACAAAGCCTATGGTGAGAAAGCGCTCAGAGGAATCGAACTGGCCTTTTTCAGACATGTGCGCTCAGGAAACCAACCCGACATCCGTCTGATGGTAAAGGATTCCAAAGCTGATCCATATAGAACGGTGGCTGCCATCCGCGAGATGGACAAAGCCAATGTCGCCGTTATCATCGGCCCCATGGTTATGTCTGAACAGGCGGCGCTCGAGGCCCAGGCCCGCAGCATCCCCATCATAACCTTTACCCAGAAGGACAATATTACCGCGGTCGGCTCGTTTGTATTCAGAAACTTTATCACTCCGAAAATGCAGGCCCGAACCCTGGCGGCATTTGCCGTATCTTCACTGGGTATTGAACGGTTTGCCGTTCTTTACCCGGAGGAACGCTACGGATCCACCTACATGAACCTGTTCTGGGATGCCGTCCAGGACAAGGGCGCCAAAATAACAGCCATTGAATCCTATGACCCTGAATTGACCGATTTTGCCGTCCCCATTAAAAAACTGGTGGGCCTGTATCACAAGGTTCCCAAGTATCTTGAGTTTGAATTCGAGTTCATACCTGAAGAAGAAAGTCCGTGGTGGCTGAATACCTTTAATCCGCGGGCCATGGTACCCTATTTCCCCAATGATTTGAAAATGGTGGATGCGTTGTACATGACCATCCCGGATCAAGCCCCCGGACCGCTGGCCACGGCAGCCGATCGCGGCAGGGGCGAGGAAGCGGAACTCAAACCGATTGTTGACTTTCAGGCCGTGTTCATACCTGATGCACCCAGTAAAGCAGGGCTGATCATCCCGCAGCTGGCCTATCACGATATTGAAGATGTCTACCTTTTGGGCACGAATCTGTGGCACTCCAACGCGCTCATAGAGATGTCGCGCCAGTACGTGCAGAAGGCGATCATTACCGAAGGATTTTCGCCGGACAGCAGCCAAAAAGAGGTTAAGCCGTTCGTGGACACCTTTGCCTATGTTTTCGGGGAGGCGCCCGGGTTTATCGAGGCCGTCACCTTTGACTCAGCCAGCCTGCTCTTTCAGGCTCTTGGCACGCCGGGCATCCGTTTCAAGGGGCAGGTCAAGGATGAAATGCTCAACCTGGTGGATTACCCGGGGGTGACCGGCATCACCCATTTTGACTACAGCGGCGACGCCGTCAAGACGCCCCTTGTACTCAAAGTAACGGCCGGTCGTTTCGTGCAGGCTCGCCAGCCCTGATCCCCGGAGGACGGAGCGGCAGAAGACAGAGGACAGAAAACAGAAGCCGGAAGAGAACGGTGGTCGGAGGACGGAGGACAGAGGACAGAAGACGGAGACCAGAAAATAATAACCATTAGACAGGATTAACAGGATTTCCAAGATGAATAAAATGTTATCCGCTATTAGCCGGTAGCGGCCTTTTACCTTACATCCTCCTAAATTGAGCGTTTCAAATTTAAAAATTCAAAAGGATCCAATTGCTGTTAAGCTACCGCTTAACTATTTTCTCTTTTCTAATAACTTGGGACCGACGCCTGACACCTGAAACCAGAACCGGCCGATGGCTCTTCGCGTTATATACCGTGCCGAACCCTACCCGCGAGTTTAATCCCTTGCCCGGCCAGGGGTAGCTCCGGGCAAGGGGTGTCCGGGCAGACATGCCTGCTTTAAGGTTCCAGGTCCTCCAGTTCCACCTCTTCCTCGGTGATGGTTTTGTTGCCGCTTTCCTCTATAGCGATAATTTCGACCTTCAACTCTTCCAGTGTTTCGGCTTCCGCAACCGCGTCGATCAGATCCAGAAACTGCGACGAAACAGTGAAACCATTTACATTACCGGGAAAGGTGGCTGTATCCACATAAACGTACTCCTCTTCATCTTCCCCTTCACCATCCACTACCACCAGTTCGACCACGATCTCGTAGCCGATAACCGCAACCCCGGATGGCTGTTCCCAGCTGATTTCAGGAAAAAATTCCAGATCCAATACCGGTGGTGCCGGAAGGTCATGGGTCAATTCAGTCTCACCCGTCAGCCAGCAACCCGCCAGGGTCCGACCCACAAAGGCGTACTCCCCTTCCGGAAACCGGGTAAAAAAGGCATCTGCCGGCAGCTCACTCTCCTCGGGTTCGGCGCTCTCGAAAAACCCTTCGGTGAGTCCCTGGGCCCGCACATTGCGCTGGGCAATGACATCCAGCACCGCTCTTCCGGATTGATTCTTGACTCTCATCCAGCGCCATGGTTCGCCATCCCAGAAGAACTGGATGCCGCGATCCGAATCGGTGGCGTTCCATTCGATGAAAACTTCGGCTTCATCGAGCTCTTCAACACAATAGTCCCTGCCACTCCAAGCCCAAACCTGCACAACAGCAACACCCAGGATGAAAACCGATGTCAACAGAATAGTACCCCAAAACCGGAAGTGATTGACGATCTGTGAATGTGTGTTTGTTTTCATGACAGCCTCCTTTTTTTGTTATCCCTTGTGGGATGTTAATGTGAATAGCGACGCCTTTCCTGGCAACGCTTCAACCAACCCGAGGCTGACCCTTTCGACAAAAAAGGCCCTCCGATCCACAGGGAGAGCCCATTGACACCGCACCAACGAATTGATACAATTCTATGACTTGAGCGTGCCGAAAGGCCCTCAGGTTTTCCTAGCCAAGCACCCTGACCCCCAAAGTCGCGTGCTTGGCTTTCTTCTTTATTCCAGTCAAACTGTTTTATTTAAACATCTTCAAATACCTTCCAACTCAAACGACACCTTGTCGGCTTCCATAGCGTCATCCTGCATGCGTCCCTTGATCTCTAGGTTGACCCCGAGATCAATGTCTGCAAGGCCACCGTCCTCCCATGCGGTTTGATCTGTGGTAACCACCACCTGGTCATCATCGACAGTGAATTCCGCTTCACCGGTTATCAGGTTTATGGATTCAATATGCGTCACCGGCCCCTCGATTTCAAACTGGTCCGGCTCCCAGAACTCGATTTCCCAGGCCCGCAGAATGCCGTTTACCAGCGTCCCCTCAGCTTCGAGTTTTTTACCCGGCGCAATATCGACCTGCTCACCATCAACAAACTCCGCACCTTCTTCCACCACGACCACCTGGCTGCCGACAGCAAACATGTCGGCTGAAGTCTTGTCCGTCACAAAGCCGATGATTTCAACTTCCTCTGCATTGTCAGTCTCCAGGTCATCTTCCAGGTCCACGATATCGGCGGTCATGGTTGTAAAGTTATCATCAACCGTACCGATTGCTTCCACAAGCATAGTGTTATCAGGTACACCGCCAGGAAGCCCGCTGGTGTCGGCGAGCGCATAATTCACATTGAGCCCGTTGAGCTGAAACAATTCCTGTTGCGTGTCGAGGTTCTCGATAAACCCCTTGACCTCGTAGAGGGTATTCTCCTGATAAAGCCCTTTATCTTCCAGAAACGTTGCCCAGACTGTCCCTTGATCGTCGTAGAAACCGCTGACTTCCACCACCATACCCGACAGGATGTTCTGCAGATCTATATTTTCAAGTTGGGTCAGATAATTGACCACCACCATCTGTCCCATGACAGTCAACACAAGGTAATCCGGATCGCTCGCGTCCACAAGGGACACCGGCCCCTCGACATCGCTTCGATATTCGACCCTTTCCGCCAAGGCGTATTCATCTTCCTCAGTTGGGGCCGCGTGCACAGTTACCACTTTGCCTTCAGAAAGATAGGCTTGAACCACGGCATCGCCTGTGCCTACAACCACGCCATTAACCACGACAACGGCGTTGGTGGTCTCGAACTCAGTACCATTGACCACGATGCTGCCTAATTCCTCGATCGACCCCCGGCTGACAATGCCGCTGCCTCCCACGCCGCCGCCGTCGTATCCTGTGCCGCCCGAGCCACCACCGGCGCACGCCACCAGCGCCAAGAGGGTAACCAGAAGGACCGTTGGGATTTGATATGGTTTCATCTCAGCCCTCTTCATTGTGATATGGTTCTTCAAAATAGTAGATGCCAATCCCGGCCACATTTCGACCGGTGCCCGCCACCGATGGATTGGTGTCGCGGTCGTTTTCCGCCAGCCAGCCATCCAGCTGCTCCAGCAGCTTTTGCGCTTTTTTAAAGGACAGTTTCTTAAATACCGGTAACGCCTCTGCAGGAAGGTTGTCATAGGCGACTTTTCGCTGAAAACGAGCCTCACTACTGACAAGATTTAGATTGTTGTCGATGGTCCCGATGAGGTGCCGGACATCCGTACCTAAAATGTTAATCTTTTCCGCTTCGCTGTTTTCCGGGATATAGGCTTTTTTCACTAAAGCGATTTTTCCGTTATCCAGCTGTTCAACCGCACCTATTCTCAACAGTTCATCCAAAACGGCCCGCACAGGCATATCACCGCTGAATCGCCTGACGATATCACTGAATGTGGACCAAGGCCCTGAAATAGACAGCACAGAGGGCTCACCATCAGCATCTTGAAATTCGGGTTCACGACGCCAGGCGGCAATAATTCGAGCCGCACGATTGTATTTTTCGTCTTGAGCACTGTCATCAGGTCTCTTGATTCTCTGCATGCGTTTCACTTCCTTGCGGGACAAACCGGTAAGGACAGCCACTCGTGAAGTGGATTGTTTTTTGCCTTCTATGACGAACTCCTTTGTGGCCACGTCCACATAAATCCACTTGGCTAAATCGGAAAAGGTACCATAGGACATACCGTTTCTGAGCAGGATCCGGACCAGGGGACGCAGCAACCGTAATACGGCTGATGACAATGATTTCAGATGGTTTGTGGTCATTTATTCTGTCTTTGCATATCAATAGGATAGAATCGTCAATGCCATTATTTGGGATTATATTCCCAAATTTATCCTATGTCAAGGAAAATAAAGACGCGTGCCCCAGAAGACGGAGGACAGAGAACAGAGGCCGGTGGACAGAAGCCAGAGGCCAAAAGCCAGAAAACAGAGCTACGGAGGTCTAAAGGCAGTAAGGAGTATGCAGTAGGGAGAGATCCAGGAAGTATGCAGTAAGGAGGTTTCGGTAAAACAGAAGACAGAAGACCATTCGACACGGATTTCGCGGATTTCACAGGTTTTCGGACTAATATCGTTTTTTAATAACCAAAGGATGAATCACGAAAACACGAAATGTTCAAAGCAACTTCGTGGTTTCGTCCTTTGGTTCTTTCGTGATAAAAAAATCGAACATCGAACATCCAACGTCCAACATCCAACGTCGAATGATGCTACTCAGCTCAAAGCAATCAGTTTCAGCAGGGATAAATCCCTGAACTACATTGCCTTCCGAAGCATGGGCATGTAGCCCAGGGCTTCAGCCCTGAAAATCGGTCTTCTGGCTTCTGAACTCCAACCTCTGGCCTCTGCCTTCTGACCTCTGGCCTCTGTAATGTTCCAACACACCACTACGCCAGTATTCCAGAGTGTTGGCAGGTTTCTATTCCTGGTCGTTTTTCAAAAGCCCCTGCCCGGTGGCTTCCATGACGCTGTTCCACAACTTGCCGTGGGGCTCCACCTGTTTGCGTTTTCCAGCGGACAGCCCCATGGGCAGAAGGACATAGGTGTAGTTCCAGTAGCCGATGAGCACGTTGGTTTTGCCGGCCATGCCCGCGTGCACGGCGTCCCGTCCCAGGAAGCTGCAAAATACGTGATCGTTGGCATTGGCAGGAAGACTGCGGATCATGTAGCTGGGATCGATATATTTGAGTGATACATTGACGCCTTTCTCGTTGAAATAGGCAACGATTCGGTTTTTAAGGAATATCCCGATGTCCTTCAGACGGACATTGCCGGATTCATCGAGTTCTTCCCGATCATCCTTGAAATATTTCTGGCCGGCACCTTCCGCCACCACGATCACGGCATGGCCGCGATTAGCCAGCCGCTCCGCAAGCG
>Ga0180435_10006925_pt1 | contig 10833 bp, 8 predicted proteins | sample SS_ome_3_FD_132467 | JGI IMG/M metagenome (GOLD analysis project Ga0180435, IMG submission 132467) | Hypersaline lake sediment archaeal communities from the Salton Sea, California, USA - SS_3_S_1 metaG | ecosystem: Environmental > Aquatic > Non-marine Saline and Alkaline > Hypersaline > Sediment... | reverse complement strand
TTTGTTTGCCGCATCTCCATTATTATCAATGACTTACTTCATCTACAAAAAAGCATTAGGCCGTTGGGGTCTGACCCCAAATGCCTAATACTTTCGGCTGAAGCCGGTGGTTAATAGCCACGACGCATAAAAGAGATCCGTGCGGACGGCAGAAAATGCATGGATGCGCGCTTCAGCGACACGGATGAAAACGGGCGCCTACCGCTGTTCGGTATCGGCGATTTCGATGCGGTTGCGAAGGCGGGAACACCCATCGTCTGCTGTTCGCGGACCAACGCGCTGTTGGCCGACGGACTGCCGCCGATCGATCGATACCACACGCTGGGAATCCCCTTGGCCATGGGAACCGACAACATGATGTTCACGTCACCGGACATGTTCCGTGAGATGGATTGGTTCTCGCGTAGCGCGCGCGCCGCGAGCCGCCGGGCGGATGCCATTGACTCCCGATCGGTGATCCGATACGCCACCGCGGGCGGAGCTCGAGCCCTGGGTCTTCACGAGGATCTTGGGAGCCTCGAACCCGGAAAGGCGGCCTGCTTCGTGGCACTCGACGCCCGATCGATCAATCTGAGGGGGACACACAACGTTCACGATGCCATCGTCCACCGCGCCGGCCTACAGGACATCGTCTCTGTCGTCGCCTGGGGCTCTGAAGTCATCGACAGGAGGAATCGATGAGCCGCATCCACGTCGAGCTGTTCGGTCACACCTTGCGAAGTCCGATCGTTGCCGCCTCCGGCCCCCCCTCGATGGATCTCGCATCCACTCTCGCGCTGTCAGACGCCGGAATCGGCGCCGTCATCACCAAGACGATTCTCCGCGTCCCATCGGTCAACCCACGTCCGTGCCTCTATCGGGGAGACGGGTTCTTCTTCAATACCGAGCGGTGCTCGACCAAGGCGTTGGATGCGTGGCTTTCCAAGGACCTGCCGGGAATGGCCGAACTCCCGATCCCGATCATCGCCAGCATCGGCATGACGCCCGAAGATGCCGAGGCCCTCGCGGCACCGGTGGTTTTAGCGGGCGCCGACATGCTTGAGCTATCGATCTTCACGCCCATCGACGATCCTGGACCGATGGTCGAGGCGATCCGGCGGGTGAAGGAGCGCACGGACGTGCCCATCCTCTGCAAACTGAGCTGCAATGTCTCGGATGTGGTGGCGTTCGCGCGGGCGTTCGCCGCAGCAGGGGCGGATGGCGTATCCGCGATCGATGCACTCAAGGCGGCGATGGTACTGGATCGACGCACGGGGCGGCCGGTCATGGGACCGCAGGGCTTCGCGCGCTTGTCCGGCGAGTCGCTGTTGCCGGTCGCGCTCTATCACGTCTCGCAAGTCGCGCACTACACCGATCTGACGATCGTCGGAACCGGCGGTGTGTCCACCGGGGGCGACATCCTCGACATGATCTCCTGTGGAGCTCAGGCCGTCGGCGTCTGCAGCCACCTGATTACCGATGGCCCCCGGCGCATCGGCGGCATGCACAACGAATTGGAGCGCCACATGGACGATCTCGGCATCAACGATCTCTCGTCCGTACGAGGGCGTACGCTTCAACAGATCGATTTCACCGACGATGAAGAAGAGCGTCAGGAGTATGAGAAGCGCGCTTGGCAGGGAACATCGCTGACGGCGACCATCTCTCGAGAGACCTGTGTAGGGTGCGGACGGTGTGCGGACGTGTGTCCGTATGGCGCGATCCGTCGAGCCGAGGACGCATCCTACCGGGTCGATGCGACCGTCTGCGAAGGATGCGGACTCTGCGTGTCCGTTTGCCCGGTCTCAGCGATCCGTTTCGGTGAGGAGTCCGCATGAGGCGCCTCTTCACACACGGAACCCTTCTGACTTGTGATCGCGAATCGACCGTGTTTCACGATGCATCGATTGCGGTGGAGAACGGGATCATCCTTGGTATCGGGCCCGCTGTGCCGGTGGAGTTCTCACCGGATGAGACCGTGGATTGCACCGGCTGCATTGTGATGCCCGGACTGATCAACACGCACGTTCATCTGGGAGAGCACTTGTTCCGTGGGTGGATGGACGAGACCGTGTTCGAGGGACTGTTCTATTCGACTCTGTTCCGGTGGGAGGGGTGTCTCACGCCGGAGGATGTCCTGGCCGCAGGCCGAGCTGCCGCGGCCGAGGCCGTCAAGATGGGTGTGACCACGGTCGCCGATATGTACCATCATGCGTCGGCTGCCGCTGAGGCGGTGTCGGACATCGGTCTGCGGGCCTGTGTCGGCCAGAAGGTGCTCGGCTTCTCGCTGGATCGGCCGCCGCATTATCTTGATGGCGCCGTCGACTACCGCTTCGATCGCGCATCCTTCGAGAAACAGCTCGCCGCGGCGGTGGAGTTCGCTGAGCACTGGAGCAACGCGGCAGAGGGGCGAATCACGACCGCACTCTGCCCTCATGCAACCAATACGCTGACCGCCGAGATGCTCGGCCGCGTGGGCGAAGTCGCAGCTGAGACCGGCCTGCCGATCCACATGCATCTCGCGCAGATGGAGAGCGAACGGGCGACCGTCAGAGAACGCGACGGTATGGGGTGCGTGAAGCTGATCGAGCGCTGTGGGCTCCTCGAGGGCCGCTTCCTTGGTGCTCATGGGATCTACGTCGCCAACTCGGAGATGGGCCTCTTGGCGCGCCCGCAAGCGAGCGTCGTCCACAACCCGATCGCCAACGCCAAGGATGCCGGGCTGGTGGCGCCGATTCCCGCCCTTCAGGCGGCCGGCGTCCGCCTCGCGCTCGGCACCGACGCGTTCCGGATGGATCTTCTCGAGTCGGCGCGATTCGCCGCCTACATCAATCGAACGACGATGGGTAGCGGGACTGCGTTTCCCGCGAAGCAGGTTCTCCGCTGGGCCACCGCGAACGGGGCCGCCGCATTGGGAATCGACCACGTTACGGGAACTCTGGAGCCCGGCAAAGCAGCGGATCTTGTCATCTTGGACGCGGCCCGGCCGGAATCGGTGGCCAGCGGCGACCCGCATGTCCAGGTATTAAACTACGGATCGCCCGACCTCATCCGCCGGGTCTATGTCCAGGGTCGACTCCTCTGCCGCGATGGGGAACTGACCACGGCATCCGAAGAGGAGCTGTCTCGCGCGCTCAGGGAGCGACAGAAGGCCGCGCTGACATGGAAAGAGGGAGGCTGCCGATGAGCCGGCTCGTGCACTTGACGGTCAATGGTGTGGCGAGAACCGTGCCGCCGGACGCCAGAACGTCTCTCCTGGAGTATCTGCGGCAGGACCTTGGCCTGACCGGCGCGAAGAACGGCTGCGATGGCACGGGAACTTGCGGTGCCTGCACGGTCTTGGTCAACGGGCAAACGCGCAGATCCTGTCAACTGAAACTGGTTGAGGTGGACGGCGCCGAGATCTTGACGATCGAGGGTCTATCGGAAGACGGAGACCATCCGATCCAGCGCGCGTTCATCGGGAGTGGCGCCGTGCAGTGCGGCTTCTGTACCCCGGGCATGATCCTCGCAACCAAAGCACTGCTGGATCGGCACCCGCGGCCAACTCGCGAAGAGATCCTTCGCGGCCTCAGCGGCAACCTGTGTCGCTGCACCGGATACGCCAAGATCATCGAGGCTGTGCAACGCGCTGCAGCGGATACCGCAGGTCAAGCACAGCTGTGCACATCGGTGGACATCGGATCTCCACTGCGTCGGTCCGATGCGTTGGCCAAAGTGACCGGCCGTGCCGAGTATGCGGATGACCACACCTCGTCGGGAACCTTGATTCTCCGCACCGTGTGGGCGAGCGAACCCCACGCGCTGATCCGTGGGATTGACACATCGAAGGCACGGGAGATCGACGGCGTGGTGGCCGTTCTCACCGCGGAGGATATTCCGGGCACGAATCGATACGGACTCATTCATCGGAACCAGCCAGTTCTCTGTGGCGAGAAGGTCTTGTTCTCTGGCGATCCCGTGGCACTTGTCATCGCCGAGACCGCTGAGGCCGCGAGTGAGGCGGCAGCCAAGGTTGACGTCGATCTCGCTCCCCTTCAGCCGGTGTTCGATTCCGGCGAAGCGCTTGCCGCGGATGCCCCGCGCCTGCATCCGGAGGGCAACCTCCTCGCTGAGTACCGTCTCCAGCACGGGTCTCCAGACACCGTCATGGCGGTGGCTTCCACAAACGTCGCGGGCCACTTCGAGACCCCGGCTGTCGAGCACGCCTACCTCGAGCCCGAGGCAGGCTACGCCGAGTGGATTGACGACACGATCGTCATTCATGCAACGGCGCAGTATCCGCAAGCGATCCAGCGACAGCTGGCCGATGTGCTCGGCGTTGAGGAGCGCCGGATCCGCATCGTGTGTCCACAGGCAGGTGGCGCGTTCGGGGGCAAGACCGACATCAGCGTCCATGCGCTGCTGGCGCTGGGCGCGTGGCACACACGCCGAACCGTCCGCCTGACGTGGACTCGTGAAGAATCACTGAGAGCGAGCGTGAAACGGCATCCGATGTCGATGGACTACCGCATCGCGTTGGATGAGAATGGCACGCTCCTGGGACTGGAAGCCGATATCGTGGCCAACGTGGGCGCCTACGAGTCGCTTTCGCATCCGGTGCTCGAGCAGACGGCGGCCTTCTCCAGTGGCCCGTACCGGGTTCCTCATGTCGACATCCGGGTAGCGGGCGTGTACACGAACACCGCAATCTCGTCAGCGTTCAGGGGCTTCGGTATTCCGCAGCCGGCATTCGCAATCGAAAGCCTGCTAGACGATGCGGCGCACCGGCTGGGGATCTCGCCGATCGAGATCCGCAAACGGAACGCCCTGCGACCGGGCGACCGATCCATCACCGGGCAGACTATGGGACACGATACACACGTCCTGGACGTGCTCGGTGCGTTGGAGCCCTCCTACGAGACGCTTCGCGCCACGCTTCCGGATAGTGAAGGGATCGGGATCGCCTGCGGGTACAAGAACGTCGGACTCGGACTGGGTGAGGAGGACCACGCCACCGCCACGCTGAGCATCGAACCGACCGGGCGGCTAAGCGTCCATGTGGGGGCGGTCGAGGTCGGGCAGGGAAGCGAAACCGTGCTCGGCCAGATCGCTGCTGACGAACTGGGCGCCGTTCCCGAGGCCGTGGAGGTTCGATGGGGCGATACGGCACTCACTCCGGACGGGCGCGAGACCAATGCATCGAGGCAGACCGTCGTGTCCGGCAACGCTGTTCTGTTGGCCTGCGAATCCCTCAAGACCGAGCTGCTCGCCCACGCGTCGAAGCTGGCACCGGAGCTCGAGGGAAGCATTCACTTCGACCGCGGTCTGGTGGACGAATCGGGACAGCGTGTCCCGTGGGAGGAGCTCCTTGGCAGGCTCGACTCTCCGGTGAGCACCTCCGCACGCTATCAGGCCCCGGACACGTCACCGCTGACCTCATGGGAGGAGACCATCGACAGTCCGGCCAACTATTTCGCGTACACCTTCTTCGCCAATCTCGCCCATGTCCGTGCCGACAGGGACTCAGGACGTATCGCCGTTCAACGCATGGTGTCGGCCTACGACGTAGGCCGAGTCATCAATCGGCAAACCGCCGAGGGGCAGATCGAAGGCGGGGCGATCATGGGCGTTGGCTACGCGCTGTCCGAGTCGTACACCGGACACGGAGAGCAGCCCACGACGACCCTTGCGCGATGTGGCGTGCCCCGCATCCTCGGCACACCGAGCCTGGAGACGATCTTCGTGGAACCGGGCGATTCCGTCGGTCCGCACGGGGCCAAGGGAATCGGTGAAGTGGCGATGATCTCGGTGGCTCCTGCCATCACCAACGCGATTCGCGATGCCCTCGGTATTCGAGTCAACCAACTGCCCGCCACGCCGGCGATGATCCGCAGCCTGCTTGCGAAAGATCAGGGGAGAAACACATGATCACCGTCATCCGCAACGGGACGATCGTTGGACACGGCACCACCCGCAGGGCGGATCTGTGGATCGAGGACGATGCGGTCCTTGGCATCGGTGTCGGCTGCGAAACGCCGGACAGAACCGTGGACGCCACAGGCTGCTACGTCCTGCCGGGCGGCATTGATCCTCACGTCCACATGGGGTTCCGTGTGGGCGAGTTCCTCTCTTCGGATGATTTCGCCACTGGCAGCCGTGCCGCCGCCCATGGTGGGGTCACGACCCTGATCGACTTCGCTGTCCCGGAGGATGCTGAGACCACCTTGCAGGCCGTGGAGCGACGAATCCGCGAAGCCAACGGCCGATGCCACGTAGACTACGGGGTCCATGCGGTTGTCTCCAGGATCCACCCGAATCTCGACAAGGACGTTCGCCAATGCATCAGGATCGGCGTCCCCGACTTCAAGACCTTCACGACCTACGCAGGCCTCCGTCTGAGTGCCAGTGACCTCCTTGACGTGATGGGGCATATACGTGAAGTCGGGGGGCTGATCCTGGTGCATGCGGAGGACGACAAGCAAATCCAGGACCGTCAGGCCAAGCAGGTGGAGCAAGGGCTCTTGTCGCCTGTGGCACATTATCGAAGCCGCCCGGCTGAGGTGGAAGCAGCCGCCGTGTACGAGGTTTTGCGGCTGCAGGCGAAGACGGGGTGCGCACTTCACTTCGTGCACATCTCCTCCGCCGAGAGCGTGGCTCTGATCCATCGGGCACAGGAGCGCGGCGCCGATGTGAGTGCGGAGACCTGTCCGCAGTACCTGTCCCAGACGTGCGCGGTGTACGAGGGACCTCGTGCCCCCCACTACATGGTTTCGCCGTCCATCAAGACAGCTGCCGACCGCGATCGTTTGTGGGATGGATTGCGGAAGAAGACCCTCACGATGGTCGCCACCGATCACTGTCCGTTCACCCACGAGCAGAAGACGCGGTACACCGACTTCCGCCAGATCCCGACCGGGATGCCCGGTGTTGAGACAACGCTTCCGTATCTGTACACCGAGTGGGTAGCACGTGGATGGCCGCTGGCAGAGATGGTCAATGTGCTCAGCACGCAGCCCGCGAGACGGTTCGGCCTCTTCCCCCAGAAGGGCACACTGGTCCCGGAAGCGGACGCCGATGTCGTGGTCTTCGATCCCCGCCCCATGCGCACAGTACGCGCCGAGGATCTGCACATGAATGTGGATTGGAATCCGTTTGACGGTATCGAGATGAGAGGGGTTGTCCGCGATGTGTGGCTTCGCGGACAACCATTGATTGAGCAAGGCAAGTGGATCGGGGACAGCTGCTTCGGTCAGTTCGTTTCCCGGACGACAACAGAACCAATCGGACGCAGGACTGCCGAGTCCTAGCGTGCCGACATGGATAGAAGGAGTGAGGAGGAACGATGTTCGAGCAGATCCATGATCAGCGGATGCGGCTTCGTCTGAGCCAAGAGGAGATCGACCAACGGATCGGAATCTCCCCGTTTGGCGAGAAGGGCAAGGCATGGGCAAGGCGATGGCTGAAAGCCGAATCACATGGGCAAGTCGGGCTCGCGCTGTTCGATATCCCGCCGATCGTCGAGCGCGCGCAGAACGACATTCTGATCGACGTGGATGGCAAGGAGTATGTCGATCTCTTGGCCGGCTTCTCCGTATCGGCACTTGGCCAATGCAACGAGGAGATCTCTCGAGTGATCAGCGAGCAAGCCGGAAAGCTGATCCACTACTTCGATTTTCCCCACCCGGAGAGAATCCGGATGGCCGAGCGGTTGGTTGAGCTCTGCCCGATCCAGGGCGACGATGCTCGTGTCGTTTTCGGCGTCACCGGCGCCGATGCTGTCGAGTTGGCGATTCGGTCCGCTCGCTACGCCACCGGCCGCCCGCTTGTTCTGACCGCCTATGGCGACTACCACGGCGTGACCTACAGCACCATCGCGGTGACGACCAAGGGCGGCATGTGGCCGTACTTCTATCCCGTTCCGCCGCTGGATACCGGCATTGGGTACTACCCGTTCCCGTACCCGTACCAGAGTCCGTTCGGAAGAGCCCCCGAAGGGATCTCCGACGAGCAATGGTGCCTCGACCGGCTGACCGACTACTTCGAGTACTACTTCGGAAGCAAGGAGTCGCAGTTCCGTGAGGTCAAAGGGAACATCACCAACGTGGCAGCGTTCGTCGTGGAGCCGTTCCAGAGTTCTGCCGGGTACATCATTCCCTCCCCAGGCTACCTGAAGCTGTTGCGGAATCTCTGCGACAAATACGGTATTCTCCTCATCGTCGACGAAATCCAAACAGGTCTTGGCCGCGCTGGGAAACTGTGGTGCTATGAGTGGGAGGAGATCAAGCCTGATATGGTCGTAACCTCGAAAGCCCTTGGCGGTGGCATTCCGCTGTCCGCCGTGGTCTCGCGAGCCGATCTACTCGAGGCGTGGGGACCCGGCGCCCATGTATCCACGCAGGCGGGCAATGTTCTTGCGTGCGCCGCAGGCAACAAGGTGCTGGACACGCTGACCTCTCCCGGCTTCCTCGACGGTGTTGTGGAGCGCGGCGACTACTTCGTGCAAGGCCTGCGGGAACTGCAAGACAGACACGCGTTGATCGGACACATCGACGCGCGAGGTATCTACATCGGAATCGAACTGGTGAAGGACCGAGAGACGCGGGAACCCGCGCCGGACGAGGCGACATTCATTCTGCGAGAGTGCGTGAAGGAAGGCATGGTGTTCGAGAAGGGCGGCTACTACCACAACCGCTTCCAGTTGATCCCGCCGCTGACCATCCGCAAAGACACCATCGATCGCGCATTGGGCATCTTCGACCGTGCGTTCGCGGCCGCATCGAAGCAGTTTGGGAGATCGTGAGGAACCGAAGATGAAGATCCCACGCATCGCTGTGTTGGGCAGCGCCAACATCGATCTGGTCTGTCGTGTCCCCCGGCTGCCAAAGCCGGGGGAGACGGTCAGGGCCAGAGGAGTCGCCCGATACTGTGGCGGAAAGGGAGCGAATCAGGCTGTGGCCGCAGCTCGACAGGGCGCCGAGGTGCGGTTCTACGGCAGTGTAGGCTCTGATGCGTTCGGAAAGGCCCTGCTGTCTGGCCTTGAGGAAAACGGAGTCGATGCCGCGGCCGTGGAGCGCTTGGCGGATTGCCCATCCGGAACGGCCACGATTTGGGTCGACGATGCCGGGGAGAACTCGATTGTCATCGCCGAAGGCGCCAACGGAAGGATTGATCCAGCCTATGTCGACAAGCACATCGATGCGATTGCAGACGCCGACATCTTGCTGCTTCAGTTCGAGATTCCGCTGGAGACCGTGTCGCATACGCTGCGGGCACTTCCTGCGCATCGACCGCGCGTCGTGCTCGATCCCGCGCCGGCAACCGCCCTGGATGGTCTTCCCATCTCCCGTATCGCGTGTCTGACGCCGAATGAGGCGGAGCTGCGCACATTAAGCAACCTGACAGACATCGAGGAGGCTTGTCAGCGACTCCTCCGGCTGGGCACCGAGACCGTCGTCTGCACCATGGGCGAGCGCGGAGCACGTCTGGCTCGTCGCGGGACAGCGTCGATGATGATCGCACCCCCGGCGATCCAGGCTGTGGACTCGACAGCCGCCGGAGACGCATTCTCTGCCGCTTTGGCAGTCGCCCTGGCTCGCCATGGCGAGACACACCTTGCTGAGGCAATTCGGTTCGCTTGCGCCGCTGGCGCACTCGCCGCGACCCGCGAAGGCGCCTGGCCTTCGCTGCCGACTGCCCAGGAGACGGAGGATCTGCTGAGAGGTACCGGCTAGATGAACATGATGACATCATTGGGCGTTGCGGTTGTCTTGGCTCTCTGCGGCGGACTCGCCGTGGCAATCCAGGGCCCCCTCTCCAGTATGGTCGGCCAATCCGTCGGTCCTCTGGGGAGCAGTCTGATCCTACACCTGAGCGGCGCAGTGATTGCTGGCCTGTTGGTGCTTGTCACCGGTGCCCAGACGCTTTCTGGATGGACTCAGGTTCCCTGGTACGCATGGATCGGCACCGGCGCAACCGGCGTCCTCGTCATCATTGCGTTCAGCCTGAGCGTGCCGCGCATCGGGATGACTGCGACCGCCGCATTGATCATCGCCAGTCAGATGCTCGCTGCGATGGTCTTCGATCACTTCGCATGGATCGGCCTCGCGCAGCGGTCAATCTCGCCGCTCAGGGCAGTGGGCGTGGGGCTCCTGTTCCTTGGAGCATGGCTTGTCCTACAGTACTGAAGACAGAAACGCGACACTGCGTCGCTCCGACGAATCAACCGAGCCGGGAGGCAGCATGGCTGAAGTAACCCTGACAGACGTAACGAAGCGTTTCGGCGACTTCACGGCGGTGGATGACATTTCCATGGTGATTGAGGACGGGAAGTTCACCGTACTCGTAGGCCCATCCGGGTGCGGGAAGACGACCACACTACGCATGGTCGCCGGACTCGAAGAGGTCACCGAGGGTGAGATCCGCATTGGCGAGCGAGTCGTCAATCGTGTCCCTCCCAAAGACCGCGACATCGCGATGGTCTTCCAGAATTACGCCCTCTACCCGCACATGGACGTCTACAACAACATGGCGTTCGGGCTGAAGCTCCGCAAGACCCCCAAGAACGAGATCGCCGAACGGGTCAACGAAGCCGCCGAACTGCTCGGGATCCAGGAGAAGCTCAAGAGCAAGCCGCGTGAGCTGTCCGGCGGACAGCGCCAGCGCGTCGCTGTTGGACGAGCCATTGTCCGCAACCCGTCGGTCTTCCTGTTCGACGAGCCGCTGTCCAACCTGGATGCCAAGCTGCGCGTACAGATGCGCACCGAACTCGAGGAGCTGCATCACAAGCTGCAGACGACCACCATCTACGTCACCCACGACCAGGTCGAAGCGATGACCCTGGGAGACCGGATTGCGGTGATGAAGGACGGCGTC
>Ga0180435_10006923_pt1 | contig 10834 bp, 8 predicted proteins | sample SS_ome_3_FD_132467 | JGI IMG/M metagenome (GOLD analysis project Ga0180435, IMG submission 132467) | Hypersaline lake sediment archaeal communities from the Salton Sea, California, USA - SS_3_S_1 metaG | ecosystem: Environmental > Aquatic > Non-marine Saline and Alkaline > Hypersaline > Sediment... | reverse complement strand
GGCCTCGTTCCCGGCGACCGGGTGGCTATTCAGCTTCCCAAGACTATCGACAACATCGTTTTCATGTTTGGCGCTGCAGCTGCCGGCTGCATCTTCGTACCGATCAATCCGTTACTCAAACCGCTCCAGGTAGAGCACATCCTGCGTGACAGCGGCGCCCGCCTGTTGCTGACCAACCCGCAACGCGCACAGGCCCTGCAACCCGCTCTTGCCGCCTGCCCTGACCTGCAACACCTGGTGCTGAGTGACGACGCCTGGTCCGGTGAGCTATCCAGCGTGACCACCTACCTGATCGATGAAATCGACACGGATCCTTCAGCTGAGACCGGACTCGACAGCGACGACCTGGCCGCGATCTTCTACACCTCCGGAAGCACCGGATTATCCAAGGGCGTCATGCTGTCACATGCCAACCTCGTGACCGGGGCACGCAGCGTCAACGCGTATCTGAAGAACACCGCGCAGGACCGCATACTTGCACTGCTGCCGTTAAGCTTCGACTACGGCTTCAGCCAGTTGACCACTGCCTTCGCTGTCGGCGCGACCGTAGTGCCGATGGAGTACCTGCTGCCGCAGACTGTTACCCGTGCGATCGCGCGTCACGGCATCACCGGACTTGCAGGTGTGCCTTCAATGTGGAATGCCGTGAGCCGTACCCAATGGCCTGACGATGCGAAGGCCAGCCTGCGTTACCTGTGTAATTCCGGGGGGAACATGCCTGTAGCCACCACGCGAAGGCTAAGCACCTTGCTTCCGGACACCGACATCTTCCTGATGTACGGATTGACCGAGGCCTTTCGTTCGACCTACCTCGATCCGGCGCTGGTCGACACCCATCCGGATGCTATCGGGCGCGCCATCCCAAACGCGGAGGTGCATGTCCTCGACACGGATGGCCACGAGTGTGATTCGGGCGAGCCGGGAGAACTGGTCCATCTCGGCCCGCTGGTAGCACGGGGATACTGGAACATCCCGCCCGAACAGCAACGCACCTTCGCCCCGTGGCAGGGGCGACCGGCGGTGTGGTCCGGTGACCGGGTGGTCCGGGACCAGGAGGGACTGCTGCATTTCCTCGGGCGAAGTGACGCGATGATCAAGACCTCGGGTTATCGCGTGAGCCCCCGGGAAGTCGAATCCGTTGCCATACTTCAGCCTGGTGTGCATGACGCCCTGGCTATCGCCATACCGGACGATGACGCCGGGCAGGCTATCGCCCTCTTCGTCGAAGGCGACTGTGACAGGAAACAGCTAATGGATCGCTTGCACCGGCAGCTGCCCTCCTATATGCACCCCCGGCACATCCGTATCCGGAAGGCCTTTCCACTGACGCCCAATGGGAAACCCGATCGCAAGGTTTTACGCGCAACACTCGGGGCCGACGCATGACGGTATCCGCAGAGGTTTTGAGGCAATACCGCATCATCGACGGGCAGCTCTTTCTCGGTGAACAGAGCGCGACTTCCCTGGCAGATACCCATGGCACCCCGCTGTACGTATACGATGCCGCCGCAGTAAAACGACGGATAGAAGTCCTCAAGGCGGCGCTGCCCGACTCGCTCTCACTGCATTATGCGATCAAGGCCAACCCCATGCCGGAACTGGTGAGGAAGCTGGGTGGATGGGTCGACGGGATGGATGTTGCATCCTCCGGGGAACTGAAGCTGGCCCTGGATTCGGGCATCCCGGCACAACACATCAGCTTTGCGGGACCCGGAAAACGCGACCAGGAACTGGACCAGGCGGTCGATGCGGGCGTCACCCTGTCGGTCGAGTCCGAGGGCGAGTTAAGACGGATCGTCACCAGCGGCGAGCGCGTCGGCCGCACACCGCAGATCGCGTTACGCATCAACCCGGCGTTTCGCCTCAAGGCATCCGGCATGCACATGGGCGGTGGCCCCTCCCCCTTCGGTATCGATGAGGAACGCGCGCCAGAGGTGTTGGAGCTTGCCACGACCTTGCCGGTGAAACTGCGCGGGCTGCATATTTATGCGGGCTCCCAGAACCTTTCCGCTGTTCATCTTATCGAGGCACAGAAAGCGATCTTCGATCTGGCGCTACGTCTGGCCCGGTATTTTCCCCGGGGCCTGGAATGGCTGAACATCGGCGGGGGATTCGGCATACCCTATTTCCCTGCCGACAAGGCGCTGGATGTTCGCCCACTGACAGACAACATGGCCGAATGCATGCAGAGATTTTCCGCAGGAATGGGTGCCTGCGAGGTGGTGCTCGAACTGGGTCGCTACCTCGTCGGCGAGGCCGGCGTCTATCTCTGCCGCGTCATCGAACGCAAACACTCGCGCGGCAGGATCTACCTGGTTACAGATGGCGGTTTGCATCATCACCTGGCGGCCAGTGGCAACCTCGGTCAGGTGCTACGCAAGAACTTCCCGCTGATGATCGCGGACCGCGTCCGGGGAGAGCCGCTTGAAACCGTCAATGTGGTCGGCCCCTTGTGCACGCCTCTGGACATTCTTGGGGAAAGCGTTGCCTTACCCAAGGCCGGACCCGGTGATCTGGTTGCCGTGCTGCAATCCGGCGCGTACGGATACAGTGCCAGTCCTTTGGATTTCCTGTCGCACCCGCCTCCACGCCAGATTCTGGTTTGAGGCATCCAGCGGTAATTGATGGGGATGGATCAGGCCGGCATTCGGGATTCGATAAACTGTTGCAGACTGCCGACCGTCTCAAAGATATCGGGGTCGATATCGTCGTCCAGGATCGCGATACCAAAGCGCTCCTGCAAAGCGGTAATCAGCCCAAGGACCGCCAGGGAATCGAACTCCGGGAGGGCTCCGAGCAGAGGTGAATCCGCAGTGAATGCGTTTGCCCGTCCGCCCAACTCCAATACTTCATCCAGCAGTTCCAGCAGGGAGCGCATATCGACGACGCCCACTACTCCCCGAACTCCTTCTGGATCTGCTCGAGGCTGGTGTGGCGCACATCCTTGCCTTTGACGAAGTAGATGATGTACTCGGAAATGTTGCAGCAGCGGTCTCCGATCCGCTCCAGCGCACGCGCCGACCAGATAATATCCATCAGCAGCGGAATCGAGCGTGGATCTTCCATCATATAGGTCATGCTCTGACGCATGATGCTCTCGTACTCGCGATCGATCCGCTTATCCTCGTGCGCCACCTGGATCGCCTCATCGACGTCCATGCGAGCAAAGGCATCCAACACACGGTGCAGCATCTGCCGAACCTGGTCACCCAGGTGCTCGATACGCAGATAGAGATTGGGACCGGGCTCCGACTTGGCCGCGCGGATTGCCATGCGCGCCACTCGCTTGGCCTCATCACCGATGCGCTCGAGATCTGCCGTGGTCTTTATTACGGTAAGTACCAGCCGAAGGTCACTCGCCGTGGGCTGGCGCAGGGCGATAATATTGGTGCACAGCTCGTCGATCTGGACATCATAGGCGTTCACCTGGTAATCGTTGGCCACAACCAGTTCCGCCAGTTCGATCTCCGACTGCTTGAGTGATTCGATCGACTTTTCCAGCTGCTGCTCCACTACCCCACCCATTTCCAGCACCTTGGTCCGCAGGGACTCGAGGTCCGCATTGAACCGCTGGGAGTAATGATGCTTTAGGTCAGACTGGTCCATAAAATTCCGTCCTTAACGGTTTGATTGGGCGTAATTATCCTCCACCCCTGGTACCTGCGCCAACTGTCCCGCCGGTTGCGCACGCAGGCGCGCCGGAAAACGACAGATGAACTGACTTCCTTCGCCCGGGGTACTCGCTATCTCGAGGCGTCCTTCATGGACCTGTAGAATATGTTTCACGATAGCCAGACCAAGACCGGTTCCACCGCGTTCGCGGGAACGCCCGTTATCGACCCGGTAAAAACGCTCGGTAAGGCGAGGAATATGCTCCGGCGCGATTCCTTCGCCCGTATCTTCCACCACGACACAACTGGCATTGGGCTCATCGACCCAGTGCAATACGATCTCACCGCCGGGAGGCGTATGGTGGACTGCGTTTACCACAAGATTGCTGATGGCTGATCGCAGCAGGCCCGGATCGGCCTCCAGGTGCCACCCGGACTCGATATTGACCGATACCGCGATATCCCTGCCAGCCAACAGCCGCGCCTCCTCCGCTAGCATCCCCAGCATCGCGGCCATATCAACCGACTCCTGCCGGAGATTCTTCTCACCGCCCTCGAGCCGGGCCAACAGGAGCAGATCCTCGACGATGTGCTGCATGCGGGCCGTCTGCTCGGAGATGAGGGCAAGAGGTTTACGCCAGGGTGCGGGACACAGATCGCCATCCGCCTGCATGTTTTCCACGAAGCCCGAAATAACCGTCAGCGGGGTGCGCAGTTCATGTGACACATTGGCGACGAAATCGCGTCGTATGCGTTCCACCCTGTACCTGTCGGTGACATTCTGGACGATGATCAACAACTGATTTTTTCCATAGTGGACCGCGCGCAATGAGAGTCGTTGCGCGTCATTTCCCGGCGCGGCCAGTTCGAGCGTCTGGCTGAAATCGCGGCGGGAGAGAAACTGCTGAAACGCGGGCGTGCGAAACAGGTTGGCCAGCGGACGACCGTAGTCTCCCGGCAGGCGCAACCCGAGCAGGTCCTGTGCCGCCTCGTTCGCCCAGCGGATCTCATCCGAAGTACCGAGCGCCACCACAGCGTCCGGGAGTGCCGCCGCAGAGCTTTGAAATTGTTTGAGCAGGATATTGAGACGCCGTTCGCGCTGGACCTGGGCATTCAGCAGGCGGGAGATCTTGGCATACACGTCCCCCCAGATCCCATACTGGATGGGCATATCCTTGTTGAGAGGATCATCCATCCAGTTTATGAACCGCCTGACGTGATACAGGTGACTGAGGGTGTAAAGCGCCAGGACGGCCAGGGTCACTCCGAGCACGTGCCCGAACAGGACGCCCATCAAAGCCCCCCCGGCCAGGACGACGGCCAGTCGCCAGGCCTCCTCTATCCAGCCGTTATTGCGCATGCTTTACAGCCTCTGCAACCGGATGCCCGAAAGGGATCCGCGGCTGGTCTGCGATATCATGCCGGCTGCTCGGAGAAACGGTAACCGACACCACGAACGGTCTGTACCAGCGCTTCCATACCCTCGGGCTCGAGCGCCTTGCGCAGGCGCCGGATATGCACGTCCACCGTGCGCTCCTCGATAAACACGTGACTGCCCCACACCATGTCAAGCAGCTGTGCTCTGGAGTAGACGCGATCGGGGTGAGTCATGAAAAAGTGCAGAAGCTTGAACTCGGTCGGGCCGAGAGCCAGCGAATTATTTTTGGCCTGCACCCGGTGTTGGGCGAGATCCATTTCCAGGCCCGAGCGCATCCGGATCACTTTGCTGTCATCGGTTCCGACGCGGCGAAGCACGGCCTTGATCCGGGCCAGCAGTTCGCGCGTCGAAAAAGGCTTTGTCACATAGTCGTCGACGCCGCTCTCGAGGCCCTGAACCTTGGCGTTCTCCTCATCCTTGGCCGTCAGCATGATGATCGGCACATCCGCGAAGCGCTCATCCCGCTTGAGCCACTTCGCCAGCTCGATGCCGCTCATCCCGGGCAGCATCCAGTCCAGTAACAACAATCCCGGGACGAAATGGGAAAAAAGATCCTTGGCCTTGTGTGCATCCGCCACCGCGGTGACCTGGTAACCGGCTCCCTCCAGGGTGGCGGTCAGCAATTCCTTGACCGCACTCTCGTCTTCAACCACCAGAATATGTACATCCGTCACTTGTTCGCACCCTTGTATTCAGTATCCACTAGCTGAATTACACGGGTTAAATATGACAGAAAGATGTATTTCGGTCATATTTGTGACAAATATTTCATCTGAAGCCGGGAACCCATCCTGCCAGACGCGCCAGCGCCTCGGCGCCGGCAATCCCGATGCGGTCAGCCAGGCGCTCGAAGGGATCCTCCTCGGCGGTAAAATCGACGACCTTTTCGATCCCGACCACCTCACGTGCCACGTGACCGAGGTCACCGACCTCATCCGCAAGCCCGAGTTCTATGGCGCGACTCCCGGTCCAGAACAGGCCACTGAACAGGTCGCCATCGTCGCTGAGACGATCTCCCCGGCCCTCCTTCACCGCCGTAATGAAGGCCGCGTGGATTTCCTGCAGCAACTTGTCGGCCAGGTCGAGGTCCTCGGGACTGAGTGGACTGAAGGGATCGAGAATCCCTTTGTGTTCACCCGCTGTCAGCAGACGTCGTTCGACCCCGAGCTTGTCCATCGCGCCGGTGAAACCAAAGCCGTTCATCAATACGCCGATGGAACCCACGATGCTGGATTCATTGACGAAGATGCGGTCCGCCGCTGCGGCCACGTAATACCCGCCCGAGGCACACATGTCCTCCACGACTACATAGAAGGGAATGTCCTCGTGCTTTTCCCTCAGGCGCCGGATTTCACTGTTGATCAGGCTGGCCTGCACCGGTGTTCCGCCCGGACTGTTGATGCGCATCACCACTGCCTTGGTGTGTTTGCTCTTAAAGGCCTTGCGCAGCCCCCGGTTGACCAGATCCGCACTCGCCTCACCTGTCGGTTCGATCACGCCCTGAAGTTCGATCAGCGCAACGTGGTCCTTGCCCGGCCCCTTGTTGAGGTCGAGATCCTCGTCGGGAATCAGAAGGTACAAGAGCAAGCCCAGGTAGGCGAAGGTCAACAGCTTGAAAAAAATGCTCCAGCGACGGGCACGGCGTTTCTCTGTCAGCGCATCCGAAGCCAGTGACTCGATCAGTTCCCTTTCCCAGTTGTCCTTTTTCATCTCATCCGGTTCCTTCATGCCTCGATCTCCTGGCTAATGCGCGTATTTGACTCCAGCCACACAGGCAGTTCCTCCAGATGATCCAGCACGGTCAAGGCGCCATGGGCTCGCAGGCGTTCGCTGCTGTGCACCCCGTGCACCACGCCGAGGGCGTCCACACCGGCGTTACCCGCCATCTGCATGTCGTATTCGCTGTCACCGATGACCAGGGTATCGCCGGGCGGTGTATTCAGGTCGGTGAGAATATCCTCAAGCATCTGGGGATGGGGCTTCGAATGCGCCTCATCCGCGCACCGGGTCATGTGAAACACCGGGCCCAGTCCGGTTTCGTCCAACACCTTGTCCAGTCCCCGGCGACTCTTGCCTGTGGCCACCGCAAGCAGGTAGCCGGCTTCCGCGAAACTCTGCAGGACCTTTTCGGCCCCGGGAAACAGCGAAGAGGCAGGAATCCGGTTACCGAGCCAGTGGGCGCGGTAGGCCTCGATAATCCCGCCTCGATCCATGTCCCCCAGATCGGGAAACAGGGCCAATACCGCCTCCTGCATTCCCAGCCCGATGATATTCCGCACCGCTTCTTCGCCGGGCACGGGATATTCGCAGTCCGCCGCGGCAAGTTGCATGCAGGTGACGATCCGGTGCTCCGAATCCATCAGGGTGCCATCCCAATCAAACACCAGTAACTCGTAGGTTTTCATGACAGTTTTTCCAATACTTCCTCAAGTGCTGCCGGCAATGGCGCTTCAAAACGGTAGCCGCCACGTCGATCCTTCCAGGGAAACTCGAGTTTCCACGCGTGCAGGAATAATCGCTTCAGCCCGAGCTCGCGGTATTCACGATTCGTCTGTTCATCCCCGTATTTCTCGTCACCCAGGATCGGGGTGCCCAAATGGGCTGCGTGTACGCGGATCTGGTGGGTCCGCCCGGTCTGCAGACGAGCCTCCACCAGCATGGCCCCCTCGAATCGCTTCACTACCCTGAAATCGGTGACCGAGTCCTTGCCGCGTGGATCCACACGCACCACCCGCTCACCACTCTGCAATTCGTTCTTCCTCAGCGGAGCGTCCACCGTGACCCTGTCCCGGCGCCAACGCCCACTTACGAGCGCGAGATAGCGCTTATTGACCTTCCCGGAAAGCTGAAGTTTCTGAAACTGCTGCAGTGCCGGCCGACGTCTGGCCAGCAGCAGACATCCGGAGGTGTCACGATCAAGCCGATGGGCCAGTTCCAGGTAAGGCGCGTCCGGATTGAGTGCCCGCAATACCTCGATCACCCCGAAGGAGACGCCACTCCCTCCGTGAACGGCCACACCGGAAGGCTTGTTGATGATGATCAGGTCGTCATCCCGGTGGATCACACTCCTGCTGATCAGTTTGCGCAGCCCGACCCCCGGACCCTGCCCCTCCGGCTTCTCATTCATCCGAAGCGGAGGGATCCGCACCTGGTCACCGACCTGCAGACGCCGGGTCGGCTTAACCCGACCCTTGTTGACCCGCACCTCACCCCGGCGCAGCACGCGATAGACCCAGCTTCTGGGAACACCCTTGAGACGGGTAATCAGAAAATTGTCTATCCGTTGCCCCTCTGCCTCGTCACCGACAACAAGATGGCGGACTTTCGGCGCATTTTTTGTCCCGTTATCCAAATTTTCGTCTCAATTCACAAAAATGGTGCACTTTTCAACGATTTGTTGTATTTTCCGCCGATGCGGCCGAACCTGAATAAACTCATAAGGGTCGCATGGTTAGCCCGGGTCCCGGACGGGGCCCGTGTTGGATTTGCCGCCCACCCTGACCCGCAACGGCCTCAAGGCTGCAAGTGAGTCGCATGCTAAGGGTGCTGCCGACAACTCGCAACCACACAGATGGCGAACTTGTAGCGTCAGCTGGAAACTTGGGGACAGAACGGTTTTGTGCAACCGGACTTCCCATTCTGGTGATCGACTTGCCGACCCCCTTTGTGGACCCTCGGATTGACTTCTTTCGGGTGGACGGGTCGGCAGAAAGAAAGTTTTATTTAGACGCAGGTCGGGTGGCCCGCAAGAAACGATTCGGTTTGACCGACGGCCCAACCCGAGCCCGCATGACGAATTACGGTGGGTGTCTCGACCCCTCCCCGGTAATTGCGCCTTCCATTGGCAGCAGACCGGAACCCGGAGGCGTTACGCCCGCTCAATGAGACAACGACAATATGAAACGGATGCTGATCAACGCAACTCAGCCTGAGGAGTTGCGTGTAGCCATCGTTGATGGCCAGAAACTTTACAACCTCGATATCGAAGTTCCCGGCCGGGAACTGAAAAAAGCCAATATTTACATGGGCCGGATCACGCGGGTGGAACCGAGCCTCGAAGCGGCTTTCGTCGATTACGGCGCGGAACGGCACGGGTTCCTCCCCATGAAGGAGATCGCCCGCAGCTACTTCAGCGAGAACTCACTCGAAGGTGGCAAGCGTCCCAATATCAAGGAAGCCATCAGCGAAGGCCAGGAAGTCATCGTCCAGGTCGAAAAAGAGGAGCGTGGCAACAAGGGCGCCGCTCTGACCACCTTCCTTTCCTTGGCCGGTCGTTACCTCGTCCTGATGCCAAACAACCCCCGTGCCGGTGGTGTTTCCCGACGTATCGAGGGACAGGACAGGGCCGAGCTGCGCGAGGCCATGGCCCAACTCGAGATCCCCGAAGGCATGGGGCTGATCGTGCGTACCGCGGGCATCGGCAAACAGATAGAGGAACTGCAGTGGGACCTTGATTACGTGCTGCAACTCTGGGCTGCCATCGAAACCTCCGCATCCAGCCGGGAAGCGCCGTTCCTGATCTATCAGGAAAGCAACGTGATCATCCGCTCCATCCGCGACCACCTGCGGGCGGATATCGGCGAAATCGTGATCGACGACGAGAACACCTTCACCCAGGCACGTCAGTTCGTTCGGCAGGTCATGCCGCACAACGAACGCAAGCTGCGTCGTTATGACGACAGGGTGCCCTTGTTTTCCCGCTACCAGATCGAGTCGCAAATCGAGTCGGCCTTCCAGCGCGAGGTGCGCCTGCCCTCCGGGGGCTCCATCGTGATCGACCACACCGAGGCGCTGACCTCCATCGACATCAACTCGTCCCGGGCGACCAAAGGCTCGGACATCGAGGAGACGGCACTCAATACCAATCTCGAGGCAGCCGATGAAATCGCCCGCCAACTACGCCTGCGGGACCTGGGCGGCCTGTTCGTGATCGATTTCATCGATATGACCCCATCGCGCAATCAACGAGAAGTGGAAAACCGCCTGCGCGAGGCGCTCAAAGAGGACCGCGCGCGCGTTCAAATCGGGCGCATCTCCCGCTTCGGTCTGCTCGAAATGTCACGCCAGCGGATCCGCCCCTCACTCGGGGACTCATCCAACCAGGTATGCCCCCGCTGCGATGGACACGGTTTCATACGCAGCGTCGATTCCCTTGCCCTGTCCGTGCTGCGAATCGTCGAAGAGGAAAGCCTCAAGGACGGCACCGGCCGGGTCCTGGCCCAACTGCCCGTGGATGTTGCCACCTACCTGCTCAACGAGAAGCGGCAGATGATTGCCGATATCGAGCAGCGTCACGGCCTATCGATCGTCCTGATCCCCAACAAGCACCTGCTGACCCCCAAGTACGAGATCGAACGGGTTAAGCGGCAGGACATTGGCGACGATGACAAATACAGCTACGAAAGTGTCAACAGCGAAGCCCAGAAACAGGATCTGCCATCCTACAGTACCGGACCGATTGCACGCCCTGAAGAGCCCGCAGTCAAACAGATCGCGCCTGCCGCCCCGGCACCTGTCCCCACCCCGGCGCCAGAAGCCCGCACCGAAGCGAAACAGCCGGACCCGGAGAACGCACCTTCCGGCGGGCTGATAAAGCGACTCATCACCAGTATCTTCACCCCGCGCACCGCGCCGGAGCCTGAGCCGGAAAAAGCGGAGCCGGAGGAGAAGAAGCCAAAACAGAGGCCGCCCCGCAGCCGCTCCCAGGGAGGACGTACCCAGGGTAGAGGTCGATCCGGGGGACGTTCACGCAACCGCCAGGCACGTGAAGGCGACGAGGGAGAGC
>Ga0180435_10006922_pt1 | contig 10836 bp, 9 predicted proteins | sample SS_ome_3_FD_132467 | JGI IMG/M metagenome (GOLD analysis project Ga0180435, IMG submission 132467) | Hypersaline lake sediment archaeal communities from the Salton Sea, California, USA - SS_3_S_1 metaG | ecosystem: Environmental > Aquatic > Non-marine Saline and Alkaline > Hypersaline > Sediment... | reverse complement strand
TGAGGAACGACGAGTACGGAGGAGCCTTCGAGGGCCGGGTCCGTCTTGGCGGGGAAGTCCTGGGCGCGGTGCGAGAGCAGGTGGGACCGGATCTTCCCATCGTGGTACGGATGAACGCCCAGGATTATGTGGACGGAGGTTTGGCGCTGGACGATGCGCTCCAATTGGCCGATTTCCTCGGGCAGTCCGGAGTCGATGCGCTCAGCGTCACGTCAGGTACGATGTGTGAAACCGTGCCTTTCTGTCTTTATCCTGCGGGAACCCCCAAAGCTCACCTTCTTCCCATGGCGGCCCGCATCCGAGAGGTTGCGGGGATCCCGGTCATCGTTGCCGGACGGATCCGAACGCCGGAGACGGCCGGAGAGGCTCTACAACAGGAGCAGGCGGACCTCATCGGCCTCGGGCGCCCTCTCCTGGCCGATCCCGACTGGGTGCGAAAAGCTGAAGCCGGTGACATTGAGGCCATCCTCCTCTGCGCAGCTTGTCACCAGGGATGTCTCGGCGAGCTTCGAAAGGGCCATGGCACCCACTGTCTCTTCAATCCCATGACTGGGAGGGAGGCGAATGGGCCGATCGAGCCTTCTGCAGAGGTGCGGACGGTGATGGTGGTGGGTGGGGGGCCGGCCGGATTGGAGGCGGCCCGGGTGGCCGCTGAACGAGGGCATGAGGTCCGACTATACGAGGAAAAGGACCACCTGGGCGGGCAAGCATTCCTTGCGGCGCGGGTTCCCCACAAGGAGGGTTTTTTGGATGCCATCGGGCATCTGGAGCTAATGGCGAAGCGGGCAGGAGTCATGCTCGAGTTGGGTACGAGGATTACGGTGGAGGAGGTCCATCGACTGGCCCCGGACGCCGTGATTCTAGCTTCGGGAGCCGTGCCACTTGCTGCGGCATTCCCGGGGCTTGATCTCCACTCCTGGTTCCTGGCCGAGGAGGTCCTCGCGGGGGATGCGGAGGTGGAAACCCCCACGGCGCTGGTCGTTGGGGGTGGGCTGGTTGGTTTGGAGACGGCCGACTACCTGGGTGCGAAAGGCGTGAAAGTGACGTTGGTGGAAATGCAGGATCACGTCGGTGAGGCACTCGATCCGTTGCCGAGGACCATGCTTCTGAAGCGCCTGGCAGGACAAGGGGCAGAGATCCTTGTCGGGACCGAAATCGAGGGGTTCGCACCGGGAGAAGCGATGGCTCGAAAGAGTGGCAAGGTGCTCGCACTCCCTGCGGAAACCGTAGTGATGGCTGTGGGGGTCCGACCCGATCGGAGTTTGGCTGAGGCACTGGCGGATGAGGAGCTGGATCTTCGCATCGTCGGTGATGCCGTGTCTCCCAGAGGGATTGGAGATGCTATCTGGGAGGCCCACCAGGTGGCAGCCCGAGTGTGAGGCTCACACCCTTCTGGAAGAGTCCAATGGGGTGTTCGGCCGTTCGAAGGAAGCGGCGACAAATGAGAGGAAGCGCTGAAGGCAAGCTGGTCTCTTGCTGATCCAGGTACCCACCGTTTCGGGTCTGGCCGGATGCTTTCCTTCAGCGTTTCCTCTTCTTCCTTCGATTCTCAGCGGACAACGGTGGGCTCCTCCTTCGAGTTCCCAAAGGAGAGCGTCGCCAGCGACCTCGTCTCCCTCCCGTTGGCCAGGATGTCAGCCAGGTGCCGCCACAGGTTCGACAGCGCCCTGCCGGCGTCCCCGTCTCGGTGGTATTCCGTCACCGGTTTGCCTTCAGCCATTGCTGCAGGGACAGATGAATCAAAGGGAATCCGGCCGACTACGGGGACTCCTCTCGTCCGACAACGGGCCTCGATCTGCTCCGCCCCCTCCGGATTGATATCGGCTTTGTTGATGCAGACGAGGCTCGGGAGCTGGAAGTGGGTTACCATCTCCTCCGCCCGTTGGAGATCGTGCAGGCCCGCCACTGTCGGTTCCGTCACGATAAGGGCGAGGTCGGCCCCGGATAAGGCCGCGATGGCCGGGCAAGCGATCCCAGGAGGACCGTCCACCAGCACCAACGGGCTCTCGCATTCCTTCGCCCGTCGGCGCGCCTCGTCCTTCACCTGGGCCACCAGCTTCCCAGAGTTCTCCTGGGCAGGGCGTAGCCTGGCGTGGAGGAGGAGGCCGAACCGGCTCTCAGACACAAACCACTGGCCTGCCATCCGCGGGATCATGCGGATGGACTCGGTCGGGCATTGGTAGAAACAGGCGGCACACCCTTCGCACGCCATGGGTTCGACCTGGAACCTACCGTCCGGGGAGAATGCGATGGCCTCGAAGCGGCAAAACTCCTGGCAGATTCCACACACGAGACAGGACTCGGTATCGATAAAAGCCACCTCACTCCCCTGGAACTCGTGCGTCTCCATCCGGGCAGCGCCTACCACCAACTCCAGGTTTGCGGCGTCGACATCGGCGTCCACGATCACGCTTCCGGCGAACGCCTCGTCGGAGGCGACTTGATGGGCGAGGGCCGCCGTGACGGCGGTCTTCCCGGTGCCACCCTTTCCACTGAGCACCACCAACTCTTTCACGCTTCGATCCTCTCCATCATCCGGCGGAACATGTCCCGGAATTCCGGGCGGACCTCCAAGAGCGTCCGGCCCCGGGCGAGGCCTTCGGCAATCTCCCGGTCGAAGGGAATCCTCAGGAGCACCGGTAGACCTTCCGCTTCGCAGAAGGCTTCCACGGCCTCGTCTCCGATCCCATCACGGTTGATGATCACCCCCATGGGAATCTTCATTTCCCGGACCATCTCCACGGCGAGCCGGAGGTCGTGGAGGCCGAACGGCGTCGGCTCGGTCACGAGAAGCACGTAGTCCGCCCCCCCGAGGGTTTCCACGACCGGGCAGGAGGTGCCCGGAGGGGCGTCCAGGATCGTAAGTCCGCCGGGGTGGTTTTCCTTCCATCGTTTCAGCTGACTGATCACCGGCACGGCCATGGCCTCGCCGACATTGAGTATGCCGCGAGCGAGTGATATGCCGTTGGACCGGCCCGCCTCGAGGGTACCGATCGTGCGCGGGATCTCGGTGATGGCCCGAGGGGGACAGTGGTGAACGCAGCTTCCGCAGCTGTGACATAGCTCGGGAAGGACCACGACCTGTCCCCCGAGCACGGCCAGGGCGTTGAATCTGCAGACGGCGGCGCAATCCCCGCACACGATGCAGCGTTCCATGTCGATGCGTGGAACCTGAACCGGGGCCGGCACCGTTTCCTCGAACTCGGGTCGAAGGAACAGGTGGGCATCGGGTGCTTCGACGTCACAGTCCAGGAGGAGAGGCCGTTCCCATTCTTTCCTCGAACCGGCGAGGCTGAGAGCCAGGCCCACCGCAACCGTGGTCTTCCCGGTGCCTCCCTTCCCGCTGGCGACGGCGATCCTCATCCCTCGGTTCCCTGCCTCCCGAGGCCACTCCCCCTTCCGCGCCCTCGGCCGCCCCCCATTCCTCTGCCACCACCGCGGCCCATTCCTCTGCCCGGGCCCCGGCCGCCTCCGAGCCCCCTTCCGGCACCCTGGCCTCGCCCCACCCCATTCCCAGTCCCACCGAACGGTCGGCCCCGGGCCGTGTTTTCGCTGGGGTCCGGGTCCAAGGAGTTCTGGGCTTGATCCTCGTCCTCGGTTTCGCCGGCGGTTCCTTCGGATTCGACCTCACTCCCTGCCAGGAGCCCGGATCTCAAGGCCTCCACGGCCTGCCTGGCTGTGGACTCCGGCCCACACCGATGCATGGTGATTCCAGCCGCCTCGAGGGCAGCGTGGGCTTTGGGCCCGAATTCCCCGCTGATCACATCCTTCACGCCGTTCTCGTCCAGAACCTGGGCCACCTGGATTCCGGCGCCTCCTTGAGCGTTTCGGGCCGGATTCTCCAATGAGCTCCACGCCATGGTTTCGGGGTCGATCAGGAGGAGGAACGGCGCCCGACCGAACCTCGGCTCCACCTCGGTGTCCAGGTCCGGTGTGGTGACGGTTAGTGCTACGCTTTTCATCTCTCTGTTCCTGGCGGTTGTCCGACAATCGCAAACCCCCGGCCGGCGCCCGAGACCGGGCCCGTGCCTCGAGGTTTCTCCCAAAGAGGCTAGCAAGGGGAAAGTACGAAAGGTATCCGGGATTGGCTCTAGGCGTATTTCGGGTTCTACCTATTGATTTCGGTCGTTTTTCGGAAACTTCGGATTACGCCTCCTTTCTTCCGGATGTAGCGTGTAGAGGGAAGGAGGCGATCATGAAAGAGACCGTTCTCTGCATGGTTCTTTTCTGGCTCATATGGGGTTGGATCCATCAACTCTTTGGTGGTGGCGGGTCGGGGAATGAGAGCCGGTCGTGACCATCCGATCGGTGGACTGATCTCCTGAGAAGAAGGGGGAAAGCGGACCGGCCGCCTTCCCCCTGCTCGGGTGCTTTCCTTGTGGTCACAATACCCACCCGGTCTGTGATCCCACCGAACCCTTCCGGGCTCAGAATTGAGTTTCCTCGAACTGGTCCAGTGCCTCGGCGACGTGGGTCGCGTATATGACGGCAGGCCCCCCACCCATGAGGACGGCCACTCCCAGAGCCTCGAGGATCTCTTCTCGGGTTGCTCCGGCGTCGAGGGCGTCGTGGGTGTGGAAGGCGATGCAGCCATCGCACCGGAGGCTGACGGCGATGGCCAGAGCGATGAGCTCTTTCGTCTTGAAGTCCAGAGCTCCTGGTTTCTGGGAAGCGTGATGTAGCTGGGAGAAGGCTTCCATGGTGGATGAGGCTCCCGCCGCAAGGACTCCCATGTTGCCTTGGATGCGCTTGAGCTGCTCGGGATACGTGGCGTTGGCCGGCAAGCTGATCGTGTTCATGGATTCGCTCCGTAGGCTCTTGTTGTTCGGTTGGTTCGTACCTTCCGTGATCCGCTGCCACATGACTCGCTGAGAACCACTGGTGTCTTCCAGGGCCTCACTGTCCAATCAAAGAAGGACTACCAAAAAAGGGAATCCGGTGTTGTACCTGCGGGCCATTCGGATTCTACGTAGGGATCGGACGGCGAGGATCCGCTTGCTCTCGAATCGGCGGGATAGGGGAATTCCGAAAACCACCTCGGGTTATTCCCGAATACCACGCTCCGGCCCCCGTCGGTATCCTCGGATGGGTACCCGAGCATTCCGACTCGGGACACAGGTGGAAACCGCCTCCAGGCAGGGGTTGGACATGATGCCAGTGGCTGAAGAGGTCATGGACGAGCGGGAGGAGCTCATTCAGACCGTTAAGAATATCGTTCGAAAGGCGGCGGGAGTTCCTGCGGAGGAGGTCTCCGTCGCCATTGCCGACGGATGCGTTCATCTCTACGGAAAAGTGGGGTGGGACGATGGAATCCTGGAGGCCGAAGAGGAGATTTCCGGTCTTCCCGGTGTTCGATCCGTTCGTGTCCACCTGAGCGTACGGGAGTACGAGTCCGCCGTCGATCTGAAAAACCGCATCGTGGACGCGGTAGTTCACCACGCCTGCCAGGACGCGCTCCGAATCGCGGTGGAACGAAGAGGGACCGAAGTGACGCTCGGGGGAACGGTCCTGTCGCAATGGGAAAGAGACCTGGCCGTCCAGGTCGCCAGGAATACCCCGGGCGTTCAATCGGTCATCGACAAGATCACCCTCCGGAGGCCTGGCTGACATGAAGGCGATTCAGAAAGTGCTTTTTCCGACGGACTTCTCCCGCGAATCCCGAAAGGCCTTCGCCTATGCTGTGGATCTGGCTCGGAGGTACGGAGCCGAACTCCACCTCTTCCATGCCGTCGTGCTTCATGAAGGCAGAACCCATGTTTTGGACGAGAGGTTTCCCGACCTCTCCGGGCTCCGGGACACTCTCGAGGCGATGGCGGTCCAGGATATCGAGGAGCTGATCCTCGACCATGATGTGCCGGAAACGGTGATTACGGAGGTGCTTCGGGAAGCCGATTCGGCCGGCCCGGCGATCGTCCGGTACGCTGAAACCCACGACATCGATCTCATCGTCATCGCAACCCATGGCCGACGTGGAGTCCGACGGTTTCTCCTGGGGAGTGTGGCCGCCGAAGTCGTGCGACTTTCGACCTGCTCGGTCCTGGCCGTCCGACGAACCGGGGAGGAAGAGGCCGTTCACCCCGTTTCCCGGATCCTGGCTCCGGTGGATTTCTCCGAATCAGGGAATGAAGCGCTAGAAGCGGCTTGCGGCCTCGCCTCCCGTTGGGGCTCGGAGCTACGCCTGCTCCACGTCCTGGAGGATTTCATCCACCCCGCCTTCTACAACATGGGAGCGACGTCCATCACCGACCTGCAACCGGACATCATCGAGCGGACGGAAGCCGTCATGGACGACCTGGTGGGGAACACCGTCCCGTGCGACGGGGTGTCCATCGACCGTTCAGCGGTTGAAGGTCATCCCGGGAGGGAGATCGTCAGGTACATTCAGGACCATCACGTCGATCTGGTCGTCATGGCGACACACGGGCGCCGGGGGATCAGGGATTTCCTCCTGGGAAGCACCACCGAGAACGTGATTGCCGGAGCGGATTGTCCGGTGCTTGTGGTCAAGCGGCGTCGCGCCTGAGTCGGCGGGATGATGATCGGCCGGATCGACCGAGGGTGCCCCGAATCGTGCTCCGTCTGACCGAACTTGATCAGGCGGAGTCCTCCTTTTGCCGAGCCTGGTGATTCCGCCGGGGTTGGGCTATGGTGAGGCCGGGAGCCACCAGTCGTTCCGCCGTTTCCCAGTCATGTCTTCCTGTTCGAGCTCCCATGAGAAAAATGGGGGTTCCTATGAGGATGTTCACTGTGAAGAGGGCAGGGGCCTGGGCAACGTTGGCCACGGTGGCTGCCTTCCTGTCCCTCTCCTGCGCCAGCGGCGGGACCGGGAGCGGCTCTTCCAATCCGACCCAGATCGCCTTTGCCCCGGAGTTGGGGGTCTTCCTCGATCAGATGACTCGCACCGACGAGGGCCTCTACTACCACGACCTGGCCCTGGGGACCGGGGAGGAAGCCGGATCCAACGACCGGGTGACGATCCATTACAACGGTTTTCTTCCGGACGGTACGCCCTTCGACTCCTCCGTGGCCAGGGATGAGCCCATCCAATTCGTGCTGGGCATGCGGGAGGTGGTACAGGGATGGGAGATCGGCGTGCGGGGGATGAAGGAGGGAGGCCGCAGGCTCCTTGTCATTCCCCCCGATCTGGGTTACGGGTCCAGGGGGCTCTCCGGCGTGGTGCCAGGGAACGCGACGCTCGTTTTCGAGGTCCAACTGTTGGAGGTGGGGGAGTAGCGACGGCGCCGCTCGACGGAATTCTCCTTGTGCTTCCATGGGAGGTGATATGCCTTCGAAAGCCTTGATCGTTTCCGCGGTCCTGGCCATGGGCCTGTCGGCTTGCGGAGATGGTGCCCAAACCGCTGGAGAGGCGGAGACCACCCGGACCAGCGTCGACGACACCACGGTGGTCCGGAACGTGAGTGGAAGTGTCTGGGGTGACTCCGTCGCACTCGTGGAAGAAGTCGTGATCGGAGCGCTGGACGGTCCCGAGGAATACCTGTTTGGGTTTGTCCAGGATCTCGCTGTGGATACCGAAGGCGGCATCTACGTTTTCGATGGCTACGTTCCCGCCCTGCGGTACTACGACACCGACGGCATCTACGTGCGGACCCTCGGTGGGGAAGGGGAGGGTCCGGGCGAATACAAAGACGCTTGTCTTGGCATGGCCGTGCGCAGGAGTGATGGCCGGCTGGTCATGCGAGATCCGAGGAACATGCGGCTGAACGTGTATGATCCGGACGGCTCATCCTCGGACTCCTGGCGAGTCGAGAGCGGCCTCTTCACCTCGCAGGCGACCTCGCTGGATACGGCGGATCATATGTACCTGAAGATCATGGCGGGCCGCCCTCAACCGAATGAGCCCTGGCCCGTGGCCTTGCTCCATATGGATGACCAGGGTCAGATCATCGACACGATCGTTCCTCCGACCCTTCCCAATGAGCCGAGTGGGGTGTCCAACTACTCGAAGGTCTGGGCGGTGAGCGGTTCAGGCGGATTGGTGGTGGGCGTGAACGATCGGTATGTCTTCGATCACTACCGGCCGGACGGAACGGTGCTCCGGATCGAGAGGGACCTCGAGCCTGTCGCGCTTTTCCCCGAGGAGAAGGCCGAGCGTGAGAATCGGAACGCCTGGGTCATGAGGACACAGGGGGAGCATATGACCTCAGAGCTACCGCCGGTGCCGGATGTGAAGCCGTTCTATCGATCCTTTTCCATCGGCGAGCAAGGCCGGTTCTGGGTTCGGCGGTACGCGCCGGCCGAGAAGGGCGAAGTCGTTCAAGGCAGGAGTCAGCCGGGGATGGAGCCACCCCCACCCACCAGCTGGCGGGAGCCCGTCGTGTACGACGTCTTCGAGGCGGACGGCACTTTTCTGGGTTCCGTCCGACTTCCGGCTCGGGTCACCCTCTATCGGTTTCGAGGCGACCGGGTCTGGGGGGTCCGGCGTGGCGAGTTCGATGAGTCCTACGTCGTGCGCTTTCGCTTGGTGAACGGCTGACCCGGAGAGTCTCCCCTACCACCCATCCTGGGTCCAGTAGACCGCTACACCACATTCCAGGAACTCCAGCTTGGAGTAGGAAGCTCCACCAAGAGCGCCGCCCCAGCTTTTCTTGGTCTCCATGTCCTGGAAGTTTCGCAGGTCCGGTGGAACCTCCCCCGGAAAACGATAGATCTCCACGGCCACGATCCGATCCGGGTCCATGCCCTCGAGGATATACCGATTCTCTCGTGTGATGGGAGTCCGGTTGACCATGTAGGTCAGACAGCCATGCCCTTTGAAAGTATGGACCTTGGGGACTGCCCCCCTGGTTCCGGTGGAGAGCATCCCCATTCCCCAGGATAGCCAGATATCCTCTTGTTTGCGGAAGACGTCCCCGTAGTGATGGGGCGCGATGGAGTCGATCATGGAGGGTGTCAGGAAGATCCCCTCCCCCCACTCCTCCATGTGTGCCGTGAACCTGCTCGATCCTCGGTTGGTGTGACCGACCACCAGGAGGGGCTCGAGAGGCACGGCATCGGGACGAACGCCGAATTGGACGGTCACCGTGTCCCCGGCGCTCACCGGGAAGGGTTGGGATCGAGCCGTCGCATAGCCCAGGCGGCCGGCTTCCAGCTGGTATCGGCCTGGATTGGGAACCGGAAGGAAGAAGAACCCGTTCTCGTCGGTCTCCGTGGCGATGATGCGTTCGTCCCCCATAAGGAGGGCAACGGCACCGGCCAGGACCGGCTCCTGGGTTTCCAGGTCAAGGAGATGCCCCCGGACGGCCTGGTCGGCCCGGCGGGTTTGCCGCGTCTCCTGGCAGAGAGCCGTGGTGCAGAAGACGGGAATGGCTAGAAAGCTGACGGTGAGAGCAATGGCCCGCGGCGAACAGAACATGGCAGAGCTCCTTCGGCTCCAGTTCCCTTCGATATCCTAAGGGTCATAAAGCAATCTACGTGCCAGAGAACGATACCTTACTTTGGCAGGAATCCGTGTCCGGTCCCGGCGTTTTTTCTCGGTTTGAGGACGGTGTCTGACCGCAGGGGGGGACATGGCCGAAGATAGGTCTCCCCATGGAACAGTCCAGAAGAGACACTTTGGACCGTGGCCAGCGTAGGGTTCAACAGGTCCGGGCTGCAATCGGTGGTGAAGGCGTGGCCTTTCTTGCACCTGATCCGGGGTGACCGATGAAAAGGAAGAAGAGCGTTGTCGTAGTCCTCCTGAGCTTGGGGGCTCTCTCGTGCTCCAATTCCACGGGGCCCCGGGCCGACGAGGTTACCCTCACGGTTCTCTCCGGAAACAGGCAGGTGGGCCTCCAGAACGACCCTCTCCCTCAACCCGTCATCGTGCAGGCCCGGAGAAGGAACGGGGATCCGGCTCCGGACGTTCGCGTCGCCGTCACGGTTGGGGCTGGAAGCGGTCGCCTCCTGGCCGCCGACACCCTCACCGACCCTCTGGGCCAGGCGACCTTGGAATGGGAGTTGGGAGAAGCCTGGGAGAACGTCCTGGTTCTCTCGCTGATGGACCACTCGGACGCATCGGTGGGGGTCCGGGCCTGGGCCCGGTACCGGCACCAACCACCCGAAGAGACAGCCGACGGATGGGAGACCGCCCCTCCCAATGACCTGGGGATGGCGGAAGAACCCCTCACCAGGATGATGGACAGCCTGAGGGCCGGGATCTACTCGGAGGTCCATTCCGTCGTCATCGTCAAAGACCATCGCCTGGTCCTGGAGACTTACTTCCCGGGACATGATTTCGGGTACAGCAGCACAGACTTCCTTGGCACGTACCGGGAATGGGGCCGGAACTCCCGCCACAACACCCACTCGGCCACGAAAAGCGTCATTTCCACCTTGGTGGGGCTGGCCATCGACCTGGGGTTCGTCCCCAACGAAGACCAGCGGGTTTTCGACTACTTCCCGGAGTACGCGGAATACGCGGTTGGAGGAAAGGAGACCATCACCATCCGGGACATGCTGACCATGACCTCGGGCTTGGAGTGGCCCGAGTGGGACATTCCCGTCGGGGGTGGGCTGAGCCCCATCGAGCAGTTCAACAGCTCCGGCGATCCCATCGGCTACGTCCTCTCCCGTTCCCTCATCCACCCGCCAGGGACGGTCTACAACTACAATGGCGGGACGGTGAACGTGCTTTGCCAACTGGCGGCCCGATCCGCAGGGCCCGGTGTGACTGTGGATGCCTTCGCCCATGAGCATCTCTTCGGGCCCCTGGGGGTCACCAACTACAACTTTCCCAACCACCAATCCGGTCTTACGGTCTGCCACGGCGACATCTACATCACACCCAGAGACATGGCCAAATACGGCCAACTCTACCTAAATGAGGGAGTGTGGATG
>Ga0180435_10006921_pt1 | contig 10839 bp, 10 predicted proteins | sample SS_ome_3_FD_132467 | JGI IMG/M metagenome (GOLD analysis project Ga0180435, IMG submission 132467) | Hypersaline lake sediment archaeal communities from the Salton Sea, California, USA - SS_3_S_1 metaG | ecosystem: Environmental > Aquatic > Non-marine Saline and Alkaline > Hypersaline >... | reverse complement strand
CTTGTTTCTCAATAATCAGGTCTTTTGCATCCATGCACCTTTTTTAACATGGTATGCACAAAAGCGCAAGTTGCCTATTTTAACATTTTGAACTTTTTATGAAAATTTGCTGTGAACGGTTACTAATTTTATAATCCGTGTAATCTGCGTTATCCGTGGTTTCAATTCTTAAGAATATTGCTTTTGTCACGAGCCGGACCGGTGGTGGCTGGTCGAAAGGGCCATAAATAGATAAAATTCATTACTGGTGTTCTGTCCGGCGTAAAAAACCGGGTACTATCCGCGAGCAAAGCGCGCCACTGGTGTTACTTAGGAGATATCAGCATCCACAAATTCAGCTGTACGCAGTACTAAGGCCCTGTCTTTACGTTGCGCAAAAATATTACACCAGAGAAAGTGCGAAAACGCACTATTAATATGAATTGTTTTCCGAGAGTATTTTTTCTTTGATTAACCGGACATTAATCAGACGACTGCGATAGGGGATGGCTTTTTTGCTTTTAACGCCTTTCACTATTTTTTTATATGATTTTTTCATGCCGTTTTCATGATAATAAGGGTATTTTTTTATCCATTTCATGGCGGAAGGGGAGATAAGGGTTTGAAGGTTATCGCCTACCCATTCTTTTTGAATCACCGAGGCGGGAAAACAACCGACATAAACACGAGAATGGGTGATTTCATGTAAAAAGAAGGCGGGTTCTCCTTGCTCACGCAGATTACGGACGGCCTGGACGGCGTTGATCTTGCGATTAAAAAGGTCTTCCGAGGGTACGTTATAATAGGTGCCGATTTCAAGAGAAAAAACGCAGGAAGAATTAAGAAGATTCCATTCTGCCGGTGCGCGGGGGTCTGGTTTGGTAATTTCCCTGATGTATGCGCTTTTATAAATTTTATGGACTGATTTATGCTTTTTTTGAGCGTCAGAATATTTCTTAAAGCGCCCATAGTTGACATAAAAGCTGTGTTTTTCCCTTTGAATCCAGACTTCATCGACTTGGAGTAACTCCTGGGCTTTTTTCCGGAATTCCTGGGCCAATTGTTCCGCGTCATAATCATTATAATATCCGATAATTATGGTGAAATTGTCTTGGGCGGAAGGGACCCGAAAAGAGTTTTGGCTGGGTTGGTTACCGGATGAGGAGCCGGGGTAAGAAACAGTCGAAGAGCAACCGAGCCCGAATAAGGCGTAGAAAAGGATTGTCAGAGCCAAGGCAATAGTTTTTTTGCAGGAATTCGTTTTCATAAGATTAGTGGGCACAGCCTACCCTAAAGAATTTTTTTGTTCAATTAATATTTTTTTTATGCCTCGTTGGGCGTAGGTGATAATTTTATCGAATTGATCACGGCTGAATGAAGCTTGTTCGGCAGACCCCTGGATTTCGAGAAAGTGGCCTTTGTCGTTCATGGCGATGTTCATATCGACGTCCGCGGCGGAGTCGAGTTCATAATCGAGGTCGAGGACGGGTTTGCCTTTGATGATTCCAACGCTGACGGCGGCTACCGCGTGTTTGATGGGGTTTACTCCTATCAAGCCTTTATTTAAGCCGAAATGAACGGCATCGATCAGAGCGACATAGGCGCCGTTAATGGCAGCGGTGCGGGTGCCGCCGTCGGCCTGGAGGACATCGCAGTCGATATTAATGGAGTTGGGCCCCAGTTTTTCGAAGTCAAGAGCGGTACGCAGGACGCGGCCGATGAGTCTCTGGATTTCAGTGCCCCGACTGTCGGTATGTCCGGAACGGGGGCGCGATTTTCGAGTTGTAGTCGATGAAGGGAGCATGCTGTATTCGGCTGTGAGCCAGCCGAGTTCGCTTTCCCGACGCCATTTGGGAAGTTCGTTGACAAAGCTGGCGGTGCAAAGAATACGGGTGCGGCCCATTTCGAATAAAACCGATCCGGGAGCAAAATCCGTGAATTGTCGAGTGATACGAATCGGGCGCAGTTGGGTAGAGCGACGTCGCGGTGAATTTGCTTTTTTTTCGGTCATGAGCATAATAAATATTTCATCAGGGCACGTTGAAAATGCAGGCGGTTTTCCGCCTGATCGAAGACGATACTTTGCCGAGATTCGATTACCTCGTCGGTGATTTCCAGGCCTCGGTAGGCAGGCAGACAGTGCATGATTTTTGCCTGAGGTCCCGCGGCGTCCAGAAGAGACCGATTAACCTGATAGCCGATAAAATCTTTGATGCGTTGTTCTTTTTCATTTTCCTGGCCCATGCTGGTCCAGGTGTCGGTGTAAATGATATCCGTGTTGGCGACGGCCTGGCAGGGATCGGCGGTACAGGTGAAGGTGCCATTTCCCGGAGAGGCGTTCAACGCGGCCAGGCACGGTTCCGGTAAGTTGTAATTTTCGGGACAAGCGAGCGTGATGTCCAGCCCTAGACGTATGCAGGCCAAGGCCAGGGAAAAGGCTACATTGTTGCCGTCACCGACATAAGTTACTTGGCGATTTTCCAGGGAACCAAAGTGCTCGTAAATGGTGAGAATGTCGGCCATGGCTTGGCAGGGATGAGCCAGGTCGGTCAGGGCATTGATTACGGGTACCTGGGCATAGCGAGCCAGTTCCGTGACAGTGTCGTGACTGAAGGTCCGGGCGACAATCACATCGACATAACCGTTTAAAACACGAGTAAGATCGCCGATAGGTTCCCGGCAACCGAGGCCGCCAATATCTTCCGGCCTGATATATATTGCCGAACCACCCAACTGAGCGATGGCGACCTGAAAACTTAGGCGAGTTCGGCTGCTGGGCTTTTCGAAGAGCATGACCATGTTGCGGCCGGCCAGACAGGTGTCCCGGCCTCCTTCGAGATATAGTTTTTTTAGCTGAATCGTCAGATTCAACAGAGTATGGAGTTCGGCGGGCTGGTAATCTTCTATCGATAAAAAATGTTTAGCCATGGTTGTCGTCCTGATGATAAAGTTAAGTCATTACTTCGTCCAGAATATTCAGAGCCTGGTCGATCAAATCCTCGGTAATGTTTAACGCGGGCATGAAACGGAGCACGGTGTCCTGGGTGCAGTTGATACGCATTCCTTTGTCCCAGCAGCGTTGTACGATTCCCGTGCCGGGTTCGTTCAGTTGAATTCCAATCATAAGACCCAGGCCGCGAACATGATCGATGCAGGAATGTTTTTCCTGCAGTTGCAGGATTTTGCCGCGGGTATATTCTCCCATTTTCAGAGCGTTTTCGATTAAATTTCCTTCTTCGATGGCTTCGATGGTGGCAATGGCGGCGGCACAGGCCAGAGGATTGCCGCCGAAAGTGGAGGCATGGGTGCCGGGTACTAAGGCGTCGGCCACTTCGGGGCGGGCAGCGATAGCGCCGATGGATATTCCGCCGCCAAGTGCTTTGGCCATGGTCATGATATCGGGTTCGACGCCCGCGTTTTGATAGCCGAACCATTTTCCGGTCCGTCCCATGCCGCACTGGACTTCGTCCCAGATGGCAACGGCGTTATGCTGGTCGCAGAGATCACGGATGGCCTGGAGATAATGGGTTTCGGCGGCGCGGATGCCACCTTCGCCCTGGATGGGTTCCAGAATTACAGCGGCGACTTCATCGTCGAATGCTTCCCTAAGGGCCTCTATGTCATTAAAGGGGACATAAATAAAACCGGGGATCAAGGGTAAAAAGCCTTCATGTTTTTTAGGCTGGGCGGTGGCGGTCATCGCGCCGATGGTCCGGCCGTGGAAGCTGCCTTCGACGGAAATGATTTTGTATTTACCCTTGGCGGTATATCGGCGGGCCAGTTTGAGGGCGGCTTCGACGGCTTCGGCGCCGCTGTTGCAGAAAAAACATTTGCCGCCGAAGGATCGTTCGCTGATCATCCGGGCCAGGATTCCCTGGGGTTCATTGCAAAAGGTATTGTCCATATGGATGAGGGTTTCGGCCTGGTGTTGGATGGCTCGGACTACTTTAGGGTGACAATGGCCGATGCCGCTGACGGCCCAGCCGGGGAACATGTCGAGATATTCTTTGCCGTCGGCGTCCCATATTTTACTGCCGGAACCTTTAACGATGACATGGTTTTGCCGGAAGTAATTTCCGATTACGTATTTGTCGAATAATTCGTTCGTTTCTTGCGTTAGCATGGTTGTCCCCATATATATTTATTCTTTCGTAATTAAAGTGCCGATTCCTTTGTCGGTGTAAATTTCGAGCAGCAGAGAATGCAGGAAACTGCCGTTGATGATGTGGGTTTTTCCCACGCCGGCGTGCAGAGCGGTGAGGCAGGCCTGCACTTTCGGGAGCATGCCTCCGCTGATGATGCCTTGATCGATAAGTTGATGGACTTTTTCTTCGTTCAGCCGGGAAAGCTGAGAATCGGGGGCGTTCTGGTCGGAGTAGATACCGTGGGTGTCGCTCATCATTACCAGTTTGTCGGCCCGAACGGCGGCTGCAACCATGCCGGCGGCGGTATCGGCGTTAATGTTAAGTTTGCCGCCGGCTCTGTCACGAGCAATCGGAGCGATGACGGGGATGGTGCCGGCCTGACAGAGAACCCGGAGCAGGTGGGCATTGACATTGGTGACATTGCCGACGAGCCCGATGTCGATCTGGCGGTTGTCGGGGCCTGCAAGCCGAGTTTGTTCGGCAAAAAGGACACAACTGCTGAGCGAGTGCAGGCCCATCGCCTGGACGCCCAGATCATTGATGGTTTCCACAATGGTTTTGTTGATTTGGTTGGCCAGGACATGTTCGACGATGGCCAGGGTCCTTTCGTCGGTGTAGCGGAGGCCCTGGACGAAGTGCGGCTGGATGCCGGCTTTATCCATGGCGGCGGAGATGCTTTTACCGCCCCCGTGGACGAGGATCGGCTGCATGCCGACGGCGGCCATAAAGGCCACATCGGTGAGCAGTTCCCGCTGGGTATGGTCGGTCTCCATAAGCGAGCCGCCGAGCTTGACAACGACGATCCGGTTTTTGAATTTACGGATGTAACCCAGGGCTTCGATGAGGGCTTTGGCTTTGTTTATGGCCTGTTCCAAAATCTAACATCCTCCATAAAGGGGAAACCACACATACTAGGTGAGAAAGTAATTTGGGTCAAGGAAAATAATGCCTTTGGGGTAGGGATTTTCCGGAAGCCGGGGGAGAAATGCCGGTCTGAAGAATTGTTTGACAGCAGAGATTTATTGGATTTTGTCGCTTTTTACTGTTTGCTCCATATCCGCGTGTTGAGGTTGAGGTCCTCGACGATCCCGACCGCGATTTGCAGGTCTTCGAAATATTGCTGAATAGGCGCGAAATCGAGCAGGGTATTAAACAATCGAGGTTCAAAAAGGTCTCTGTCGTAGGAGATGGCTACGAATACCCGGGAGCCGGCAAAGGAGAGGTAAATCCGTCGGTTTGTTTTTTTCTTGAAATCAACAATGCGTTTCATCAGACTGGTCGAGAGGATGTAACGTGCTTCGATCTGGTCGTCGCCATAGACGGAAAAGAGTTTTTCGAATTCGGGGTCTTCCAGGCTGATGAGTTTTCCGCGGGTGAAATTGAGGGACTGCAATTTACGGCCTAACCTGCCGAAAAGTCGTTCGGCGGTATCGGGTAGCACCACGGTCAGGCCCGCGAAGTCTTTGTTGAAATCTCCCATGAAAAACATGCCTTTGAAGATCGTGTGCCAGTGCGTCTGTCTTCTGCCTTTGCTGTCTCTTGATTCAGTTTTGTATTCGGCATGAATTTCCGAGAATTTAATTTCCGTTTTACCAATTTTTCCATAAACGAAATCGTCACCTTGATAGCGGTCGGGGCGTTTTTGGAAAATTTCACACGAGCGAAAGGTCGATTCCGAAAGGCAGTTATGGGGATCGTAGTTGAGGCTTTGGTCTATGAAATGTACGATTTTGTCGATAATGGTGGTTTTGAAGTCGCCGACGTAGCCTTGGCTGAAAAACTTCATGGCCAGCATGAAAATTGCCCCGCCGCCTATGAGGGGAAAAAGCAATGCTATCAGGTTGCCGCGGGCATAACTTAAGATAGCGATTATCACAATGGCCGCGATAATCCCGAGGGCTAAGCCCACATACATTAATTTGCGGACAATCTGTAGTCGCCGGGTTTCCAGAACCTTCAGGTCTGGAAGTAAGTCGCTTTCATAATACTGTTTTAATTCTGTCAGCGTTTTCATAGAATAATTATGGATACATCCTTTTTCATTTTAGAGATATCCTTTACTGTAATTTACCTTTAACTGCCGAACAACTCTCCTACGTTCACATTTTGCCGTTCTTTTTCAGTGATTTCGAAAAGGGCTTTGGTTTCATAGTGCATCATTGAGGCCATGATGTTGGTGGGGAACATTTCTACGGCGTTGTTATAATCAGTGACGGAGGCGTTATAAGCGCGTCGGGCGGCGGAAATCTGCTCTTCGATTTCGTTCAGGCTGCCCTGCAGCTGGAGGAAATTCTGGTTGGCTTTGAGGTCGGGATAGTTTTCGACCGCTACCATAATACCGCCCATCATTTTGGAAAGTTTGTTGTCGAGTGCCACTTTTTCGTTGTCGGAGAGGCCTCCGGAGACGGCACGGGCCCGCAGTTCGGTGATTTCGGTAAGGGTTCCCCTTTCGTGTTCCATATAAGTTTTGACGGTTGAGATTAAATTGGGAATGAGGTCATAACGTTTCTTGAGCAGGGCGTCGATAGTGCCGAAAACATTTTTCACCTGATTTTTCTTTCCAATCAGGCTGTTATAAAAAATAACGGCAAAGAGTAAAATGACACCTATAATTACAACCGGAATCCACCACATAGCTTGTTCTCCTTTCATTATCGGGTTAATGCCATGTCGGAGCGGCATTTATAGATAATTATACTCATCACGATTGAATTTTCCCGTTTTCATACTATGTATTTTCCTGTCATAAAAACAATTACATCTGGCCCTGCCAGGAATTCTCATACCCGATGGGTATACAATTACTGAGGTTTTCTATCGTTATACCCATTGGGTATCATTTTACCTGACAGGGCTCGATGTAAATGTTTTCTGGATAAGTATATATACCATGCAAAAACAGGAAAATTCAATCGTGATGAGTTTACATCATACTTATGACCGATTTCCCCGCGTTATAGTAGTCGTTTGCCAAAAAGGAACATTTCATCAATTTTGTAAAAATCCCAGTTGCCGCTGCCATTCCCGATCATAGAATTATAAGGAATTTTTGAGATTCTACAATCATTTTTCTAATTTTTGTACGGGTTGAATATACCCGCGGCTGTGAGTACATAGAGAGCATTGCTTTCCTGGGAAGCACTGCGCCTCGGTCGATTTTGTATGACAGGTATACGCCGGATATGTTCGCGAGAGAACCAACATTGTAGGACCTGTTCAGACAGAGCTTTTCATTGCGAAAGGGTAAAGGAAAATTCAATTGAGAGGTTATATATCCGATGGGGGATCATCCTGAAGGGATGGATCGAACGCGTCTTCAATGATATGGACGGGGCAGGGAGGCAGGGCGTTAAGGAAGGCGCGGCCGTATCTTTTGGTGACGACGCGGGGATCGAGGACGACGACAATACCGCGGTCGGTTTGGGTACGGATGAGTCGGCCGAAGCCCTGCTTGAATTTCAGAATGGCCTGGGGGAGCTGGTAATCGAAGAAGGGATTGCCGCCGGACGCTTTGATATGTTCGAGCCGAGCCTGGAGGAGCGGGTGGTCGGGGACGGAAAAGGGAAGTTTGACGATGATGACGTTGCTGAGGTTTTCGCCGGGGACATCGACGCCCTGCCAAAAGCTGTCGGTGCCGAGCAACACGCTTTGAGGATTTTGACGAAACTGGTTGAGAAGAGTCGAGCGGTCGTGGTCTTTGCCCTGTTCCAGCAGGTTGAAATTGTGTTCGGTGCAGAAAGGACGAAGGATTTGGCCCATTTGGCGGAGATGACGGAAATTTGTGAAAAGGACGAAAGCTTTGCCGGAGGTTTGCAACAGATATTTTTTAACGATTTCAGTCGCGGCGATACGGAAATCCTCTTCCCGGTCGCGGGGTTCGGGCAGGTGAGCTTCAACGTACACGGTGACCTGGTTTTGATAGTCAAAGGGGGACCCCAGCTGGATGGAGTGGAAGTCTTCCAGGCCCAGGCGAGAACAGAAAAAGGAAAAACCTTTATCAGATCCGGTTGCGGCCTTGGATGAGCGGGTGGGATTTGTGTGTTTAGAACCGGCCGTGCTGAGGGTGGCGCTGGTCATAATAACGGAGGCATGTGGTTCGAAGAGGGCTTTTTGTAAGGTAGAGCCGACGTGCAGAGGGGCGGAACAGACGGCGGCGAAATAATAATTACGCCGTCGATTGGCGTCGATCCAGTAAACGCTCTCGGAGAGAGCCTGGCCGACGAAGTGATGGGCGGTATTGGCCAAGTCTGTAGCACGTTGAGCGTAAGCGTTGATTTCCAGGTTTTCCTGTTCGTCAAGCGCGTTGATGGAAATCTGCTCTAGATGTTTGCCCAGTTCCAGGAGGGGTTGGGTGAGACTGTCTGCGAACTGGTGAGGTTCGAGGACACGCCCGTTGCCCCCGGCATTGCGTTGATTTTCGCTGAAGGATAATATTTCGTCGAAAAAATTTTCGGCGGCCTGGTGAACTTTAGAGAGGATGCCCCCGGTTTGATTGTCGAAATGATGGGTGAGGAGGCCGCGTTTGGTTTTGGGATTATAGAGACGGTTCAGAAGGAAGCTAACCTGGTAATTGGTCAGACGCAGCCCGAAGTGTTGGCTGGCGACATGTTCGATGTTATGAGCTTCGTCAATGATAATCAGCTTGGAGTGGGGGAGGATTTTGCCGCCTTCGAGACGGACGGAAAGGTCTGAAAATAGCAAAGCGTGGTTGACGATGATAAGGTCGGCACCGAACATGCTACGGCGAGCCAGTTGGTAAAAGCAATTCTCAAACTGGGCACAATGTCGGCCCATGCAGGTGCTGGTGTCACTGCAGACGGTTTCCCAAACGGCAGGAGACGGTCTCTGGGGCAGGTCGGTTAAAGAACCGTCGCGGGTTTGCAGGGCCCAGTGGTATATTGACTCGATCATGTCGATATCCCGGGCGTGGTCGAAGAGGGTGGAGCCGCGTTTGCGGGCCTGATGCAGACGCCGCCAGCAAAGGTAATTGCTTCTGCCCTTGGCCAGAACGGCGACGAAATCGGAGTCGGTGACGCTATGGATAAAAGGGATGTCTTTATGGACGAGCTGTTCCTGGAGGGAGATGGTATGTGTGCTGATGATCACTTTTTGTTTGTGGTGCAGGGCCTGGGCGACGGCGGGTACGATATAAGCGAAACTTTTACCCACGCCGGTCCCGGCTTCAGCGATTAAATGGTGGGGACCCTGGAAGGCCTTGTCAATGGCCTGGGCCAGTTGGATTTGCTGGGGTCTGGCTTCGTAGCTTTCCAGGCAGCGTCCGATGGGGCCGTCGGGGCCGAGAAAGTAGTCTGGATCCAACGTGTCATTTTTGTGCATGGGAGGATATGGTTCCCTCAAGGGGAGAAGAAGCGGTGGCGTATAATTTTTTGGGGATTCTGCCGGCCAGGTAGGCGGCCCGGCCCGCTTGCAGAGCGTCTTTCATAGCCTGGGCCATGAGGACAGGGTTCCGGGCACCGGCGACTCCGGTATTGAGCAGGACTCCTTCGGCACCGAGTTCCATGGCGATGGTAACATCGCTGGCGGTACCGACGCCGGCATCGACGATGATGGGGACCTGAGCCCGTTCGAGAATGATACGGATATTGTTGCCATTGAGAACGCCCTGGCCGGAGCCGATGGGGGCGGCGGCGGGCATGACACTGCTGGCACCTGCTTCTTCGAGACGCAGAGCCATGACGGGATCGTCGTTGGTATAAACCAGAACAGTAAAACCTTCCTTAACAAGAGTTTCGGTGGCCTGGAGAGTGCCGAGAGGATCGGGCAGGAGCGTTTGTTTGTCGGCAAGCACTTCCAGTTTCACCCACTCGATATCCAAAAGCTCCCGTCCGAGCCGGGCACAGCGAATGGCGTCTTCGGCGGTGAAGCAGCCGGCGGTGTTGGGCAGGAGGGTGTAGCGGTCGCGGTCCAGAAAGTCGAGTATGTTACGCTGCCGGCTGTCTAAGAGCCTTTCACGACGGACGGCGACCGTGACCACTTCGCACCCGCTGGCTTCAAGGGCTTGCTGCATTATTTCGAAGGTTTGGTATTTGCCGGTACCGACAAAGAGGCGGCTGTTGAATGTATATGGTCCTAAGTTTAAGGGGGCGTCCAGAGAAGTCATGGCTTATTGTTCCTAATAATTATATGTTATATGTGTTACTCAACACTGACCGATCCGGTGTGTAAAAGTGCTAAAAAACACAAAAAAATGGATATTTTTTGAAATTTTGTCCAAAAAACATAGTTTTTTAACAAACAACATAACTTGTTGTCGTAAATGGACATACAAGAATATTTCGTGTAAAATCGGTCAGTTTGAGTGTGTTATCTGTTTATCATCCGCCACCGACGATAGTGACGATTTCCAGAACGTCATGGGATTTTAGTACCGTATCCTGGTGGGTGGTTCTGGGATAAACCTGACGGTTAAGCTCGACGGCGACGGGACCTTTAATCTTGAGTTCTTCCAGAAGTAGCGTAATAGTAATGCCTTCGGTTACGTCCCTATCCGTCCCATTGACGTTTATCTGCATAATAAAGGTACTCCTGTAGTGAAAAAAGCATTATAAACACTTATTTGCCATGTTGTCCAGAATTTATACTCGTCGCGATTGAGTTTTATTGTGATGAGTATATCAGGCTTTTTACGCCGGACAGAGCACTAGTCCTTAAACAAGCGTACTCGGTTTGTATTTGATGGCTGGGCGGGCGGAAT
>Ga0180435_10006920_pt1 | contig 10839 bp, 8 predicted proteins | sample SS_ome_3_FD_132467 | JGI IMG/M metagenome (GOLD analysis project Ga0180435, IMG submission 132467) | Hypersaline lake sediment archaeal communities from the Salton Sea, California, USA - SS_3_S_1 metaG | ecosystem: Environmental > Aquatic > Non-marine Saline and Alkaline > Hypersaline > Sediment... | reverse complement strand
GTGACAATCCCGTCCACAAACATATCCTCATTGGGAACACCTGCCTCATTGGCCGCATAAATAAGCTCAACGGCCAGGGCAGCCCTTTCGTTTTCATCTCTTGGAAGACCTTCCGGTCCCCACATCAATGCCACCATTGCGGCCTTGTATTTGACGGCCAGCGGGATCATCTTTTCATATCGCTCCGGCCTGACCATAATCGAGTTGATAATGGCCTTTCCCTGATGGACGGCCAGGCCTGCCTCCATGGCCTCGATATTGGATGTATCAAGACACAGGGGCGGGGTATCACCGATGGCTTCCTGGACGGTCTTTACCACAAATTCCATCAATTCAGGCCCCCCTTTCCTTGCGGGGCCCAGATTGATATCGATCCAGTCCATTCCCGCTTCCTTCTGCCGTTTGGCCTCCTCGACAATCGGACCCGGATCCTTTTCCTTAAATGCCTTTCCAATGACATTACTGATTACATTCAAGCTTTCTCCAATTAATAACATGGGCACACTCCCTTTTAATAATGTGGTTATTTGGATTTTCTCTTATATGCTCGACAGGTTGCATCCGCCCCCTCCCCGCTCACGCAAGGGAAGGATTACCCATGAGAATAAAGCCTATGCCATGTCCTTTAGGAATTTAGGGATCAGCGACGCATCCCTGGGACCGATCAAAATCTCCCAGTCCCCCAACTCTTCCTCCATCTCACCGCTGATGGCTGCAGCGTAACCCGGTATAATAATTTTTTTATGGGCAATTTTATCTGCAATACCGCACTTTTTCACAAACATGCCCACTATATCTCCTGAAAACTTTCCGGCGGCCCAGGCGGTCATGACAGAAAGGCCCTCGGTGTCCATAATCAGGAGCCAGCTCGGCACCCGACTACCTTCGATTTCACCACTCACAATGAAGTAGGTCAAGGAGAAATTGGTGGTTACGAGCACCGGGGAATTTTCATCCGGTGTACCGATTTCATAAATGCCTTCTGTCACGGTCATCGGCCGCTGTGGATCCGTAAAGATATTCAACCGTTCTACCAATAATGGGAAAAGGCTCTCCCCTTTAAAATCCGAAAGCACCACGATCCCTGCATACTTGGCAATCAGCAATGAGGCGATAACCGTCTCCATATCTAAATTACCTGCCATTTCACAGGGAAACGATATTGTCGGAAACCCCAGAGACTTGTTTCCCGCCTTGAGCGCGGCCCTGCGCATGGCCACCTGGTCCTCAAATACCTGTTTTATCTCCCGAGATCCCGAATCCAATACAAGGTCCTTAAGTCCCATGCCGGTCAGTTTATCGCTCAGGCCGATCAAATCATCTATGCTATCCGCCTTCACTGCGAGGGGCAGACCCGTTTCTTTTGAAAGGGTGCCCATTTCTTCTGCATTGTCCGCAGTGGCAGCATACAAAAGGGGCTTTTTGAAGGCACAGGCCCCGGCTGCCCCCTTTAATACCTCTGCTTTATCACTCATCAGAACCAGGTTAAATTCACTCTCCTCCGCAATCTTTTTTGCGAGAGCCGTAAAGGTGTTATTGTCTCCATTAACATCTTTCAGGGCCACGAATTCAGGCCTCAAGTTCAAACCGACCCTTTCATACTGCAAGGCATTCCACTCCTTTAGTTTTTTATCCAGGGCCTCTGATGCGATATCCGATGCGATCATTGCGCCCAACCCTGTCGGATTATAAAAGGTCTTCTCATGCCTGTACATGACCGTTTCACCGCCCACCTTAAAGGCTCTCACACCGGCACCAATGGCAACCGGCCGGATAGGAGGTGCAGACGCCTCGGCCAACTGTTCCCTTGCGTCATCAGACACATAGGGGCAGGCATCAAGTTCGGCCTTCCCCGAGGCCAGATTCATGGCAAAGGCCAGGCATGTGGGAACACCGCACTCCCCACAGTTCGTTTTAGGCAACATTTTAAAAATCTGAATTCCAGTTAATCCCATGATACACTCCTAATCATTAAGTAGGACGCAGATTTTATCAGACACACACAGTTAATTTTATGCTTGATAATCTGCCTCATCTGCGTCCGGAAAATTTACACGACGCCATTACCCCACGATGGGATCCATCTTAAGGGCCGGATGGTCTTTCTCCTTAAGAAACGCCATAACCGAATCCTCGTCCGTCCCCACGGTCTCATCGGCGATCTTATCATACAGATCCGGCACACCAAGCTCTTCTGCTCGTTTATCCAATCGCTCCTTGATCTCCTCCTTCAGAGACTTGGGCATCCACACCATTCGAAGGAGTCCCCCATCACCGGCTAAAAACTTACGCTGGGTGATGTTATACTTGCCATGACCCACAAAACCGGGTGTTGAAATTCCGCCACCCGCTGTACCTGCCAGGGTCGAGAACTTCATGCCACACGGCGTCATACCGCTGTAGTCCCTGTGGACCGTCATAACACCGTTGCATCCGGGCAGAACCGCCGCAATGGCCTCACAGCAGCCGCAGGTGGTCATGGGATCATGGACAATACTGTAAAAATTGTAATGATCGATGGCCTGTCTGGACGCCTTGTATACGAATTCATTAACGCCCTTGAACTGTCCCAACACTGGGTCAAGGACCTCTCCCTTTTCCACGGGCTGGTTAGGACCTGTGGGGTTGATCTGGTAGGAGGCCTTACAATCCATCCAGTTGTAGGCCCCGCAGAGACCCGTTCTCTCAGGACTTACCACACAGACATGGCTCGGGGCAAAGGACTGGCAGAGGGTACATGAGTAGAATATGTCCGTGGTTTCATCGGTCATATTTTCAACCCGCTCATCCCTTTCCTTGTATTCTTTCCTCGCCCGTTTTGTCAGGCCATCCACGTCTTTTTTATCGGTATACAGGGTCACCTGGACCTTATCCAGGATGCTCCCGAAGTCCTGGTGAAGCTTGGCGTGCAAAATAGTGCCGATATCCTTGAGCGTGAAGCCTTTTTCAATCGCATTCTGACTCACCCGGATCCACGAGATATCTCTCTGCCCGATGTGCATGATATACTGGGCATAATTAATGAGATGGTGGATCTGTCTTTCCAGAATCGGTTCAAAATCGGTCTGCATCTCACGACCCGCGACCTGGACATAGATCCCTAATGGCAGGGTATCCCCCTTTTTCATATCCGTCACATCCTTACCGATAACCTCCACCTTGCCATCTTCAATTTTATTCATATCAGCCATTTTGCACAATTCGGTGCACTGGGTCTTGCTCCCCCCCATTTCGAGGAATAGATCGTCCTTGCGGACCCGCTCACCCTCAAACGCCGGGCCGTAGGAAAGCGGAATATCGATCTCACTAATCGTCACCTTAAGCCCCCGGATCTCAATGGATTTCTGGGTGATCTCATCATGCGGCACCTGGGAGACAATGTGCTCGTAGGTACAGATACCGGTGGGCAGTATCTCCGGGATATCCGTGTCCGCAATGGTCGGAAAACCCCAGTTAATGGCACCCGCTGCATTGGCCGCCCACTCCGCATTGACATCGCCCAGCGCGTTTACAAAGGCAAAAATACGGTTTTTCTGGTAGGCCAGCATCTTCTTGTAATCCCCCGGCTGGATCCCGCCAAAAGACATTCCCGCCCGATTGGCAAAACCAAGGGCAAAAACCGCGGCCGATATGTCCGGGCCAAAAGAGACCAGACGGGTATTCCATCCGATCTGTACCCCTTCCTCTATCAACTGTTCGGAAAAAGTAGTACCGCTCTGGTTTGCTGCCATGAACACATATATGCTCTTTTTCTGGTATTCTTCTGCAATTTGTTTTGCCGTGGCAGAATCAGGAGCGGCTCCAACGACTGCTGCAAATCCCGGTGCCGTGCCGTCCACAAATTCCACCCCACGCTTTCTCATAATGGCGTCATCGGCCGCACCCAGCCAGATCTTTCCGTTTTCCACATCCGGATCTTCGACCTCGGGTTGATAGAAATCAGGGTCTTCAACATACCGGATAGCCTCCGCAATCTCTTCAGCAAAAATCGCCCCCATCCCTGCATCCAATATAGGCCCGAGATAGGGGAGATTGCAGTCATTTTTTATATGAGGGGGTAAAAGCGCCCTCGAAAAATCCATGACCTGTTTGGCAGAGTCCAGGTCCGTTACCTTGATCCCGGTCAACGAATAGATAACCGGTAAATAATACGCAGTGTTGGGAAACTCCAGTTTCTGGGCCCCCCCATATTTTTCCAGGGCCTCCTTGTATTTACCCTCTGCCTTGGACACAATATTATAGGCGCCCTGTACTACTGCAAATGCTACCATCTTTGACATAATCTGTTTCCTCCCTTCTTAAGAGGTATTTTCTCTAGTTAGTGTATTGCGCTAAAATGCTTTGTTTTAAGCAGCTTCCAGTTCTCGGCGGTCATCCATACTCATGAGCACCCTTTCACGGGCCTTGTCAATCCCAAGGGCCTTACGTTTTTTGTCAATGTGTGCAATCATCTTATGGGCATGCTTGATAGGATCTACTTCAAGATCCCACATTCCGCCATACAAATCTTCCAGTTTATTATACAGATAGTCCTCAAATATCGGTGAACCGCTTACGGGCATCGTAACACCAAATACGGTGTACACACCGGCGGTCACAAAGTAATGCCCGATGCTTATTGCCTTTTCACTCATCCATTCAGGTGCAGATCCGGCCGCAGGGAGATCACTAATATCATTTCCGAGCCCCCCGGCTTTTACCACCTCGGTTGCTGCTAATAGGATTCGGCTGTTGTCCACGCAGGAGCCCATGTGCAGAACCGGTGGTATCCCTACGGTCTCACAGACTTCCGCTAATCCCGGACCACAAAAAACCTTTGCAGACTCGGGTGTCAAAAGGCCCGCCTTGGCACAGGCAATGGCATTACATCCTGTGGTTAATACAATGACATCATTCTTGATCAGTTCCTTGACAACGGCGACATGCCCCGCATCCAGCGAGGTTCGTGCGTTGTTTCACCCAACCACGCCGCCGATACCCCGTATGCGGCCGTTGATGATATTGTCATTAAGGGTATAATAAGAGCCCCGAAAGGTCCCGCCCAGATGATACTCGATCGCCTCATAACTGAAACCAGCAATCAAATCATGTTTGTCATCAGGGATGATGACTTCTTTTTCTCTTTTCGGGAAATTCTCGATTGCGGTCTTGACTATCTTCTTTGCATCTTCAAACGCTGTATGCTCGTCGAATTCTATATGGATGGTGTCCCCCGATGCGATCCTTGCCCTGGGGTTTGTGGTAATTATCTTTGTATGAAAACACTGTGCCACGTTTGCAATGTTTTCCATAATGCACTGCACATCCACCACCATCGCGTCCACCGCACCGGTGACAATTGCCAATTCCTGCTGCAAAAAGTCGCCGCAAAGCGGGATTCCGTGCCTCATAAGAAGCTCATTGGCTGTACAGCATATGCCGCTCAACTGAATCCCCTTGGCCCCTTTCTTCTTGGCCAGCTCTACCATTTCGGGAAGCTCTGCCGCCTGTACGATCATCTCGCTCAAAAGAGGCTCGTGGCCATGGATCACGAGATTGACATGGTCCTCCTTCAAAACGCCAAGGTTTGCGGAACTTTTCACAGGATAAGGGCATCCGAAAAGCACGTCCTGCAAGTCAGTCGCAATCATGGAACCGCCCCATCCATCTCCTATCGCCGCACGGCTGCACTGTTCCACTATGTTTTCATAGTGCTGGTCCACGCCGATATGGGTCCGGTGCATGATCTCCACGATCTCCCTATCAATTCCCCTGGGAAGAACGCCCAGTTTTTTCCACAGTTCAACACGGGGCGCCGGCGCCCTCAGGGCAGTAGATACAACGCCGTTCTGCTGGCCCCACTGGGCCAATGCTTTCTCGCCCACCTCCACGGCGATCTCGTCTATGTCCCGGTCTAAAACTTCGCCATTTTCACCCGCTACAGTGATATCCACACCATAATCGGGGGCAATTTCAAGGAGTTTTTTGGTGTCCTTGATATGATAGTCATCCGTTTCTTTCCTGGCCGCAGCCAGAAATGTCTCTGCCACGCCCCTGCCGTGGTCGGAATGGGCCGCCGCTCCGCCGGCCACCATCCTGGCAAAGTTTCTTGCCGCTATGGTGTGGGCCGTTGCGCCGCAAAGACCCTTCCTTGTATCCTCTCCTTGTATGCCACCCTTTGGTAGCGGCAACCTGCACGGCCCCTGGGCGCAATTTTTGCAGCATGTCCCCTGGGCGCCGATATTGCACGGCTTCATGGTCTGGGCCCGATCAAATATGGTCTCGACCTCCATGTCCCTGGACCTTACAATCATTTGCTGGCTCGCCACATCAAGCGCCAAGTCCTCCGGTCTGGGGGGTTTTTTTGTCTTTTTTGCAACAACTTTTTTGACTTCTTCCGTCGCCATTCTGAGGTTCCTCCTCTATTCTAGTTAAATTTGAACTTTCAATCAGACACGTTTGTGTATCCGGTTCACCTTATCCATCAACTTTGCTACCAGGTTCGGCTGCCTTTCGGCCGCCGTTTTGGGCATCTTTTTTTCCTTGCGCGTCTTCACTTTTTCCGCCTTCCTGGTCATTTTCTAACTCCTTCTTTTTTCTCATCTCATCCGGTATCATAACCGTTTATGGATACGATCCAGATTCTGGGTCAGTTTCTCCACTAAACCCAACTGCCTCTCCGCAGCTGTCTTGGGAATCTCTTCCCCCTCACCGGTCGCCATTTCTGACTCATGCTTTTCTCTCTCCAAGGCCCTTTTGTATCGCAGCGCCTGTAGTTCTTCTTTTTCCTTGGCCTTGGCATCTGCCTTGGCTTTTGCTTCGGCCTCGCTTTTGGCCTTGGCATCTGCCTCGGCCTTGGCCCTCGCCTCTTCTTCGGCCTTTGCTTTGGCTTCGGCCTCAGCCTTAGCCTTGGCTTCTGCATCCGCCTTCGCTTTGGCTTCAGCCTCGGCCTTAGCCTTGGCTTCCGCATCTGCCTTGGCTTTTTGAGCGACCGCATCCTCAACTTTAGGTTTAGCCTCTTTCTTGGGTTTTATTTCGACAACCTTCTTTTCGGCCTTTGGTGCCGGTTTTTCCGCTTTCTTTTTAGGTTCTTTAGAAGGTTTCTCTTTCTTTTCCGGTTTTTTCACCTCTGGCTTCGGCACGGCTGCAGCTTCCCCAAAGTCCAGATTCGGCTCGGGCGAGATAGATACGAGATCCGTCGATTTGGCGTCCAAATTTTTGGAGATCGCTTCCACATCACTGGCTACGCCCCCATTGATCATCAGATCAATAAATGCACGGGTCAACCGCACGGTTTCAGGATGTCTCAAAATGACCACATCAGATCCACCCATGAGATAGCAAACGGCCGCGACCGCCTCCATCAGAATGGCTCGTTTTTCGGGATCACCCAAGGTGGGTGCCTCCTCAGACCCTAAGCCGGCCTCCTTACACTTCCAGACCTCGTTTCCGATATTGTTGATCATCGGCACCTGAAGTTTCTCATCTTCCTGTGTCAGGGCAGCCATGCAGATCCGTTCCATAACGGAATAGCTGTATTCCATGCCATAGCCAAGCCCCCCTGTCGTGGGGTCCACGATTATTTTTTCGCTCTGGACCCCGAGGTTACCCAGTAAGATATTGAGCTGTTTTGCCAGATTCACGTCAATCGGTGATGACGCGACAATAGCATGGCCATAGCCCAGCGCGCTGGCCCCCACGCCCTTGTGATTGGCCTCTTCGACGGGTCCTAAGGCCAGATTTTTCCCCTCGCACTTCTCCGATATGGCCTTAAGGACCTCTTCATCTTTCTGGTTGTTTGCCGTTCCCCACAAAACAAGTGGGACATCAATAGCGTCCGAAACTTTTTTTGCCACTTCTGAGGCTTCGTCCGCACCCCTGTCCATGCCATTGGGATCCGTGCTTTTAAGCTGGAGAACGATCACGTCTGCACCGTAGTCATCGACACATTTCTTGGCCCAGGCATCTGGCGATGAGATGACATCTTTAAACGGCTCAACAGCCGCTGCAGGCCATTCATCTGAAGGATCATAATCCCACACCTCCATCGCAATCTTTGGAGGATTTGGTATCACGCCTTCAAACAGATGAAATGGGTATGAATCCTCTCCTCCCAGCGTTACAGCACCACTACCCGTTCCAATGGCTGTTTCCCCTATTTTTCCAGAATAGGGCTGTTTGGGAATATCAAAAGCCAATTTTCTACCTCCTTCTTGGATTTGTTATAAAAAATCTAATGAGAAAAATTTACGGTATCAGGTAAAGAAAATAAGTCGCAATCCATCATTAGAATGAATGATCTCGTAACAAGTTGTATTTCCATTGAAAACCGGAGTCTATCTTTTGCCGGAATGACAAAAAAGTAGATTTTTAACTTGTTACAAGACCCTCAGAACGGATGTTTCTGTAAAAATTCTGTATCACCGCAATTTTGTTGAACACTAAATAGATAAACATATGTGTATTGTCAAGTAATTTTTATAGTAATTTAAAGGGGTTTTTAAAGCCATTTGAACGGCATATATTGTGCCAATAAAAAAAGGATATACAATATGTTGTTGTCGTTAATCGTTCACCATATTTCCACCCAACGAAATATTTATAAATGATTAGGTTTCGAATATTTTTTCAAAAATTTCGTATGCTGCCTTCACGGCTTGATTTTCATTGACCAGTTCTACTGTGGGTTGGCCGTTTAGGTCAAAATCTCTTACCTCCTCATCCTCGGGCACCATACCAATAAGGTCTAATCCAAAGTCATTCACAGCCTTGAGCACCGCTTCACTTTGCCCTGCCCTTGACTGATTGATAATAAGATGCTTCCGGTCAATATTCAGACCCAGACTCTGTGTCAGTTCAACAATCCTTGCCGCCGCCTGAATTCCCCTACGCGTAGGATCCGACACCACAAGAAGTAAATCAATATCATTTGTCGTAAGACGGCTGATATGCTCCATACCGGCTTCATTGTCCATGACCACATACGAATAGTTGTCAATAAGCTTTTCCAGATATACGGTGAGAAGGCTATTGGCAGCACAATAGCAGCCGGCTCCCTCAGGTCTCCCCATAACAACAAGGTCAAAACCTGATGACTCAACTATCGCCTCCTGCAGTTTCATTTCCATAAAAACATCCTTGGTAATTCCACTGAATCCGCCCCCTTTTTTCATTTCCTCCCTTGCATCCCCCAGCGTTTCCTCCACCTCTAGACCCAAAACCTCATTCAAATTCGCGTTTGCATCGGCATCAACGGCAAGAACAGGTGTCTTTCCTTTTTCAATAAGGTATTTTATGAGAAGACCCGCTATGGTCGTTTTTCCAGTCCCCCCTTTACCTGCGAGTCCTATTGAATACGTCATTTTAACCTCCCTTCGCAAGATATTTTAGTTGATATTGTAACTGAATTCTTATATTGTTAACGGATATCCAAAAAACTATCTATCTGCCGGTAACTATTTATAATGCCAAAAAAAAAAGAAATATGGGCTCAAATAATCAGTCACCTCGAATCTCATATATCCCGACCTGAATTCGAGACATGGTTTTCTCATACCGCCCTTGAAAATTTAACCCCTGATCTGGCAGAAATAGCTGTCACAAATAAGTTTGTTGCCGCCTGGATTAACGACAACTATACTACCCAAATAAAAAAAGCGTTCAAAAGCATTACAAACGTATCACCGGAAATCCGATTTACCTATACCCGGCCATCAAACCCTCAAGACAATAATATCTCGGGGCGTAATAACACTCAGCGTGTAAAAGTGGAGTTGCACCCTCAACTCGATCCGTTATTGACATTCAGTCGTTTCATAACATCTAAAAACAACCGGTTTGCCTACACATCAGCCTTAGACGTTGCGAACAAACCAGCTCGATATTACAATCCGTTATTCATTTTTAGTAAACTAAGCCTTGGGAAAACCCATCTGTTGAATGCCATTGGTAATCACTTCCACAGTAACAATCCAAGAGGAAATGTACAGTATGTTCTTGCCAATCAATTCACTACCAATTTTTCACTTGCGTCCAGAAACAGAAAAATCACCGAGTTCAGGAAATATTATAAAAATCTGGACCTTCTTCTTCTCGATGATATTCACATACTTGCCGGGCGCAAAAAAACACAGCAGGAACTCATTACTATACTGAACCTCCTCTGTGAGTCAACAAAACAAGTTGTTATCGCGGGTAACGCCCCTCCCAGTCAACTATACACTCTTCTTGCTCATCTCAGATCACGTCTGGAAGGGGGTCTTTTAGCGGAAATTCATTCCCCTGATCAGCAAATGAAAATAAAAATGATCAAGAAAAAGGCGAAGGAAAAAAAACTGCAACTACCCGATGATGTCGCGTTTTTTCTTGCCAATGCCACAAACGATTTAAAGACCATAACCCAATATATGGTTAGCCTCGAAACCTATACGTCACTCTATCAGCGCGACATTGATATATCCACTATTAAATCGATCCTTAAAAAAAGACTTTTTCGTGAAATGAGCTTAAATGAAATACAGAAACGCACTGCTGAATATTTCAGTATATCTCTCTCAGACCTTATATCAAATAGAAAAAAGCGAAAATTTTCATACCCCCGACAGGTTGCCATGTATCTATGCAGAAATTTAACTGATTCTTCATTTAAGGAGATTGGTAAAGCGTTTGGTAACAAGGACCATTCCACCGTCATCTATGCCTTAAAACGGGTTGAAACAGAAAAACACAAAAACGAAGAAGTTTTAAATGATATTAATAAGTTGCAAGGATTTCTCGTGACTTCTCAATAGGTCCAGGAAGAGATTGAGACAATTGAGCCATGCGCGTCTCTTTCTTAGAGCTCGAATATTCTATAAAAAT
>Ga0180435_10006919_pt1 | contig 10840 bp, 13 predicted proteins | sample SS_ome_3_FD_132467 | JGI IMG/M metagenome (GOLD analysis project Ga0180435, IMG submission 132467) | Hypersaline lake sediment archaeal communities from the Salton Sea, California, USA - SS_3_S_1 metaG | ecosystem: Environmental > Aquatic > Non-marine Saline and Alkaline > Hypersaline >... | reverse complement strand
GCACCTGCGACAACATCCCAAGGTCGACTGGGTCAACTACGCCGGCCTTCCTGACAGCCCGCACAACGCCAACGCGCTCAAGATCTGTGGTGGTCAGGCCTCGGGCATCCTGAGTTTCGGTATCCATGGCGGTCGCGAGGCAGGCGCACAGTTCATCGACGCGCTGCAAATGATTCTGCGCCTGGTCAATATCGGCGACGCCAAGTCACTTGCCTGCCATCCGGCCACCACCACTCATCGTCAACTGAGCCCGGAAGAACTTCTTACCGCTGGTGTGAGCGAGGACCTGGTAAGGATCTCGGTCGGTATTGAACACGTCGACGACATCATCGCGGATATAGACCAGGCGCTGGACAAGGTCGGCGCAAGCTGACAGGCTTGCAGCATCCAGCAGCGATGCTGGGTGCTCCGACAGCCCCCTGCGCGAGAACAGCCCATGTTTGAAGCCGAAGCCTCCTTCTCCGACGCCTTTGGACGCCTGATACTGCGCCTGTCGCTGGGCGTGCTCATGCTGCTGCACGGGGTGGACAAGATCCTGCATCCGGCAGCTATCGAGCACATCTCCCGGCTGCTCACCGACGCTGGACTCCCGGCCTTCCTGGTGCACGGGGTCTACATTGGCGAAATCGTCGCACCATTGATGCTGATTTTCGGCGTGTTCTCGCGCTTTGCGGGCGTGCTTGTCGCCATCAACATGGGCTTCGCCATCTTCCTTGCCCATAGCGCAGAACTGCTCGAGTTGACCGGCCACGGCGGCTGGCAGATCGAACTGCAGTGGATGTACCTGTCCTGCGGACTGGTGATCGCCTTTCTCGGGGGCGGACGCTACGCCCTGACCCGGGACTGATCCGGGCAGTTCGCAGGGTGATGCCGCGAGGCTGCCCCCCTCTCCTACCCCTGATTCGGTCCGAACCGGCTTCCCCCCGACCTGTCGGGAGTTCGTCGAACTTCGTTCAGAAATCCCCTCGACGTGTCGGTTATTTGCCGACACTTTTTCGACAAGCCCTATAACCTATTGTTATTTAAGAGTTAATGTTTGTGGCACAGTTATCGCATGTAGGAGGGCGTAATCACCGAGGCAAGAGGGCCCGTTAATGCACACCTCGACTCAAGGCACGATGGAAAGCGTTCCCGTGACCGGTTCCCACCGCATACAGCGGTCGCTCGATCAGCAGGATTTCGACACCCCGGGTTCGGAAGTATTGGAACTGACCCCGGCACTGCAAACCACCCTGGACGTGGAACAGCAGATCCAGCTGTTTGCCAAGGCAATTCAGAATCATCTTAGCGTCGACGGGGTCAAATATCTGAATAGCGACGCTGCGGTCGCCTGCCTGATCGGAGAGGAGGCGACCCATCAGGTCACCTACGACCTGAAACTCGAAAACGGCCCCCTAGGTAGCCTGCGCTTTTTCAGGGAGCTGCCCTTCGCCAACAGCGAACTGAAAAAACTGGAAAATCTGCTTTGCGCCCTGGTCTATCCACTGCGCAATGCCCTGACCTACCTGGAAGCTTTGCGACTCGCCTCGCACGATCCTTTGACCGGCGTACAGAACCGGCTGGCGCTCCAGCAGGCAACCGAGCGCGAGGTCGATCTGGCCAGCCGCCAGAACGCCCCCTTGAGTATGCTGTTGATCGATGCGGATCACTTCAAACACTTCAACGACGAGTTCGGCCATGCCTTCGGGGATGACGTGTTGCGCACCCTGGCCCAGACCGCGTCCACCACGATCCGGCGGAGTGATCTTCTGTTTCGCTACGGCGGAGAGGAGTTCGTGGTAATCGCCTCTCACACCAACTCGGAGGGGGCAAAACTCCTGGGCGAACGCATTCGTGAAGCGGTCGCCGGCATCACGACCATCCGTGGGCGCAAGGTCGCTCTCAGTGTCAGTGTCGGAATCGCGCAACTGGCCAGTAACGAGTCCGCAGACTCCCTGTTCCTGCGCGCAGACAACGCGATGTATCAGGCCAAGAGCAACGGACGTAACCGCGTGGAAGTGGCCGACTGAATCATCGCGTGAGCGCCTGCGCACACCCACCCATCAGGCAACACGCGTCACAAATGGGGGCTTTGCGACAGGCAGCCTTTGCATGCTCGACGATCAAGGCATGGAACTGTTTGAACAGGTCGACATCCGCAGGCAGTGCACGTTCGAATCCCTGACGTAACACCTCATAGTCTTCATTCCCCCGCGCCAACCCCTGTCGCGCGAGCAGACGCCGGGTATAGGTATCGATGACAAAGACCGGGCGATCCAGGGCATACAGCATGATATCGTCAGCGGTCTCCGGACCGATGCCCCACACCGACAGCAAACCTGATCTGGCCACCTGCAGCGACTGTCGCTTCAGCCCCTCCAACCCGCCTGCATCGCGCAGAAAATCGCACAGGGCCATCAAGCGCTTCGCCTTCAGGTTGTAGTAACCGGCTGGTCGTATCAGCAGGATCAACTCCGCAGGCGGAATCCGGGATATTGCCGGCAACGTCAGGACATCGGCGGTACGCAGGTTGGCGATGGCCCGCTCGACATTCTTCCAGCTGGTATTCTGGGTCAGGACCGCCCCTACCGCGACTTCGAAGGCTGATTCAGCCGGCCACCACTGCTGAGGCCCATAAGCCTTGAGCATCCCTTCATACAGGTTGAGCAGCTCCGTTGCGCTCGGTGCGAAGGCATTCATGCGTTCGCTATTCCTGCTCTCCCGGCTTTTTCGTGCGCTTTCCCCACACTGGCCCATGCGTCGGTTTCCCGTGAACCTTCCTGTCAGCATGTCGATGACCGGGGGCAAACAGCTTTCCCCAGGGACGGTCCGCTTTCATGTCGACTGCTGCCAACAGTGCCTTGCGTTCCTCTTTAGTGAGTTCACGCCACTGGCCGGCCTTGACCGCACTATCGAGAATGATCGGTCCGTAGCGCACCCGTTTCAGGCGTGACACGACCGCACCGACCGCCTCCCACATGCGCCTGACCTCGCGCTTGCGCCCTTCCATGATAACCACGTGAAACCAGCGGTTCTGCCCTTCCCCACCGGATTCGACCACATCCTCGAATCGAGTCTTGCCGTCTTCCAGTTCCACGCCGTTGACCAGCTGGTGAACCATTTCAGGAGTCACTTCGCCGTGCACCCGCACCGCATACTCACGGTCGATGCCGTACCTGGGATGCATGAGACGATTGGCCAGTTCGCCATCATTGGTGAAAAGCAACAGACCGGCACTGTTGACGTCCAGTCGACCAACCGTGATCCAGCGTCCTCGAAGCAGGCGCGGCAGACGGTTGAAAACGGTCCGCCGTCCCTCGGGGTCCTTGCGGGTCACCACTTCGCCTTCCGGCTTGTTGTACAGGATGGCCAAACGCTCCCTTCCGGCCAGGCGCTTTTGCCCAACCGGCCGGCCATCCACCTCGATGCGGTCTTCGGGATTGGCGCGTTCGCCCAGCCGGGCGGTGCGTCCGTTGCACTTGACCCGTCCGTCGCGGATCCATTGCTCGATCTCGCGGCGCGACCCCAGGCCGGCGTCGGCGAGGACTTTCTGCAGGCGTTCTCCACGTTGCTCAGGCATCCGGTGTGGCCTCTTCCGTCGCTGTTTGTCTTTCTACAGCAGGATCCACTTCATCCCCAGGGGTGGGATCCAATGCTTCGCCGACGGACGCGACCGGCTCGCCATCAGACTCACCCATGCTCTCCCCGGTTTCTTCTTCCCGCCTGGCCGTGGCTTCGTCATCACCATCAGTCTCCCCCTCGTCCCCGGCGGAGGCCTCCGGACGATCCGGATCCTCCAGCTCGAGTTCCCGGTTGATCTCGTCCAGGTCACGAATCTCGGCCAGGGTCGGCAGTTCGTCCAGCGAGCACAGGTTGAAATAGTCGAGGAACTCCCGGGTGGTACCGTACAGGGAGGGCTTACCCGGCACATCGCGATGACCAACGACCCGGATCCATTCCCGTTCCAGCAACGTCTTGACGATGTGGGTGCTGACCGACACGCCACGAATGTCCTCTATCTCTCCCCGCGTGATCGGTTGCCGATAGGCAATCAACGCCAGTGTCTCCATCAACGCCCGGGAATAACGCGCAGGCCGTTCGCTCCAAAGACGCGAGATCCAGGGAGACACCTCCTCTACCACCTGGATACGCCAGCCACTCGCGACCTCGCGAACCTCAAGCCCCCTACCCTGGTAGTCCTCAGTCAGTTCGTTCAATATCTCGCGCAGGCGCTTCTTCTCCGGCAATTCTTCCTCGCCAAAGAGCGACTGCAGGGTATCCAGTGAAAGCGCGCCGCCCGCAGCCAGCAATGCGGCTTCAACGATATTCTTGAGGTTCTCCGGTACGGCCATATCAGGCTCTCGCTTTGACATGGATCGAGGCAAACGTCTCGGCCTGCACCAACTCGATCAGTTGTTGCTTGATCAGCTCGAGAACCGCCATGAAGGTGACCACGACGCCCTGGCGTCCCTCGGCGATGTCGAACAGGTCCGTGAACTCCGTGAAACTCTCCCCGCGTACCGTATCGAGCACACGACTCATGCGCTCGCGGAGTGACAGGGATTCACGCGTGACCTGGTGACTGCTGAACATGTCCGCGCGGTGCAGGACGTCCTTGAGTGCCAGCAGAACCTCACGCAGATCGACCTCGGGTGGTTCCTGCTCGGTATCCCGGTAAGGAGCCTCGGCCTTCACCGGATAGACATCCCGACCGAGTTGCGGGAGTGCATTGATGTCTTCTGCCGCCTGCTTGAAACGCTCGTACTCCTGAAGTCGGCGGATCAATTCGGCACGTGGATCGCTCTCCTCGTCCTCATCCTCGATGCTGACCCTCGGCAACAACATACGGGACTTGATTTCGGCCAACATCGCCGCCATCACGAGGTACTCGGCAGCGAGCTCAAACCGCATCTCGCGCATCATTTCGATGTACTGGATGTACTGGGCCGTAATCTCCGCGATCGGGATGTCCAGAATATCCAGGTTCTGCCGCCGGATCAGGTACAGCAGCAGGTCCAGCGGGCCTTCAAACGCGTCCAGGAAGACCTCGAGCGCATCCGGAGGGATGTACAGGTCCTTGGGCAGGGTGAACTGCGGCTCTCCCGCCACCACCGCAAAAGGCATCTCCTGCTGCTGCGGAGCAGGCACCGTGTGGACTTCCTGGGCGGCACCCGCCTCCGGCTGCACGGCGCTGACGCTCAATAGTCCAGCGACATCGCGTGTCGCACCTCGTCCATGGTCTCGCGCGCCACTTCGCGTGCGGCCTCGCACCCTTCGTTGATGATCGCACGCACCAGGTCCGGCTGCTCCTCGTACTCGCGGGCACGATCCTGTATCGGCTTGAGCTCATTGAGCACGGCCTCGATGATCGGCTGCTTGCATTCGATGCATCCGATACCCGCGGAGCGGCAACCCTCCTGCACCCATTCCTGCATGCGCGCGTCCGAGTAGACCTCGTGGAACTGCCACACGGGGCAGTTCTTGGGATCGCCCGGATCATTGCGCCGTACCCGTGCTGGATCGGTCGGCATGGTACGCAAATGTTTTTCAACCTCGTCAGGCGCCGCTCCCAGGGCAATGGTGTTGCCATAGGACTTGGACATCTTCTGTCCATCCAGACCGGGCATCTTCGGTGCACGCGTCAGCAGCGGCTGGGGTTCCGGCAGGATTACCATGCCGCCGCCCTCGAGGTACCCGAACAAGCGGTCGCGATCGGCCACTCCGATGTTCTGCTGAGACTCCAGCAACGCCCGTGCTGCCGCCAGGGCCTCGTCGTCGCCTTTCTCCTGATAGGCCTTGCGGTACTTTTTGAACAACTTGGCGCTCTTCTTGCCCATCTTGCGGATGGCCTGCTCCGCCTTTTCCTCGAAATCCGGCTCGCGCCCGTAGATGTGGTTGAAGCGGCGTGCGACCTCGCGGGTCAGCTCGACGTGCACCACCTGATCCTCACCCACCGGCACGAGTCCAGCCCTGTAGACCAGGATATCCGCTGATTGAAGGAGCGGATATCCCAGGAACCCGTAGGTTGAGAGATCCTTCTCCTTGAGCTTTTCCTGCTGATCCTTGTAGGTCGGCACCCGCTCCAGCCAGCCCAGCGGCGTGATCATGGACAGCAGCAGGTGCAGCTCGGCATGCTCGGGAACGCGCGACTGAATGAACAGGGTCGCTTCCTTCGGGTTGACCCCTGCGGCCAACCAGTCAATGACCATGTCCCAGGTGCTTTGGGGAATATCGCTGGGGTCGTCGTAGTGAGTGGTCAGGGCATGCCAATCGGCCACGAAAAACAGGCACTGATACTCATGTTGCAGCTCGACCCAGTTTTTCAGAACCCCATGGTAGTGCCCGAGATGCAATCTCCCGGTGGGACGCATCCCCGAGAGTACGCGGGCGTGTTGCGCAGCTACAGCGTTCAAACCGACTCCTTGAATGATTGGTTACAGATTCAGCCCATGAGCCAGCCGAGCAGAAACTGCTGCAGGCCGGAGACAAGGGGCAGAATGACCGGTGAAAGTGTCCCGCTGAGTAAAAGCACCAACAGGATGATCAGGCCAAAGGGTTCAAGCTTGGCATATCCGCGGGCCAGTTGCACCGGCAGCAACGAGGCCAGAACCCGCCCGCCATCCAGCGGGAGAATGGGCAGAAGATTCAGGACCAGCAGGAAGGCGTTTATCAGAACCCCGAAAACACCAGCCTGGAATAGAAACAGCCCGATCATGGGATAGTCACCGCCGACATAGCGCGCGCTCGCCGCCACCGCCGCCCAGCAGATGGCCATCAGCAGATTCGCCGCCGGACCTGCCACTGCCACCAGCGCCATGTCACGACGAGGCTTGTGCAGGCGCGCCGCGTTCACCGGTACCGGCTTGGCGTAACCGAACAGGAAGCCCACTCCCCCCGCCATCGAGGACAGGGCGTACAGCCCCAGCGGCAGCAGAATCGTGCCCACAAGATCGATATGCGGCATCGGATTGAAGGTAACGCGTCCAAGGTCCCGCGCGGTCTTGTCGCCCAGACGATCGGCCACCCACCCATGCGCCGCCTCGTGTACCGTCACGGCGAACACCACCGGCAGAATCATGACCGCCAGTTTCTGGACCAGTGTCAGATCGTACATCGCACGATTATACCGACTGGAACAGGGAGACATCCCCCTTGCCCACACGCACGGCCTCGGGCTGATCGTCCTCGAATACGACCACACTGGTCGGCTCGTAACCGCAGTAGCCGCCGTCAATGATGAGATCCACCGCGTGCCCGATAATGTCCCTCATCTCGTAGGGATCGGTCATTGGGATTTCGTCCCCCGGAAGGATCAGGGTGCTGCTGAGCAGGGGTTCCCTGAGTTCCTCGCACAAGGCAAGGGCGATTCGGTTGTCCGGTATCCGGATCCCGATCGTCTTGCGCTTCGGATGCATCAGACGCTTGGGCACCTGCTTGGTGGCCGCCAGGACAAAGGTATAAGGCCCGGGTGTGAGGTTCTTGATCCAGCGATGCGCCTGGTTACCCATCTTGGTGTAGGCGGACAGTTCCGACAGGTCCCGCCCCACCAGGGTGAAATTGTGCTTGTGATCCAGGCGCCGGATCTCACGGATACGGTCCATGGCCCGCTTGTCACCAAGGTGGCAGCCCAGTGCATAGCTGGAATCGGTTGGATAGACGACCACACCGCCTCGGTTGATGATCTCCACAGCCTGGCGCACCAGGCGCGCCTGCGGGTTGTCAGGATGAATCTGGAAAAACTGCGACATCGTGCTGCCTGAGGAGAGTAATTAAGGGCCGACTTCGGGATGCAGGCGCGGCAACTCCCAATCCCGCCAGATCGGTCGGACACCGTCGGGCATTCGAGGAAGTTGTCCCAACTCAACCCAGGGATTGGTCGGATCATGAAAATCCGAGCCCGCCGAACCAAGGAGCCCGAAATCCCGCGCATGCGCAGCCATGGTAAACATTTCATCCCGGCTATGACTTCCTGAGATCACCTCCAGGCCCACCCCGCCGGCATCCACGAATTCACTGATCAGTTTACGCAGACGGGTTCGAGTCATCTTGTAACGTGCAGGATGCGCGATGACCGCCTGGCCACCTGCCGCCCGAATCCATCTCGCTGCATCTGCAAGGGAGGCCCACTCGCCAGCGACATGACCCGGCCTGCTTCTCACCAGGAAGCGCCGGAACACCCCGCTGACAGTATCCGCATGACCGGCCTCGACCAGGGCACGTGCGAAATGTGTGCGACTGATCAAACGACCGTTGGAAAGCGCCCGTGCACGCTCGTACATCCCAGGATAACCGCTTCGCTCCAGGCGACGACCGATCTCTTCCGCGCGCCAGTCGCGAAACCGCCTGAGTCCTGCCAGGCCCTCCTCCAGCTCTCCCGCCGTCTCGTCGACACCCAGACCCAGGATATGAACCGTGCCGCCGTTCCAGGTCACCGAAATTTCGACGCCCGGAACGAAATCCATACCGAGTTCGAGTGCAGCGCCACGCGCCTCGGAAAGCCCCTCCAGTGTGTCGTGATCGGTCAGAGCCATGACTCTCACGCCATACCCGTGGGCGCGCTCGAACAGTTTGGTGGGCGCGAGAACACCATCAGAAGCGGTCGAATGGGCGTGCAGATCCGGCGAGATTTTCATATGTAAATTCTAACAGAGGCCGGTCTCTCGCTTCCCCGCTTTTCGCCCCAGGGAGAGGCTCGCGGTACCCTGTACGAATGCCGGCCAGTCCCCTAGACTTGACCGAATGAAAACAACCGCGGTCGATATTGCCTTTATCCTTGACGCGTTCCGTGAACAGGTTGAGCAGTTGCTGGAGCAGTGGCGCTTTCAATCGCAGGACGACCCGGAGCAGGATCCGGTGCAGTTGGCGAATTCGATGCATGAGCTCTGCCACGTCCTGCAACGGCTCGAATCCGGGCCCGGCGGATTTCAGGATGAGCCCTCGGTACCGGGGCAGGAGATCGAGGCCCTGGGAAATTACGGCCTGGACCTGCTGGTGGAATTGAGCGAACTCGCATCAGACATGGGAATGCAGGACTGCAGCCTGGAACTGGAGGGCCTTTGCCTGCCGATGGCTGCCTGGATTGCCCGCCACGGCGGCGAGATCCAGCGGCTGCCACCCGTGGTCAACACCCTGGCCCGATATGCCAACCAGACCACCGATCCCAACCACATGCGGGAACTCTACAACCAGACCACTGAGGTCTTCGAAGCGGTCAGCCCGCACGTTATCGAGAGCAACCCGAACGACCCCTCGCATCCCTGGCGGCTGCTGGTCATCAACCGTGCCATCGTCGCCACCCGCACACTCGAGCCCGTTTTGATGGAACCGGCGCTAAAGGCCGTGGTCGAATTTCTACCCGAGGACGCCCCGCGTTTTTTTGAGGAAGGCCTGCAGCAAATGGATAAAATCGGCTACCCGGAACAGGTACGCGAGGTAATGCGGCGCTATCATGCACTCTTTGACACGGTCCGTACCCTTCACTGAAGCAATACACCGATGAAACTCCTTTTCGATCTTTTCCCACTGGTCCTTTTCTTCGTCTTCTATCAGCTGTACGACATCTATGCCGCCACCATGGTCCTGATGGGGGCAATGGCAGCACAAATAGTGCTTATGAAGCTCGGCGGACGCCCGATCGAGAGGATGCACTGGATCACTCTTGCGCTGGTACTGGTCTTCGGTGCACTGACGCTGGGCCTGCGCAATCCCGAGTTCATCATGTGGAAACCGACGGTGATCAACTGGTTGTTCGCAGCCGCGCTGCTGCTGAGCGAATGGTTCATGGCGCGGGGCATCCTGCGCCGCATGCTGGCGACAGTGGCCGAATTTCCCGACCCGGTCGTGGTTCGACTGAATTACGCCTGGGTGGCCTTCCTGACGATGGCCGGCGTGCTGAATCTTTACGTTGCCTACAATTTTCCGGAACCCACCTGGGTCGATTTCAAGCTGTTCGGACTTACCGGCCTGAGCCTGGTGTTCATTGTTCTTCAGAGCCTTTACCTGGCACGCCACATCCCGCAAACCGAAACGGCCGATTCCGACTGACCCACGAACTCTAAGGACAGATCCATGCTCTTCTCTATCGTGGCTGTGGACGTGGAACACAGCCTCCCGTTGCGCCAGCAGGCCCGCCCGGCACACCTCGAGCGTCTCCAAACCCTGCTGCAGGAAGGACGCCTGGTTCTCGCGGGCCCGAATCCCTGCATCGAAGCCAACGACCCGGGTGAAGCGGGCTTCTCAGGCAGCATTATCGTGGCTGAATTCGAGAGCCTCGCCGAAGCACGGGCCTGGGCCGATTCGGACCCTTATGTCGGTGCCGGTGTGTACGCCGAGGTGTCGGTAAAACCCTTCAAAAAAGTACTTCCCTGAGGTCAATCATGAAATTCCGCCATCTTGTCTGTGCCTTGGCACTGCTACCAGCCACTTCTTTGGGTGCCGAGATTCCTTCCGCGACGGAAGCCACTGTCAGTCCGCTCGTGCGCATCGACGATTTCGATCTGACCAATCTGCATTTCTCGGTCTTTGTGGCCAACCGGGAGGCTCCGGTAGAGACCACTGAGCAACAGGTTCGTCTGCTCAATGAACTGGTCAACACCTTCATGGTGGCGCACTCGGAACAGGGAAAGGCTTTGGCCGCGAATCCCGAGATGCAGGCGGCGATGGAAGTTGCGAATGCGCGCCTGCTCGCCCGCACCGTGATCAACGATGCGCTCGAACAGATGGAAATCACCGACGAGGAAATCGAGAAGATCTACAAGCAGGAATACGCCGGAACCGGTGGGACAGAGTACAGGGCACGCCATATCCTGCTCGAAACAGCAGAGGAAGCCGCTGCGATCATCGAGGCCCTGGATGAGGGCGG
>Ga0180435_10006918_pt1 | contig 10841 bp, 6 predicted proteins | sample SS_ome_3_FD_132467 | JGI IMG/M metagenome (GOLD analysis project Ga0180435, IMG submission 132467) | Hypersaline lake sediment archaeal communities from the Salton Sea, California, USA - SS_3_S_1 metaG | ecosystem: Environmental > Aquatic > Non-marine Saline and Alkaline > Hypersaline > Sediment... | reverse complement strand
GGGTAAATTGTTTTGGTATTTTTTGACCTGAAGGACATCAGGTACTCATTTAGGAGCTAAATCAGTTTTTCAAGAGAGCTGTATAAGAAAGCCCGGAATGAAAACTGTTCGGCACCACATAGACACCGAAATCATTTAGCTAGGTAGATAATACAATAAAATATTCGAAATTGTCGAGATTTCAACAATAAAATTTTATCTTTCGACATACGGTATATTTCTGATGCTGGACCAGCAGCCATCAAACCGGCCAGTCAACAAAAAAAAGAAATATTTAAATTACTTATCATGCACTTGGGACTAATAGATCGCCGTTCGAAGCATTAACTGTTATTTTGACAATCAACGTCAGGTTATAGACTGCTATTCATGCTGACATACGAAAGTGGCAATTGGTTAACTGGCTGAACCAACTTAATAGTTCTGTAATAAAAGATTGTTACAGTATACAAAGTCAGTGACTCCAACTGTAATGTAACGACAGATAATCTTGCAGGCTAAAAATGAATACAAACACCTATATCACAGCAGGCTTGTACTTTGGCACCTTTAGCGTTGCATATGCCGGTTTTTTCTACCAGAAGATAGAAGCACAGCACTCACCGATGTCTCTTACTGATGTCAGCACGGCTCATTCGACTAAACAGGTCTACACTCAGGCATCCATTCATACTGACAATAATAATCGTCGCCAGTCACTCGATGTCTCATCTGATGACGGGCATGTGTACACAGCTGAGATGGAGCAGACTTACGACATACCGTACAAAGAGAGCCACAACAGAAAGCACTCTAATCGTATAGGCCGTTTATCTTCTACTACCCAATCGTCTTCCTCGATTGAAGATCCTGATGATTATGATTACCCATACCAGGCCAGCTACCGCTCTGAATCGTACGTTAGCGATACCGGTGACACATCACAATATGTAAGAGAGGAGGATGTCAGTACAACTCCTGACACCATCAATCTGTCCGCTTATACAATCACCCCTGAGCAGGCTGTGTCTGTACGCTCCCCAGCGACGCAGGCAGTATCTACGTCATATGAATCGACAGTTACGAGTTCACTGACGACGTCGACAACGACGACCTCTTCTTCCGGATCGACGAGCACAGCATATAACAGCAGCATTCAGTCAACTTATCTGCCAGAAGGCCTGGTCAGTGACGGGTCAGAATTCCTGCCTGACGGCAGCTCACAGGAAGATCTGTATCGAACGAAAGATCCCAAGGTGTATACCATAGAATCTTACGAGGTCGCTGATATCAGTTGTGCACATGGGTACGGCAAACCATCTCCACATGCAGCGCTAATCTATCAGCTAAAAGGCTGTTGACACTATTCTGGTTTCAAGATTCACGTTTCAAGATTCTCTTCTCAAGCAGGATTCTGCTCTTAAGCAGACCATTCGACTTAACCCGGTTTTTCATCTCAGATCTCAGGCAGGATACGGTGGCTACCCTGCTTTGGTTACTCTGCTTGCAGCCATCCTGTTAGCTCTGACTGTCTTTATCGACTAAAGCATTCGCTGATTCATCACCTGCCTGCTCATAACCCGACCCGTCCAGGATCATGTAGTCTTCATTTGCGAAACGGTACTCCTGCAGGATATTCTCAATCTCGACCTGCTTGAGACCTGTAAATGGCTCATTATGTGTGATCGTATCCCAGCAGCCCTTATTGTTGTAATTATCGATCAGCTTGTCGTTCATCTTCACGAGATGATGATTGTTGGTCACACACTGTTTGAACTTAGTATCGACAGACATCCCCATCTTGTTCGCCTGAAGTCTCTCAGATTCTGACTTCCTCAGTGCAATCATGGTCTGTTTTAATTTTTCTTTCAGCTTGGCGATGTATGCATCTTTCTTCTTGTTTGACTGGCTTAGCTTCTTACTACCGGCCTTTGCCTTTTTCTCCTGTTTGGCTGCGTCTTTTTTTATCGCATCAAGCTCTTTCTTAAGCTGTGAATTCTGCTGTTCTAACTGTACCTTCTGAGCATTCAGCTGCCTTAGCATGAACTGTGCACGCTCCAGCGCCTTATCGGCATGAACCGGTGTTGCCATAAAGATCAAAGGAATGATGACCAGCTTTAATAATATTGTTCTCTTCATAGTAGATGCCTCTTTTTTTTGTTCAGGCATGGGTTGTATTAAAAACGTGCATTCAGATCAGCCAGTACTGTCATTACAGTAAATGGCTCAAGATCGATCTCGTTAGAGCTGATCAACCTGAACTGTAACCATGTATTCTCTTCGATACCATAACGGAACGACAGCTTATAGCCCTGCGCATCCGTTCCACCCAGGTGGAAATCTGAATCGGTGAACGCATCCAGTACAGCATCGCGTTCCAGGTAGCGATAATTAAGACCAACATTCCAGTTTCCACGCTGATATGGCGTCGGCCAACCCACATTGATACCAAGATCATAGCCCTGAGTCTGCGCACTGCGTGGCTCACCAAAGCGTTGTGCCACCTCTTCCTCGTCATAACCGATATTGACGACGTAGTCACCAGTCAGGATGACATGAACGGGGGCCAGGTTTGCAAAGTCGTATACTGCGGTCAGGTTAACTTCCTGGTACTCGGCAGCCAGAGCAAACAACTGGGTATCAGGATTCGTCGTATCATTGCTGATGTCATACATCGAGTTACCTTTCTGTACGAAAGGCGGTGCGGTGTAATCATTAGCTGTACTATCCGGTTCGTTTCTCTCACCGTCGATATGAACATAATGATAGTAAGACAGGCCCAACTTGAACTCGTTCTGGTTATCCTGCAGGTAACTGAAACCTGCCTGCGCACCTAGCAGCCATTTGTCCTTACTGCTGAATTCGACTTCCTGTAACGGGAACGCACCGAGAGTGATGAATGGATCAAACTGCCTTTCATCATCGTACATGTCATCCTCACGATTGAAGTAGTAGGAATATGCGATACCGTCGAAATTCAGGTCTTCGTCCCATACCAGCTCTGTCGACAGCCACGGATTAGGCATGCGCCCCATGTACAGGGCATAGTTATTTGTAAAGGAGTAAAATTTAATATAAGCGCGATCAAGAGAAATGTCGTAGCGGCTTCCATAATTACCCAGTGTCTGATTGGTAGATACCGGATTATTCGTACCACCGGTAGCCAGTCGCATACCGACGTCTACTCCCTGCGTCACCTTGGCATCCATTCCCAGGCGCATGCGAAGACGGAGCCGGTCACGATCTTCACGTGTATTGATGAACCCATCGATACCTGCATTGGCCAGTCCGCCCGCATCATTGATCGCATTGAAATCAAAATACTGGATAGAATTATCTTCATCGAAACGATCTGCCTGGTAACGGAAACGGATATCACCATTGAACTTGATGCGTTTCGTCCAGCTTGGGTTCGTACCGGGCACACCCCAGCTCTCGTTCTTTGCCTGAGTCATGACATCACTGACGACATCCTTTTTTAATTCCATGCGCACTTCATCACGGATCTCATCTTTCAGGTATTCCGGTATATATGGCACGCGGGTCACGCCGGGTTCTGTAGCTGGCGGGATATCCTTATCTTCGGCAGAGGTGTGATCAACTGAGGTCTGCGTCTCATTAGCAATTCTGTCTCTTGCGATATTGCGCACGGACTCCGCCTGTTTCTTAGTAATGACTCCTTCGTCCTGTAACAGTTTGAGCAGATCCTCTGCTTCCAATGGTGCAGCCTGTTCAGCCAGAGCATTCGTAGAAGACATCAGTGCAGCGATGCCCGCTACTAATGCCGAACGCAGATAAGTCGAACGGAGATAAGATTGATTGTTATGCATTTCTAGCAGTCCGGTTATTTATATTCTTGGATTGATACTTTGATTTAAATTCTTGATTTGATTCGTAAACGGATCGGTTGCGGTAATTCCAGTGGTGGTCCCTGGCTTATCGTGCCAAGACGCAAGATCGCCGATGCGATCATCTCCTCGACAATCTCATCGCCGGATCGCTTATCGATCTTGTAACGCTCGATATCGCCATTTTCACTGATCCACAGGTTCAGGATGACGGTATACTCCTGACGCCTGAGCCGGTCTTCATCGACCAGCAAAGCATTGATCTCCTGTACGACTAAAGCGCCATAACCGCCACCGACTATGCCTCGTCCGCCTTTACGTGCACGCAGTCCAAAACTGTCGCCGCCGGCAGAGCCATCGGCATCAATCCCCAGGTCATTACCTACGTCCTCACCCATATCTTCATCCGGCATAGCCTCATCCATCTCCTCGATCGCTTCCGCCTCTTCCGGCTCATGAACCTCAGGTTCCTGTTCTGGTGGCGGAGGTGGTGGCGGTGGTGGCGGTGCAATGACAGTGACCTGCTGTATGACCTTCTTTCGCTCAGGTGCGGCCTCTTCTGTTTCGAGGAACTTGATCGAGAATACGGTCAGTACTGCAATGATAAATATCCCGATCACATGCGGCAGGTAACGAATTATCTTCGCGTGTATAGACATTGACAGACGACCTGAACTACTTGACGATCTTCTTGGTTACCAGGCCTAGCTGGGTGATCTCGAGACGCCCCATCAGGTCGAGAACCTCGACGACACGTTGATACTGGATCAGAGCATCTGCCTTGATGACGATAGGCAGGTCAGGATTCACTGCTTTGTACTGTGTCAGCAGTGACTCGAGCTCCTGTATCGATACCGGATAGGCATCGAGATAGATGGTGCCATCCTGTGTGATCGTGACCGCCTTTGTCTTCGGCTTGCTCAGACTGGGCGCATTGCTCGCTTTAGGCAGATTTACCGTGATACCCTGTACCGTCGCCGTCGTCATGATGATGAAGATGAGCAAAAGCACCCAGGTCAGGTCGAGCATCGGGGTGATGTTGATATCGTCATAGGGTTTATTATCTTCTTGTGCTTTCATGACAATACCCTTTACTCGCCGTAGTACTCAGCAACACGTGTCACGAATTCATCGATGAATACCTGCATGTCTGCCGAGATGTCCTTTATCCTCGAACCCAGGTAGTTGTATCCAAACAGTGCTGGAATCGCTACCCACAGGCCGACGATAGTCGCCATCAATGCAGCAGCCATACCCGGAGCGATCGATGCAATGTTGACATCGCCGGTCGACGCCATCTCGGCAAAGGTGATCATCACACCGATAACCGTACCGAGCAGACCGATGAATGGACCACCTGAAATCGCGATGGTGAGTAACACCATCTTCGAATTCACTTTCTGTGACTCACGTACCATATCAGCCTCCAGTGCTGCACGAATCGCATTCGCTGAAGCGTCAGTCATAGCAGATGCCTGTGCGCCTACAGCAGTACCCACGCGCGCCTTAACTTCCTGGATGCCGCGATGGTACATATGATAGATAGGCGAACTCTGGAAGTGATCGTGACTACCGAACAGCGCTTGTGCGACTGGTGATTCCTCGAGCTCCTTATCTTCTTCCGAATCGTTTCTATCCAGCATCGCTGGGTCATTGGTGCCCAGTGCGTAATATTCTTTGAGGAAGTTACGGTTGTCTTTACTGATCCGGCTGAGGTAAAACCATTTCATGATCATCACAATCCAGCTGATGATTGACATAAGCATGAGGAAGACGATGACGACCTTGGCATCGAATGTCAGCTTCTGCATGACGTAGGTGAAATGTGATTCGCCGCTACCTGCATTACCTAGCTGCTCTGCCTCACCGTGGCTGATAAGCTTATCCATTGCTCCCTGGTTACCCGCCATCAACATGATGAAATCTGCTGGTCGTACGATGCTCGAATAACTGATCTCGTCCATCACACCTTTGAATGGGAAGTTGCCATTGATGTCTGCACCGAACATCAGCTGGCCACTGATCTCGGGCACCTGCACGTCGACAGAGCTGCCTTCTATACCATTCATATATAACGTCAGCTTGCCGGCACTGACGGAGACAGCAATATTGTGCCAGGCGCCTGGTAGATATCCTGCCACAGGCTGTGTAACGAACTCATCACCAGAAGATGAGACCAGGCGAGCAGTCAGCCGATCAGCGTTGTTCATCACCTTTATCTCGTTATTACCATCGTTATGTGAGAACAGCACGGCAGAAGAATTATCATCCGGCTTCACCCAGAACGAGACAGTCATACCATTCGAAGGTACAAGCTGTGTCGAAGTCGATGCAGGTAATGACAGCCCTCCTTCACCGGTGAATCGCATACCGCTACCGATGATTGAAGCAGGTTCTTCTACGCCGAACGAAGTGATGAAGCGATTTGCATAAGCCGTCTCATCATTCAGGACATCGTTACCCGTCTGGAAGTGATGGACCATCGCCATGTTTACATCATAGGTTCCACTTGCATCACTCGCTGCTACGGCTTGCTCGTTGCCGTAATACATATAGAACTTCTCTGTATTCAGAGACCCTGAGATCTGAGGCACCTTCACCCAGACGAACATCAACTGGTTGATAAGGTCATAAGAATCTACATGAAACTTCAGTGGTGTCTTGTCGTCACCAGCGATGAAGCGAAGGTCAGACAGGTCCTCTTTAAGCATGAAGAAATCCTGAAAGTTGCCGGTATGCAACTTCACCAGAACCGGTACATCATGCTGCGTTCCAGCTACTGCAGCCCCTGTGATCGTGGTATCCATATGCAAAGCCACACGGTATGACCAGTCTTCATTCCACCATGCTGATGAGATCGACGGCCATATACCTACCATACAGATCATTGATATGAGTGCTTTCTTCAGTATGTTCATTTATGTATTACCTGATATTTAAAATTTAATAATCTTCGCCGGTGCCGAGCAGTTCAACTGTTACCAGGGCGACGCCTTCGTTATTCGTGGTATCCGTAGCCGCACTGGAAACGGAGTCAGTAGCGCCTTTAACGGCATTGTCAGTAGAGCTGCTGAGACCTGATAGACCAGCCGTAACATTGGTTGCCACGGGCACGCCCACGGCAACACCGCCAGCACTGATATTGTCGCTGCCAAGAACTTTGGTAGCGGCCAGTACGATATCGCCGTCTGATCGGATACCGGCATCGGAGGCATTGATGATGCCGCCTGGCGCTGCAAGTACCACACTACCGTCGACACTATCGGCAGACAGTGTCGCTGCACCGATACCACTACCAGACACCGGCGGCTGATTCTCAGTGATTGCCAGAGCGTTGACGAAGCGAGTCGTCGGTGGCGGGATCACCAATGCGGTCTTGGCCCCACGACCTGCATCGATATCACCATTAGATGACCACAACGTGATATCACCACCATCGAGTGCGAGTACGCGTGACAGGTTTACGTCGATATTGCCATCGACAATCACATTGAGATCTCCCTTACCATTGATCACCACGCCCAGCGGATCCGCATTGGCAGAACTGCTTGCCGTCGAGGTAACATCAGCACTGAAGCCGACGGTCATCTTTCCATTAGGTGCCAGCATGTTGATGCTGCCACCAGCATTTGAGTAGACTCGACTGAACGGCAGGATGATGTTTCCACTCGCATCTGTATCAGCGATTGCAGTTGATGTCAGTGCAACCTGCTCATCCGATGAAGCACCGCCGAAAAGCAGGTTTATCGCGAGGAAGCCACGAGCATATTCTTCTTCATCCCCCGCCGCTGCCTGCGCGACAGCTGCCGTGGTAACTTCATTGAAAAGAACGGACAGGATCAGGTTTCGCTTGTCATTGATAGAACTGTCATCAAATGCCGATAGGGCGACGGCAAGACGCTGTTCCTCGTTCAACAGCTGGTATGCACTAACTGCCTCATCCAGGTTTGCGTAGTTATCCGCCGTCACATCCTGCAGGGCAGAGATGAAATCGCCGCCGAACGTTTCATCAGAAACGTATTCGATCAACTGCTGCTGATACCCTGCGACGTCGATGTCAATGAGTGCCGCATTTCCACTGGCATCACTGCTGGTATCGCCATTGAAATATGTTGCGACAAATCGATCTACGTTTATACTCTCTGCCAGACCAGCAAGTACCGATATATCCGCGCCCTGCTCTGGAAGCAATACGTTATCTATATTGCCGTTAGAACGGATACCCGCAGATTGCCCGAGGTCGATATCACCACCGGCGATAACAGTGAGACTGCCTGGCCCCGTCACCCGGATTCCATCGCTGGTCAGGCTGGAAGCACCGACCTCGGGAAGCGGGTAACGTATGTCACCGCCTGCTATGATCAGGCTCCTGTCAGCGTAATTGATATTCTGCACATCGACACCCAAGTTGATGATGTCGCTACCGGCGTAGACATTTGTCTTCTTGGGCAACTTGATATCGACAGGCACACTGAACACTATGTCGTTATTCGCTACGATAGAAACAGGCCTCGGATCGTTCATATGTACCGGACCGTTGAAATCATGCAGCGACATAGTCGCGACAAGGTCACCGATCTGCGCATTGTTACTGGCCGGATTAACGATACTAGGAAGAAGTGAAACTGCAGTATCAGACATCAGGATATTGAGAATCGAGGTATTATTGCCGGTGATGTTGCCAGCAGCACTTATCTCGAAAACACCATCAACATCAGGATACAGGTAGAACGCCTCGTTGATGACCACGTCATCGTTCAATGTAGTCACTTTCAGGTCAGCCGGGTAGCTCAACCAGTATTGCGATGGTGTACCTGAAACCCCAGAATAAAAGTTGCCATGTGCAGCCTGTATATCCGAGAACTGATTATTCAATATCACGTCGCCGTTGTGTGACAACAACTCGATACCGCTCGCTTCACCATAGTTATAGAAATAACTGGCAAGTGAGCTGGCAGTAATCTGAAGCGTACTCATCGGCAGTGTCGTGATATTACCTATACCATCTATACTGATATCACCGCCTGCTTCGATACTGACCGGAGCATCACCCAGCGCGATAACAGCCTCCAGACCGCTGCCACCAGATGATACATCGCCAAGTACGCGCAGCCTTGTTGTACCACCATCAGCGTAGAGCCTCGGAGACAGGTAGTCACCACCGGCGTATACGTCGATATCACCGCCTCCGCGTACGACGACTGAGCCATCGGCTTCGTAGAGGCCATTGGTCGGTGTAGACAGTGACAGGTCGGTGATATCACCACCGGCTGCAACATTGATATCACCACCACCCAGGGTTGCAACACCCTGCTGGAAATCTTTCAGGATGACGGTCCACATACCAGGTGTCGGCTCGACGCCATCGAGGAAAGATGTACCACCTGATCGCTGCAACCAGTCAGTAAAGAACTGGTCAGATTCAGCAGCCTCGATATTACCGGCAACAGCGATGTTTATATCACCACCATTGTCTGAGAATAATGGCCCATCAGGGTAGACACCAAATTCTGCAAATAACAGATCTGCCTTCGAATTAGCATTCGCGATATCTGAACCGACGGTATAGATGACCGATGTCTGGTCCGTGAACACAAGCTCGCCACCGGAAACAATATCGATGCCACCGTTACCCGTTCTTATCGCAACACCTGAATCCAGCACGGTACTAACGATATTTTCGACAACTGAATACGGATTAGCACTGTCTATATCTGCACCACTGACCAGGCGATACCCCCATGAATCACCTTCTTTGGCTAGAGGTACAGGAAGTGAAAATGGCGGGAAGATACTCTCGACATTTACAGCATCACTGATCGACTGATTGATGTAGAGGTTGTCTTGCGCACGTACAGTGAAGTTACCCAGATCGACATCACCCGCCGTAGTGATCTGCCACTGATAGAAATCGACCTCAGCATTGATGGTGATATCTCCAGTATTGAAAACGTCAACACCTGGTACAAAACGAACCCGGGGATCTGTATCCAGCCCGAGCGCTATCGCTATCGTACCGGCATTCGATAACCAGGCGTCGGCATCGTTACGGTACGTCGTCAACTGAGCAGTATCGATGTTACTGTCGTTATAACTTGCTACACCTTCGAGGTCGATGTGCTTCGCCCCGCTTACTGAAGCATCGAATGTGGCGACTCCGATATCGCTATTCGCATTCGTCCGTGGTGCACGCAATAAAACATGCCCACTTTCAGTTGCCAGGCCGCCAACGCTGCCTGCCACATTAATCTGCGTCTCGGCATCAGCATTGATCACACCGTTCAATGTCGCGATGACGACGTTGCCGCCATCAGCATCGATACCTGTGGAGGCATCGATCGCCGCACCTGTCAGCGTGACATCATCAGAAGCGAACAGCTCGACTACGCCACCTTTATCACCCGTTGCATCAAGCTTACCTGCAACAGATACCTGTCCGTTGTCTGCCGTTATACTGATATTAGTTGAGCTTACATTTACTTCATTATTTGCAAGTAGTGGTATATCTACATCACCATTTCTTACGCGGTAACGCTGCTCATGATCAAACCCACCTGCCTGAATCGTAGCAATATAGGCAGAGACATCAGTGATGCTAGCGGCGTCAGTATCGATGCTCGCCCCCTTATAACCGTCTACATAAGTGGTATCAAAGGTATTCGCCAGGTTTATAACACCATCGATTGCCTTCAGTACGACATTACCCGCATCACCAGCAACAGCCGATGAAGCAACATCAACATGTGAACCAGGGTTTGTTCTGATAGAGCCAGAATCAGATACCAGACGAACCATACCGCCACTGGAACCTTCGACAGAACCATCGAAGTAGTTCACCGTGCGACCAGAAACATCGAGTACAGCCTCATCGTTAAGCACAATGTTTTCTGCTGGAGCAGCACCATTGGCTGTTAACTGAATCAAACCACCAGGGAATGCCAAATAGGTAGAGACATCGATACTGTTAGCGTCGATGATGACTTCATCACCAAGTGAAGTAACCATGCCCACATC
>Ga0180435_10006917_pt1 | contig 10841 bp, 7 predicted proteins | sample SS_ome_3_FD_132467 | JGI IMG/M metagenome (GOLD analysis project Ga0180435, IMG submission 132467) | Hypersaline lake sediment archaeal communities from the Salton Sea, California, USA - SS_3_S_1 metaG | ecosystem: Environmental > Aquatic > Non-marine Saline and Alkaline > Hypersaline > Sediment... | reverse complement strand
ATGGAGTTTCCTCGTTGAAATGTGGTTAGCTATAGTTTTTTAATGTTTTTTTATGCGCGTGTAGTGTTGTTATGTTCTACGTTTTCAATGCAGTGATAGATATTACCCAAAATAAAAACAAAAGGTTAGTGCTAATAAGATTATTTCTAAGGTAAATGACGAAATTGAAGGCTGATTATTCAAAATTTGTAAAATCATAGACTCGATTTGTGTAAGATTCGCGTTCTTATGCGATTTCACCCGTTTTTCAACAAGCTGCTCAGCTACCTGCCGGCCTTATTGGCAGCGCTGTTAACCTCCACACCGCTATTTGCAGATGTGGTCAAACCAGCCCTGGTCGATATTCAGGTTAATAATGAACGTGAGATTAAAGTCGAGGTCAGGGCCAGCATCGAGGCGCTGCTGACCGGAATCAACGCGAGATACAAGAATACCCAGGACGCTCCGAACGCGGATGAATATGATGAGTTCCGCAAGCTGAAGGCTGATGAGTTGCATGACGCGTTCGTCTCCTTCCAGTCGAAGTTTACCAGTTCGATCTCACTACGCACAGGCGACACTGAAATAGACCTTGTCATCGATAAGGTCGAAGTGCCGCCACCAGGCTATACCAAGGTGCCCCGTATCAGTGTGATCTACCTCAGTGGCGAACTGCCCTCTGGCAGCCAGTCGCTGCAGTGGTACTATCCGGAAAAATTCGGTGATAATGCTGTACGGGTTCAGCAGATCGATATACAGCAAGAGAAATGGCACTGGTCTCAATGGCAGTGGCTGCGTAACGATAAAGCCAGTGAACCATTCTCGCTCACCGAGCTGGTTGCCGAACAGCCGGTGATCGAGGTTATATTCTCGTACATCGTCATCGGCTTCGAGCATATCGTTCCGCTTGGGCTCGATCACATCCTTTTCATCCTCGGGCTTTTCCTGTTATCGACCAGGCTTTCACCACTGCTCTGGCAGGTCACTATGTTTACCGTGGCACATACCATCACTCTCGGCCTTGCAATGAACGGTATTATCGAGCTGCCTGCCTATGTGGTTGAACCGTTGATCGCTCTATCCATCGCCTATGTAGGCGTGGAAAATATCCTCGACAGAAAACTTCAACGCAGCCGTCTTTTCCTTGTGTTCATGTTCGGCCTTCTGCATGGACTCGGTTTTGCCAGTGTGTTGTCCGATTTTGGTATGCCGAAAGATGACTTTGCACTGGCCTTGATCAGCTTCAATGTAGGTGTCGAGTTTGGGCAACTTGCAGTAATATTGGCGGCTTACCTTCTGATCCGTATGTGGTTCAAAGACCGGACGATCTACCGTAAAGTCGTCATCGTACCGGGTTCGCTGGCGATATCGGTCATCGGCCTGTACTGGTTTTACGAACGACTGGAACTATTTTAACCTGAGCCTATATAAACCTGTGACAATAAACCCGGGACTATATAAACAATAATTATTTCTAATGAGAGCTGTAATGAGATTTGCCCCTGTATCACAACCGATTTTAAAACTTGTAATAAAACTGGTCTTCTTCATCTTTTCTGCTGTTCTGTTAGCTGCCTGTGCGCATACCAGTCTCGAAGATAGCTGGAAGCAGGAAGGTCATGATCAGTCATACAGTAAGCCCCTGATCATCGGCATCTCAGACAGCCAGCAGAATCGTCAGATCTTCGAAAAGCAGTTTGTCGAGAAACTCAATCAGTACAAGACTGAGGCTGTGCCCAGTTACACTCTGATCAGCAGCAAGCAGAAGATCAATCGTGAAACTGTCGTCGATGCGATTCAGGGTACTGACATCGATGCCGTGCTGGTGACCTATCTCGTGTCAGCGGAATACGAGATGAAGTATCATGATTCGCCGGTCAATGCCGGGTACTCAGGCAGCAGTGAAACGCATATGATGTCTTCCACCATCATCTCCAAGCGAGGCCGTTCGCGGAGCGAAGAGATCATCAACCTTAAAACCGACCTGTTTGATGTGAGCAGGAAACAGCTGGTCTGGTCGGCTCAGACAGAAACCGTTGGGCCTGAATCCATCGATCATACCATTATCGAAGTTACCGACCTGCTGGTCGAGCAGCTGGTCGATGATGGACTTATCAAATAATAATAAATTCAAACGCATAACAGAATTTCAATAAATCATTGTGTTTTAGGCGGCAGTTGATATCATGCCTTATATACACGAATCCACACAAGTTCATATCATAAGGAATTACCCATGCATAAGTTTCGCACCATTTTTATTACACCGCTGTTAGCTGTCAGTGCTGTGCTGCTTGTTTCATCCTGTGCCAATACCAAGATATCCCAATCATGGGTAGAGCCTGACAACAAACGCTCATATAACGATCTACTGATTATCGGGGTGGGTGAGAGCCAGCAGAACAGAAGAGCTTACGAGAGTCATTTCGTCGAAGAGCTCAGGGCAAATGGTACGGAAGCAGAAGCAAGTTATAAACTTGTTCCGAGCAGCGAAAAACTGAACCGTCAAACGCTCACAAAGGCGATTGAGGGTATGGAAATCGATGGTGTTATCGTCACCCACCTGGTCGCAGTCGACGAAGAGACGATCTACCGTCCCTCGATGGATTACATGCCGATGTACGGCGGTGGGTACTACGGCGGCCTCTACAGTTACTATCCGCATGTAAATACCTATGTGAGCCGTCCTGGCTACTACACAACGCATGAGACCTATACGCTGGAAACGAATCTGTATGATGTCGAATCAGAAGAGCTGGTCTGGTCAGCACGCAGCCGTACCTTTTCACCAGAATCTGTCTCAGAAGTAATCAATGATCTGACCAAGTTACTGATCAAGGATCTGAAAGAAAAGAACCTGATCAAAGAAAAAAAATAGCTGTTAGATCAGCGAGCTTTTTTATACAGACTCAGATAAGCATAATTTGACTGTGGCTGCCTTAAGCATGCTGCGAGACAGAGAATACTCAGATGGCCGCTTCACGGTTGATAAGATAATAATTACCACAGACTAAATGTTTCAACCTAAAGAACTCTTCATCGGTTTGCGCTATATACGCGCCAGACGCAAGAATCACTTCGTTTCTTTTATCGCCTTCATATCGATCGCCGGCGTCGCTCTCGGCGTATTCGCGCTCATCGTCGTGCTGTCGGTAATGAATGGTTTTGGCAACGAGCTGCGTGACCGTACGCTGAGCATGACGTCGCATGCGACGATCTCCGGTTATGATGGTTATCTGCGCGACTGGTCAACGGTGATCGACAAAGCAGTGCAGAATGAGGAAGTCGTTGCTGCCGCCCCTTATATACGTAAAGAAGTCATGTTGTCGAACGGCAGGCGCGTCAGTGGTTCGCTGGTACGGGGAATAGAACCCGAGATGGAGAGCCAGGTCTCTCTGGTCGAATCCAAGATGGTCTCTGGCAGCCTGAAAGCCCTGAAAGCAGGGGAGTACGGACTCGTTATCGGTCGTGAACTGGCGAACTCACTCGGCGTCTATGAAGGTGACAGGGTGACCGTCATCACACCGCAGGCGAGCATCACCGCAGTCGGTGTCATGCCGCGACTGCGTCGTTTCGAGGTCGTTGGTGTATTCGAAGTGGGCATGCATCAGTATGATTCAGCAATGGCTTATATGCATCTCGAAGATGCTTCGAAACTGTTCAGTTATAAAGACAGGGTCAATGGTGTTCGACTGAAACTGACCGACCTGTTCGAAGCGCCTCGTATCACGCGTGAGATCGAAGATGATTTCGGGCCTGATTACTGGGTCAAAGACTGGTCGAAACAGCACAAGAATTTCTTCCGTGCACTGCAGACCGAGAAGACAGTGATGTTCATCATCCTGCTGTTGATGGTATCTGTTGCGGCGCTGAACATCGTCTCTACCTTGATGATGACGGTGACTGATAAAGAATCCGATATCGCTATCCTGCGTGCCCTGGGTATGCGGCCATCGAGCATCATGGTCATCTTCATCATACAGGGGGCCTTCATCGGCTTTTTCGGTACCTTGATCGGTGTCGGCGCCGGTGTCCCCGTCGCGATGAACGTTTTCGAGATCGTGTCCTGGCTCGAACAGCTGTTCAGTACCGACTTTCTGCCCAGCGATGTTTACTACATCAGTGATATCACCGCTGATGTGAGACCGGCTGAAGTGATGACCTATGCCTTGTCTGCATTCTGTGTGACCATCCTGGCAACCATCTATCCAGCCTGGCGTGCTTCGCGCACGCTGCCGGCTGAAGCTCTCCGTTATGAATAATTCGGGTTACAAGTAGTCAATCATGTTACATGCGATAAAAATAGCCAAGAATTATGACGATGTTGCACGTAACGATCTTCATGTGCTCGACGATATCAATTTTTCTCTCGAGCATGGTGAGACATCAGCGATCATCGGTTCTTCCGGTTCAGGCAAGACCACGCTGCTGAATATCCTCGGCGGACTGGATAAACCGACCAGCGGCCAGGTGATGCTGAACGGTGTCGATGTCCATAAGCTGAGTGAGAAGCAGCGCAGTGCCGTCAGGAACAGAAATCTTGGATTTATCTACCAGTTCCATCACCTGCTGCCAGAATTCACCGCGTTGGAAAATGTTGCTATGCCGCTGCTGATCAATGGCCGCTCTGTCAATGAAGCCAGGCAGCGTGCGGAGAAGGTGCTGGCTGATGTCGGCCTGGCGCAGCGCACCCATCATAAACCGGGTGAGTTATCCGGTGGAGAACGCCAGCGTGCAGCAATCGCGCGTGCACTCGTCCATCAGCCTGAATGCATCCTTGCCGACGAGCCGACAGGTAACCTGGACAGGAAGAATGCAGAACAGGCTATCGACCTGATCATCGAACTCAATCAAAAGTATGACACATCACTGGTCATCGTCACTCACGATCTCAAGATCGCAGAACGCATGGATACGATTTATACCCTCGAGGACGGGGTGTTGAAAAGAAAATAAACTTTACCGCGAATGTACGCAAATAATCGCTAATTTTAACGTGTTTAATCAAGTTTGATAGCGAGTGTGCTTCTCAACTTGCGTAGAGAGTTGTTATGCAAGAGATCTAAAGTCAGATGTATAAGCATAACTATTGATTAATTATTAGCGTTTATTTGCGGAAAATCTTTTCTTACAGTAATACTTTCTCGATGCCGCCGTTGTTCGCTTTCTGGATGAACTGCTTCTCCCAGTCTTTACCGTTGAGCTGCTGCGCCATCTCGACCACGATGTAATCTGTCTTCAGGCCGGTGTCATCTGCATAGCGTCCCAGGCCCTGCTGGCAGGCCGGGCAGGATGTGAGCAGTTTTACCCGCTCATTTCTTACTTTGCTATCACCGATGACCGATTCGATATTGCTGGTCAGTTCTTCGCGCTTGCGGTAGCGTAACTGTTCAGCGATATCCGGACGAGAGGTGCCGAGCGTTCCAGCTTCGCCACAACATCGATCACTGAGCGTCACATCCTTATCTAACAGCTTCGAGGCGACGGAAACCGGGTTGTACTGCTTCATCGGTGTATGACATGGATCGTGATAGAGGTACTCTGTGACATTGCTGTCGCTTGCAGGTGCCGATTTTAATGTGATGCCTTTCTCCATCAGGTATTCATGGATATCGAGCAGCCGGCAATCCGGGAAGATCTTCTGGAATTCGTATTTAAGCAGCTGGTCCATGCAGGTACCGCAGGATACGATCACCGTTTTGATATCGAGATAGTTCAGCGTGTTGGCGATACGATGGAATAATACACGGTTCTCGGTGGTGATTGCCTGGCTCCTGTCTTGCAGGCCGGCCGAACTCTGTGGGTAACCACAACACAGGTAGCCTGGCGGCAGTACCGTCTGTACACCGGCTTCATAAAGCATGTGCAGTGTTGCCATCGCAATCTGGCTGAACAGGCGCTCTGAACCGCAGCCAGGGAAATAGAATACCGCATCCGAGTTATCGAAATTTATCTCGGGATTTCTGATGATGGAAACATAGTCGGTATCTTCCAGGTTCAGCAAGGCGCGACTGGTCCTGCGCGGTACATCGACACGCACTGGCTTTCTGACCAGGTTAACCAGCTGCGTTCGCGGTTCGACAGCGCCGGTGGTAGTTGGTGGTATACGGTCCTTCTTGCCCAGCATACCAAGCTTGCGGGCGAAGAAGTGCCCGGTATTGATCGCCTTGAAGCCGGTACGCGCTAATACCGTACGCAATAACTTGACGCTAAACGGAGCTTTGACATTGAGGAATGCCATCGCCGCCCTGGTGCCGAGGTTGCTCTTCTTCTGCCCATGACGCGTCAACAGGTTGCGCATGTGGATCGACACGTCACCGAAATCGATATTGACCGGACAGGGACTTAAACACTTATGACAGGTGGTGCAGTGATCGGCGATATCATTGAGTGAATCGAAGTGCGACAGCGAGACACCACGTCGTGTCTGTTCTTCATAGAGGAAGGCCTCGATCATCAGGCCGGTCGCCAGTATCTTGTCACGTGGTGAATAATACAGGTTGGCACGCGGCACATGTGTCATACATTTCGATTTGCATTTGCCGCAGCGCAGGCAGTTCTTGATCTCGTCGTTGAGCTCACCGAGTTCGCTGTCCTCGAGGATGATGGCTTCCTGCTGCACCAGTCGAAGTGACGGGGTGTAAGCCAGTTCAAGTCCAGAGCTGGATAACAGTTTGCCCTTATTAAAACTCTGCTTCGGATCGACCTTCTCTTTATAGCTGGCGAAGGCTTTCAGTTTGTCCTCTTCGAGGTACTGTATCTTGGTCAGGCCGATACCGTGTTCGCCGGAGATGACACCATCGAGTGACTGTGCCAGCTGCATGATCTGGTCGACGACGAGCTCTGCTTCATGCAGCATGGCATAGTTATCAGAATGTACCGGGATGTTGGTGTGCACGTTGCCATCACCGGCATGCATATGCAGCGCGACAAACAGTTTTGAGTCTCTTATCTTCTTATGGATAGACTTGAAACGTTCGCGGACAGGCTTGAGATCCTGGCCAGAGAATATCTCATGCAGGGTGTCATTTATCTCTCTCATGTATGAGATGACACTGTCACGTCGCAGGATCAGGTCGACCAGCTTGTCACCAGGCTGGATATGTTGCTGCTCATCTTCGAGTAATAATGAACGTACCTGGTCAGCCGGTGTATCGAGGTTTTCCAGCATATCAGACCAGCGCTGCTTCTTGCTGCTGATAATCTTTGTCGCCGTCTCACACTTGTTACGGATGATCTCTCTGGCTTCAGAGCTGGTGGCAAACTCGTCATCATCAGCCACATCCTCGAGGTTACTCTGCAGGTAGCTGGTGATGGCATCACATATCCTGAGCTTGTTGCCGATCGATTGCCTGATATTGATGATCTCGATGCCACGGTTGTATTCTGCCAGGCGCGGCAGAGGGATAACGACATCTTCGTTGATCTTGAATGCATTGGTGTGTGCAGAGATGGCAGCGGTACGAGCACGGTCTAGCCAGAAACGGTGACGTGCTTCCGGGCTGGCAGCGATGAAGCCCTGTGCATTTCGCTTCCTGCTTATCTCGATCATTTCAGCTGCCGCGGCATCGACCAGGGCTTCATCGTCAGACGAGATATCAGCCAGCAACACCATCTTAGGTCTGCCCGGATGTTCCACATCGGATATAGCTGCCTTGGTGGTATATTTAACGGCTTTGATATAACGCTCGTCGAGGTGCTCAAGACCGGTGAGCAGGACGCCTTGCTTGTTCTCGATGAGATCTTTAATCTCGATCACTGCCGGCACAGCCAGTGCGATGTCATTACCGAAGAACTCGAGGCAGATAGTGCGTTTGAATTCGGGCATCCTGTGCAACAGGAAACGCCCGGAGGTGATCAGCCCGTCACAGCCTTCTTTCTGAATGCCGGGCAGGCCGGAAAGGAACTTGTCGGTCACGTCCTTGCCCAGGCCGACCTTGCGGAAATCCTGTCCGGGCATATGCAGCATCTCGGGTTCGCCGAGCAGCGTCTTACCGTCAGACTCGAAGCGGGATATCCTGAAAATCGTCTCTTGCTGATCATGGATCTTGCCAAGATTGTGCTCGATGCGTTCGACCTCCATCCACAGGCCGTCAGGCGTCACCATTCGCCATGACACCAGGTTATCCAGCGCCGTGCCCCAGATGACAGCTTTCTTGCCGCCGGCATTCATCGAGATGTTTCCGCCGATGGTAGAAGCATCCTGAGAGGTCGGGTCGACCGCAAAGGCGAGGCCATTCTGTTCGGCCAGATCAGATACACGACGGGTGATGACGCCGGCGCCACATTCGACGACCGGGTGCTGACCATCGACGCCAGGCAGGTCTGTCAGGGTAACTGAGCCGAGGTCCTGCAGTTTCTCGGTGTTGATGACCGCGGTATTCGAATGCAGCGGAATAGCACCACCGGTATAACCGGTACCGCCGCCACGTGGAATGATGGTCAGTCCGAGTTCGATACAGGCGCGCACGATGGCAGCGACTTCCTCTTCGGTATCAGGTTTGATGACGACGAACGGCATGGCGATACGCCAGTCAGTCGCGTCAGTAGAGTGAGATACACGTGCCTGCCCGCTGAAATCGATATTATTCGACGAGGTGATCCTGCCCAGTTTTTTGCGCGTCTTGCTACGCAGGGCGAACTTGGCGTTCAGGTCATCTTCAAACTCGTTGATCGCCGTGAGGCAGTTGCTGTGTAATGTCAGCGCATCGGTATTACCGTCGGCGCGCAGTTCCACCTGTTTGAGACGGTGCTTGAGCGCATCGATGAGAGCTTCGCGACGTTTCCTGTTGCTGATGAGATCATCTTTGACGAAAGGGTTGCGCTGGATCACCCACATGTCGCCGAGAACCTCGAACAGCATACGGGCCGAACGGCCGGTACGACGCTCTCCACGCAATTTTTCGGTGATGCGCCAGCTTTCCTCGCCCAGAAATCGGATGATGATCTCACGGTCTGAATAAGAGGTATAGTTGTACGGTATCTCGCGAATACGAGCTGATTGCGTATCAGTCATGTGTTTCGGCTAAAGTATCTGCTATCTGGGCGTCAGGCGCTGCAAAGGGCGCATTATACGCTAACTTCAAGGCGTACTACATGATAATAAGTAAGCCTATATAAATTTGTTTGAACAATCATTTAGTCAGCTACATCAAGCAGTTGCCTGACAGCGACTTGCCTTCTGGTTTCTTGACCACATAATACTTTACGACCATAATCCTGCCATTGGCACTCGTTGCTACCGAGTGCCAGACAGAACGAACTTTTTGATGTATTACGACTAGATATATTGGCCTTGAAGAATCCACTCATACTCAATGAACGTGCAGCCATCCTGCTGAAACAGCTGGTGGCGAGTTATATCAATGACGGTATGCCTGTCGGTTCCAAGAAGCTCGCTCAGGATGCCGGCCTCGACATCAGTTCAGCGACCATACGCAATGTCATGTCCTCGCTTGAGAAGAGTGGACTGGTGGTGGCACCGCATACCTCGGCAGGGCGCATCCCGACCGAACAGGGGCTGCGCATGTTCGTCGACAGCCTGCTCGAAGTGCAGCCGATCGAAGAGTCGATGATCAACCGTCTACAGCAGAAACTGGACCCGGATATGGATTGCGACGAGCTGGTCGGCCAGGCCTCTCAACTGGTGTCGGAGATGACGCACATGGCAGGCATCGTCAGCGTCCCCAGGCAGACCAATGCCAGGCTGAGACATATCGAGTTCCTGCCATTACCTGAGAAACGCATCCTCGCCATCATGGTAACCAATGAGAAAGACGTACAAAACAAGGTGCTGCATGTCGACAGGGAATACAGCGCTGATGAACTGCAGCACGCTGCAAACTTCCTCAATCAGCAGTTTACCGGTCAGGATGTGCACCAGATACGCAACAGCCTGCTGAAAGATCTCGACCGTACGCGCCAGGACGTCGATGATGTGATGAAAACCGCGGTCGAAGTCGCCGACCAGGCACTGAGCAGTGATGATAGCAGGGAACCAGACTTCATCGTTCAGGGTGAGAAAAATCTGGTGAGATATAACAAGAATACCGATCGCCAGCAGCTGCAGCACCTGTTCGAGATATTCGACCGTAAACGTGAGATGCTCGGCTTGTTCGACCGATGTGTGCACAGCGAAGGCGTCAAGATATTCATCGGTCATGAAGCCGGCTTCGAAGGATTTGGTGATTGCAGTGTGATCACCGCGCCTTATTCGGCTGGCGGAAATGTGATCGGCGTGCTCGGTGTCGTCGGTCCTGCGCGGATGAATTATGACCACGTCATCCCGGTGGTCGATATCACAGCAAAATTACTCGGAGATGCGCTTAAGTATTAGCCTGCATCAGCCAGATAACGACTGGCCTGGCACCTCTATCGAAGCCCCGTATCGACATCTAAGCGACTGGAAATACACAGCATTATGGTCCCGGGTATTTTTTTTGCAAAAAACATTAATTTTTCTCTTGAATTAGCGCCAGCTGTCACCATACAGAGCCTCAGTTCAAACATATAAACACGAAGGCATTCATCAAGAATTCTTCAAGTATTAAACTGAATTACGAGATTTACCCTATGTCAGCACAAGAACAAGACAACAACGAAGCAATCGAGGAACGACTGCAGGACGCCCATAAGGACGAAGCCAGACTGGAAGATGCGCATAAAGATGAAGACAAGCTGGATTCACCGGAGAAAAATGCCGACAGCCTGGAAGCCCAGTTGGAAGCCGCACAGGCTAAAGCCAGTGAGAACTGGCAGCAGTTTATCCGTGCCAAAGCCGAGATGGACAACCTGCGTCGCCGCAATGCCAAAGACGTCGAGAACGCCCACAAGTACGGTATCGAGAAATTTGTCAATGAGCT
>Ga0180435_10006916_pt1 | contig 10842 bp, 6 predicted proteins | sample SS_ome_3_FD_132467 | JGI IMG/M metagenome (GOLD analysis project Ga0180435, IMG submission 132467) | Hypersaline lake sediment archaeal communities from the Salton Sea, California, USA - SS_3_S_1 metaG | ecosystem: Environmental > Aquatic > Non-marine Saline and Alkaline > Hypersaline > Sediment... | reverse complement strand
CGAAGACGCTTGTTAATAAAAAAAGCTATCTGATCGGCTTGATTATCAAGGATATATCTGATCAATTCTTTTCTGATCTAGCAAAAGGTGTTGAAGATACAGCGAAAAAGTATGGCTACAATACAATATTATGCACAACAGATGGAAACCTACAAACCCAGGAAAATTACCTTGATATACTCTGCTCACGCGGTATCGATGGAATTATCATATCAACAGTTGTTGCTGAGGATCCCCATATCGAATTCTTGATCAATGAGAAAATCCCTTTTGTCTGTATCAATCGAATACCATTGGATCCTTCTTTAAAAAAGAAAACAGAATACATCAAGATGGACAATTATTCTGCGGGATACAAAGGGATAGAGCATCTTTGGAGATTGGGCCATGATAAAATCGCGATAATTACTGGATCGCTAAATGCCTCAAATGCCATTGAAAGCCTTAAAGGCAGTAAGGCGGCGTTAAAAGAATTTGGTGTGAAAATATCAAAACGGTATATTAAGGAGGGGAATTATTCATATCAACAAGCATATTCAATCTGCAAACGCCTTTTGAAAGGAAAAAGCCCGCCAACAGCAGTCTTCGCACATGATGATAACATGGCGCTTGGTGCTCGTGAGGCTATATTAGACGCGGGTTTGGAGATTCCAAAAGATATTTCCCTGATGGGGATCGATAATATCAAGATAGGGGCTTTGAAAGGTATTGAGCTAACGTCAATAAGTCAGAAAAAATATGAAATGGGCTCCATGGGGGCGAAAATACTGATTAATAGAATTGAAGAAAAAGTACCAAAGATGGTGGAAAAAGTGGTCTTGGACGCAGAACTCATTGTAAGGAAAACTTGTGGATTTCATATATCCGGTTATAAGCGCTGATGTTTATTTCAGTCAAATATTTTTTATTTCTTACTGAAACGTTTCAGTAAATCTAACGTAATTTGTACGTTTTTTGGGGAGGCGGAATCATGGAGTATGATATCGAAAACAGCCATTTTTTGCACTACAACCTGCGGTCGGTTGCGCCTATGGTGGATAGAGGAGAGGGAATCTACCTGTATGATAATTCTGGCAAACAATATATCGACGGAACTTCTGGGCCTGTTGTTTGTAATATCGGTCATGGAGTTAAAGAAATCGGTGAGGCTTATGCTGCACAGGCTGATAAAGTCGCTTATGTCTTTAGATCCCACTTTACCAGTGAACCCAGCGAAAAACTTGCCACGTTGATTGCTGAAATGGCCCCAACCGGGCTCGAAGGTGTATTTTTTGTTTCCAGTGGTTCCGAAGGTACTGAAATGGCAGCCAAGATCGCCCACCAATACTATCTGGAGCAAGACAAGGTGCAAAAGGAACTGATTGTTTCACGCTGGTTGAGCTACCACGGTATCACCATGGGCGCTTTGTCCATGAGCGGACATGTACAGCGCAGGAAGAATTTTGTGAATTCTCTCCTGCCTTACCCGAAAATATCTATCCCCTATTGTTACCGCTGTCCGGAGAATAGTCAATATCCGGCGTGTAACATTGCTTGTGCGCATCGCCTCAGAGAAACCATTAGCATGGTTGGTGGAGAATATATCAGTGCTTTTATTGCAGAGCCGGTCGTAGGTGCATCTGCTGGTGCGGTTGTTCCGCCTCCGGAGTACTATAAGATCATCAGAGAAATTTGTGATGAGTTTAATATTCTCTTCATTGCTGACGAGGTAATGACCGGTTTTGGCAGAACCGGCTTGAATTTCGGCATCGAACACTGGGGCGTTACACCGGACATGATTGTTTTTGCCAAGGGGGCCAGTGCTGGCTATTATCCGTTGGCCGGGGTCATTATTTCTGAGAAGATTTTCACGGTTCTTAAGGATGGCAAGAAAGGTATCTTTGCCCCCGGTCATACCTATTCGGGCACTCCCATGGCCGGTGCTGTTGGTTGTAGCGTGATTGAGTACATGAAAAAGAATAGCCTGATAGAGAATGTCTCAAAACTCAGCGGATATCTGGAGGAGGGGCTGAGACGGTTGGAGTCTCACAAGATTGTTGGCGATATCCGTGGCAAGGGGTTTTTGTGGGGTATCGAATTCGTAAAAGACCCCAAAACCAAGGAGCCGTTTCCGCTACAACGGGGAGGATCGGTCGCTGAATTACTATCCAAAGCTGCTTTTAGCAACGGATTAATTGTGTACCCAGGCACCGGATCTGTGGACGGCAATCAGGGGGATCACATTCTAGTTGCCCCGCCCTTTATCATAGAAAAGCATGAAATCGATAAGCTCGTATCTATTCTCGATCAATCAATTTCGGAATTAGAGAAAGAGATTCTATGAGTATATTGGTCCAAATATTTGAAACGACATATTAAAGAAAATCTGGAGGAATTATGAGTATTTTGATTCGCAATGGGTGGTTGGCTGATGGAACCGGTAATCCAATTTATCCTGCGGATGTGATGATTGAAGATGATCGTATCGTGGCAGTGGAGCATCTTCCCGCAGCTACAGCAGAACGCACCATCGATGCTAAAGGAAAGATCGTTTGTCCGGGGTTTATCGATTGCCACAGCCACACCGATTGGACCATCCATTCCAATCCGGAGATGCAAAGTACGACCAGACAAGGTGTCACAACCGAAATTATCGGAAATTGTGGCTTTAGTATGGCACCGTTAAGTGACATTTCCCGGGAGTATCGTGAAAAAGTATTAAGATATTTTGACTACGATGGACCAGTTGACTGGTCAAGCTTTGCTGAGTACTTGGACAGAGTGGCTCAAATGAAAACCAGCGAAAACTTGGCCTGGTTTGTAGGCCACAGCGCGATCAGGGCTGCGGCAGGCGTCTCTACACCAAGCAGCAAAGTTACAGATGATCAAATTAAAGTTATGGAAAACTATGTGCACGAAGCTATGGATGCTGGCGTGCTGGGTCTTTCTACAGGGCTTGAATACAATCCAGGACGACTGGCTTCAACAGAGGAGGTGATACAATTAGCAAAAATTGCGGGCAATTATGGCGGTATGTATGCCAGCCATATCCGCAACTACGATGAGCATATACTATCGGCTGTTGAGGAATTTGTGCAAATTGTCCAGGCTGGCAATATTCGCGGACAGCTTTCCCATCTAAACGTGCGTGAAAACACCAATGCACCGGAAGGCGCTTGGTTGAAATCTGTAGGGATCCTAGAGCGCACACGTGATGAGGGGCTTGACGTTCTAACGGACTGCATCGGTTATCAGAATGGTATCGGAAATCTGGCTGCGATCCTACCCCCCTGGGTTCTGGAAGGTGGGGCCGAGAAGGCTGCAGAGAGGATGAAAGATAATTCTGTACGTAAACGCCTGCGAACAGAGTGTGATCGATACTGGCGCTTTCTGAACAACGGAGATTGGTTTCGAGTGACAATGGTCAAGGACAAACCATTCCCGGAAATTGTTGGTAAGAACTTTGAAGAAATTGCTGAACTGTGGGGTAAAGATCCGTGGGACTGTTACTTTGATATTATGGCTGCAGCTGGTGCCAGCATGGATGAATTGATCGCTGTTGGCTTATTATTCACAGAAAAGCATGTAGAAGATATGGTTTCTCATCCCTTATTTAGTTTTGAGGCAGATATGATCAGCAGTGATTTAAACAGTCCTATGCGTGATCGGCTACCTTTTAAGGCGAGTTATGCAGGGATGATTCATTTTATTACCAGTCATGCTCGGGAAAGAAAGACATTAAGCCTTGAAGACGCTGTTCGTAAAATGACCAGCATGCCTGCGACCCATTTCGGGCTTCGTGAAAGAGGCCAGTTGCACAAAGGTTATTTTGCCGACGTGGTAGTTTTGGACTATGAAAATCTGGATGACGGAGCCACCGATTCACAACCATTTGCATACGCCAAAGGGGTGGAGCATGTAATCGTAAACGGCACAATGGTGGTGGATGACTCGGAACACACCGGTGCGCGTCCTGGTCGTAACTTGTTGCGTTCTTGATGATCGAAACCACAAGCACAAGATTGAGAATTCAAATACAAAAACGGCCAATTTTTTCATAATGTTTGTCAACTGTTCGTCTATTGAAAGGCTCGGTAGGTGAAAATATCAATGGCTATCATTTAATAATTAACAACAAAAGGAGGTCAATCATGTTAGAGCTCATGAGACTCGAGGAACTGTTGAATAAGGGAAAGATAAACCGCCGACAATTCTTGAGGACCCTTTCGATTTTAGGATTGGCGGGAGCTGTCTCCCCGGCACTGTGGAATTCTAGAGCAGAGGCTCAAACACCGAGAAGAGGTGGTGTCTTACGCTTCGGGATAGCAGGGGGAAGTACGTCTGATTCTCTAGATCCGGCTACTTATGGCACTGGAATTGTTAATATCTTCATGATGGGAGCCATCGGTAACTGCCTGACTGAAATCGATCATAAGGGAAGGGTCATACCGGAACTTGCTGAATCATGGGAAGCCAAGGCTAAGGCCAGTGTATGGACATTCCATTTGCGCAAAGGGGTGACCTTTCACAATGGAAAAGCCCTCTCAGCGGATGATGTCATCGCCACGTTTAATTATCATCGCGGGGAAAACACAAAATCATCCGGTAAAGCACTGCTGAAAACGGTGAAGGATATCCGCAAAGCAGATAATCACACGGTTGTATTTGAACTCGAAAGTGGCAATGCGGATTTCCCCTATATTGTTTCCGAGTATTTTTTCATCATCTTCCCTGCTAAGAATGGGGAGCTCGATTGGAAATCAGGCGTTGGTACCGGTGGTTATAAAATTGCTGAATTCGAGCCGGGAGTGAGGTATGTTGGTGAACGCTATGCCGACTATTGGAAGGAGGGACGCGCCAATTTCGATCGGGTAGAGCTGGTGTCTCTCCACGACTCCACGGCACGAACCTCAGCCCTCATGAGTGGGGAGGTGGATCTAATCAACGGAGTCGATGTAAGCACCGTCCACTTGTTGAAAAAGAAGGATAGTGTAGAGGTTAATGCGATGACCGGGACACAGCATTTTACCTTCCCCATGTTCACTGACGAAGCGCCTTTTAATGACGTTAACGTGCGTCTGGCTCTCAAATATGCTGTGAACCGCCAGCAATTGGTGGACATACTGCTCGCCGGCTTCGGCCAGGTAGGCAATGACAGTCCAATCACACCGGCCAACCGCTATTTTAACACCAAGATGAAACAGCGTAGCTATGATCCTGACAAAGCGCGTCACTACTTGAAGAAAGCAGGTCTCGACAAGCTTTCAGTGAAGCTACACTTAGCCAATGCCGCCTTTCCCAAAGCCGTCGACGCTGGAGTGCTTTTTAAGGAGTCCGCTGCAAAGGCCGGGATCGACATAAAGGTGGTTCGTGAACCCGATGACGGCTACTGGTCCAATGTGTGGCTAAAAAAACCGTTCTGTGCTTGCTACTGGGATGGACGCCCCACCGAGGACTTGATGTTTTCAACCGTTTATTCAACCGAGTCTCCTTGGAACGATGCCCACTGGAAAAACGAGCGCTTCAACAAGTTGCTTATCGAAGCCCGCACCGAACTCGATAGCGAAAAACGTAAAACGATGTACTGGGAGATGCAAGAGATTGTCAAGGATGATGGCGGCACAATCATTCCGGTATATGCCCAATATGTTTTTGCAAATCGCGATACAGTTGCCCATGGCCCCTTAGCTGCCAACAAGGATTTTGATGGCTGGAGAGCAACGGAACGCTGGTGGTCAGCAAAATAACCAGTGAAATGTTTTTTTATTTATTCGATTGCGGCGGTTATCAACTTGACGGAAATTTAAGAGAGGATAGCCGCCGTAATTTACTTTCGTTATTGATAGCTACGTGCCTTGTAGAGTTAGGAAATTAGGGTTATGCGAATCGAAGTTCTTAGTAATGAAGAAATGAAAAGAATTCACGAGGCATCACTTGGTATTCTGGAAGATACCGGAATTCAAATTGATCATAAAAAGATGCTGGAAACGTTGGCAGATGCCGGAGCTAAGGTGGATTTTGAAAACAACCTTGCTCGAATACCAGCGGATTTGGTTGAGTCTAGTGTGGCAAAAGTTCCCCGCGAGATTTGCTTGGCGGGGAGGGATCCGGAATATGACCATTTGATCAGTAGCGACGGTGATTTTATAGTTCGTTGTGGAGCCGGATATACGCTGGTGCCATCAGAATCTGGAAAAGGTTTTAGGGCCGCGACAATCAAGGACCAAAAAGATTTTGGGATTGTTGCGGATAGTTTGGATTCGATTGATTTTTCCGGTCTAATGAGCATCCAAGATGTTCCGCCTAAGTCAGCCGACATCCATGCGACAAAAATACTTCTGGAAAACACGAGAAAGCATTTTATGGGCCTTACCATGGGTTCTGTAAATATGCGATACCTCGCTGAGATGCAGCTTGCCGTGCGGGGAAATAAAGAAGCCATGGTTCAGCGCCCCCTTTTTCATTCACTTGTAAGCCCGATTTCGCCGCTCTATTTTCCAGAGGATGAAATCGAAAGGCTAAAGGTGTGCGGCGAATATGGTTTACCTGTTAAGGTGGCAGTACTTCCGCTATTGGGTGTCAGTGCGCCAGTCACCCTTGCAGGAACCATAACCCAGGCCAATGCCGAGGCCTTGGGTGGTTTCACGCTGCTTCAAACACTCTATCCAGGCCTGCCAACAATGTATTATTGCATTCCGGGTGTTGCGGAAATGCGTGTAGGCGGATCCGTCGGTGGTGGCCCAGAAAATTTGTTGCTATATGCGGCTATGGCCCAGCTTGGTGCAAGCTATTATGGAATACCTACGGAATGTCCGGCATTGGTGTCTGATGGCTTCATTTTCGAGCAAACCATGCTTCAGAAAGGTATGGGCACACTTATGGCGGCGATATCTGGAGCCACGATCCTTCATGGTGCCGGGGGACTTGACCGGGGAATGGGAACCAGTTTTGTGCAGCTTGTAATTGACGATGAGATTGTGCAATTCATACGGCGCATAGGTACAAGATTTGAAATCAATGACAGTAAAATTGGGATTGATGTAGTGAATCGGGTTGGACCTAAAGGCTGCTTTTTGGCAGATGACCACACCTACAACTATTTTAGGGATGAAATCCAGTTTTACCCAGCGGTGTTCGATTTTAGCAGCTATTCGAACTGGGTCAATAATCCTAAAGGTATATATGCAAGAGCAGAAGATAAGGTGGTTGATATTTTAAAACAACATGAAGTCCCCCCACTCGAAGATGCTATTATTAGGGAACTGGAAAAAATTATTAAGGCTGCTGATAGGGAAATCGTCTAATAATGATCTGATATTATCATGCTGCTTTGCTTGGCTATTTAGTGCTGGAGGGAATCGTTTTGGAAAAATTTGCAATTAAAAGGATAAGCGTATTTGGCCCTGGAATGATGGGTCATGCTATAGCACAGGAGTTTGCAGTAGCCGGTTATGATATAACCCTTTATGGGCGAAATGAAAAACGTTTGGATAAGGCTCGCGTTAGAATTGAAAACAGCTTGAACGAACTCGCACAATGGAAGTTGTTAGAATCACATGATGTGGAATCTGCTCTATCCCGGCTGAAAACGACTACCGATATAGAGAATGCAGGAGCATCAGCTGATTTCATCGTTGAGTCGATTGTTGAAGTTCTTGAGATGAAAAAGGCACTATTCTCGAAGCTGGATGAGATCTGTCCACGGAAAACCATATTTGCCAGCAATACATCCAGCCTGATGCCCAGCATGCTCGCAGAGGCTACCCGGCGCAGGGGCAGGTTTTTAGTGGCACACTATTTCAATCCGCCTTATTTGATGCCCCTGATAGAGATTGTCCGCGGCAGGGATACATCGGACGAAACCGTTAGAGCCATATATAAACTGTACGCGAGCATGGGTAAAAGTCCCATTGTTTGTCAAAAAGAAGCACCTGGATTCATTGCAAATAGGCTTCAGCTTGTGCTGTGGCGTGAAGCTTTCAATATCGTCCAGCGGGGAATAGCTTCTCCCCAAGATGTAGACCGTGCGGTTAAGAACAGCTTTGGAAGGCGGTTGGGTATAGTTGGCCCTTTTGAACTCTATGAATATATTGATGGCTATGATCTGACGTTGCAATGTGAGAAATATATTTTACCGGATATGGACACTTCAAACCAATCATATCCGCTTCTATTAGAGAAGGTTGAAAAAGGAGAGTTGGGAGCTAAAACCGGGAAAGGATTTTATGATTGGACAACCGAATTTACTGAGGCATGGCGAAAAAAGATACTCAAAGGTCTTGTAAGATTCGTCCGAAACGATGAGAAATAAAATGAGCTTACAACAGGGTTAACCTTGTCCTTTAACCACCTCTCACCCCCATCCTATGGGTTGCCTCCTGGCCTTGTAAAGGGTGCTTCACAATCTTCCATTAAACCTTTTCGAACTGGCATTGCTTGAAATGGTTATCAATTCAAGTATTCATAATTCGAGCTTTGTAGAAATATAGTTGATTACATCACCCTCGCCGATAGCCGTTAGGTGTTGATTGTAACAGAGCATTTTTATCAAAGATACCTTAGCTGGTTAACATAATACGTAAAGTTTTCAGTTTATAGAAACAACAATTCAATGGTGATTTGATTTGAAAAGGGTCATTCCCAGATAGGCTGGGATGTGCCCTTTTTTGCATTTTCATCAGAAATGAGCTATCTGTAATGGATATCGTAGGTCGTTAGGTGGTTGATATGTGATGGTATCTCAGGTTTTCAATGGCACTGAAAACCGACCATGTTCTCCATGTATCTTTAGCACAGTTTGAAATCGATTATTCTGACAGTAACTATTACAATGGTAATGATATACACACCTGTATAATCATTTGTTTGATAGGAGACAATATGAAGCTTTCAACATGCAACCCCAACAATGCGGATGAGATTGAACAGCTATTCATTAAAACATTTACAGATTCAGAAGGTCAGTCAGAGGGGGAGCTAATAGGAGGCTTGGTCAAGGATTTCATGGATAGTACTGATGCCAATGATCTTTATTGCTTTATCGCCACTGAAGATGGGCAAATCATCGGCAGTGTATTTTTTTCAAGGATGACGTTTGAAAGTGGTATTAACGCTTTTATTCTGTCTCCAGTAGCAATCCACACAGACCATCAAGGGAAAGGTGTTGGTCAGAAAGTGATTAATTTTGGTCTTAATGTCTTAAAAGAGGATGGGGTGGAACTGGCGATTACGTATGGCGACCCTAATTTTTATTCAAAAGTTGGATTTAGTGTCATTACTGAACAGGTCATACCTGCTCCCCAGAAGTTGGCACAACCTGAAGGCTGGCTGGCTCAATCCTTGGTTGGTATTGAAATTGAACCGATTGCTGGCAAGTCGCATTGTGTGGAAGCACTTAATAAGCCCGAATTATGGTAACAGGCGATTGAATAGGGCAGGATCAAATAACTAAGCGAACCAACCAGTTGAGCCGACACGATACAAGGCTCGATTTTGAAGGTTACGTTTATTTCCTCTGGCGGCTCATTTCAAACGTTATCAACCGTTGATTACTCCAATTATGCCCAGGTATCACAATTCTTAGATAGCATATATGGTATCAACGCCGACAGTCGACAACTCTGCAGCTGCATTTTTCTGTTATCAATCCCTGTTGATATCGACGTCCTCAATCTAGAATTTCAATCTAAATCTCCTTAATTCGACCAGCATCGAAATATAGGAGGCTACATCATCACCGGGGACTCCCTTCAAGTTGATACTTTGTAACAGCATCTCAAAATGAAATGATATCGGCCAGTTGACATAATCAGCTGGAAGCCTTCATACCCTCAAATGACCAATTGACGAACCTTTGAATTGTTAATCAACACCCACCTCTATCAAGAAAAATCCGATCGCAGTGCCATGTAAATTAAAGCTGAATAAAGGCTATCAGAGGCAATCAATTGAGCTGATTCCTCATTTTTTGCATTTTGGTCAGAAATGGGCTATCTAAAGTCGAAAAAAATGATCTCTAAGGTTTTAATGCTAATGATATAACAATCTGAATAAACACTTCTTAGGCTTAAATAAATAATGAAATGAATATGTCCATCTCTATAGATAAAGATTCATGCCGTAAAGCTTTAGGAGAGGCACGTGTAAAAAGGGTGGCTTTTGTCTACCATCTGAAAGTTAAAGATTCAACTGGTTATGGCAAATGGCTAAATGAGAGCAAAGATAAGTTTGGTGGCAAAAGATTGTACCGAGTTAAGATCGACCCTGTCGCTCGAGAGGGGATGCTAATAGATGAATGTTTGATCGACGAATTTCCATCGGTCCAATCTGCTTTCGAGTTTATTTCGGCCTTCGATGATACTCTAGTGAGGGTTTGTACTGAACATACTGTTCTTGCAATTGAGCCAGAGCCATCTGTTACTTTTCTTTTTGTGAAAGTTATCTCTTGGTTTATTCGGTTATTCAGAGGTGTGACTGATAAAGGCATCCCTACGGCAAATTGGAAAGCTGAGAATGTCGCTGTTTGGCCAGATGAAAGCCAAATGAAAGTAGCAAGGGGCCAAGATCTTGATGAACCACTTTTTATTTACAACCTAAATAAGTACAGACCAATTGCTGACTATAAAGATTCAGATAAAAAGGCTAAAGAGATCAGCGGTAAAGAAGCCTATGATCGTTATTCCAAGATTGCTGGCTTTGAATTGATGCGCAGAGGTGCATATCCAGTCTACGGTGGCAAGCCAATCTGTCTCTATGGGAATAGTAAGGATTGTATGCTGGCTGATCATTGGGACCACTTTATATTTGTCCGTTATCCTCAGCGTCGTAACCTTCTGGCGACGATTGAAAGCCACGAGTTTCATG
>Ga0180435_10006915_pt1 | contig 10844 bp, 10 predicted proteins | sample SS_ome_3_FD_132467 | JGI IMG/M metagenome (GOLD analysis project Ga0180435, IMG submission 132467) | Hypersaline lake sediment archaeal communities from the Salton Sea, California, USA - SS_3_S_1 metaG | ecosystem: Environmental > Aquatic > Non-marine Saline and Alkaline > Hypersaline >... | reverse complement strand
GGCAGCCCGCAAGACACCTTTATCCGCGAGATCGCAATGCTCAAGCAGGCCTTCGTTGAAGCTGTCATGTTGGGTCGCGGTGACAAACTGGAAATGAAAGCTACAGAGATCATGCGCGGCCAGATCTACATGGGCAGCGAAGCTCTGCGCAAAGGCCTGATCGATCACCTGGGCACCACAACACTGGCTTATTCGATGGCTGCTGAACTTGCTTACATCAACAATTACAGAGTGGAAGACCTGAGCGTGATGGCCGGCTTGCCAGAATACGATCCCTATTCCATCTTCATGCAGGCGCCGGACGGCAGCAGCACCGCCTACCCTGAAAAAGCAGGCATCTACCTGCTCTATATCCCCCCAACGGAGCGATAAAATGAGCCAAATAAAACACCTGCGCAAACCTCATTTTCGCATCGCCGCTCTTGCCTTGTTGCTCCTCATCCTGCCTTCTCTTCTCCGCCACTTGTTCTACTACGAGGGCGTTGTCAGACGGTGGGAAAGAGACATTCCACTCCCCTCTTACAATGAACTTGAGTTGGAACGACCGGAGCTTTCCACTCTGCCAAAACCAAACGAAGCAAACTCTAAAATCAATACCGAAGTGCTCTTTGATATTTCTCATGGCAATATGTTTACCCTGTCCGAGCTGGAAACGCTGACGGATTACATTATCCACAATGGTGGACACATCAATGTGACCGACTATTATGCCAGCCTGGACAATCAGTTACAAAAAGCGGATTCCTTTGTCATTATTGCACCCACGTTCAACTTCGAAGAATCAGAACGTCAGGCCGTGGCCCGCTTTGTGGAACGCGGCGGCCGCCTGCTGGTGATCGCCGACCCCACGCGCGGCATCCCCGATGAGTTCTTCATTCTGGAAGACGTTGGCGGCATGGGCAATATCGACATCTGCAACCTGCTGCTGGAGCCATTCGAGATCACGTACTCCAAGGCCTATATGTACAACCTCATCAAGAACGAAGGCAACTTCCGCAATGTGTATTTCACCATTATCGATGAAAGCCCCATCAGCGAGGGGCTGGAAGAAGTCGTCTTCTATGGCTTACACGCCATCAAAACCGCACCCAATCCCTTCATCATCGGTGATGGCAACACCCTGTCATCCCTCACAGACCGCAGCGGAGGGATGGTAGCCGCCGCCAGCGACGCCCAGGGCAATGTCCTGGCTTTAACGGACATGAACTTCATGCTCCCGCCTTACCACCGCGTGGCAGACAACGGCGTCCTCACCAAAAACATCGCCAACTTCCTCAGCAGCGCACCCCGCGAGCGCAGCATGGCCGATTTTCCCTACATCTTCACCCGCCCGGTGACCCTGCTGGTGGACGGGGAAAAAGCCCTCGACACGACCATGATCGCGACCATCAATGGGGCGCAGCAAAGCATGGCTGAGATGGGCCTGGAGCTGAGCATCGCCAGCCAGCCGGAATTTGGTCATGACCTGGTCGCTTTCGGCCTCTTCCCGCCCGAAGAAAACCTGGAACCCCTGCTGGAGCCCTACGAACTGGTCTTTTCCGGCTTCGAAGAGGATGAAGTGGACATGGAAGGGGAAGAAGAGACGGTTGAAGAACCTGCCGTAGAGATCCCCGCCACGGCCGAAGAACTGCTGGCTGTGGACGCATCCGAGATCGAGGCTGTTTTGGAGGCGATGAGCGACGAAGAAAGCGAAGCGCTGTTCTCCGCCATGGATGAAGACCAGCTCGATCAGTTCTTCACAAAGATGGAAGAAGCCACAGATGCAGCCTTTGAAGAGGAAGAGGACGGCCCCACTGTGGACGTGCCCGGTTTTGGCAAGGTGCGCGCTGACGGCATCGGCCTAATCCTTTTCAACGCCGAAAGCGAACGTAGCACCGTCGTTCTCATGGCGGACACTGAGTATAATCTGGAGATGCTGGCCAGCTCCTTCTACAGCGGCAGCATCGACAACTGCGCCATCCAGGGACAGATCGCCGTGTGCGTGCTGGACGAATTCAGCGGTGATGACTACTGGGACGATGAATACGATTACGACTATGATTACAGTGATGAATTCGACGAAAACGACTATATAGACGAGTACATCGAGCCCGTAGGGTGATCTCTCCCCTTTTTACCTTACCATTAGACAGCCTCCCGCTACTCGCAGGAGGCTGTTCGTTTGTCCCCGTCCATTCGGTGGAAAGCGTAATCTTATGCCTCAACCTCGTGAGGGACAAAGCTGCCTGGTGAAATTTATCCAATACCAAACAAAGCTAGAATTCCATAAAACAGCATCACAGGTTCCATGTTACCGATCCAATGACTGATGATGGCCAAAGGCAGGCTGCCCAATGGGCCAAAGAAAAAAGCAAATCCAAGTCCTGCTGGAATGAGCATGGGCACACGCCACCACCAATACAAATGCTTTAGAGCAAAGCCTACACCGGCGGCAACCCAATTCCATTTACCAAAGACACCCCTCATTTTGGGCTGCAAGGCTGCCCGGTAATACAACTCTTCACCAAACATATTCATTACGATCACAACAATGAAATTCCGAGTGAAGAAGAATAGAAAATTCCCATTCAGGTCAATGTCGGGATATACATCCTGAATACTGTTGACCTCTTTGAGTGGGTGGCCTGGCATCCAGTCTGGAATATTGGAAACCTTCGCAATTGCATCGACAGTAGGATTGAACAGCATGGAAAGTGCGTAGGCAGCAATAAAAACAGCCACAAAGGCAAGCCACTTTTTCCAACCAGTTGGAAATCGCCAGTTGATCCGCTCTCGGAGCGAGGATAGGGTCAGGCGATATCCCTCTCGCCGGAAAATGATCAGTGCCGCTGCCAGCTCAGCCCCATTTCCTAAAATGGACACCACAATTACAGACCATGAAGGGAGCGTACTATCAGGCCTCACCAGCATTGGCCCGACCACATAGATCAGGAACATGAACCAGGCAATCGGCCAGACGAACATCAATATGATCGTTAGCAAGCTGAATTGAGGAATGCTGGATTGATGCGCTGCCGCAAATTCCTTGTGTTGGTTATCCTTTATATTCATTCTCTTCTCCTTTTCTGATTGTTATACTCCAAGTATATTTTTGGGGAAGCGCATTGTCATACCCCGAAAGGGTTAATCAGCCGGGTGATCGCGGCAGGTTAAACCAGGAACCTCCTGCAAATTGCGGGAGGTTGTTTTTGTAGGGCCAGATCTTTGCGAAGCATTCCCAGCGTACCACAAGGGAAATGGGACCTGACCTATCCACTCTCGTTTTCAAAATTAATGATCTAAATCAAATCACCCTCAAACGCCAAACACCCCCAACGCAGCCCACGAGGCCCACGCCGTCAGCGCAGGCATTGATAGTTGCTTTTGTAGGAACAGGCTTCCAGCCTGTCCGCTCTCGTCTTCCAAACAAATTATCTAAACCAAATCATCCACTACTCCCCAAACACCCCCAGCGCAGACCGCAGGGCCTCCACCGTCGCAGCTGGCGCTTCCAGCATGGGCATATGGCCTGCAGGGAGCTCGAAATAATGTCCTTTTGGCAAGACGTCACGCATCGCATGCGATCGGTCCAGCGAGACGATCCTGTCCTCCGCCCCGGCGATCACCGCCACCGGCACGGGCTGCTTCGCCAGCATATCCATATCATCCGGCCTGGCCCCCATCGCATGCAGCACACCGGCCACACCCTGCGGATGGGCGCGCAGGATCATCGCGCGCATCTCTTCCTGCAAAGCCTCATCATCGGTTAAATTCTCCGCCATGCCGGTCAATAATCCCACCCCGTTCTCAAGCACAAGCGGGATCGTCTGCCTGCGCACTGCGCGCTTCTCCGGTGAATCGGCAAAAGCGCGTGACGCCACCAGCCCCAACCCCAACAACCGCTCAGGAAAATGGCGCGCAAAGCCCAGTCCCACATAGCCGCCCATCGAGTGCCCAAACACAGCCGCGCGTTCGATACCCAGCTCATCCAGCAGGCGTACCACATCCGCGGCCATCACTTGCATGCTGTACGGCCCCTGTGGCACAGACGACTCTCCATGCCCACGCAGGTCCGGCAGGATCACGCGCGCCTCGTCTGCCAATTCCCGCGCCATATCCAGCCAAATAGTGTGGTCCAGCGGATAACCATGCAGGCACACCACCGGTGTGCCCGCGCCCAATTCTTCATAATACAATTTCACTGTTTCCATATTGTCACCTGTTTATTCCTCCCCCTCCAACCATTTCCTTGCAAACGCCAGCGCCTGCTCGCGCTCCAAAATCTCTCCACAGGCCTGGGTCTCTTCGATCACATCCAGCAATGCCCCCATCCGCCTGCCAGGGCGCACCCCCAGCTCGCGCATCAGGTCCTTGCCGGTCACCAGCCGCGGCGGGGAAACCACCTGCTCGTACTGCTCAAACCAACCCGCCAGCATGGCCTCCACCACATCCAGCTCCGCCTGCCAGCGCTCCAGCGGCAGGGCCGGGCCGTAAGCCGCCATGATATCCGCCAAAGAAAGCAGGCACACATCCACACCCGCCGCCCCGCTGAACTTAAAGAAGCAGTAAACATCGCGTTTTTCAACCGGATTCGGCGCCTTGGCAAGGGCATGCAACTGCATATGGCTCTCAATGATAGCTTTGATTCGCGTGGCTTCATCCTTGCTCAAAGTCAGCGCGCTGCCGCGCTTGGCAGCAAGACCGCTGCCCTCACCCGCATGTTCCGGAAAGCGCAGGCGACCTTTGTTCTCTTCCCCCTCCACAACCGTCTTGCCAATATCATGCAAGGCAGCAGCCAACTTGAGCACGCCGCGCAGCGAGCGTCCGGGGACGGGCTCTTGGGCGTAGAATGCCGCCAAAGCCGGCCGGAAGCGGTGCAGCTGCGTGGCCGCCAATCCAAGGTGCAGGCTTGCAACGTCATCTTCCTTATGCGCGTCCACCAGCACGTTGATCAATTCCTCCAACCGGCGCACCACGCTCAGGGTATGCTCCCACACATTTGGGGTATGCCCTAAAGGCAGGGCCACATCTTCCAGCGCAGCTGCCTCAGGGAAAAGCTGCTCCAGCACACCTAGATGGTCCAGCATTTGCAAAGCTGTAGCAAACCCGCGCCCCTCCGCCATGCGGAAGACCTCATCGCGCTTACGTTCCATCGAGACGCGCACCAACTGCGGCGCTGCAGCCCCCATCGCCGCCCAGGTCTCCGGCACGATCCGAAACTGGAGGGACAGCGCCTGGCGCACCCCGCGCAGCACGCGCAGGGGATCCTCCTCAAAGGACTGCGGCGTGCACATGCGCAGACATTTGTCCTTCAGGTCCTGCGCCCCGCCCAGCGGGTCGATCAGGTCATTGGGTTTATTGATATCGATGGCGATCGCATTGATGGTGAAATCCCGCGCGCGCAGGTCACCTTCCAGGGTATCCGCGCGCAGGGCAGCGAAATCGAGCACAAAACGCCCCGCCTCAACATCCTGGAAGATAACCCGCGCCGTGCTGCGCTCATCATCCAGCATGTAGAAGGCACCGTCCAGCGCGTCCGCCGTACGGCGTGCCACGCGGCGCACATCTCCCGGCATGGCAAAATCCAGGTCATGCGCAGGCAGCTTGAGCAGCAGATCACGCACTGCCCCGCCGATCAGATAGACGGGCGGGCCGTCCGCGACCAGCGGGCGCAGGATGTCTTGTATCCGGGCCAGCAAAGCACCGGATGCTTTTGTCGTCATGAAATTTTCCCTTTATTCAGGGTTCTCGAATTTATCCAGGTCTACAACGCCGATAAAAGGCAAATCGCGGTAGTACTCGTCCAGGTCCAGGCCATAGCCAAACACGAATTTGTCCTCGATCTTGAAACCCGTATAGCGGATGGGCACATCCACCTCGCGGCGGGAGAACTTGTCCAGCAGGGTGCAAATATGCAGGCTGGCCGGGTTGCGGCTCTCCAGCATCCCCACCACCGCTGCCAGGGTATGACCGCTGTCGATGATATCCTCAACGATGATCACGTGCTTGTTCATAATGTCTGTGTTCAGGTCCAGGGTGATGCGCGCCTGTCCGCTGGTGGCACGTTTGCCCACGCCATAGGAGGAAACCGCCATGAACTCGATCATGTGCGGCACATCGATCTTGCGCATCAGGTCGGTCAGGAACATCACGCCACCGCGCAGGATGCACACCAGCAGCAGTTCTTTGCCCTGATAATCCTTTGTGATCTCTGCCCCCAACTCAGCGATGCGCGCCTGCAAGGCCTCTTCCGAAACCAGGATCTCTTTCAAATACTCATGATAATCTCGAATCATAATCGCCCTTCTACTAATTTCGCGGCACCTTGTGATGCTTGCGGCAGCGCGCTTCATACATTTCAGAAGCCCCCACGATAACCACCGGGTCATCATACCGGGCCGGTTTGCCGTTCACCAGGCGCTGCGTGCGGCTGGCTTCTTCCCCGCACACCATACAGATCGCGCGCAGTTTATCCACCCGCTCGGCCTTGGCCATCAGGAACGGCATCATGCCAAACGGCTCTCCGCGGAAATCCATGTCCAGTCCGGCCACGATCACGCGGATCCCGCGGTCCACCAGATCATCGATCACCAGCATGATCTCCTCTGCCATGAACTGCACTTCGTCGATGCCCACTACCGTGGTGTCATCTTCCAGCTTCTCCACCATCTGGTCAGGGTGTTCAATAGGAACGGCGTCAAAAGCCATACCAGCATGGGAGGTCACTTTTTCATTCGCATAACGGTTATCAATCGCAGGTTTGAAGACCTGCACCTTCTGGCGGGCGATCTCTGCGCGCCGCAGACGCCGGATGAGTTCCTCCGTCTTGCCGCAAAACATGGAACCGCAAACCACTTCCAATGATCCTGTATGATGTTTCATCTTTCCCTCACGTGATCTAAAGATGTTCCGATTCTACACCATCTTGACCGCTAATGCCCGCAGGATATTCTTAAAATATTAAGTTTCTCGCATGTCCCCCCTGTATGGGCGGATGGCGTCCCATAGGCATCAAGCTAAGGATTGATACCCCTTACCCTTCGGGTACAAGTGTGGAAAGGTTGGCGTACTCAGTAATTTGCTTGCCTGTTTCACCTTTTGGCAAAGTTTTTCGCCTGCGGATCCGCCCTTTTCAAGGTTGATGTGAAACCAACCTTGAAAAGGGAAGCCTCGCCAAGTAGTTTCGGGCCGGTTTTGCATGTTTTGCAGTCAGAATAATAAGAAATCCAACCTTTCCAAGGGGGGGATTGCTATTTTTGTTGATATTTATTTCTTAGCTTGATGCGCATGGCATGGCGTCCGCCCATCACCTCAGCATCAAACATCCCAACCAAAGAAAAAACTCCCCGAAATTCGGGGAGTTTATTTTATATTGCTGTGACCAGAAAACTATTCGGCGGCCGGGAGATCGTAACCAGCGGTCTTCAAAGCCTTCTTCAGGTCGATCAGGGACTTCTGTCCAAAACCATCCAGATCAAGTAGGGCCTTGTCGCCTTCTTCCAGTTTGGCAATTGCCTTACCAGCAGTTTCAATATCAGCCTTCTTCAAGGCGTCCAGAACACGCTTGCCGAGCTTGAGTTCGCTAAGTGCACGATCTTCAAACTGGGTTTCCTGCTTGGCTTCATATTCCTGGCGAGCCTGCAAACGGCGGTAGAAGCGGTCCACCTGACCTTCTTTATCCAGCAAGCGGGACTGCTGACCGGTGAAGAACGGGTGACACTTCGAGCAAACTTCAGTCTTCACAACTTCCTGCGTCGAACCGGTTTCCCACTGATTGCCGCAGGCGCAAATGATCTTTGCGTTTGGATAATACTTCGGGTGAATACCCTTTTTCATGATTTTCCATCCTCACTCCTACATCCGTATTCCTCATGTGCGGGAACACGCTGCAGGAAGCAAATTAATGTAATGTAGTTATTACTCGGCTGCCGGCTGCACGTTGACGCGCTTCTGACCGGTAGGAAGAGTTTCGAATACGACAACGCCGTTAACGGTTGCGAACAGGGTATCATCCTTGCCGCGCCCAACGTTCTTGCCAGGTTTGATCTTGGTGCCGCGCTGGCGAACCAAAATGTTGCCAGAGAGCACTGCTTCGCCGCCAAAGCGCTTCACGCCCAGGCGTTGCGAATTACTATCACGTCCGTTACGACTAGAACCACCACCTTTTTTATGGGCCATTATTCTCTACTCCATCTCAATCGTATTAATTTCTAAACGAGTGTACTTCTGGCGATGTCCGGTCTTTACGCGATAGCGCTTCTTCGGACGATACTTGAACACCACGATCTTCTTGCCCTTGACCTCACCGAGGCAAGTGGCTTCCACCTTAGCGCCCTTGACAGTGGGCTTCCCAACAGAAACCGCTTCTTCGTCAACGACCATCAGGACGGAATCAATGGTGACTTTCTCACCAGCTTCAACCTGCATACGGTCCACCTGGATGGTGGCGCCTTCGACGGCCTTATACTGCTTGCCGCCGCATTCCACTACAGCATATTTCATTATCTTTTCTCCAATCTTCACTTCTCTCCACAATCCACGCGCCAGTGGCTGCGCCCGTCTGCGGGGAAGTTGGGGATACGTACAAAAGCCCCGGCACTTTGCCAGGACAAGCGAAACGAATTATACAGGCTCAAGGCGAGTCTGTCAACAGATTGGTATGCCTATTTTGGCCCTTTTTGCCAGCAAACTAACTGATGAAAGAAATGGAAAAATTCTTACCTGAAGCAAAAACTTGTAGGGTGTGGTCATGTACGCTTCGCGTGACCGCACCAATCCCCAGATGTACATGGCCTGGGCGAGAAGCACGATCACACCCTACAACTGCAACTGCGCCGTGCAGCCAGCCAGGATGGTGATCAGGATAATGAAGGCAAGTCCCATTCGCTTGTTCATTTCTCCCCTTCTGGTTTCTCAATCCAGCCAATACCTATCATATCTTGCCCAATCAGGTAAGCAGCTTGATTTTCCAAATCAACTACAACAATATCCCCAACAGTAAATGTTTGCCCGCTTGAAATAGCAAGATACTTGCTATCTGGCGACCATGCAGGCCCCGTAAATCCCAAACTCGGGTTTTGCACAGAAACACAAAAGCCTTCCAGAGTTTCTGTACTAAGATCTAATAATAGATATTTTACAATTCTCTCTTCTAAATCACCACAGGAGTATTCGAAAACCAGATAACGCCCATCCCATGAACGGCTGGCATTGTCAATATAACAATAATTATCCTGCCAAACCTCACCAAAATATGTAATCTGTCGAACGTCGCCATCGGCTGTAACCAAAAACCATTCATGTTTCCATTCTTCCTGATATTGTGCAAAACTAAACAACACCACATCACTACCATCCTGTGCCCATAAAGGGTCATTAACCGTCCAAGATGAAAATTTTAACCGAGCAAGAGGCTTTTCGTTTTCAATATCCCACAAAGTATTTGTAATATATATATCACTGTCGCTCGACCATTCTGGATAAATCAACCTTTTCATTGTGGGGTCTGGAACTAATTCCCCACTATTTAGATAATGGGTTACAAATACAACACCGCCAAAAAGGATATCAAGATAATTCGGCATATCTTCCAATAAGAAGATATGTTCCTCTCCTGTGAATGGATTCAAATAAACAGTAGGGTATCCTGCTGTATTCTTGTTTTTAGGATACAAGACGAGCAAAGTCTGATTATCCATCCATCGCTCAATGCGAAACCAATGCCCCTTATCCAATTCAATACGATCCGTTCCATCGTTGAGTAACAATGTTTTCGTTTCTTCTATATACAAATTTTCATGGTCAGTATCTCGATAAACTAACCATTCTCCATCAGGAGAGACAAAATACTCATTCGAATATTTCCACCCTACCCCAGGAATCTGTTCTGTGAAATATGGAACCTCTTCCTTCGTACCCTTTTCTAAATCAAGAACATAACCGCTTATCAGTAAATTCCACGGAATCTCAACCCCCTCCGGCAGCCCCTCCTCCACCGGGATGCAATCCGAGAACACAATATCCTTCAATGCCTGTGCATCGGGGGACAAAGGCGTCGAGGTCACCGTGGGCACGGCTGTAGGGCGTGCCGTCCCGGAGGGCTGCGTGGTGGGCGTGGTTGTTAGTGGCAGGGCTGTGGGCGTCTCTGTGAACGCGGGCGCGACCTGCACCGTGCAGGCTGCCAGGATGGTGGTCAGGATGGTGAGTACAAGTCCGGTTCTCTTGTTCATTTCTCCCCTTCTGGTTTGGCGATCCAACCAAGAACTTTTGTGTCTTGATCAACAACATATGCCACTTCATTTTCTACATCTACTATTATGATCTTCCCTTCATTGAACCTGTCCACATTGGATAAGGTAAAAAACTTGCTATCAGGAGACCACTCTGACCCTCTAAAACTATTAACTTGAACGGGGGACTCTATGCAAAACCCATCTAAGTATTTCGTATTTAAATCCAATACAATAGTCTTTTTAACACTTTCATCTCGGCTAGTGCTTTCGCTAAGTTGAAAAACCAAATACCGGTCATCGGTCGAACGGCTGGCGTTAGAAATCGAGTAGGAATCATCCAGGAAAATATCCTGGAAATAAGTAAGCTGCCGAATATTCCCATTGGTATTTAACAAAAACCATTCTTCGTGAATGTATCTCCTTCTTTCTGGGTTGGGGCCCAATATCAACAAATCACTACCATCATGCGACCATAGTGGGCCAATAAAATCATATAGCAAATTTTCCAATCGAGCCAAAGGCTGTTTATTCTTCACATCCCATAAGGTGTTTGTTGCAAAAACATCGGGGTCATTTGACATCTCAGGATAAACAATCATTCTCATCGTTGGGTCAGGGATCACTTCCCCATCC
>Ga0180435_10006912_pt1 | contig 10845 bp, 13 predicted proteins | sample SS_ome_3_FD_132467 | JGI IMG/M metagenome (GOLD analysis project Ga0180435, IMG submission 132467) | Hypersaline lake sediment archaeal communities from the Salton Sea, California, USA - SS_3_S_1 metaG | ecosystem: Environmental > Aquatic > Non-marine Saline and Alkaline > Hypersaline >... | reverse complement strand
TAGTATGTCCATCACACAATCTGATGATGGCCGGTATCTGGTCATGGGCGACCTTTCCCTGCATGGTAAGACAAGACAGGTCTCGGTGCGGGCGAACAGAACAGGCCTGTATCAGGGCCCTGGCGGTGAGTACCGATCCGGGTTTGAAACCCGATTCAGCATCAAGCGCAGTGATTATGGTATGACATATTTGACAGCGGTGACAGACAAGGTGGAACTATTCGTCAGTGTGGAAGGCGTCAGGGCAGAGAACAGCATGTCGTCATCAGGCGGCTTGGATTAGGTTTTCAGGTTGGGATGCGAATGAACCCCAAAACAACATAAACATCATGGCGGCATCGGAGTTTTACTTTGGCAGATTATGATTATATTAAACCGGTAATCACAGTAACCAATACAAATATATTGAGGTGTTTAATGATGAGGATATTGACAGTACTGATGTTGGCGATTTTCGTGCTTTCTATTGGGGCACCCGTTCTGGCGAATGAGAATAAAGACCATGTTTGTTTTCGTGCCCTGGACGCAAATCAGGATGGTCAGGTGACGCTGCAGGAATTCGAGGCGGTTTACAACGATGCGGCTGACAGGTTCAAGGCCGCCGATGCAGACAAGGACGGCAAATTAGACCATGACGAATATCATGATTCTTTAAAACATGGTTCAAGCTAATTTGATCGTTTCAAATTAATTACACCGGGAAAATTTTATGAAAATTAGAAAAATTACATCTTTAACGGCAATGCTCTCCTTTGCGGTCATGATTTTGACCAGCGTTGTTTTGTATATTGTCCCCCAGGGGCGGGTGGCCTATTGGGCGGATTGGCGCCTTTTTGGGTTGACCAAAACAGAATGGGGCAACATCCACATCGTTGTGGGATTTCTGTTTCTGATCACCCTGGGCCTCCATCTATACTACAACTGGAAACCAGTGGTTGCCTATCTCAAAAACAAGCTGAAGCAGATCAAGGTGTTTACGCCCGAATTCAACGTTGCCCTGGTGATTACCCTGGTTTTTAGCGTGGGGACCTATTTGGCAGTACCGCCTTTCAGCTATGTTTTATCCCTGAACGAATATTTTAAGGACAAAGGGGCGGAGAAATATGGTGAGCCGCCGTATGGTCATGCCGAGTTGTCCTCGTTGAAAACATTTGCCAGTAAGATGAATCTCGATCTTGAGAAGAGTATGGAATTGCTCAACAAGGCCGGTTATGCTGTCGAGGACAGTCAAGCCACTTTGGAAGCCATCGGGCGTGATTACGGTGTTCCGCCCCAGGCGGTCTATGAAATCATAAAACCGGCATCTATTGGGGACGAGAACGGCAGCGGGCAGAATGCCATGCTGCCGGATTCACCCCCGCCAGGCACCGGCAATCTGACCCTGGCGGATTTCTGTACACGATTCGATTTGAACATGAAACAGGTGGTGCGGGAGCTGAAAAAGCAGGGGGTGGCGGCATCTGAAGCACAAACCTTGAAGCAAATTGCAGCGGATAACGATACCAACCCTATTGATCTTTATGAGCGCATCACGGGTATCGTTCAAAACGATTGATATTCATCATCGGGTTTTCACCATTGTCTTAATTTGGGGCTACGCAACTCCTTTTTTTTCCAAATCTGTCTCTGATTTTACATTGTTTCTCCCATTCTCCTTTGCGAGGTATAGGGAAGCGTCTGCTCTCTCTACTAGGGTAATCGCCGTATCCCCCTGCCGAATTTCGGCTACACCGATACTTACCGTAATATTGCCCAGCTTTTGTCCGGTTTGTGTATTTTTAAATTTCTTGGATGATATGGTTTCCCTTATTTGTTCTGCGACAACCTGTGCGCCATTCAGTTTTGTCCCCGGAAGCAGGATGATAAATTCTTCCCCCCCATATCGTGATGGAAAATCTTTGCCTTTAACACATTGTTTTAATAGACCGCCGACAATACTCAAAACCGCATCTCCGGTTTGGTGACCATGTTGGTCATTGAATTTTTTAAAGTAATCAATATCCAGCATGATGACTGAAAAGAAGTCCACATTTTGGTCAAATTGTTCACAAAGCGCTTCAATCTTTCTATCAAATGCTTTCCGATTGTTTAACCCAGTGAGACCATCTAGTAAAACCTCCCTTTTTGTTTCTTCGAGTTGTTTGCTTAGCGCTTGAATTTGAGCAGTCGCTTGATCAAGTTTTTGATTTAATTCATAACTGGACACAGCCATATCATGGGTATCTTTGATTATCGCCTCAAGTAATTTTTGTATATGGGTTAATTCCTGGGTGTCATTGAGTTGTTGATAGTAGCCTTCCATCTTGCCACTGTAAGTAGAAGCCGCACTATTGGTTGACAGAGATGCCCGCAGTATATTTTGAAATATCTTGTAGCTTTCTTTTTGAATTTCTTCCAATACTTCAAAATTGTTCTGATTAATGAAATCGTTATACAGTTCTCTGTTTATTTTTTCAGAAAAATGCTCTTTAGCACCGATGATTGCATCGATGGCATCCTGCAGCTCCTTGTTAAATCCGAGAAAATACTCAAACCAGACATAATAATTTTCCGGTGTAAGCGGAATGGACCGCTCCGTACTATTTACGATTATTTTCTTTGCAATTTCAGCGACCGTTTTTGGAGAATCATCAGATGTTGTCATGGAAAATCCTTCTTTGAGAGCTAAGAATAAGTGTCCTTATAGCTTGTGGGAAACATGGTTTATGTCGGGATATGTATATGGCAGCCGGTATGGCCGGCAATCATACCATGAATGTAGTGACTAATAGCAAACGAAACAAACAATACAAGTAAATTTTTTTGATTCAATCAGGAAAGCAGCGCATGCCATTCCAGAAATCGGTCCATCTGATCATTGCCGTAATTTTTCAGATCAGCAACCACCTGGTCCAGGGATTTTTCACGGGGCGGCGTGGATCCGTTTTTGGAGTAAAACTTGTCGGCATAGCAGATGATTTTTTCCTCGAGGGTGATGGGCAGCATGTCCCTGGCAGGGAGCGGCAGTTTGTGATCCAGGACATCTTCCCGGGTGATGCCAACGCCCACATGCCGCTCACACACCAATGCATGGCGGTCAAAGCCTTCTTTTCTCAAAATTCTGGCGCCCAGATACCCGTGCCTGAGATAGGGATGCGGGCCGCTGCACCCCAGGGACGGCGCATCGGTCAGGAAGATACCGATGTCGTGCAGCATGGCCGCTTCCTCCACAAAAGCCGTATCGATGTTGCGGTCGTTCAATTTTTCTGCAATTTCAATTGCTTTGTCCACCACCTGCCGGCTGTGCACCACCAGCAGCTCATATGTCCTGGATCCGGGACGATAATATTTCAAAATGATGTCTAAAGTGTTCAAGACGATGCTTTTCCAGCCAGCAGCACCCCTTCGATGAACGGATCTATGTCTCCGTCCAGCACGGCCCCGACATTGCCGATGTCCAGGTTGATGCGGTGGTCTTTGACCATCTGGTAGGGATGCAGCACATAGGAGCGAATCTGGCTTCCCCAGGCAATTTCATCCTTGCTGTCGTGCATCTCCTGCAGCTTTTCATCCTGCTTCTGCTTTTCCGCCTGGTAGATGCGCGCCTTGAGCACCTTCATGGCCATTTCCTTGTTGCGGTGCTGCGATTTTTCCTGCTGGCACTGGACGACAATTCCCGTGGGCATGTGGGTGATGCGCACGGCACTGCTGGTTTTATTGACGTGCTGTCCGCCGGCACCGCTGGCACGGTAAACATCGATGCGCAAATCCTTTTCCTCGACATGCACATCGATGCTGGTGTCCAGTTCGGGGTAGACAAAAACGGACGCAAAGGAGGTATGGCGCTTGCCGCTGGCATTGAACGGTGATATGCGCACCAGTCGGTGAACGCCGATTTCCGATTTCAGATAGCCGAAAGCATAGGATCCGGCGGCGGTGAAGGTGACACTTTTAATGCCGGCTTCCTCACCCGGCTGGAAGTCGATGATGTTGACCTTGAAGCCTTTGCGCTCCACCCAGCGGACGTACATCCTGAAAAGCATTTCCGCCCAGTCCTGGGCTTCGGTGCCGCCGGCGCCGGCATTGATGGAAATGATGGCAGCGTTGGCATCGTCTTCACCGTCCAGCATGATGGTGAGCGAGAGGTCTTTGATATTTTTATCCAGCACAAGGACGTCTTTTTCAACTTCCTGGACAGTGGCCTGGTCCGCTTCCTCCATGCCCAGGTCCAGCATGATCTTATTGTCCTCAAGCTGCGTGCAGAGCTTCTGATAGGATTGTACCTTGTCGGTTAAGGCGGTGCGTTCCTTTAATATGCCCGTGGTCTCTTCAGGGGCGTCCCAGAAGCCTTTCTGGGACATGATGCCTTCAATTTCTCTGAGCCTGTTTTGCTTGGCATCTATGTCAAAGATACCCCTTCAGATCTTCGATTTTCTGTTCGAGATCTTTGAGGGCCTGTTTCAGTTCAAGTGACATGGTGTGAGTCTCCTTAATGGGTATTCAAACAGCAATGATTTATTGTATCTTAAATTTTCCTAAATTGACAATAGGAGATAACAGGTGTCAAGGGGTCGAGGGGTCAAGGATTCAAGGGCTTGCGCTTTGATCTTAGCTTTTGGCACGTATTGAAATCAGCTGAAAACAAGAGCTATGCTGTGATTCACTTGACCCCTCGACCCCTTGGTTCCTTGAAACCTATGTTGAGCAGTTGAATTGGATGATAGCTCACCTTTTTATTAAAAACCTTAGAATAACAGCAGTCAGGAGTATTATCACACAGACCAGTGAAAACCAATCCCCGAAACGGGTATAAAGGGAGGAAATACGCATCAGAGGAATTTCTGCCGTAAGGGCGGCCTCTTCGAAAATGGAGGAGGCGGCTATGATTTTCCCTGTGGGGCCCACAAATCCGCTGATGCCCGTATTGGCGGCCCTGGCCAGGGCGCGCCTGTTTTCCACGGCTCTGAACACAGCCATGGAAAAATGCTGAAAGGGAGCGCTGGTTCTGCCGTACCAGGCATCATTGGTTATATTGACCAGCAAGTCAGCCCTGTTGCGGGTGGTCTCCCTTGAAAGATAGGGAAAGATCAGCTCATAGCAGATGAGCATGCCGATGCGGTGTTCCCCCCATTTGAGGTTGACTCCTTTTTCACCTGCAGAAAAATCCCCCACCTGTGCCACCAGTTTACCCAGAAAGGGCAGCCATTTTTTAAGGGGTACATATTCGCCGAATGGCACCAGGTGGGCCTTGTCATAGGTGTCGACAGTATTCCGCTGGCCAGCTTCGAGCAGAAAGGCCCGGTTGCGGTATTTCACGCGGTCTTCTTTGCGGTCAAATCCAGGACTGCCGATAATGTAGTCTGCCTGGATGGGTTGGATCCCTTTGAGCACCCGGTTGGTCAGGGGGAGGTTGTAGCCGAAATAAAAGGGCATGGCGGTCTCGGGCCAGACCACCAGATGGGGGGCGGTCTCGGCTTGTTTACGGGACAGCGCAATATAGCGGTCGATGGTGGCAATTTGAAAAGCCGGGTCCCATTTCATCTGCTGGCTGATATTGCCCTGAATAACGGAAACCCGTTTGGATGGTGAAGCGGCCGCAGCCTTCTCGATGCTGCCCATCCGCCAGACACCATATCCCCATACCGATGCGAGGGCGATGAAAAAACCGATCAGAGGTATAACAACCTGTTTTTTAGACAGAATATGTTCTTTCCATGGGCGTCCGGACAGGGATAGGTAGGTGAGGAAAACAACGGTGTTGCCCATGACAACCAGGAAGGACACACCATAAACACCAAGGACATCGGCCACCTGAATGAGCGGCAGGATGCGAAACTGGGAATACCCTAAGAGTTCCCAGGGAAAGCCGGTGAAAAGGTGTGCCCGGGCATATTCAAAGCTAACCCAGAAAACCGGGGCAATGAATAGCAGCACTCTGGCATCCTTGCAGGCCCAATTCACAGCCGCGGCAAAGCCGGCAATGAAGAGGGCCAGATAAGCCGCAAAAAGAATCAAAATAATGAGGCTCAGATAGAGCGGAAGCATGCCATAGGTTTTGAGGCAGGGAATGATCCAGTAAATCAGGGTGAGAAAATGAATTATTCCACAAAGATATCCCCAGCGCAGGCTGTCCAGGGGCGAACAGTTGCCCAGGACGGCCATGAGCGGGACCAGTGCGAACCACGCGATCAGGGGACTGCCCAGGTTGGGAAACGAGGCCGTGAGCAGAAGACCCGAGCAGACAACCCCGATATATCTTAACATAACTTTGTCCTGATTTTTTTCCACCCTGCTGAGATACAATCAAATGTTCAAATTATCAACACCCATTAACAATTGGGGTCAAACCTTGATTTGTGATTATTGTACATCAAGCTGGCAATAATCACAAATCAAGGTTTGACCCCGTTTTTTATGAAAGTGTATTAAATATTGACCTATTCATTACAAAGGGTTAAAATTGCGATTGCTCAATTTGGGTTTATATCGTTTGGAACCCATTTGTCAGCAATTGAAGGACCGCCTGTTTCTAACCAATCGAGGGGAGTGCAAATGATTGCTTCAGACGAACAATTGGAAAGATACCGTTTGACGGGTCGCATCGTGGAGTTGCTGCAGCACATGTCCACGGATAGCCTGGCGGAATTGGCCAAAGACCTTGAAAAAGACGCTGTTGACCGCGTGAAAAAGAACGGAGACCGCAAGGACCTGCGCATCAACTGCCTGATCAGTGTCGATTATTCGGATTCAGACCGTTTTTTCAAGGACTACATTCAGGACATCAGTCCGGGGGGCGTTTTTATTAAGACCCGGGAGCCGTTCTCCATTGGCGAGGAAATCGTATTGTCTCTGTCCCTGGCGGGTGACGAAAATGCATTCAGGATTCCGGCCAAGGTTGTGAGAACGTCGGAAGAGGGCATTGGTGTAAAATTCAAGATTCAGAGCCAGGTCCAGGAAGATATCATTTCTTCATTGGTGGATGAACTCAACGACCAGAAATAGCACTCCCGTACAAGGTGAGAACCAATGATCGATAAAGATAAACGCAGCAGGGCGGACATTGAATGGGAAAATCGCACCCTCTGCAGTGACGAGAGCTGCATCGGCATCATCGGCCCGGACGGCCGTTGCAAGGAGTGTGACCTGCAATACGAGGGAGAGTTCACGCCCACAGATGATGTAAGTGATGGCATTGATGCTGAGGACGAAGCGTCGGATGCGGACGAGGAATTTGCCCAGGAAGACATGGATGACGACGGGGCAATGGATTGGGAAAACCGCATCCTCTGCGTTGATGAGAGCTGTATCGGCGTAATCGGCCCGGACGGCCGTTGCAAGGAGTGCGGCAAGCCATATATTAAAGAGGACAGTTAATACCTTACAAGGCCGTTGATATGTCTTGTGCAAACCTGTGATCGGGATGGAGGGTAGCGTGATGATCAGACTAGGCGCCGAACCGTCGAAAATGAGGGAAATCGAATTGGACGATGTCTTCCTGTCCAGGCTTCAACTCCTGGTTGTCATGTCCAAGGCTTATTTAAACGGATATCCCCTGGGAAGGCACCGGATCAACAGTATTTTGGAAAACGCGAATCATGTCAAAATGGAAGCCGTGGGCCTGGAGGAGGATCTGGAATGGTTCAAGGATGATGAATCTTTCCAGGATACAATGGGGTTTGACAGCGCTTTTTATCAGCGGGTAAAACTGCTTTCGGTCATGGCTGAGGCAATTGCCAAAGGGCATGATCTGGAAAGCCATAAAAAGGAAGCGCTCGAAAAAAATCTGAATGCGGTTTGCAAGGCTATCACCTTCAACAAGCAGGTCAGCGAGATACAGTTTCTGAAAGTCGCATGAGGTGAACCATCATTCCAAACGTGAAAATAGCTGTTGTGGACGCGGACCCCATTGTCAGAGATTTTGTTGTCGGTACCCTGATGTACAGTGTCAACCGGGAAGTGCTGCCGTTTGAGAACGGTCTGGATGCCTTGATATATTTTGAAGATTACGGGGCACCGGATATCATCGTGGGCGATGTCAACATGGAGGACCTCACCGGGACAGAGCTTCTGGACAAGGTCAAGGGGCTCAACCGGGGCACTATAGTGATTCTCTACTCAGACCTGCCGGATAAGGAAGAAGTGGTCAAAACGGCCGGGGCGGATGCATTCCTGGCGAAGCCGTTCGGTGTCAGCGAGCTGTTCAGCCTTGTCCAGAGATTTGTGGTGGATGGCCGGTCAGGCAACGCATAAAAACTCGTGATTTTATTGCATACCTTTCATTCTGTTCCCCCTTTTCCAAATCAGAACACACCAATAATCAGCAACATTCAGGAAGAACCGATGGTCGCGAAATGCTGCATCTGAAAAAAGACGACCCAGCCATGGCGGCACTTCTCGAAAAGGAACAGCAACGCATCGAGAATACCCTGGATCTGATTGCCGCGGAAAACCATGCGCCCCTGTCCATAATGGAGACGCTGGGGTCTGTTTTCAACACCAAAACCATCGAAGGGTACCCGGGAAGGCGCTACCATGCAGGATGCGTGCATGCGGATGAAGTGGAGCGCCTGGCCATTTCTCGCTGCCAGTCGCTGTTCAATGCCGAGCATGTCAATGTCCAGCCCCACAGCGGGACCTCGGCTAATCTGGCGGTCTATTTTTCGGTTTTAAATGTGGGTGACAAAGTACTCTCCATGACGCTGTCCGCAGGCGGGCACCTGTCTCACGGCCACAAGGCCTCCATTGCGGGGAAGTGCTTTGAGGTAAGAACTTACGGCATAGACAAAGAGACCGGGCGGATTGACTACCAGGCACTCGCCGACACGGCCCGTGCATTTCATCCGGCCATGATCATCGCCGGGGCTAGTTCCTATCCCCGGCTGATCGACTATGAAAGAATGGCTGAAATCGCCAGGTCGGTGTCAGCTTACCTGCTGGTGGACATGGCGCATATCGGCGGCCTGGTGGCGGCGGGTGTGATCCCCAGTCCAATTCCCCATGCCGATTTTGTCACGTTTACCTGCTATAAAACCATGATGGGGGGCAGGGGCGGGGTGATTTTGGCCCGGCAACCGTTGGCGGAAAAGATCGACAGGGCGGTTTTTCCGGGTTGCCAGGGGACCAGCCCGGTCAATACCATTGCCGCCAAGGCCGTGATCTTCAAACTGGCAGGGACGCCGGCATTCAGAAAGGTGCAGGAAAAAACCCTGGCAAATGCGGGCCATCTTGCCAGGGCGCTGCAGGATAAAGGGCTGCGCATCATATCCAATGGGACGGATACCCACCAGGTTCTGGTGGATGTAACCCCAAGGGAACTGGACGGCAGCAGGGCCGAACAAGCCCTGGAATCCGCCGGCATGGTGCTAAACCAGAATGTCCTTCCCAATGACGACGGCCAAAAGGGCGGGGTCAGCGGGATCAGAATCGGCGCGGCCGGTGTCGCCGCCAGGGGAATGGGCTTAACGGAAATGGAAACCATTGCGGACTGGCTGGACCAGGTGTTGTCCAACCACTCGAATGAAAGGGTCATCCTCAAGGTAAGGGATAAGGTGGCAGACCTGTGCCGCCAATTTCCCGTGTATAACGACCAACGGTAATGCAGTATGAAAATTATAACCAGCTCTTGCACGGGTCGGCGGTTTTCTCATGTAAGGGTATCATCAATAACCACAGCAAACGCAAAGGACGTGTTAAATGGAAATAGACTTGAAGCTCGACGGAAACAACCTTTACCGGGAAGAATCTTTTACTGATATGAAAACAGGCGCCGTACGGCGGCTTACGCCGGTTAAATCGGATGGCTCGGATGACGGGAGCCGTGACGCGATTTTTATTGCCCAGACCCAGCTGATGTCCCCCGAGGGTGCGCTGCCGGTGAGCGCCATGCTGGAAGCCAAGACGCTGGACGAAGCCATTCAGATATTTCCGGAGGCGGTCAGCAAAGAGGTGGACCGAATTGTGGAGATCGCCCAGAAGGCCAAGCAGGAGGAATCATCGCGGATTATCGTGCCTGGCCAGGGTTAATCCCAGTGTGTATGGATAGTCCGGCAATAGGTTGATAACCTGGTTTAAGGTCACCTTCAAACTTTATTATACCAATTCTGTGGCGTTTTCGCGAGAGCGACGAGGGATTATCATGATGTTCAAGTGGACACAGACATTAATAATTCTTTTGGTTTGCCTGGTGGTTTCCGTTGGCACGGGGTTATGTCTGACCGGCGCGGAAGTTGTCCAGCTTAAAGAAGCCGGCATCAGCGAGGCAACCATCCAGGTGGTCGTCAGTGAAAAAATTGTCGAAACCAGGGCCTTCACGGTTCAGGAAATCATTGATATGAAGAAAAGCGGCATCGGGGAAGAAACCCTGCAGGTGCTGCTTGAAGAAGCGTCATTCTTGAGACAAGAAAAGAATGTGGTGTACGGCAATAAAACCAGGCCGTTGAACCTGACCACAGTTGAAGACCTGAAAGAATTGAAGGCTGCCGGGATGAGTGACGATGTCCTGACGGCCCTCATTATCTGCAGCTCAAGGGATTCGTCTGACCTTGAAAGGGAACGATCGCAGGCATTGTTAAAGGAGATGGGGGTTGTCGTCATTCCCTGACATGCATTCAGGCTGCTTCATGTCCGCCTGCGACATAGGTGCAAATTATAGAAAGCGCTCCGTTGGAAATCAGTGGGGCGCTTTTTTTCTTGACAGGTGCTCGAAAACTGATATTAATTCATTTATCGAGCGGCGCTCAATATTAAATTCAGGAGGTCAACATGTACGAGGATCTGAGAAACAAAACAGCCCTGGTGACCGGTGCAGGCAAGAAATCCGGTATCGGGTATGCCATTGCCCGCAAACTGGCTGAATCGGGCTGCAAT